>Ga0070708_100000769_pt1 | contig 24110 bp, 17 predicted proteins | sample KBSK5503metaG_FD_65469 | JGI IMG/M metagenome (GOLD analysis project Ga0070708, IMG submission 65469) | Corn, switchgrass and miscanthus rhizosphere microbial communities from Kellogg Biological Station, Michigan, USA - KBS K5-50-3 metaG | ecosystem: Host-associated > Plants > Roots >... | reverse complement strand
CCCTGCTCGCTTGGGCCTTTGGCCTCCGGAAGCACCAAGCGTTTCAACGCGATCTTTAGCGTTCCCGCGTCCTACTCCGGTAATCTCCAGATAGGGATGAACGCGGCGCCCGCCGGCCGGGATCCGGTGACCAGTAACAATGCGGTCACCCTCAATACGTCCAAGGGCGGCGGGTGCTCGTCGACGGGCGGCGGGCCGATGATCTCAGCCGCGCTGGCGCTTCTGGTATTGCTGCGAGGCCGCAAGCCAAGGACATGACCGGGTCGACCGCGCAGCCCTCGAAAACCCTCCTGCAAAGCCGCCGATGAGAGTCTTCGTCGCTGGAGCCACCGGCGCCACGGGCCAGGTCTTCGTCCCCTTGGCATCCAAGGCCGGTATCGAGCAACGCCTTCACGTGCGACCGCAGAGCGTGGCAAAGACTTCGCTCGGCAAGGATCCGCGGGCGAGGGTGTTCGATCTCTCCGATCGCACGGCGCTTTCCTCGGCGCTCCTGGGGTGCGACGCGGTGATTTCATTCGTCGGAACGATGCGGTCGCGGTTCAAGGCGGGCGACACCTACGAGTCGAGCGACGTTGGATCGGCGCGTTTGCTCGTCGAGGGCGCAAAAGCGTCGAATGTCCCGCGCTTCCTTCTACTCAGCTCCGTGGGCGCGGGCGGCGCGGGCGCCTATCTCAAGATGAAGGGTGAGTGCGAGCGGATCGTCAAGGAGAGCGGTCTGCGCTACACGATCTTCCGGCCATCCGCGCTGGTCAGCCCGCCGGAGGGCGAGGCCGAGACAAGCCATCACGGCCGAAGACGGGTCCCCGCCATCGCCGGCCGGGCAATGGCCGCGCTCGGTGCCCTTCCCGGCCTTGGACCCTGGGCAGACCGACTCAAGCCAATCCCCATCTCCGTCGTATGCCACGCCTTTCTGCGCGTCCTCGAAGAACCGTGGGATGGAGAGGTGATCGAGGGCCGGCTGTTGTGGACGCTCGGCGCCGAGCATTCCGGGCAGCTCTGAGCGACCCGTGAGCGGATGGTCAGGTCGGTGCATCCCAGCGCCCCGGTGCGGCGTCCAAAACACGTCGCCGACGCCCTGCCGCTCCAGAACGGGGAAGGCAGGTACCCAGGCTTCAGCTTTCGCCCAGTTGCGCGGGAGGGTCAAAACGTACCGACGATCCAATTCCGCGAGACGGTTGGCCTTTCGATCCCGGCTGAGAGTTTGGCAAGGAACGCAACCGGTTGCTCGTCCGGCAGAGGCGCTTCACGGGCGTGTGGCGAATGAAGCTACAATGCGGTCGTGCCGAACTACATCGCCCTCGCCGTCCCCTTCTTCCTTGCGCTGATCGGGCTTGAGGTCTGGGCCGCCAAACGCCAGCGCCGTCCTCTGTACCGGTTCAACGATGCGGTGATCGATCTATCCACCGGGATAAGCCAACAGGTTGCCCTGATCTTCTTCAAGGCGGCCCTCCTGGCGGCTTACGCGGTGGTCTACCGCTATCGCCCCATCGAGCTACCGCCTCGAAGCGCGCTGACCTGGATACTCGCCATCGTACTGATCGACCTCAGTTATTACTGGTGGCATCGGCTGTCCCACCAAGTGAACTTTCTCTGGGCCGCGCATGTCGTGCACCACTCGAGCGAGGAATACAACCTCGCCGTCGCGTTGAGACAGGGCGTGCTGACGCCGTTGACCATCCTGCCTTTTCATCTGCCGCTCGCTCTGCTCGGCATTCCGCCGCTGGTGTTTCTGGCGGTTGATTCCTTCAATACGCTCTACCAGTTCTGGATCCATACCCAACTCGTCGACAAGATGGGGGCGTTCGAGAAGTGGATCAACACTCCCGCCTCGCACCGGGTGCACCACGCGATCAACCCGCGCTACCTCGATAAGAACTTCGGCGGAACCTTCATCGTATGGGACCGCCTGTTTGGCACGTATGAGCCTGAGACCGAGCGGCCCGTCTACGGCATCGTCAAAGCTCTGCGAAGCTTCGACCCCTTCGTCGCCCAGTTTCATTACTGGCCGGATCTATGGGCTCGCGCGAAGAGCACACCCGCGTTGGCCGACAAGCTGCGGGTGTTCCTCAAGGGGCCGGAGTGGACGCCCCCGGGCATGAAGCCGTTCCCTCCGGCCTCCGAGGTGCGTCCCGAGACATTCGTGAAGTACGATCCCCGCGTTCCGGTTTCGCTGGCGCGCTACCTCTTCGTTCAGCTCGGCCTGGTGATCATCGGCGCCACCGCGCTGATGTTCTACGAGACGGCCCTACCGCTGGCGCAGCTCGCGCTCGGCGCGGCGTTCGTGACGTCCGCCCTGATCGCCTGGGGCGCATTCTTCGAGCACCGACCCTGGGCGCTGAAGTTCGAGCTCCTCCGTCTCCTGGCGCTCGCCACCGCAGCGATCGCCTGGGTCTGGGTTTCGCCGCGGATGCTCCCCGTCGCAGGCGGTACGCTGCTCGTCGTCGGGTTGATGGCCTTCTGGCTTCTGCGCGACCGTCGGTCTTTGGCTCCGGCCGCCGCTTCGCAGCTCGGAGCGGTCAAGGGCTGAAATTACCGTCCTCGACCTGATGCAACGGGCACGGAGGATTGGTGTCAGGGCGACGGAGGGTCTCATGACCAAATACTTTGAACGGCTCCCAGCGCGAGCGGCGCGGGGCATCGTTGGGCGGCTCGGCGCGCGGAGCGCGGTGGGCTCCGCGTTCGCTCTTTGCGTCGGTGTTCTTCTCTGCACCGGTTGCCGCGCCGAGGCGGCGCAGGGTTGCAATCCAACCCAACCGTGGCAACGGGATCTGGTCCTCGCCGGCCACGACACGGAAGTCCAGGCGGTCGCATGGTCACCGGATGGTTCGAGAATCGCCAGCGGCGCCGAGGGCCCGGCCATGAACGTCTGGGCTGCCGACACCGGCGAGCTATTGACGACGATCGCCACCCAGGCCCGGGTCATCGCCTCGCTGGCCTGGTCTCCCGACAGCGCCCAGCTGGCGAGTGGCGCCGGCGGAGGCGCGAGGGACGTGATCGAGATCTGGAGCGCCCAGACGTGGGAACGGATCCGGGTGCTGACCGAGCTCGATGGATGGGCCTTTTCCACCGCCTGGTCGCCGGATGGCTCCGTGATCATGGGAAGCGACGGTGGAGGCCGGATCAAGTTCTGGGACAATGACACCGGCACTCTGTTGAGAAGCGTGGTCGGTACTCCCTACACCGACTACGTGTGGTCGGTAGCCTGGTCCCCCGATGGAAGCCGGTTCATGAGCGGAACCGGGCCTTTCGACGACACGGTGAAGGTATGGGACGCGGCCTCCGGCTCGATCAACTACACGCTTCGAGGACATGCCGCGATCATCTACTCCGTCTCCTGGTCGGCCAACGACAACCAGATCGCCAGCGCATCGGGCGATGGCACCGTGAAGATCTGGGATCCTGACACCGGGATGATGATCCAGAGCCTCTCCGACAGCGGCAGGCCGATCCTCTCGGTCGCCTTTTCCCCCGATGGGACGCAGCTGGCCACCGGCTCCCTGGGCGGAGCGGTGAACATCTGGGACGCGGCGACCGGCTCCCTCCAGGCCACGCTGCGCGGCCAGGGCGACGCCACCTACAGCGTCGGTTGGTCTCCGGATGGGCAGCGTTTGGCGCTCTCATCCGGCAACCTGCTCGAGATCTGGAGGCAGTGTCTTTAGGGTGGCCTGGTCGCCGGCCGTGCGCTGCGTCAAAGCTACGATTCCAGGTTGCAGAGGGCCGCGGCCCCGGCGATGCCCGCGTCCGCTCCGTAGCTCGCGGTCACCAGCGGAATCTCGCCGCAGCGCTGGTTGATCGACCATTTCGGCAACTGCCCCCGGATCCGGCCGAACAGTGCGCCGACCAGCTCTCCAACGCCGCCGCCAATGACCATCACGTCGGGCTCGAGGAGATCGATCACGTTGCCCAGCCATATCGCAAGAAGGTCCGCCGTCTCCTCCAGGATCTCGGCGGCGAGCGGGTCGCCCGCGCGAAAGGCTTTTCCCACGTGCTCGGCGCTGATCTGGTCGAGGTTGCCTCCCGCCAGTTGCACGATCGCCCCGGATCGGCCGCCTTCCTGAAGCCTTGCCCTGGCCCGCTCGGCGATCGCCGGACCCGAACAGAGAGCTTCGATACAGCCGCGTTTCCCGCACGCGCAGGCAGGCCCGCGGTAGTCAATCGACAGATGCCCTCCTTCGGCCGCGCTGCCGGTCCGCCCGTGATAAATCCGCCCGTCGAAAACGATTCCGGTGCCAATCCCGGTGCCGATCGTCGCGTAGAAGATGTTTCGAAACCCGCGGCCGGCCCCCCAGATCGCCTCCGCCAGTGCAGCGGCGTTGGCGTCGTTGTCCACCCGGGCGGTAACCCCAAATTCCCGCTTCACTTCTTCCGCCAGCGCGAAGTTTCGCCAGCACGGCACATTGGGAGGATTGATAACGACCCCGGTGCGCGGATCGAGCGGGCCGGGCGAGCAGATCCCAATGCCGGTCAGGCCATCCCTGGTACCCGGGTTGGCCTTCAGCACCTCGTCGATCGCGCTCCTCACCGCGGCGAACCCTTCCGGCGCCGTGCCGTTTGCCACCATCGGTACCCGGGTCTTGAAGAGCACCGTTCCGTCCGCGCTGAGCAGGCCGGCGGCGACCTTGCTCCCTCCAATGTCGACCCCCAGAAGTTTTGGCTTCGCCATGACCTGAGCCCGATGTTTGATCAAATCCAGCGGCTCGCCGCGGACAGAACGAAGATGGCGCCTACCAGCACGGCGACGCCGACGCTCATGATCCGCAGCGGCTGCTTCCCGGTGTTCTTCCATTCGCCTGTCATCACGCCCCACACGGTCGCCGTGATCACGATCAGGGACATGAACAATGGCCAGCCCAGCACGGCGCCCAGGTCTCCCAATTTGGCCGCTGCCGCTCCATAGATCACGGTGCTCGCAAACCAGAACAGCGCCATCGCCGCGGCGAGCGCCCAATACGATCCGGTGCCGCTGATCCCGAAGCGGCTGCCGGTCTTGTTTCTTTTCATCAGATACAGGCAATAGAGCAGGTTCGGAATTCCGCCGGCCCACATCAGAGGAAGCCAGACGGCATTCGGCGCCCAGATCGCCGAGGTGTCGGTGTGCCGGGCGGCGTCGATCAGCGGCGTTCCGAACGCCAGCCCGAAATTCACCAACGCCGAGCCCAACCCGGAGATCAGACAGAACAGGATGCCCCTTCCCACCGCGCGTTTGCCGACCGGCCCTTCACTTAGCGCCGCTTCGCGCTTTCGGCCGGCCACCGCACAAATGCCGACTCCCACCAACATCAGGGCGATCCCGAGAAGGACGGCGATGCCGCCCGGGGTGAACACCTTTTCGGGATGGAGCTGGATCAGGGGGATCAGGCTTCCGACCACGGCGGCGACGCCGAGGATGATCGAGAAGGCGAGCGCGATGCCCACCGCCTCGACCGCCAGCCCGAAGAAGATCTGGGAAATGCCCCACCCTGCGCCAAAGAGCGCCACCAGGATCACCGGACCGGCGCCGGCCCGGGTGTACACCGCGTCGACGGCGGAGACGGTGGCGAAGGTGAGCAGCGGCGGAAACAGGCCGAGGGCGAAGATCGTGTAGACCAGCCAGGTGTTCTCCCAGGCCCACCGCTGCGTGAACTTCATCGGCAGGGTGAAGCTTCCGTTCATGCCTCCGGCGAGAACCAGCAGCCCAAGTCCGAGAATGTTCGTATTCATCGCCTTCCCTCCGGGGCTCCGAACTGCACCTTGAGCGTGGTGGTCGAGTTTTTCTTCGTCCTCGCCCCGACCTGAGTGCCGCGGAAGGTTTCCGGAGCACCGTCGCCCTCGAGAAAGCTCGACCGGACGACCTTGACCGGAGCCGCCGGGACGGTAAGCCTGGCCTGCGAATCCAATCCCTTTCCCTCGTACCACTGGAATATCCACCCGTCGCCGTCCTCCGCTTTCTTGACGGTGGTGAGAATGAGGTTGGCGGGCGTCAGCTGCACGAAGGAGGCGGACGGCGGGCGCCGGCCCTTGTGAACCTCGCCCACGACGGCGATTAGCGAATTATTGTACTCGTAGCCGCGTTGAAGCGTCCTTGCCGCGCTCGCTTCCGCGGGATGCGGATAGAGGGAGTATTCAATCGAATGCAGCCCACGGTCGGCCATCGGGTCGGGCCATTTCGGCGAACGCAAGAGGGAGAGGCGCAGGACGTTGCCCTTCACGTCATAGCCGTACTTGGTTTTGTTGAGCAGGCTCACTCCGTAGCCGTCCTCGGAAAGGTCGGCCCAGCGCTCCGCGGGGACCTCCACCTTCGCCTTCTCCCAACTGTCGTTCATCGCTGTCGAGCGCCGGATCGTGCCGTACGGTATCTCGAAGGTCGCCGCATCGGCCTTGATCGCGACGGGAAAGGCCACCTTCAGCATGGTGCGATCCTCCCACCAGTCGACATCGGTCTTGAAATCGATGCGGTCGAGGTTCGCGTAGAGGCTCACGTCCTGGGTGAAGAAGGTGCTCGGGAAATCCTCGGTGGGAAAGCTCTTCTTGACCCCGGGCTTGAGGTAGTCCCGGGTGATGCGGATCGTCGCCCGCACCGGGCCCCGCTCGACGACCTCGATCGTGCGCAGATGGGACGGGTACTGGACTCCGGTCAAACCCACGTTCCAGGCGTCCCATTGCGCAGGGGTGTCCTCGAGCAGCTGGAGCTCGTTGCCGGGTCCGCTGAGGACTTCTCTTCCCGCCCGCTTGTCGAAGACGTTCTTCAACCAGCCCGAATCCGGACCGACCGCGATGCGGAAGAATTCGTTTTCCAGCTCCGATGGCGAAGCGCTCAGCCTGGCTTTCGCCGCGCTCGTCTTCCCGCGGCGCAACTCGAAGACGCGGTAGCCTACCGATGGAACGTCGGTTGCCACGAAGAGGATTGAACGCCGCCGGCCTTCTTGCTCGATCTGCGACGGGATCTCCTGGCCGTTCCGATCGAACACCGCGTAGTCGTCCCCGCCTCCCGGCGGCAATGGAGCCGTCACCAGATCGGTGCGGGTCCAGGAGAGCGCATTGAAGACGATCAGCGGCTTGCCGCCGCGGACGAAGGAGGTGTCGATCTCCCGCCCAATGGTCTGGAGAGACTCGCCGAGCTCGCGTCGCCCGATCTCCTGGGCCTCCTCGTATTTCTCGGCGGCATCGATGTAATTCTCGTGTATTCCGGAGCCCGGCAAGATGTCGTGAAACTGATTGAAGAGGACGTTCCGCCAGGCCTTTTCGAGCCCTGCCGAATTGTATTTGCGTCCGGACATCGACGCGATCGAAGAAAACATCTCTGCGTTGGTGAGCAGCACTTCGCTCGTTCGATTGTATTGCTTGGTCTTCGCCTGGGTGGTGAAGGTGCCCTGGTGGTACTCGAGGTACAGCTCGTCCTTCCAGGTTGGAAGAGAGGCCAGATCCTGCTGCCGGAGCCAATCCAGGTAGACGCCGGTGGTTCCGTACTCGATCCGGGGAAACAGGTCGATCGATTTTAGACGTTCGATGCGATCGATCATCTCCAGCGAGGGGCCCCCGCCGTGGTCGCCCACGCCGAAGAGGATCATCAGCTTGCGGAAACCGGTGTTGGCCTCGAATTGTCGCAGCCAATCCACCAGGCGAAAAGGGTTGTCGACGCGATTGACGTAGCTGAAGGGGAAGTAGGTCAGCACCCGCGACCCGTCCGCCGCCTCCCACCAGAAGAGGCGGTTGGGAAACACGTTGGTATCGTTCCAGGAGATCTTCTGGGTGACGAACGAGTCGATGCCGGCATTCGCGTAGAACATCGGCATGTTCCAGGTGTAACCGAATGAATCGGGGTTCCACCCGATCTTCACATCCACGCCCAGCTTCTTCTGAAAGTATCTCTTCGAATAGAGGAGGTGTCTCGCCCAGGATTCTCCGCTCGGCAGGTTGCAATCCGGCTCGACCCAGAGACCGCCGAGGATCTCCCATCTCCCCTCCCTGACCCGTTGCTGGATCCCCTTGAAGAGGTCCGGCTGGGAACGCTCCATCCAATCGAAATACGCCGCGGCGCTCTGGGTATAGGTGAAGTCCGGACGCGCATTCATCATGTTGAGGACGGAGGAGAAGGTGTTCTTCACCACTTCCACCGTTTCCTTGTCGCGCCAGAGCCACGCGGCATCGATGTGCGCGTTGGCGTCGAAGTAGAGCGTAAATCGCTGCACGAAGTCGCGGATCGGGCCCAATTGGGCGCGCACCGACTCCACCGACGCGTCGAACCTCTGCGGCGATCCGGCGGCCAGCGCCGCGACGTCGATCTGGCCGGCGAGCTTCTGTAACACATCGTTCAGCCGCGAGCGCTCGGCCTTGTCGATCGTCGACTTGTCGGTGTGAGGGTCGGTCTTCTTGCTCGCGCTGGTCTGGTAGGTATCGAAGCTCAACAGCTTCTGGCCCACCCGAAGCGACAGGGCCAGCTCTTCGATCGACCTGCGCCGCGCCTCCGCCGAGGAGAGAACGAGCTCCGCCCTGGAAAGGCGCACCGCGCCCGGTCTGCCGACGCCGCCCTGACCCGGCGACTGCGTAGCCCGGATGGCGATCACATAGGTTTGACCCGGCTTGGCGTCCCTGGTCAGCTCGACTTCTCCGGGCCGGCCCCGGTTTTCGCCATTGAGCCAGACCTCGCCGCTGCCCGAGAATGACAGGCGCAGCTTGGCCGAGCCGCTGACCGGCTGGCCCAGCACGCTCTGCGGCAGGGCGATCTCTTTTCGTAGCCAGCAGGGGTCCACCTCGATCGTCCCCCCCAGCTTGATCCTCGTCCAACTCGAGTCGTCGAAACCGCGCTGCGTCGGATCGCCGGAGATCGCGGACCAGTAGGGAGCGCCGCCGTCGGCGGCGATTCTTCGGAAGGCAGGGCTGAGCTTCCAGTCGTCCACCGAGCCGGCCGCCAGGTTCTCCAGCTCCTGTGCCACACGGTCGACGTTCGATTGAGACGCCGCGTCGCCCTGGGGCGTTGGGGAAGCCGCCTCCTTTCGCACCGATGAGCAGGAACAGAGCAGAAGCGCCAGCAGCGGCGCCGCCAGGGCGACCCCGATCCGGTGAAACCTCGCTCCTGCCCTCGAATTATTGCATTGCATCAGTCCCCCCTCGTACTTTTTCCGGCCTTCAAGACTTCGTGGAGAGAGCGGCTCGCCAGGCCCGGGCGGATTCCATGAAGACGACGCGATCGCTGGTGGTGAAAAAGCGATAACCCATCTTCCGCAGCGAGGGAATCTGCTCCGCCTTCCCGAGCATGATGCCCGGAATCTTACCCGCCCCCCTGGCGACGGCCGCGATCCGCTCGATCGTGCTCTGATACTTCGGGTCGTTGTATTGAGCGGGAATGCCCAACACCTGCGTCAAGTCATTGGGTCCGACGTAAAGGACGTCGACGTTCTTTTCCTTTGATATCGGATCGAGGTCGTCCAATGCCGCCTGGGTCTCGATTTGAACCACCACCAGAGTCTCGCGATTGGCTTCGGCGACGAATTGCGGCAACGGCCTCACGCCGTACTTCGCCGCCCGAACGCCGGCGAGCCCGCGGTGGCCTTCGGGAGCGAACTTGACGGTGTCGATGGCGGCGCGGACGGACTCCACGCCACCCGCCCGCGGAAACAAAATCCCGGCGGCCCCGTAGTCGAGACAACGCCCCGTGTCGACCGAGGGGCAGGAGGGCACCCGCACGATTGCCGGAAGGTCGGCCGCGTCCGCGGCGACGATCGTGGCCGCGATCGACTCCAGCGAGAAGACGCCGTGCTCGCTGTCGATGACGACGAAGTCGAATCCCGTCAGGGAGAGCATCTCGACGATACCGCCGGTGGGCCAGGTCAGGAAGCAGCCGAGCAGCGCTTCTCCCGATTCAAGCTTCGAACGAAAATTGGTTCGCCCCATTTGCGCCTTCTATCGCGGAACCGCGCGGTTGCGTCAATTCCGAAGCGGGCTTCGCCTTTTCTTTCGACTCCCTCGGAAATATCCTCTCGAGGTCGACCTGTCCGCGGCCGGTGCCGGCCGCTCGTGCCCCCGAACCGGGCGGGCACGATGTGTTCCTCTGTGGCGCCGGTGAGCGAGGGCTAGGACCGCACCTTCCAATGTGTGCGCCGGTGGCGCTGAGTCCCGGCGCGTCACTCGAGCTATGATGGTCTCAGCGCTCCCGGGGCGACGTCTCGGCCTTTGATCAAGGCCGAGCTTCCCTCCCGCGAAACCACGCGATGTCTCTTTTCGTCCTCCGAGAGGGTTACCGCGTCGTGACCACGCCGGCCGGCGCCCGGGTCGTCCATAGCCGGACCGGTAGCGCCATCGATCTCTCACCGGAGGACGTACTGCTCTTCGCGCGGGCGACCGCCGGCGGCGTGGATTCCAGCGATCCCGATCTGCGAAACGTGATTCGTAGGTTCGTGACCCTCGGGGTGCTCGTCTCCGCGCGCGACCCCTCCGCCAATCCGATGCCTTCGGGCGCGCCGGCACCGGCCGGAGGGACGCAAGCACTAACCGCCGCTGCGACGGTCGCCCTACGGCCGCCTTCCGTTGCCCCGACGGCCGGGACGGCCCCTCGACCGCCCTCGGTGCCTGCGGCGCCGCCCGCCTCTCCTCCGGTGCGCCCCCTGACGCTTCCGGGCCTTGCTCCTCTGACCGTCGATGCGCCGGAACCCCAGCCGGTCAGCGCGGCGCCCCCGGCCAGGGAATGGATCCTCCAGGAGGAGACCTCGGCTCCCGCCTCCGGCCGGGGGCCGAGACCCGACGACGTCGTCCGACTGTTTCGCGCCGACCTGAGGATCAGTCGCCGCCCGGCGTCGAATCTTCTGGACGTCGCCGATCGACAGACCGGGAAGGCGTTTGCGCTCTACGATTTCGAGGTCTCGCTGGCCCGGATGCTCGACGGCCACCGCCAGTACCAGGACGTGGTGGAGGCAGGTCAACGCCTGGGCATCCCCGTCAATCTCGAAAGCCTTAGCCAGTTCATCCGGCAGCTCGAGAGATATGGGTTCCTGGCGCCGCCGGGAACGCAGCTGTCCGATCCTCCCGAGGGATCGCTCCGGGGTCCCCGCGAGAAATGGGATGACGGATTGCGCGCGCTGTTCCAGAGCGGCCTGCGGATGCACCGCCAGGGCCGCTACGGCGAGGCGGCGAACTACTTCGAGGCGATGCTCCAACAGGATCCGCAGAATCCGGAAGCCCTGGAGATGCTCGAGCAGGCTCGACAGCGCCTGGCCGGGACACTCGGAGGGAGTAGCGACGCGCAGCTTCCCCCTCCGGATTCAGCCCAGGTCAGCCTGGAAGAGCTCTTCTTTGGCGGGGGAGGATCTGCGCCGGCCGCCGCCGAATCACCGCCGGCAGAGCCCGAGTCGGCGCCGACAGACCCCGAGTCATCCAGCCCGCCCATGGAAGCTCGCCCCGCGTTGCCGCCGAGGCGATCGAAGACCAGGGTGTGGAGCGCGGAAAAGGCGCCCGCGGTTGGCAGGCGCAAGATCGCCTGGATTCCGCTCGGGCTCGTGGCCGGTGCGCTCGTCGCGGCCGGAGGCTGGTTCCTCTTCGAGAAGTCGAGTGGCGCAAAGCCCCCGGTCGCCAAGTACGTCAAGGCGGCAAGCTCGAAGGCGGGGTCGCCGAGAGACCTGGACCGCGGCTCCAGGGCGGACGCGAGGGCTTCGTTGGATGGAGGCGCCGCTTCCACAGTGCAGTTGGCAGGGCCCCCACCGACCGGAGCGGATGCCCAGATGCCGCATGCCCCCAGCCGCCCCGCGCAGGTCTCCGCGAACGAGGTAGCCGTCGGCGCCTCTCCCGATCCCGGCACCTCCACCCCAACCTCGCCGGCCGGCGGCGCACCAGGCCCGACGGCAACCGTGCGAAGCGGATCCGGGCCTGGCCGGGAATCGCCCTCCGCCCCGACAGCTGCGATCGCCATTCGCCCCGATGCCGGCACGGCCAGCCCTGCCGCCGCGCCGGCTGAACGCCATCTCGTGTCCAGCATCGCACCCGCGCCCGAAGAAACGCGCCGCGAATGGATTGCGGCGAGGGTCGACCGCCGTGGCCGGGTGACGATGGGCGAGGTTGCCGCGCCCGGGAAGGGAGTCATTTCGTGGCAAGCCTCAGCCCGGCAGCGGGTGAAGCGCGGCGAGGTGATCGGCAGTCTGCGCGAGCTACCCTCTGCGCGTGAAAGGCCCCTCGTCGCCCCCAAAGACGGACTCTTCATCCCGAAAGTTGAAAACGGCGCCGCGGTGACCAGGGCGGAGAAAATCGCCGCGATCGTCTATCACGAGGCCTATCTGCAGGCGCTGGTCACCGATTCGCGACCCAAACCCACCTGGTCTTGCGAAGTCTACGAGGCGGCTTCCAGCAGCTACGCCAACTGCAAGATCATCGACGTCGTCCGGCGCGGATCCAAATCATTCCTCACCGCGACGACGGAGCCGATGTGGTTCGACGAGGCCCACGACGCGAAGGTCCGAGTCTCGCCGCCGCACTGACCGCGTCGGTCTTATTGCCGCGCATCCGACAGCCTGTTGCGCCGCTCGTAGATCCAGTCGATCACCCACCGCGCGATCCACCTGGCCCCGGCCGGAGCGTAGTGCACGCCATCCTCCATGCGCATCCGGGCGAAACGACCCTCCTCGTTGCGCAAGAAGGTCGCGTACTCGCCGTTGGGTGCCGCCACCAACGTCTCGAGATCGAAGTATTCGACCTGAGGGACCTCTTTCGCCGCCTGGGCGAAAATCCCATTGAGGTACCGCGCGCGCTCGGAGAATGCGCGCTCGCGCATCGGCGGGAGCCCCAGCCAGAGGACGCGCGCCTGCGGCCGCGCCAGCAATCGCATCGTCGAGACCACCCGCTCGCTGTAGGTCCTCCGCCATCCCGCCTGCGCGAACTCCAGCACCCGATCCCCATCGCGAATGTCCGTGGCGTCGTTGGCGCCCAGGGAGCAAACGATGAGCTGCGGATTCTCCCTCTCCAGCAAGGGAGGAATGACCTTCATCCAATTGAAGACATCCGGCCGGTTGATGCCGGTGGCGGTCTGCACCGCGCGCACCAACCGCTGATTCGGATCGCTGGAAAGGCTCAGCGCGATCGCCGACCCCAGGCTGCCGGCGATCATCGAATCACCGAGGAGCAACACCGTTTTGCGCGTAGGGGCCGGCGTCGTTTCGAGCGCTTTGCCTGCCTCGGCGGAATCGGGAGTGGTCTGGGCGGTCGCGGGCCTGGCCTCGGGGACGGGCGCACGAGCGGATACTGATTGCGGGTCGAGCGGCTTGACCGGGAGCGCCGGGGACCGACTGGCGTCGTGCCAACCATCCGCCAGGAGGGGATCGTCGCCCGCTCCCAGAACACGAGCGACGCGATTGCCGAGCTCGATCGCCGTTCGCCTCGGCCCCGTCAGCCCGATCGGCTCCATCGCCGTTTGGATCGCCCGAAGCGCCGCGGCGGCGACGCTCTGAACCGGGCCGACTTCCATTCGCCGCGCCCAACTCGCCAGCGCCTCCGATTCGAGCGCCAAAAGAAGAGTCGCCGCGGCCCCGAGCAGGACCGTGACCTCGGGCAGGCTGTAGAGCCGGGTCCGGTCGGCCGGAGCGCTTTGTTTTTCGGGAGCTGCCTCGGCGGGGGCCGTTGAGGCATGCCGAGCGATCGCCTCCGCGATGCTGTCCTCGACGAGCTCCGCCTTCGACAGGGGCGGCGCCATCCAGTCGGCGGGCGAGGCCCCCTCGCTTAAGGCTGGAGCGGAGAGGAGCGGAGGCCGCTCAGGGCTCGCCAACGGGCATTCTTCCATCCGCGGCTGGCAGCGATTCCTGGCGTTCAAGGAGGGCATGCTCGCGGGTTCAGAACTGGAAGTAGATGAACGGAGCCACGCCCTGGGGAGCCAGGGCCTCGATCAGGAAGACAACCACGGCGAACGCAAAGCCCTGAATCAGCAAGGGCAGGCGCGAGAATCTCTGGCGGGCGGTCGCGCGGCGAAGCGGAGGGAGAAGCTGGGTGAGAAGACCGAGACACAAGGCCAGCATCACCGCCGCACTGAGCGGCGGAGTCTCCCTCCAGCGGCCGAGGGCCTTGAAGAGCTCCCAGACAGCGTCGATCGAGGAAGATCGAAAGAAGATCCAGCCGATGCAGACGAAATGAAAAGTCAGAATTCGCGCCACCCATTCGTTGCCGCAGAAGGCCTTCAACTGCCGTGCCACCGGCGCTTCCGAGCCGGACCACAGTCGATGGACCATCAACCCCGCGGCGTGGAACGCGCCCCAGAGCACGAACGTCCAGGCCGCTCCGTGCCAGAGGCCACCCAGGACCATGGTGATCGCCAGATTGGCGGCGATCCGCCCTTCGCTCCGCCGCGAACCACCGAGCGGAATGAAAAGATAGTCGCGCAACCAGGTAGAGAGTGAGATGTGCCAGCGGCGCCAGAAGTCCCGCGGGCTGGTGGCGAGATAGGGCGCGTTGAAGTTCTCCGGCAAGCGGTAGCCGAGGAGAAGCGCGGAGCCGATGGCGATGTCGCTGTAGCCCGAGAAGTCACAATAGATCTGCGCCGCATACCCATAGATCGCCAGCAGGGCCTCGATCCCCGAATGGGTGCCGATGGACTCGAACACCGGGTCGACGAGTTGACCGGCGATGACGTTGGCGATCAGCACCTTTTTGACGAGGCCGGTGGCGATCAGCCCCAGGGCCCGCGAGGCGTCGATCGACTCGGGATCGGGAGGCCTGGCGAGCTGAGGCAGGAAATTCTCCGCGCGCAAGATCGGACCGGCGATCAGCTGCGGGAAGAAAGCGACGTAGAGCAGCGCATCGAGCGTCCGGATGGGGACGGCGATCCGCCGGCGGAAGGCGTCCACCATCAGGGAAATGGCGTGGAAGACGAAGAAGGAAATCCCGACCGGAAGGGCCACTTCCGGAAGCCGGGCCGAGCTCGAATGCAGGTGGGTGAGCTCGAGAACGTTCAGCGCGGCGCTTGCCAGAAACCCGAGGTACTTGAATACCACCAGGGTGGCCAGCGAGGCGGTCACTCCGAACGCGAGCAGGGCCTTTCGGGCCGGCGCGCCGTCGACGAGTTGGAGGCCCCGACCCACGCCCGCTGCGAGAAGCGAGACTCCCACGAGTAAGGGGAGGAAGCGCCAGTTCCAGAATGCGTAGAAACCGTAGCTCGCCAGCAGCAGGAGCCCTTTGTGCGCGCGAAGGTGCCGGCGCAGGGCCCAGGCGGCCGCGAAAACACAGAGCAGAAATATTCCGTATTCAGCTGTCGGGAAGAGCAACTTCCGATTTCTTTCCGGGCAGGACGAAACCGCAGCACTCGGCGGTCGATCAGCATCGTCGAGGTTAGATGAGCCGGCGCGGAATCGAAAGCGGCCGGCGCAACCACACCGTAGGCGCGGGGAGGAATTCGTCGCTTCCGCGCAGACACGGAGCGGGCATCCTTTGACGGAATCGCCGCCTCTTTGGTCAGGGGTTGCTGCGCCGGCGGGAGCCGACGCGACGAACCCCGCTAGCGAATCGCGTAGACGACTTGCAGGTGGGCGGTAAACTCGAGCTCGCCCTGCTCCACCGGCACCGACCCGGGCGCCCGGGAGGCCATCGGCGCCGCCATCATCGCCATCGGCCGAGGCTCGCCGATGACCTCGCTGATCTGGACCACCTCGCCCAGCTTGACTCCACCAGCTTTCGCGATCTCCTCGGCCTTGACTCGCGCCGCACTGACCGCGGCGGCGCTGGCGCGGGCGCGAATCGGGGTGGGATCGTCTGCTTCGAAGGCAATGCTCTGAACCGTGTTCGCGCCGTCCTTGACCAGTTGATCGAGCGTCGCGCCGATCTTCTTGAGGTCCCGGAATTTGACGCGCACCTGGTTGGAGACGCGAAAACTGGTGATCTCCCCCGGCCCCGTCTCGCGGTTGTATTTGCGCTCCGGGACGACGCTGTAGTTGGTCGTCTGGATGTCCTTGTCCGCGATGCCGCTCGCTTTCAGCGTCTTGACCAGGCCTTCCATCTTCGCATTGTTACGATCGTTCGCCTCGGCGAGGGTCTTTCCGATGGTCTCCACGCCGATCATCGCCATCGCCACGTCCGGTTTGGCGGTGGCGCGCCCCTCTCCAATGACGGTGATGGTGTGCATCATGGGACGGAGCGAGTGAGACGCGGGTGTGCCCTCCGGCTCTGCAGCTGCGGCGATACCGGAACGGGCCGCCAAGATCAAGCAGGTGGCGGCGCCGATCCCGATCCAGCGATTCTTCGCCTTTCGGCCGCGGTTCCCCGAAGCGCGCACGCGCGATGAAGGCTTTCGCATTCTCACATTCACCGAAGGGTACTTAGCGCGAGACCGCCGGAATGCTCAAGCGCCGAATTCGCCAGCGGACCGCGAACGATTCCGCGGCCCATGCGTTGTATTGCAGAGCACCATCACCCTTACGCAACTGCAATATTGACGACTACCGTGCCTTGGATGAAAAAGACGGAATGATCGTCAAGAAATACAGCAACCGCCGCCTCTACGACACCTCGGACAGCCGATACATCACCCTGGAGGAGCTCGCCGAGAAGGTCAAGCAGGGCGAGGACGTGCGCGTGGTGGACGCGAAAACGGGCGAGGACCTCACCGCGGCAACGTTGACCCAGGTGATCATCGAGGGCCGAGGGGCGGCACGACTGCTCCCGATCTCCCTTTTGATCCAGCTCGTCCGGCTCGGAGACGACGCGCTGGCCGAGTTTCTCGGACAATACGTTCGCTGGGCGCTCGAGATATACCTCAACGCCAAGCAGGGTCAGCAAAACGTGCCCTACAACCCGTTCGCCGGCGCGCCGTTCGGTGCTGCAGACGCATTCATGCGCCTCTTCGGCGGCGGGGTGCGCGCGGAGCCCCCGGCTCCCGCCCCTCCCAGCCGGGACGGGCAGATCGCCGAGCTTCGGCGGGAGTTGGACGATCTGAAGAAAACCCTGAAAAAGCGACGCCGCAAATAGACTATGTTGCAACGCAACAATTTTGCCTTGACACGGATGGATCGCGGGGTATTATCCAGACCATGAAACGAGCGCATTCAGCGCGGTTTCCTCGAAAGAGAGGCAAGGCCATGGAGGCACAGTTCAATTCGCAGGTGCAGCAATTCTCGCAATTCTGGCAGAAGGCAGTCGCCGACCAGCTTTCGCTGGTTGAGTCCTTCTACGAGCAGCTCGGCAAAGTTCAGGGCAGCGGGATCTCGCAGATCAACAGCAACATCGACGACGTCACCCGGTTGGCCAAGCAGGCAATCACCCAGGGCGAGCAGCTCGTGGGTCAGTGGCGGAAGCTCCTCATCGAGACCACCCGCCGGGCGACCGAGGTAGTTGCCCCGGCGAAGGCGTAACCGCAGCACGGGCATGCTGGGCGGGCCGCGCGACGCGGCCCCGCCCGGGTCCTTCTCGACAGTCGTACCCTGATCTCGTATAGCGAAGCGACGACGCGCGTGGCGACTCGCAGCCAGCCAGGTTTCGATTGGTCGCCTCGGATGCGCGAAGGAGGCGAATCATGGGTCGACTTGATGGGAAGGTGGCGCTGGTAACCGGCGCTTCGCGTGGCATAGGACGAGCGATTGCTCTGCAGCTGGCGCGAGACGGGGCGCGGGTGGCGCTGAATTACCGATCCGGTGAAGCCGAAGCTCACGAGGTGGCGAGTGAGGTGGCCAAATGCGGCGCGCAGTGCCTGGTCCTGCGGGCGGACGTCAGCGTCGCGAAGCAAGCCCGGGAATTGATTGAAAAGGTTCTCAAAGAGTGCGGCCGGCTCGACATCCTGGTCAACAACGCCGGCATCACCCGCGACAAATCGCTGAAGAAGCTCACCGACGACGACTGGGCGGACGTCCTCAGCACCAACCTCAACAGCGTCTACTACTGCACCACCGCGGCGATGAAACCGATGTGCGACCAACGGTTCGGCCGAATCGTCAACATCAGCTCGTTCGTCGGCCAGGCCGGCAACTTCGGACAAGCCAATTACTCGGCGAGCAAGGGCGGAGTGATCGCGTTCACCAAGACGGCGGCCATCGAGCTTGCCAAGTACAACGTCACGGTCAATGCGATCGCGCCCGGCTTCACCCTGACCGACATGCTGGCGAAGGTCGCGCCCAACGTGCAGGAGCAGATCAAGTCGAGGATCCCGATGGGGAGGTTCGGATTGCCCGAGGAGATTGCCCAGGCGGTCGCGTTCCTGGCGGCCGAGGGGGACTACATCACCGGCCAGCAGATCAACATCAACGGCGGGGTCTACATGTGACGGCCCCTCCCCCCGCGACCGCCCGCCGAGCAGAAGGGTCGAATGCCTGCGTCGAACAAAATCACCAGTGCCGATGAGGCAATCGCGCTTGTTCGCTCCGGGGACACCTTTGCTACCTCCGGCTTCGTGGGGAATGGAACGCCGGATGCCCTGCTCGAGGCGCTGGCGCGAAGCTTCCAGGCCGGCGGACAGCCTCGCGATTTGACCCTGGTATTTGCCGCCGGACAGGGGGACGGCAAAACGCGCGGCTTGAATCGGATCGCCCTCCCCGGCCTCTTGCGCCGGGCGATCGGCGGCCACTGGGGCCTCGTTCCCAAGCTGGGCGCCCTGGCGCTCTCCGGCCAGATCGAGGCGTACAACTTCCCCCAGGGGTGCATCTCGCATCTGTACCGGGACATCGCGGCGAAGAAGCCGGGGACCCTCTCCCGGGTCGGCCTCGGGACCTTCGTCGATCCCCGCTTGCAGGGCGGCAAGGTGAACTCCGTCACCCGCGACGATCTCGTCCGCCTAGTCGAAGTCGACGGTGGGGAATGGCTGCTCTACCAGGCGTTCCCGATCCACGTCGCCTTTCTGCGAGGAACGACCGCCGATTCCGCGGGCAACGTCACCATGGAGCGCGAATCGCTCACCCTGGACAATCTGGCGATGGCGATGGCGACGAAGAACAGCGGCGGCGTGGTGATCGTCCAGGTGGAGCGGACCGCCCAGGCAGGCTCCCTGCCCTCCCGGCAGGTGAAGATCCCCGGCGTGCTGGTCGACTGCGTGGTGGTGAGTCCGCCCGAGCACCACTGGCAGACCTACGCCACGCAATACAGCCCGGCATTCGCCGGCGAGATACGCGTTCCCCTGGAGGGGCCGCAGCCGCTGCCGCTGCGCGAGCGCAAAGTCATTGCCCGGCGGGCGGCCTTCGAGCTGACGCCCAACAGCGTGATTAATCTGGGAATCGGGATGCCCGAAGGAGTGGCCGCGGTGGCCCAGGAGGAGTCGCTGCTCGACCTGATCACCTTGACCGCGGAGCCGGGGATCATCGGCGGCTTGCCGGCCAGCGGTCTGGACTTCGGCGCGGCCACGAACACCGAAGCGGTGATCGATCAGAACGAGCAGTTCGATTTCTACGACGGCGGCGGACTCGACCTCGCCTGCCTGGGAATGGCGCAGTGCGATGCCGCGGGCAACGTCAACGTCAGCCGCTACGCCAATTGCTTTTCCGGCTGTGGCGGCTTCATCAACATCAGCCAGAACGCGCGCCGCCTCTGTTTTCTCGGAACCTTCACCGCCGGCGGCCTGGACGTGGCCGTGGGCGATGGCCGGCTCTCCATCCGCGCGGAAGCCCGCTCGTCCAAGTTCGTCAAGGCGGTGGAGCAGATCACGTTCAGCGGGGCTCAGGCGGTGAAGAACGGACAGCGCGTGCTCTACATCACCGAGCGGTGCGTCTTCAGCCTCACGCCGGGCGGCCTGATGCTTGAAGAAGTCGCGCCCGGCGTCGATCTGGAGCGGGACATCCTGGCGAAGATGGAGTTCGTACCCCTCTTGGCTTCGCCGATGGGGACGATGGACCCGCGGCTATTCCGGGCGGAGACGATGGGCCTGCGAAAATCCATCTTCGATCGGCCGATCAAGGAGCGCATCGTCTACGATCAGGATCGGGAAGTGCTGTTCATCAATTTCGAGGGCCTGGCCCTGAAGAGCGAAGCCGACGTCGCCGCGGTCCACGACGTCGTCGAGAATTGCTGTACCCCTCTGGGGCGCCGGATCCGGGCGGTGGTCAATTACGACGGATTCAGCGTGCCTTCCCACCTCGTCGATGCCTACGCGGCGATGGTCAGCGGCCTGTGCGACCGCTTCTACACCGAGGTGACGCGGTACACCACGAGCGCCTTTTTGAGGCTCAAGCTGGGTGGCTCGCTGGCGGCGCACCAAGTCGTTCCCCACCTGTTCGAGACGCGCGAGGAGGCGCTCCGTTTTTTCACTTCGAAGTCCCCGCGGACGGAATCGTGACCCAAAGACACCAGGCCAATGACGCAGGTCAAGACCACGCCCCCGGGCGGATGGGACGCGCGGCCCAGGAGCTGCTCGACAAGGTCGACCCGATTTCTTTTGGTAGGTCGCTGGTCGCCACCGCGGTCGGGCTGGCTCGCCACCCGGTTTCGACCTTGACCGCCTACCAGCACTTCGCCTCGAACGCGCTCAGCGCCGCCCAGGCGGTCGCCGCGCGGGCGATCGGCCGCAAGACGCAGGGGCCCGTCGCGCCCGGCGCGAAGGACAAGCGCTTCGCCGACCCCGCCTGGGAGGACAACGCGCTTTTCTTCGCATTGCAGCAGAGTCATCTGCTTCGCGAGCGCCTGGCGAGCGAGTTGGTCCAGGCCGCCGGGCTCGACGCCCAGACGGCGAAAAAGGCCCGTTTCGTGGTGCAGTTGCTGATCGATTCGCTGGCGCCGACCAACTACCTGTTCACCAATCCGGTGGCGATGCGCCGCGCCTTCGAAACGGGGGGAGCGAGCCTGTTCCGGGGAATCCTGAACCTGACCGATGACGTCCGGCACCGCCGCGGATGGCCCAAGCAGGTGGACACTTCCGGCGCGGTGGTGGGAAAGACCCTGGGCATCACGCCGGGCAAGGTCGTGTACCGCAACGACCTCTTCGAGCTGATGCAGTATGCGCCGCAGACCCCGACCACATTCGAGGTTCCCCTGCTCTGCGCGCCGGCCTGGATCAACAAATACTACATCATGGATCTCGCGCCGGGCCGCAGCTTCGTCGAGTGGGCCGTCCAGCACGGGCATACGACGTTCGCGATCAGCTACAAGAACCCCGACGCCTCGATGCGCGACGTGTCCTTCGACGATTACCTCGTCCGCGGACTCTACGAGGCCACCAAGGTCGTGCGCGAGATCACCGGAGCGCCGAAGATCAACATCGTCGGGCTGTGCCTGGGTGGAACGCTGACCACCATGCTGCTGGCCTACCTGGCCGAGCTCCGGCAGGACTGGGTCAATTCCGCGACCCTGCTCAACACCCTGGTGGATTTCAGCGACCCGGGGCCGATCGGCGCCTTCCTCGATCCCCGGAGCGTCGAGGTTCTCATCCGCAAGGTGGAAAAGCGCGGCTACATCGGGGCGGAGCAGATGGCGAATACGTTCAGCCTGCTCAGGGCCAACGACCTGGTCTTCAGCTACATCGTGAAGAACTGGCTGATGGGCGAGGAGCCGCCCGCGTTCGACCTTCTCGCCTGGAACAGCGACAGCACCCGCCTTCCCGCCAAGATGTACGGCTCCTATCTTCGCCGCTGCTACCAGGACAACCAGCTCGCCAGGGGCGAGATGGTGATCGCGGGCAAGACGCTGCGCCCCTCGAAGGCGAAGCAGGACGTCTTCGTCCTCGCCGCGGCGGAGGACCACATCGCCCCCTGGCGCTCCTCCTTCAAGACGACTCAGCTCTGGGGCGGGAAGGTGAAGTTCGTGCTCAGCAGCTCGGGCCACATCGCCGGCATCGTCAACCCGCCGAGCAAGACCGCGGTCCACTGGACCAACGACAAACCCGCTTCCGATCCGGACGAATGGCAGGCCGCGGCCACCAAACACCCGGGCACCTGGTGGGAGGAGTGGGCTCGATGGATCGGCCAGCGCGCCGGCGGCCAGGCAACCCCACCCCCCACCGGCAGCAAGGACCATCCCGTTCTCGGCGATGCGCCCGGCACCTACGTCCACCTGAAGTGATGGCCCGGCGCGCCCCCTTCTTCCCGGCGGCCGATCGGGAGCTCACCGGCTGGAAATCTGCCTCTTGATCTTGCGCTGCAGCACTTTTCGTCCTTGCGCCAGGCGCGCCGCTCCCGAGCGGAGCTCGCGCTTCACGTTCTTGCCCGCGGTTTCCGCGAGCGACAGCGCATCTTCGAGGATGGTGCGGATTAAGTTGGAAACGGGGACGCGCATCTTGTCCGCGAAGCGCTTCAACTCTTTTTCGAGGACGACCGGAACTCGAGTATGAATGACGCGCACTTTGCGCGTCCGCGCGTTCTTGCCTCGTTTCGTCTTGACCGTCATGAGTCACTGCGTATCACAGCAGCATTTGCTGTCAAAAGGCCGAGTCGGCGAACGCTCACTCGACCATTGGGCCCGATGAGGTAAGCTCCGCCTCGCAAGCCATGAGCGCAACGCCTCGCCACAGCAACTTCCTGACCGAGATCATCGAAGACGATCTCGCTGCCGGAAAGAACGGCCGCCAGGTGGTCACCCGCTTTCCTCCCGAGCCGAACGGATTCCTGCACATCGGCCACGCGAAATCGATAGTTCTCAACTTCGGTCTCGCCCGGCAGTATGGCGGCCGAGCGCACCTGCGTTTCGACGACACCAATCCCACGACCGAGGAACCGGAATACGTCGAGGCGATTGAGGAGGACGTGCGCTGGCTCGGTTACGACTGGGGCGCTCACCTGCATTACGCGTCCGACTACTTCGAGAGGATGTACGAGTGCGCCCAGCGGCTGATCCGCGAGGGAAAGGCATACGTCGACGATCAGAGTATCGACGAGATCCGCGAAACGCGCGGGAGCTTCGAGCGGCCGGGGACCAACAGCCCTTTTCGCAACCGCACCGTGGCGGAGAACCTGGACCTGTTCCGCCGGATGCGCGCGGGCGAGTTTGCCGACGGCGCCTGCGTCCTGCGCGCGAAGATAGACATGGCCCATCCGAATCTCTTGATGCGCGATCCGCTGCTCTACCGGATCCGCCACGCGCGCCACCATCGGACCGGTAACCGCTGGCCGATCTACCCGATGTACGATTTCGCCCATCCCCTGGAAGACGCGTTCGAAGGCGTCACCCACTCCTTCTGCACCCTGGAGTTCGAGTCGAACCGGGAGCTCTACGACTGGGTGCTCGACCAGTTGGGGCCATGGAACCCGAGGCCGCACCAGTACGAGTTCGCCCGGCTCGCCCTCGGATACACGGTGACGTCCAAGCGCAAGCTCCTCCAGCTGGTCACCGAGAAGCGGGTCTCGGGCTGGGACGATCCCCGCATGCCGACGATCGCCGGGCTGCGCCGCCGGGGGGTCACGCCGGAGGCGATTCGCGAGTTCGCCGAGCTGATCGGCGTGGCAAAGAACAACAGCGTGGTCGACATCGGCAAGCTGGAGTTCGCCATCCGCAACGACCTCGAGAAGCGGGCGCGAAAGGCGATGGCGGTTCTCGACCCGTTGAAGGTCGTGATCACGAACTGGCCGAAGGGAGTGGTGGAAGAGCTGGAGATCCCCTGGTGGCCTGAGGAGCCGGAGAAGGCCGGCTCTCGCCTCGTGCCGTTCGGAGGCACCCTCTACATCGAGCGGGACGACTTTTCGGTCGATCCGCCCAAAGGCTGGAAGCGCCTGTCCCCCAAGAACCAGGTGAGGCTGATGGGGGCCTACCTGATCACCTGCGACGAGGTCATCCGCGGACCCGGGGGCGAGGTCATCGAGCTGCGCTGTCGCTACGACGCCAGGTCGAGGGGAGGCAAGGCGACCGGAGCTCACAAAGTCTCAGGCACCCTCCACTGGGTGGAGGCCACCCGATCCCTGCCCGCGGAAGTGCGGCTCTATGAGCGGCTCTTCACCGCGGAGCAGCCGGACGCGGAAGGGGATTTCCTGAGCCACCTGAACCCGAAGTCCCTGGTGGTGGCAAAGAGCGCCCGGGTGGAACCCGCTCTGGCGCACCCGTCGCCGGAAGAGCGCTTCCAGTTTCTTCGCCAGGGCTACTTCATCGAAGACCCGGTGGACTCGGCTCCCGGGGCCTTGGTCTTCAATCGGGTGATCGGCCTCAGAAACACTTGGGAGGCGAAGCTCGGCGCGCAGAAGCAGCCCAAGGAGAAGCGATCCGGCAGGAAGACGAAGGAGACCTCCAGGCCGGCCTCCCCGAGGAAGGGCCGGGGCGCCGCTCGCGCCGAAGCG
>Ga0070708_100000768_pt1 | contig 24119 bp, 30 predicted proteins | sample KBSK5503metaG_FD_65469 | JGI IMG/M metagenome (GOLD analysis project Ga0070708, IMG submission 65469) | Corn, switchgrass and miscanthus rhizosphere microbial communities from Kellogg Biological Station, Michigan, USA - KBS K5-50-3 metaG | ecosystem: Host-associated > Plants > Roots >... | reverse complement strand
GCAGCCCGCATCGCAGGGCGCCCTCCTGGTCCAGGTAGGCCGGGCAGTTAAGGAACATCATCGTGGCCTCCGTCATTCACAGGGGTCCCTTTCCCTGATTAATCTCAGCGGGAAGACGCGTGTGCGGCGGGTTTCGTGAGCCCGTCCGCCGGCCCGCGCCAGAGGCCGGGGCGAATCGCGGGCGGCGGGGGAAATCCTGGCCCGCGACTTCACGTCTGGTGCTGCGCCGGGCGTCTACCGGGCAAGACCGCCGCGTCTCACAGGAAGGGAGCTGCCATGTCGGCCGGGGCAGCAAGGTCATTGCCGGACGCTAGTTCACTGAGTTCTGGGGGCTGCGATACAACCCGAATGTCATTGATGAGCTCGCGGCGCCGGATATCCGGTTCGAGTACCCGATGCACGCGCCGGGCCGCGGCCGCGATCAGGTGCGCGCGTTCGCGGCCAGGTTCCGCGCCGTGTTCCCCGACCTGGGCTTTGCGGGAACGGCTATCTGATCGCCGAGGGTGACTACGTCGTGGGCCAGTGGAAGGCCGGCGGCACCCAGACCGGGGAGGCGTTCGATGACATCCTGGTCGGCGCGCTGCCGCCGGGCGGCGGCAAGAAGAAGCGTGCAGACTGCAAGATCATTTATGAGCGGTAGGTGGGCCTGATGTCCTGTCGCAGACAAGTTGAGCCAGTCTCACCGTGTCTGAGCTATCGGGCTGTTGAGACAGGAACGCGGGTCCGTCGCTGGCCGGTGCCGGGGCGTTGGTCGCGGCCGAGGCGGAGTTCATCGACGGGGACGGCACGGTGCGGCGTGAGCCGCTAAGCCGCTGTTGCTGCCGGGCACAAGGTCGGGTTGAGCACGCGCTCCCGTTCATGCTGTGGAGCGGAACGTGGCCGGGCAGAGTCGCAGCGGCCGCCGGGCTACTCTCGGCCCGGCACCGCTTGTAATGCGCCATCCCGCAGTCGCTTCGCCGGGGCAACTTCCGCCCGTGACCGTATCCCCGCGGTCGGCCCTGCGGGACGACCTAGAACGGGACCTCGGTGGTCAGGAGGCCGGTGCCGCGCCCGCGGCCGGAGAGGATCCGGCAGAACTCGACCGCGTCGAGTTCGAGCGCCGGCCCGCCCGAGCCGAACGCCCAGGCGCCGCCTGCCGGGCCGGTGAGGTGGAGCCGGCACGGTTGGGCGTGTCGCTGGGCCCACTCGGCGGCGACGTCGGCGACCAGCACGCCGTCGTGCTCCGGGGTGAGCCGGGCCGCCCGGCCGGTGGCGCGGCTGATATCGATGCCGTGCATCCAGGTGTCGCGGGTCAGCATGACGTCGACGGCGTAGCCGAACGACCAAGCCTCGGCGTGGCCGTTCACCACCTGTTTGTCCGGCATTGGGAGATGACGCAAAAACCACGGCGTGCGCCGCCGGGCCCGCGCCGCCTTCGGTGCCGTGGCGGCGAACCGCTCGACCACCTCGGCCGGGCTCAGACCGCTGTGCTCGGCAACCTGCAGCGCCGTGAGTGCGTCGATAAGGACCCCGCCGCGCCGTCGCGCTGCCCGGGCCGCCCGGACGCCTTCTCGTACCGACGCTGCCATCTCGGCCTGAGCGAGCACGTGGCTGGCCAGCGCGCGCACGTCCCAGTCCGGGCAGTCGGTGGGCCGCGACCAGTCGTCTTGGGACAGGTCGCGAAGCTGGGCGAGGAACCGTTGGTACGCCGTCTCGGCCAGCGTCATCGCGGTCGGGCGGTCCAGCGCCGGCCGGCGCGGCGAGTCCTGGGTGCGTGCCCGGGGAATCGTGGTGCTCATCGTTGTCCTCCCGATCTCAGCCGACCGGCTGCTGGTGGGCCGGCAGCGGGTTGCCCGGCAGCGCCGGCCCGCACCCGTAGCGCTCCTCGTACACGTCCGCCAGCGCCCTGAGCAGGCCTGGGCATTCCCCGGCGTACGACGAACCGTGCATCACCGCGAGCGTGGTGGGCTCGAGGTCGGCGAGGCGCCGGTAGGTTGCCGGCACCGCCGGGCCCAGTGACGTCTGATGAAACAGGTCCTCGGCGGCGACCGCGGCGTCGAGCAGGTCCTCGTCCGTCACGGCCGGCCCGTCGCCGAGCTGGGTGCACAGGTCGCCGAGGAGGAGAGTGCCGCCGTCCTGCTCGAACAGCATGTGCGATTCCCAGTTGTGCGGGACGTGCGGCGTGGGGATCGCGACCAGGCGCCGTCGCAGCGCCGCGCCGCCGATGTCGAGGACCTCGCCATCCGCCAGCGGCCGGGGCGGGCGGTCGCAGAGGTCGTTGAGCGAGACCAGGCAGCCGAGCTCGCCGTGAGCGACCTGCGCACGCGGGGCCACGGCGAGGAACTCGTTGACCGCGCCGCACTCGTCCGCCTCCACGTGCGCGAAGGAGATCCAGCGCAGCCGCTCCACCGGCATGACCCGCTCGATCGCCTCCTTCACCAGCGGGAAGAGCTGACGCATGCCGGTGTGGTAGAGCAGCGGCTCCTCGGCGTCGACGAGGAACTGATTGACGGTGAAGCCTCCCGGCGCGACCTCCGGGATGCCGGTGGAGATCCGGTAGATCCGGTCGCTGATCTGGTCAACGCGGGTGTGCATGACTGGGTCCTCCGACGTGGGTTAGGGCGTGTAGAACCTGAGGTACATCTCCACCACCTGCGGCAGGAGCGCGGTGAAGCGGCCGTCCTCGAAGCGTTCGGCGGGCGCGTTGGCCAGCTGCTGCGAGACGACGCCGGAGATCACACTCGTCCAGGCACGCTCCAGCTCGTCGACGCCGACATCGGCCCGGAGCGCCCCCCGGTCGCGCCATGCGATCAATGCCGCCCGGCCCCGCTCCATGAGGCGGACGGCCGGCTCGTACGCCTCCGGTGACGGCTCGTAACCGGGCACCGGACGCCAGAACATCAGTTGCGCGTACGCGGGGTGCTCCACCGACCACCGGACAAACGCTTCGGCGTTGCGCAGCAGGTAGGCACGCACGTCGCCGCCGGCGCTGTCCACGATTGGCTCCATCACCGCGCCCAGCGCGCCCCATCCGCGGGCGAAGATCGCGTCATACAGGGCGTTCTTGGAGTCAAAGTAAACGTAGAGCGACGGCGGGCGGATGCCCATCCGGCGCGCGACCTCGCCCAACGACAGCCCCGCGACGCCCTGTTCGGCCATGACCTGCAGGGCGACGTCGAGCACCTCGCAGATGGTCTCCTGGCGCCGCCGCTGCCGACGGTCAGTTCGCTCCACCGACCCGGTACTCATGGCCATATAATCTCCTACGATTATTAGGAAGTCAATCCATCATTCGGATCACCTGCGTGTCGATGGAGCGCAGTCGCACACCCCTCACGTGACCTTGAACCGTGACGAGATGGCTCACAATCAGCGAGACGAGCGCCGCGATCAGCTTTCAGCCACCTGAGCCACCCCAGGTCAGCACCCTGATCATGGCTCGGGTCGATTGAGACAGGACACCTGATGATGAAGCAAAGCGATCTTCGATGGTGGCGCAGCTGTCCTGTGACAGTTGATCTTCCTTTTTGCCAGTGAATCTTGCTCGTTCGGCGTGTCTTGCCGCTGTAGTTTGCCCGGATCGGGATCATCTTGCGTGCGATGCCTGTGGCGGGAGCCGCTGAGCGCGCGCAGCCTGCGGGTTCCGGGTTCGAGCTGGAGTTCGTTGACGGCAGCGGCGTTGAGCAGCGGGCGGCGCTGGCGGCCTGCGGGCCTAGCCCGTGGCTCCGGGCAGCCACGGGCCAGAGCGGTATTGCGTGTTGGCCAGACCGTGTCGAGCTGGCAGCTAGGCGGACTACTTGAGGGTGCTGACCGGTATGGCCGTCATTGAGACATCTTGCATACTGGCCTCCCCGGTGTCGTCATAGCACATGAAGGTCAGCTTGCCGCCGGTGGTCGTACTCGCGGTGATCGCGATGTTCCCGATGCCAGCTCCACTTTTATCGGTGACCAGCATGGCCCCCCCATAGCCCAGCAAGTGGGAGCCGCTGTCATAGAGGGGGCATTCCACCTTGTCTGGAGCGGTGAGGATGCCGTAGGCCACCGCGGTGACGTTCACGATGAACCTGCCGGCGGGAAGCGACAGGGTGCCGTAGATATTCAGCGAGTCGGCGGGGAACATCTTCACGCGGCCTGGGGTGAAGACCGCGTAAGCCGTGGTGACACCTGGCGGACCTTGCGGCCCCCGCGGGCCGGCCGGGCCGCGGTTGTTCCACGAGATCTTGTGCTGGCCCGTGGCGCACGCGGTGGACGCGTGCACGATCTTGATCGCGCCGGTCGCGTTTGTGACGCAGGCGTAGTAGACGACAGCGGGGCTGGTCCCGGCCGCGACCGCCGGAATCGCACCAGCGGCCAGCACGACCAGCGCGGCCGCTGGGCCCACGATCCACCGCAGCCGGCGAGCTGGCCGCCGCCCAGCTGCGGACCGCCCCTGCGCTGCCTTCAGCGGCGCGAGCGCGGCGGCTTTTGTCAGTTTGATGGTCATCGCTCAGGTCTCCTTCGCTGTGCCGGCGAGGCCGTGGGCCGACCACGCCGTGGGCACAGTTTCAGGTGCCCCCCCGGGTTGCCGCCTGAGCAACGCCTGCTCATGTCCCGCGACGGGCGGTTGCTCATTTGGGAGCGACCCTGGTCAGACAGGCACCCGGGCGCTGATCGGTGCCGTCTTCGGACCGCCCGCCGAGGGGGAGACCGGACAGGCGCGGGAACTGCTGCCCCTGCTGGACGAGACCATGCTGTTGTCATCGACCACGGCTTCGACGGCGGGAACTTCCTCGCCGCGGCCGCCGCCGCGGGCGCGCCGTCCTGTGTCTTGTGCCGGGTGAGGGTGGACATCCGCCCGCCAGCTGTTGCTTGACATTAGGCCCGTGTTCGGCCTTCCGATCCGCTACGTTCCGAGGGACGTCGCTGGTGAGGAGGGCTGGGGCTGGCTCTGGTTGCGTTGTCAGTGGTCGAGCAGCGGCTTGACGCGGTGCGTGCGGTTTTGTCAGGTGCCAAGGTCACCGAGGTGGCTGCGGCGATGGGGGTGTCCCGGCAGTCGGTGCATACCTGGATCGGCCGGTATCTGGCCGAAGGGCTGCCCGGGTTAGCCGACCGCTCCCACCGGCCCGGTTCCTGCCCGCATCAGGTGGCGGCCGAGGCCGAGGTCGCGGTGGCGGAGATGCGCCGCCAGCACCCCAAGTGGGGTGCCAAAAGGATCCGGCTGGAGCTGCTGCGCCGCCCGCCCGAGGGCATGGCGCTGCCGTCGGAGCGGACCATCAACCGGATCTTCGCCCGGCAGGGCCTGGTAGTCCCGCGGCCGCGCAAACGCCCCCGCGACAGCTACCGCCGCTGGCAGCGGCCCGGGCCGATGCAGCTGTGGCAGATCGACATCGTCGGCGGCGTCATGATCGCCGATACCCGCAGCGGAGAGCTGCGCGAGGCCAAGGTGGTGACCGGGGTCGATGACCACTCCCGGTTCTGCGTGATCGCGGCGGTCGCCGAGCGCGCCACCGGCCGGGCGGTGTGCCTGGCGCTGGCCGTTCATAACCGGCGCAGTCCATGTGCTCTGACCTGGGATTTCGTGTGCGCCCCGAGCGCGACTCGAACGCGCGACCTACTGCTTAGGAGGTCGTTCCGGCGACGGCCATACCTGCCGCGGTCCAGGTCAGGCCCCATGACGCTGGTCCGTGAGTGGCCGTGAGAGCTCCTGATTTCCCCTGCGTTCTGGCACGGTAGTGGCACGGTCGGTGCCTGGCTGTTCGTCGATTGACTGTCAACTCTCCATTGACATGTGGCGGGCGCGTTTGCCTCGCCTGTGCAGGTCGTAACTCCAGGCCAGTCCCTGGCTGACCAGGCTCGCCAGATAGATCAACGCGAAGGTTGACCAAGGGACGTGCCACCTGCGGAACGCGCCGACGATGCAAAACACGATGACGTAACCCAAAGGCGCGCCGAACCATGCAAACAACCAAGCCTGCTTGTACGTTCTCGGCTTCCACCGTCGCGTCCTGCCGATAGCGGCCAGGGTGGCTGCTAGCCGACCATCCGTCACGCTCGGATCGTACCGCCAAAGGTGATCTTCGAAGGTAGCAGCGCAGTCTAGGGTGGCCGAGTCGAGTCCGGTACGTCCTCCCGATAGGTGCCGGGGTCTTGCCGTGGAAGATCAGTGTCAAGGGTGGCGCTTGCGCCATCGCCGCAGGCGACGCGCCCTTGGGCGCGCCCTTGACGGTGATCTTTGCGCGGCGACAGAATGCCCGGCGCGGGGAGGGCGGCCCGGTCAGTTGCGCTGGCGCGGTCACCGGGGGCGCGTTGGAGCCGGTACCGCCAGCCTGCGGAAGCGGGGACAGCCGACCGGCGGCAGCGCCGCGCCCGGTGGGCTCCCGCCCGTAGGGCGCGGCATGCTGCCGCCCCGGAGTAGGCGCGTCCCCTGCTCCCCCGCCAGGCCCTGGCGGTTCTCCCCGCTCCAGCTCGCGATTCCCCCGGCTGACATCCGCGTCTCTGCGCTACGTTGGCCGGGCTCGGCCCGGCCTGGCGCGCCGAAGGCGTGCCCTTGAAGCCGTAGAGAAAGTTGTCACAGCTTCAAGGGCGGCTAGGTGTGCTGTCCCGCTTGATGCTTGACACTCTGGCTTCGCTTGATGCTTGACACTCCCGCTCATGCTGTGGGAGTTGAGCGTGGCCGAGCAGAGATACCGAGCTGTGCTGGAAGTGGGCACCGGTGTTCCGGTGACTGAGGTCGCCGAACGGTATGGAGTTAGCCGCCAAAGTGTGCACACGTGGCTGGTGCGTTACCGGCAGGAGGGAATCGCGGGTCTGGAGGACCGCAGTCACCGGGTCCGTCACCATCCGTGGCGCATCCCCGCCGAGGTCGAGGAGCTGATCTGCGAGCTTCGGCGTGCCCATCCCAGGTGGGGTCCGCGTCGGCTGGTGTTTGAGGCGGGCCGCCGGGGCCATCAGGTGACCCGATCGAGCGTCTACCGCACGCTGGTCCGCAACGGCCTGGTCGAGCCGAAATCACGACGGCGACGCCGCAAGGATTACCGCCGCTGGGAACGCAGCTCTCCCATGGAGTTGTGGCAGCTCGATGTGACCGCCAGCGCATTCCTCACCAACGGCAGCGAGGTGAAGATCGTGACCGGGGTCGACGACCATTCCCGGTTCTGCGTCCTCGCCACGGCGGTCATGCGGGCGACCGCCCGTCCGGTGTGCCTGGCGTTCACAGACGCGATGCGCACCTACGGGATTCCCGAGGAAGTGCTGACCGACAACGGGAAGGTGTTCACCGGCCGGTTCCACAAGCCCGGGGTGCCGGTGGAGGTGCTGTTCGACAAGATCTGCCGGGAGAACGGCATCACCCACCGCCTCACCAAGATCCATTCCCCGACCACGACGGGGAAGATTGAACGCTTGCACCAGACTCTGCAGCGCGAGCTGCTGGATGTGCACGGCCCGTTCGAGAGCATCGAGGAGCTGCAGGCCGCGCTGGACGCCTGGCGCGAGGAATACAACACTGACCGGCCGCACCAGTCGCTGGCGATGGCCTTCCCCGCCAGCCGGTTCAGGCCAGCATCCTCACCGCTGGAGCTGCGCATCCCGGCCCAGCTCACGGCGGGCACAGGCCAGCCGAAGCCACCGCCGCCAGTCTCCGGGTGGCAAGAAGCGCCGCCGCCCGCGGAGACAGCGCCACAGCTGAGCACCGCCACAACGCAGGACGCCCAGTCTGCGGTGGAGGTGGACCGGGTGGTGCCGCCCTCGGGGAACTTGTGGATCGGCGGCCAGCAGGTCTGGCTCGGCCCCGCCCTCTCCGGGCGGCAAGTCACCCTCTGGGTCGATGCGATCAGCCTGCATGTGCTGGCCGACGACGCACGGATCAAGACCTTGCCATCCCGGCTCGGAGTAGCTGAGCTGGCGCGGCTGGCCGCCAGCGGCGCCCGCCCGGCAGGGCCTTCGCCGCTGCCTGCCGGGGATGGCGCGGCGATCGAGGTGGACCGCACCGTCAACGCCACCGGCCTGGTCAGCCTGGCCGACCAGCAGGTCGGCGTTGGCTTGCCGCTGGCCGGGCAGCGAATCACCTTGCGCATGGAAGGGCCGCTGATGGCCGTCCTAGGATCCGATGGGAGCCTGCTGCGGACCATGGCCTGCCCCATCCCGGTGGACCGCCGTTACCGGTTGCGCGGCGCCCGCCGGGCCCGGTCCCTCCCGCCGCAGCCGGGCGGCCCTATCACCGTGCAGCGGCGGGTGTCGTCCCGGGGCGGACTCATGGTCGCCCGGCAGAAGATCCACGCCGGGATGATCCACGCGGGCAAGACCGCCACCGTGATCTGCGAGAACAACCACTTCCGGGTGGTCATCGACGGTGAAACCGCCGCCCTGGTGCCCCGCACCACCACCAGCGAAGTCCACCGCTACAAAGCCAACGCCACCGATAAGCGCTCCCAGCCTCGCCTCACACCGGAAGGACGGTGACCCCCATATGCCGAGGTGGACCAGGCAGCACCCGGAGCGACGATGATCACTCGTTAAGTCAAGACCTCCAGCAACGCGCTGAGCACACCGGCACGATCGGGATGTTGCTGACGGTAGGCCTGCGCAGCCTCTTCGCGCCGCCCGGGCAGCTCCAAGACTGCCAAGACAGCGGCGTTTTCCCTGATCCCCCGGAGGCGAACCTCCTCGGCCAGCCACCCGTCGACAGGCAGGCCCCGCGCCTGTTGCATCGCCACCGAACGGCGCGCGCTGGCCAGCGCCGCCACCAGCAACGCCGTCGACGGCGGGGAATGCACACCGGCGCCGAGGAAGGCCGCCAGGGCAGCAGCGCGGCGCTTCTCTGCCGCCCGATCAACCTGCATCTCACCCATCACGGCAACGGTCTCATCTTCAACGTCAACCAGGAAGCGATCTGGCCATCAACATCGAGAATCACAGGACCTTCCCGGCCAGCCAAGAGTACGCCGGGCCGTGCGGGCTTCAACGTCGTTCGTCCTCGCGCTGCGCGCTGCGGGCGCTCCACGTTGACCCCCCCGGCGGCTCCGGCGCCGACTTGCACCTCTCCGGGAAAACCCGGGCAGAAGCCCCTCTGCAATCCCCCGGGTCCAAGGAACCAGGGGCTCTACCCACCGCCCAGTCGTCGGCGAATGTCGCGTGCCCTGGCCAGCTGGCGTCTCTCCCCGGGGGTAAGCCCGGTGTCCTGCTCCCGGCGCTCAAGCTCGACGACCGCCTGCCTAACCCGGTCGAGATCGCCGCTGGCTAGCCTTTCCACGTTCAGCTTGTACCTGCGTGACCAGCTCGCTGCCTTCTCCTGCCGTCGCACCTGGCCAACCTCCTGGCAGCAGCGAATCCTTACTGCCAGGGTAAGAGCAGGATCGTCACCTCGTCCGGCACCATGGATCCGGCAGAAGGGAAGGCGTTATGGCCCCGGGCATGCTGCCACCTGACGGAGAGCTGCGGCTGGGATCGGTAGCCCTCCTGGCCGGGCGGCAGATCATCTCCCTCCGCTCGGGGCATCCGGTGGCTTGGGCAACTATCCAGGACGTCCCGGATGCCGGGAGGGTCTTTGCTGCCCTCTGCGACGCCCACCAGCAGACCGGACTGGTGCCGTTCCTGCTGGCCGGCCTGGACGGCACCTCCAGGCCCTGGGACAGCGGGGAGTTCGACTTCCCCGCCGACACCGCTGAGCTTGATCACATGGACGCTGCCAGCGTGCTGGCGGCATTGTGGGATGGCAAAACAGAAGACTGGGAGCATGTGGAGTCCATCGGTGCGACCGCGCCCTTCTCGCGCCAGTTCCCTGGCCTGGCACCCGCCAGCGAGCAGCAGCTGGACCCCGGTCAGATCCGCGGCGTCCTCGGCTCGCTGCCCGCAGCGCGGATCGGGCTGGTCCCGGCCACGCGGCCCGCCGACGTCCTGCCGCTGATCGGCTGGACGCCCTCCGACCAGTCCGATGACGCGCTGCCGGTCGCAGCAGTCTTGCGCTCTTGGGAGGACCGGTTCGGCGCCAGGTTGCTGGAGGTCGGATTCGAGGATATCCGGCTGCTTGTCCAGCGCCCGCCGCACGGCTTTGATGCCGTCCGGCGGGTCGCGGCTGAGCACTATGCGTTCGCCGACGAATGCGACGAGTGCGGCGGCGTCAGCTATGTCGCCGAGATCTATGCCAGCCTGCTGAATCATCCGGCGGTCTGGCAGTTCTGGTGGGACTGACCCAGACCCGTCACCCAACGAAGAAAACATCTAGGGCGTGTCAAGGATCATCCGAGGCCGATCCGTCAAGGATCAAGTGAGGCTAGGCACCAAGGGCGGCTAGGCATCAAGGGCGGCTAGACACAAGGGCGGTTAGGCACGAAGCGTCCCTAGGCACCCGGTGACCTAGGCATGAACCTAGGCAGCGTCCCGCAGCCGCAAGTTGGAGCTAGGCAGCTGGACCTAGGCACGGCCTTAGGCAGGCTGGCCTAGGCAAGCGGGCGGCTCCCTAGGCAGAGCGGTCTTCTAGAGAGTCCGCGTGTAGCGGCGCTAGAGGGCGGTCGCCAGGGTCGCCACGCCGACCACCAGGAAGCCGACCGGGACGAGCCAGACTTGGCTGAACGTATCGATCACCGCATTTTGGGGGCGGCTGGCCCGGTAGCAGACCGGCACTCGCTGACCCGGCTCGTAGCGGACAGGAGTGCCGAACTTGGCGCGGAACTCCACAGGGCTGCCGTCCACGGGGGTGAACTGGACCACCGGACGCCAGAACCTAAGACCGGTGCTGACCCGCATGCCGCCGCCAGCACTCCATTGCCCTCCGGAGCTGGTCACCACTCCCTGGATACGGACGCCGCCGCGGCGCACCCACCACACCCAGGCAACGGCGGCCAGCCCGACGATCGTAAACACAGCGCCAGCTACAACCACTGTCCGTCCCCCTCCCGTTCCTTAGCCAGACACGCCGTCCCGCGACCGGCTAGGGCCGACAGGCGCGGCCAGTGCCCAGCGCCAACACAGCGGTGATGGCCGAGGCCGCGCGCGTAGGCCGTGCTTGTTGCGGTAGCTGCCGACGCGGCCGTAGCGACGCTCACGGGCGCGAGTCCGATGATCACTATGGCAGCTAAGATGACCCGCTGGGTGAGTCTCATGATGTCCTGCCTCCTCATCTAGCAGTGGCAGGCGCGTATCCACCTAGCCGATGGGCCAGGCTGGGGTGACCCCTGACTACGCTTAGCTACGGGCACCTGTCAACAAGATGAACAGGTAGTGGTGGTTTACTCTTTAGCCACAGTCGAATGTCCGCTTGGGTAGGGCGTAGTCAGGAGGGCCGGACAGCGAAACGGGGGCGTCGCGCTAGTGCGCTGTGGGCTCCACGTCGACCCCGGCCACTGCACCGGCGTTCGCACCGATCGACGCACTCCGCGCGCGCTGAAAGGGGGTTCTCAGCCCGTTCAGTTTCGGGGCGTCTCCCAGGGTCGAACCGATCAGCCATCTTGCCTGACCTGGGCAAACCTTCACCGAGTATTCATATCGCATGACGTGTCTTGCAACAGCAACCGGAAGCCTGGTCGGCGTCATGGCAGAGCCGTCTGGCTTGTCGGTCTGCGGCTACGCGGCGGGCAGCTGGGCGGTCGCGACCCACCGCGAGTACCCGTCCGCGTCCTGTTCGGCGACGATGAATACCAGCCGGTGCCCGGCGTCCGCGCTGTTGGCAGCGGTGCTCAACGCAGTTGCCAGGCCCGCCAGCACCTCGGGCGGTGTCCCGGCCAGCTCCCTGCTGGCCAGCCGACCGGCCTTGGGATCCCCCGGCGTGAGGGCTGCTCGGGTCGCCGACTCGGCGGCCTGAGCGGCTCCTGGTCGCCGGGGAATCTGTGCGATCGACAGCGCCCTCGCCAACCCTGGCCGCATCGACTCGGCGTGACGCTGCGGGCAGACTCATTTAGAACACACGCTCGACAACCCGTCTCAGCCGACTTGTGAATCCCACGGGCCGGACTTGAGACCGCCTCCATGCCATCTAGGCGCAGCAGGGTCGATCGAGGTCATTGGCGAGGCCCACCGGCCCCGCAAGGCCAGGACTGCCCATGTTTCCTAGGGCATCTGTAAAGCATCAGGTGGGACTGATCCGTCAAGCATCAGGTGGGACTAGACAACAGGCCGCAGACAGGCCGCAGACAGAACGCAGCGAAGCGAGATCGCTAGACGGGCTGCGGCCGCATGCCAGCAAGGCCGTTGGACGTAGATCCCGAAACAGGGTCGTCTTCATCTTCGGCGTAAATCAACTCTAGGTTGACCTTCGCGGCCTCCAACCAGCGCTGACGCTGCTTCGGGGTGAACCGCTCGCCTTCGGGGGGGAGCTTGGCTATCAGTCCTTTGATCAGCGGATGCTCGGCCATCGGTACCGCCTCTGCTCCTGAGCCTTGCCGCCCCTGCGATGCGGATGCGACGCTCGCCTCACTGGGGAGACTACTACCCGCAGGCCGTACTAGTCGATTGCGGCCCGCACTGAAAAACCCAGCAAGTTCAGCACTGCGGTAGAGCACCTGACGTGCCCTGACCGTCTGCTTCTCGGGCACGCCAAGTCGGCGCATAGCCGCCTCAACCCCCTGGTCAGGCGGCAGGCTGTTCCCTGCGAACTGGTCGTAAAGCTCTCGGTACAGCGGCACGTTCATGAACGCTTCGACTAGCGCCTGGGGGCGCGTATCGGAGTTCGTCATGCGTAGCCCGATGTCGGTCAGTGACACACCACCACGCGAGCTGTCGAGGCCGCCGAAGATCTTCGCCGTGGCTAGCTTGCTTCGGAAGGCACCGCTCGTCATCTGCTGCTTCATCTCTGCGGCGAGTTCATCCAGAGAACAGGCGTGGCCACGCCGCTGAACCGCGCGGACAATGTCCACAGCGTCGCTGAGCGGCGTGTACGGGAAGGCGATAGACGAGCGCTCTCGCCTGCCGTCCGCGGCTGGTTCCTTCGGGGCGCTACCGACGTCGCCCGTTGAAGCTTCTACATTTTCTTCTACGGCTGGTTCCGCCATCAGAGTCTCCTCTCGGCACAGATCTTACCGAGGCTACAGCGTAGCAGCCTGGGGAGGCGCGATGCATAACGAGCCGGCAAATCCCGTAGAAGGTTGCCTCCCGCCTGGGGGAAATGCCGATAGGATTCTCGGGACGGAGGTGATGATCATGAGAGAAGCCGCCCCGGGAGGGCCACAGGGCTAGGAATCCCAGCCCTCCCGGGGCACCCAGCCCCTGTAGCTCATTGGCCAGAGCACCCGGCTGTTAACCGGGGTGTAGCGGGTTCGATCCCCGCCAGGGGCGCAGTCGAACCTGCACTACGTGGGCTGTTTCTCCAGGGTACAACCCTGGGTGCTTACCCGTCTAAGTTATAGGCGCCAGGCGAAACTGACGGGGCTACGTCGGAACGGTGTACTGAAGGATCAGTCTGTCGCCCGGGACGATCGACATCATCACGCGCACCGGCCGGTCCTCGGCCGTGTGGCCGGTCCTGATGTGCTCGGCCACGGGTGTGCCGGGCGTGATGGCCAGTCTGTTGATCTCCTCGGGTGTGGGCATGCGGGTGATGATCTCGTCGATGTCGTAGACCTGCTCGTATCCGGCTTCGGCGAGGATGTTCTCTCGCGTGGTGTCCTCGGGCGCGGCCAGCTCGGTGCCCCGGACAATGCGCTCGTCGAAGTAGTCGTCGGAGATGATGGCGGGCTTGCCGTCGATGTAGCGCACGTGCCTGCGCACGACGCAGGTGTCGGTCCTCGGGTCGAGGTCCAGCCGCTCGGCAATGCCCGGTGGCGGGGCGATCTGCTCGACCTGGAGGTCCTGGCGCGTGGGGTCGTGGCCCTGGCTCTCGATGTCGGTCTCCCAGGCGTCTGAGGTCGTGAGCACGGTGTGGTCGGGACGCTCGAACTCGGACAGGTGCCAGCGAAGCCGCTGGGTGCTGCGGACGATGCGTCCCCGCCGGGGCCGGACGACGACCAGTCCTTCCCGCTCTAGCGCCTGCAACGCGGTGCGGGCGGTCTGTCGGCTGACGTTGTAGTCCCGGGCCAGTTCCGGCTCGGACGGCAGCAGCGCCCCTGGTCCGAGGCTGCCGTCCTGGATCTTCTGGCGCAGGTCTGCGCTGATCCGCTGCGTGATCGTTTCGTTGGCCATGATGGCTAGTATTCCCCTCCTTGACCGTCAAGGTTACCCAGAGTAGCTAAACAGGCCAACTTGACAGTCAAGCTTGACTAGTCCAGACTGCAATCGGGACGGAGAGAAGCTCCGTAGCAACCACTCCGAGGAGGAGACCATGCAGCTTCTGATCGACACGAGCGGCGTCCAGTTCCGCGTGGCCGGGATGCCCAGGCCGCGCCCGGACTACAAGGACAAGGACCGGCAGGCCGTCTCCCGCGACGGGCAGCCGATCTGGACGCTGCGCCTGGACGCGATCGACACCACGCGGCAGACCAAGGAGACCATCTGGGTCGAGGTGGCCGGAGACGAGCCCAAGCTGACCTTCGACGGTTTCGCACAGGTCCGCACCCTGGTGTTCGCACCGTGGGTCGGGCGCGACGGCAAGATCCGCCGCGCGTTCCGCGCCGAGGCGGTCGGGCCGGTGTTGTCCGGCAAGTCCGTGCAGGCCGCCTGAGCCGTCCTGGCCAGCCAGGAACCATCACCCATCCCTCGCGATCAGACCAAGGAGACCCCATGACCACCATCCACGTCCACGATCCGGACGGCGCGGCGCACGGCTCGGCCAAGCTGACGCCGCTGCCCATGGCCGGGCTGGTCATCGCAGCCTGGAACGTGCTCGACCAGGCCGCCGACCTGCCCCACCCGCACATGATCACCGTCTATGACACGCAGTACCTCAGCATGCAGTTCCCCGGCGAGCAGGCCAGCTACCGGGCCATCACCCGGTGGGCGCAGCGCTTCGGCGGCGTCCTGACCAGCGGGCCCCACGACACTGAGCGCGGCCCGCAGACCTGGTGCCGCCTGAGCTTCGACTACCACGGCGTCACGGTCGACGCCTACGCCCACATCCCGGCCGAGCCGGCCACCACCTGACACAGCAGTGCCGGGCCTGGGGGACGGCCATCCCCCAGCCCGGCCAGCCAGACCAGTTCCCCATCCCTCAGAAGAACAGGAGATCTTGGCATGTGCCACTCTACGCCTGCCGTGCCCCGTGGCGTAGTCCTCGACTGGACCCAGGGCCGCACCGGCCCGCCCGAGCCGTGCGTGTTCGGCGACGGGCTGACCGTATGCCGGTCCCCGATCAAGGACGTGCCCTGTCACAAGGGCTGCGCCGAGGCATGGATCACCACGCACGCCGCTGACGCGGCCGACCGTGCCCGGCTCATCCGCGCCTACACCCCACGCGGGGGTGCGCGATGAGCGAGTTCCGGGTCATCCCGCACGAGCCGGTCTGCCCCGACTGCGGCTCGCACGACATCACCACATCCGACATCGACACCACAGACGGCCTGCGCGAGACCGCCCACATCTGCGCCGTGTGCGGCGCTGCCTGGCCCGTGGCCTGCATCGCCGAAGACCTGGCACCTGTCCGGGGGAGCGCGTCATGACCGGGCAGCTCGGCGTCGTCTACATGCTCCACTTTCACCAGCCCTACAAGCACGCCCGGCACTACGTCGGCTGGACCGACGACCTTCTCGCCCGGCTCGACCGGCACGCTCACGGCAGCGGCGCCCGGTTACTCGAAGTCATCACCCAGGCCGGGATCGGCTTCACCCTGGTCCGCATCTGCGAGGGCACCCGCAGCACCGAGCGCGCGATCAAGAACGCGAAGTGCGCGCCCCGGTACTGCCCGGCCTGCACCCCCCGGCCCTGGAACGGCCACTGGCAGGCAATGCCCGCCGACTTCATCCCCCGCTCCTATCCCTGCTCCGACCTCGACCTCGCCGGAAGGCGGTAACCCCATGTCCAGCAACTCCCGCAACCAGCGGAACAACCCCTACGTCTTCGACGGCCTGTTCACCGACTTCCACCGCTCGGCGGCAGGCGTCGCCTGGCGCTGGCGCACCGAGCTGACCCTCCTCACCATCCTGGCTGCCGCCCTGTGGCGGCTCACCCTGCTCATCAGCCTGTTCTGGGCCATCGCCGTCCTCGGCGGCCTGGTCCTGATCCTGGCCGCCGTGCCGGTCACCCGCCGGTTCATCACCCGCCGGTTCTGGTGCGTGCTGGCCCGCCACCGGCTGCACCGGCTGTGCTACGAAGCCCGCCTGCACACCCGCTCCGGGCGGCTGCCCCTGGTCCTGTGGATCCGCCCGACCAAGGTCGGCGAGCGCGCGCACCTGCTGTGCCGCGCCGGGATCTGCGCCGAGGACTTCGAGGCCCACATCGGCGAGCTGCGCGCCGCCTGCTACGCCCGCGAAGCCCGGGTCACTCGCAACCGCCGCTGGTCCCAGCTGGTGACCATCGACATCATCCGCCGCGACACCCTCGCCGCTGGCAACCCCGTCGCCTCCCCCCTCCAGCGCCTCACCGCGCTCTACCAGATCGACATCCCCCAGATCGAATCCCCGGACGGCCACGACCAGGCCGACCACGAACCGGCCGACCAGGACCAGGACGGCCCGGACGCATCCGAGGCCGCCTGATGACACCCACGGGCAGGCCCTCGGACCCCCCGGGGGCTGCCCCTCTCACCCGGAAGGGAGGTCACCACGATGACCGCCATCACCACCGCACCGGCCGCCGTGCCGGTGTTCCCGCTGTCCATCTTCGACCCCGTGCACCTGGGCATCGACGAGAACGGCGAGCAGATCCACGTAGACCTGGCCGAGCGCAACATGCTGGTGGGCGGCGAGCCCGGCGGCGGCAAGTCCAACGCGCTCAACCTCATCACCGCCCACGGCGCCCTGTCGGGCGACTGCAAGCTCATCTTGATCGACGGCAAGCAGGTCGAGCTTGGGCTCTGGCGGCACAGCGCCGACATGTTCATCGGCCCCGACATCACATCCGCGATCGGCGCGTTCACCGAGTTCCAGGAGATCATGAACCGGCGCTACCGGCGGCTGCTGGCCGCTGGCCTGCGCAAGATCACCCGTGGCATGGGCGAGCGGGTCTACCTGGTCGTCATCGACGAGTACGCCTACTTCTCCGCCACGGTCGGAGACAAGAAGCAGCAGACCGAGTTCGCGGCCCTGTGCCGCGACCTGGTGGCCCGTGGCCGCGCCGCCGGGGTCATCGTCATCCTGGCCACCCAGCGGCCATCCCACCAGGTCATTGACCCGTCCATGCGTGACCTGTTCGGCTACCGGTGGGCCTTCCGCTGCACCACCGACTCCAGCTCTGATGTGGTTCTGGGCAACGGCTGGGCCACCGAGGGCTACAGCGCGGCCACCATCGACCCCCTCGCCCGGGGGGTGTCCTGGCTGCTGTCCGAGACCGGCGTCCCCCGCCGGATCAAGGCCGCCTACCTGTCCGACGACGACATCCGCCACTTGGCCGCGTACGCCGCCCAGCTCCGCCGCAAGGACGCGGCATGAGCCCCCCACACGGCCCCGGCCGCCCGCCCCACCCAGGACAGGGCCGTCCGGCTGGAGGCCAGATCACTGTCAAGGACCGGTTGACAGCAAACCGCGGGCGGCTGGTCGTCGAGAACGACGAGTACGCCGCGTTCGCCCGGCGCATCCTGCGGGCTTACGCCCGCCGCGTCGCCACCGGCGACATCGAGGCACTCACCCGCATGACCGGCCTGGCCGACGACATCGAAACCGCCATCCGCAACGCGGTGATCGGCCTGCGCGAGTTCGGCTACTCCTGGGCCGAGATCGGCTCCCGGCTCGGCGTCACCCGCCAGGCCGCACAGCAACGCTGGGGCGGTTCCCAGCCGTGACCGTCGCGACGGTTCCCCTCATCCCTGGCCCGGACACCGGCCCGGGGATGGGAGGGTCCGCCGACGACCCCGGCATCACCCTGTCGTGGGCCGAGCTGGACGGCGAGATCCGTCAGGCCGAACGCACCGGCTTGTGCGCCTGCCCGGTCCGACTGCGCGGCAGGATCGACGCGATTGACCTGGCGACCGGCGAGCTGCGCCCGGTCTACGACACCGGCACCGAGCCCGGCGGCGTGCTGCTGACTGCGTGCGGCAACCGCCGCGAGACGATCTGCCCGGCCTGCTCCCAGGTCTACAAGCGCGACGCCCGCCAGCTCGTGCGCGCCGGGCTGACCGGCGGCAAGGGCGTGCCTGAGTCGATCGCCGCGCACCCGTGCGTTTTCGCCACCTTCACCGCACCCAGCTTCGGCCCGGTCCACTCCCGCAGGATGCGCGGCAAGACCCTGCTGCCCTGCCGACCCCGCCGCGATCAGAAGCAGCGCCGCTGCCCGCACGGTCGCGACATCTCCTGCTCCCGACGCCACGCCGACGACGATCTGCGGCTTGGCAGGCCGCTGTGCCCTGACTGCTACGACTACGCCAGTGCGGTGCTGTTCAACGCGCACGCCGGGAAGCTGTGGCGCTGGTTCACCACCTACCTGCCCCGGCACCTGGCCCGGCTGGCAGGTCTGACCGAGAAGCAGCTCCGCACGGTCGCGGCGGTCCGGTACGTCAAGGTGGCCGAGTACCAGGCACGCGGCGTGATCCACTACCACGCCATCATCCGCCTCGACGCTCCCGGCGACAGCTACCAGCCGCCCCCGGCCTGGATTGGAACCGCCGAGCTGTGCCAGGCCATCATCCGCGCCGCTGCCGCCGTCGCGTTGGACGCCGAAGGCCCGGACGGCTCTACGGTGCTCCTGCGGTTCGGGGACCAGGTGGACCCCCGGCCGATCTGGCGCGCTGACGGGCTGCCCGGCACCGGGGCCAGGCTCGACGTCGGCGCGGTCGGCAACTACCTGGCCAAGTACGCCACCAAGGCCCTCGACGCGCCGGGCGTCCCGGACCGGCCGCTGCGCACCCGCGCCGACATCGAGGCCCTGGCCTGCTCGCGCCACTACCGGCAGATGATCACCACCGCGTGGCAGCTCGGCGGCGGCGCTCATTTCCCGGCCCGGTCCCGGCTGTGCAAGTGGGCGCACATGCTCGGCTACGGCGGCCACTTCCTCACCAAATCCCGCCGCTACTCGGTCACCTTCGGCCAGCTCCGCCGCGCCCGCCTCGAGCACCGCAAACGCCAGCGCCACCCCACCGGCGAAACCGACCCCTGGGGACGGCCCCTCGACGAGACCGTCGTCCTGGTCCTGCGCACCTGGACCTACGACGGCACCGGCCACACCTTCGCCCCGGCCGCCGAGCTGGCGCTCGCCTCGGCCGCCCACGCCCGCGAGCACCACGACCAGGCCGACGACGCCGACTGACCCTGCCAGCACACCCGAGGAGTGATGCCCATGCCTGCTACCGATCGGCTGCTGACCGTCGCTCAGGCCGCCGAGCTGCTGGCCACCGGGGAGCGGTTCCCCCGGCGGCTCATCGCTGAGCGGCGCATCCGGTTCGTCCGGGTCGGCCGCCACGTCCGCATCCCCGAATCCGCGCTCCGCGACCTGATCGAACGAGGGACCGTCGAGCCGGTCACGGCGAGGACCAGGACGAGGAGGAGGGCTGCCTGATGCCGAACGCCAAGGGCCGCCGTCGCCGCTTCGGCGCTGTCCGCGAGCTGCACTCGGGGCAGTGGCAGGCGCGCTATCGCGGCCCGGACGGCATCACGCGCCCGGCCGACCACACGTTCCCGAACAAGACTGCGGCTGAGCGCTGGCTCACTCGCAAGGAGACCGAGATCCTCGACGGCGACTGGATCGACCCCGACACCGGGCAAGTGCCGTTCGGCCAGTACGCGCAAGCCTGGGTTAACGAACGGCCCGGACTGCGGCCCAAGACCATCGAGCTGTACCGCTACTTGTTGCACCGTCACCTGCTGCCCGCTCTCGGCGCATCGCCGGTCGCTGACATCCGGGAGCCGAACGTGCGCCGCTGGCGTAAGCAGCTGCTCGATGCCGACGTCAGCGAGATCACAGTTGCCAAGGCTTACCGGCTGCTCAAAGCCGTGATGAATACGGCTGTCGATGACGGGATGATTCGCCGCAACCCGTGCCGGATCAAGGGTGCCGCCCAGGAGGCCTCACCCGAGCGGCCGGTCCTCAACGTTGCGCAGGTCTATGAGCTGGCGGACGCCATCGACCCCCGCTATCGCGCCCTGGTCCTGCTCGGCACCTTCGGCAGCCTCCGGTGGGGTGAACTGGCTGCCCTGCGCCGCTGCGACGTTGACCTGGCGGCTGGCACGATCCGCGTCGAGCGCCAGCTCACGCTCACCACTAGCGGCGGCCAGCAGTTCGGGCCGCCCAAGACCAACGCTGGACGCCGCGTCGTCCCGGTGCCCGCCATGATCGTGCCCGAGCTGGCACAGCACATGAGCCAGTACATCGAGGATCGCGACACTGCGCTGATCTTCACGAGTCCCGAAGGCATGCCGCTGCGGCATAGCAACTTCACGCGCCGAGTCTGGCTGCCTGCGGTCCGCCAGGCTGGCCTGAGTGGCGTCCACTTCCACGATCTCCGTCACGCAGGAAATACCTTCACTGCCCACGCCGGGGCAAATCTCCGTGAGCTGATGGCGCGCATGGGCCACTCGACCTCCCGCGCCGCGATGATCTACCTGCATTCGACCGACGAACGCCAGCGCACCCTCGCTGATGCTGTCGACAAGGCGGCTCGTGCCGATCTGCGCCAGGCCAAGAAGAGACCAGCCAAGACCAGGAAGCCAGCGAAGGGCAAGAGCGCATCTGGCACGGAAGTGGCACGCGACCGCAAGCACGCCTTATGAAGATCGTTCACGGATGCGGCCATATGGTGTCTGACCTGCGGCGGAGGGGTTGCGCCCCGAGCGCGACTCGAACGCGCGACCTACTGCTTAGGAGGCAGTTGCTCTGTCCACTGAGCTATCGGGGCCATACTGGCAGGCCGACGGGCTGCCTGGCCGCACCAAGCCTAACCGCTGCGGGGCCGCCTCGCGCCGGTCAGCGTTCGGAGTAACGGTCTTGATCGCCGTGATAACGGGGCCGGACCCGCGCCGCCGCCGGGTCCACGGCATCCCAGGCCAATAGGGTGGAGGCAGGCCGGGCAGCGAGGCTGCGTGCTGAGGGAGCGTTGCGGTGCAGGTTCAGGATGTGATGACGCAGGCCACTATCACGGAGTCCGCCGACGACAGTCTCCGATCGGCGGCGGAGCGCATGTGGCGGCAGCAGACTGGCTCGCTCCTGATCATCTCCGGTGGGCGGCTCACCGGCATCATCACCGAGCGGGACCTGCTGCGGGCGGTGGCGTTAGGCGCGGACCCGGACCGCAGCACGGTGGACGAGGCGATGACCACGGAGGTGTTCACCGTGCCGCCCGACATGCCGCTGCAGGAGGCGGCCAGGCAGATGGCCGCGCGGTGGATCAGGCATCTGCCGGTCGTGGCGGGCGACGAGGTCCTGGGCGTGGTCAGCATGCGCGACATCACCGGTATCTTCGCGGCGCTCGCCCCGGGCCGTGTCGCCGTGGAGCATGAGTTCGACCAGCTCGTACGGGAACGCCGCCTGGCCCGCATCGAGCACGGCGACCTCGACTAACCCGAACATCACGCCGTGCCACCCCGACAACTAACCGCATCGGTGGAACATAGATGCGTTTAGAGCCGCATCTATGTTCCACCGATGCGGCTGCTGGGGCGCCCGCGCTGCGCCAAGAACCCGCGGGGCGGGGCGGGTCCAGGGTCAGCAGGGTCAGGGGAGGGTGAAGGGGAGGGTGAGGCCGTCGAGGGCATGCGGGCAGGGGCAGTCCCGCTGCTGCGGAAGGCTGCCGATGACCTTCATGAGCACCTCCCGCAACCGCTCGATGTTCGCGGCGAATACCCGGAACACCTCGGCCTGGGTGACTCCCTCGCCCTCCTCGACTCCCGCGTCGGTGTCGGTGACCAGGGCAATCGTCGTATAGCAGAGCGCCAGCTCACGGGCCAGGACAGCCTCGGGCAGGGCGGTCATCCCAATCAGCGTCCAGCCCTGCGCGGCGTACCAGCGCGACTCGGCCCGGGTGGAGAACCGCGGGCCTTCGATGACCACGAGCGTCCCCGACGTAACCGGCACCCAGCCCGAGTCCATCGCGGCGGCTATCGCGTGTTCCCGGCCGACGGGGCAGTACGGGTCGGCGAACTGGACGTGCACCGCCCCGCCCTGGTCGTAGAACGTCTGCGCCCGGCTGGTGGTCCGGTCGGCGAGCTGGTCCGGCACCGCGACCGTGCCCGGCCCGTAGGACGAGGTCAACGAGCCCACGGCGCTCGGCGCGATCACCTGGCGGACGCCGATCGAGCGCAGGGCCCAGAGGTTCGCGCGGTAGGGGATCCGATGCGGCGGGAACCTGTGGTCGCGGCCGTGCCGGGGAAGGAAGGCGACCCGGCGCCCGGCCACCTCGCCGATCACGATCGGATCGCTGGGCATCCCAAACGGGGTCTCGACGACGACCTCGTCTACGGCCCCGAGGAACTCATACAGGCCGGAGCCGCCGATGACCGCGATGCCCGCCAGCGCGCTATCGGCCGGCCCAGTGCCCCCCAGCGCGCTGCCGGCCGACACAGAGTCGGCCGGCCCGGTCCGGGCCTGCGCGGGGCCGGCCACGGCAGGTCAGGCGACCTTCGAGCCCGACGAGGACGAGGAACTACTGGATGAGGAAGAGGACGATGCCGATGCGGACGAGCCGCCGCCAACCGGCGTCGTCGTCTTCTTCTCGCCGCCCTTGTCCCCCTTGCTGTCCGAAGACGACCCGGAGTCCGAGCCGGAACTCGACGCGCCGTCGCTGGCCTTCCCGTTCGCGGAGGCGAGCGCGGGCTCGGCGGCCTTCTGGTCCTTGCGGCTGTCGGTGCGGTAGAAGCCGGATCCCTTGAAGACGATGCCGACCGGGGAGAAGACCTTGCGAAGCCTGCCGCCGCAGGACGGGCAGACGGTCAGCGGGTCGTCGGTGAACTTCTGCACCTTCTCGAGCCGCTCTGCGCAATCGGTGCAGGCGTACTGATACGTCGGCACGGTTCCTCCCTCTGGGGTGCCGGCCCCGGGGACGACCCCGAAGCCCCGCGGCGTTGGCACTCACCGCGGTTAACTGCTAAAGGGTAGCAACAGCTAGCGCAGCCTCGTGATTCCTTCCCCGGGCCGGGCGACCATGCGCACCCGCTGGTCGCGGGGGCCCGCGGGCACCTCGTCGAGCAGCTCGCCGTCGTAGATCAGCGCGACGGTCGGGACAGCGCCTGAGACCCGGCTCAGCGCGCGATCGTAGGAACCGCCGCCCCGGCCCAGCCGCAGGCCGCTGCGGTCCACCGCGAGGGCCGGGACGATCACGAGGTCGGCGCTGGTGACCGCGCCCGGCCCGCGCGGCGGCTCGGTGGGCTGCAGCAGCCCGTGGGGCCCTGGCGCCAGTGAGTCGGGCCCCTCGTAGGACGCCCAGTCGAGGTCGTTATCTTTCAGCAGCAGCGGCAGCAGCACGTACGTCCCGCGCTTCCAGAGCGCGTAGACGAGGCCGCGGGTATCCGGCTCGGTGCCCACGGAGATGTAGGCGGCGACCGTGCCCGCCATCTGCGCTTCGGGCAGCGAGAGCACAACGTCACGGAGCGAGCGGCCCGCGCTGAAGCGTTCCGGCTCGGTCATTTGCGCACGCTCGGTCAGCAGCCGACGCCGGAGCGTTATTTTACGTGACCGCAACTCAACCTCGTCACGGTCTATGCCGTTCAAAGTTACCTCCGCCGTGCGGCTAGGGTTCTCCACATGGCCGATACTGCAGCCGACGCGAGGGGCGCCGTCAACTCGGGTGCCGCCACCCAGGATGCCGTCACCAAGGCGGTCATCCCAGCCGCGGGGCTGGGCACCAGGTTCCTGCCCGCGACGAAGGCGACGCCCAAGGAGATCCTGCCCGTCATCGACACGCCGACGATCCAGTACATCGTCGAGGAGGCGGTGTCCGCCGGCCTGCGCGACGTGCTGATGATCACCGGCCGCGGCAAGCGCTCGATCGAAGACTATTTCGACCGCAACCAGGAACTCGAGGAGGCACTCGAAGCCAAGGGCGACAAGGAAGGGCTAGCCCTGATCCGGGCCTCGAGCGAGCTTGCGGACATGTACTACGTGCGGCAGGGTTCCCCGCGGGGCCTCGGCCACGCCGTGTTGTGTGCTGCCGAGCACGTCGGCAACGCCCCGTTCGCCGTCCTGCTCGGCGACGACATGATCGACCGCCGCGACGCGCTGCT
>Ga0070708_100000766_pt1 | contig 24179 bp, 19 predicted proteins | sample KBSK5503metaG_FD_65469 | JGI IMG/M metagenome (GOLD analysis project Ga0070708, IMG submission 65469) | Corn, switchgrass and miscanthus rhizosphere microbial communities from Kellogg Biological Station, Michigan, USA - KBS K5-50-3 metaG | ecosystem: Host-associated > Plants > Roots >... | reverse complement strand
GCTCGCGGTATGCTTGCCGTAGTTACCGGCCGGTAACCCGACGTCGGGTCCGGACTCGCCGGATCAGAATTGGGGGTTCTCGCATGGACTTCCGCGACACGCCGGAAGAAGCCGCGTTCCGCAAAGAGATCCAGGACTGGCTCGAGGCCAACGTTCCGAGCGACTGGGATCGCAGCCAGCTCACGCTCATCCCTCCCGAGGACCGCCTCGACATGCTTCGCAACTGGCAGGCGAAGCTCCACGAGGGCGGCTGGGCCGGCATCAACTGGCCGAAGGAGTACGGCGGCCGCGGCGCATCGTTGATCGAGACGGCGATCTTCAATCAGGAGATGGCGCGCGTGAAGGCGCCGCCGCCGATCAACGTGATCGGGCTCGGCATGGCCGGCCCGACGATCATCGCGCACGGAACCCACGAGCAGAAAGACCGTCATCTCGAGAAGATCCTTTCGGCGGATGAGATCTGGTGTCAGGGCTTCTCCGAGCCGGGCGCCGGCAGCGACCTCGGCGGACTGCGTTCGACCGCGATCCTCGAGGGCGACAGCTGGATCATCAACGGACAGAAGGTGTGGACGTCGCTCGCGCACGTCGCGCAGTGGTGCATCTTCCTGGCGCGCACCGACACGACGGCGCCGAAGCACAAGGGGATCACCTACTTCCTCGTCGACATGTCATCGCCGGGGATCGAGGTCCGGCCGCTCCGGCAGATCACCGGCTCCGCCGATTTCAACGAGATGTTTTTCACCGACGTCCGCGTCCCGCGCGAGAACATCCTGGGCGAGATCAACGACGGCTGGCGCGTTGCCATGACGACGCTTCTGCACGAGCGTGGCACGCTCGGCTTCGCCCTGTCCGTCGGTGCACGCGTCGCCCTCGACGAGCTGATCCGGCTCGCGCGGGAAACGAAACGCTACGGGAAGCCGGCGATCGAGGACCCGATCGTCCGTCAGCGGCTGGCGTCGCTGCACGTCGAGGTCGAGTCGCTGCGGCTCAACAACTACCGCGCGCTGACCTCGGTCATGAAGACCGGCGTTCCCGGGCCGGAGGGCTCGCTCGGGAAGCTGATCTGGAGCGAGTCGATGCAGCGGCTTGGCGATCTTGCGGTCGAGATCCTCGGTCCGGCCGGCATGCTCGAGAAATGGACGGAGAATCCGCGCGTAGCGACGTGGCAGTACATCCATCTGCGCTCGCGCGGCCACACGATCGAAGCGGGGACGTCCGAGATCCTGCGCAACATCGTCGCCGAGCGCGTGCTCGGCCTCCCCAAGCACAAGTAGGAGACGACAATGGACTTCGGACTCACCGACGAGCAGGAAGCGCTTCGAAAGTCTGCGCGCGACTTCCTGACGGAACGCTCCACCACGCAGCTCGTTCGAAAGCTCATGGCATCGAAGACCGGGTTCGACGAAGGACTCTGGAAAGAGATGTCGGGCCTCGGCTGGATGGGGACGGCGATCTCCGAGGAGGACGGCGGTCTGGGACTGGGCCAGATCGAGCTCGCGATCCTCACCGAGGAGACCGGGCGCGCGATCCTGCCGGCGCCGTTCTATTCCTCCGTCGGGCTTGCCGCGCCGGTCATCGCGGGCGCAGCGGAAGGGGCGATCCGCAAAGAGCTGCTCGGAGGGATCGCGTCGGGCGAGACGCGAGCGACGCTCGCGCTCGTCGAGGCCGAGGGGCGCTGGGACGCGCCGGGCGTCAAGGCGAAGGCGGTCAAGGAAGGGAACGGATACACGATCACCGGGACGAAACTGTTCGTCCCGGACGCGCATCTCGCCGGCGAGATCCTGGTGGTCGCGCGAACGTCCCGGGAGAAGGACAAGACCGCGGGTCTGTCGCTCTTCGCCGTGCCGGCGTCGGACAAGAACGTGAAGGTGCGTCAGCTCGAGACCATCGATCAGACCCGGCGACTGTGCCGGGTCCGTTTCTCGGGCGTGACCGTCGGCGCCGACCGCATGCTCGGTCGCGAGGGAGAGGCATGGCCTCTGCTCACCCGATCCCTCGATCGCGCCGCGACCACGCTCGCCGCCGAGGCGACCGGCGTGGCGGCGAAGGTCGTCGAGCTTTCCCGTGACTACGCGAAGGAACGGCTGCAGTTCGACCGGCCGATCGGCTCGTTCCAAGCGATCAGCCACCGGATCGCGGACATGCTCGTCCTGACGGAGAACGCGCGCTCGACGACCTACTACGCCGCGTGGGCTCTGGACGAGGGCGTCCCCGACGCGCCGCTCGCCGCGGCGACGGCGAAGGTGGCCGGGTCGGAGGCGGCCCGAACCGTCGCTCAGGACGGGATCCAGGTGCACGGCGGGATCGGCTTCACGTGGGAGCACGACATGCACCTGTACTACCGGCGTGCGAAGTGGCTGGAGCTGTTCCTCGGCGACGCGGGCATCTGGCGGGAGCGGGTCGCGAGCCTCTTCGCCTAGTGGTCACACCGAAGGACGAGCCGCGCGCAGCGTGGCTCGAGCGCGAGACCCCGGCCGAGAAGCGCAAACGCGCGGCGGCGATCTACCGCCGGCTCGATAGGGCATACTCGGACGCGACCGTCGCTCTGCGATTCACCAATCCGCTCGAGATGGTGATCGCGACGGTGCTGTCGGCGCAGTCGACCGACGCGATGGTCAACAAGGTCACCGAAACCCTGTTCAAGAAGTATCGAACGCCGGAGGACTACCTTGCCGCGCCGCCCGGCGAGCTCGAACGCGACATCCACTCGACCGGTTTCTTCAACCAGAAGGCGAAGTCGATCCGCGGGCTTTGTCGCGTGATCGTCGAAGAGTTCGACGGCGAAGTCCCCGACACGATGGAGGGGCTTCTGCGGTTGCCCGGTGTCGCGCGCAAGACCGCGAACATCGTCCTTGGGAACGCGTTCGGCAAAGTCGAGGGGATCGCCGTCGACACGCACGTTCATCGGCTCGCGCGGCGTCTCGGGTTCAGCGACGAGTTCGACCCGAACAAGGTTGAGCGCGATCTGATGGGCCTCTTCCCCAAGAAAAAATGGTTCCGATTGACCTACCTGCTGATCGAACACGGCCGGAACGTGTGTCTCGCGAAGGCACCCCGATGCGAGGACTGCGTCGTTAACCAGCTTTGCCCGTCGTCGCGCGTGCCGACCGGTCCGAAGCGCTAGCTCGGGAGGAACCTTCGCGTGGCCGCCGAACAGAGGTTGCGATGAGAAAGATCGCGACGCTGACGGGCCTGGTGATGATCGGCGCGCTCACCTGGGTGCCGGCCGGAGCCGCCCGCAACTGCGCATGGGAGACGCGGATCGATCCCGCGGTGATCAACACCGCGTATCCGGATCAGTTCGCGAACTACTGGATCCTCGTGCTGCCGGCCGTGCCCGGCGCGACGCTCACGATCCATGGCGTCTACCCGCACGCGCGGTACATGTCGTTCGTCTCATACGCGGCGACGCTCCAATCCGCAGACGGCCTCGCCGATGTCGACATCGCGCCGGATCCGGGAAGCGATAACCCATTCACGGCAGGGCATCCGCGCGCAACCGCCGACGCGGTTCGGCACTACACGGTCACGGTGAAGTACGTGGGGCCGGGGGACACCGCGCCCCCGATCCGAGAGCCCAACACGTTGTATACGACCAACCCCGATGGTTCCAAAGCCGGGCGAGCATTCACCCTCATCTACCGCGTGTACCGGCCCGACGCCGCCCACGACGACGACATCACCGGAGGAGCGGGCCTGCCGTCGGTCACCTACGACGCGCCGGACGGGACCTCGATCGACCTGCCGTCGTGCGCCTACCCGGAGTTTCCGGCGAACGACCTCAATCAGCGCGTTGCCGCTGCGGGCGGAACCAACTCCGGGGGCACGATCAAGCATCCCGGCTTCGATCCCCCCGTCTGGCACAAATTCCAGAACTTCGCGCGGTCGCTGTCGCAAGGGCTCACCGAGAACGGTTACTGGGGCACGACGTTCTCCGATGCCTTGAAACCGGTGGCCGACGCGCTCCCGAACGGTGGTTTCGCCGACAATCCCCACAACAGCTACATCTTCGCGTTGCTCAGCCACGGCTACGGACAGACTGCTGTGTTCCGCGCAAAGCTGCCGGTCACGCCCGACACGCATCCCGACGCCGCGGTCATGCCCGCGGGCGTGCAGATGCGCTACTGGTCGATGTGCTCGAACGACGGCCCCACCCAGCGATACTTCGGTTGTGTCATGGACGACGGTGTTCGCCCGACACTCGACGCGAACGGGTTCTACACGCTGATCGTTTCGACCCCGGCGGACCGGCCGATGTCGGTGACGAACGGAACGTGCGGCTGCGTCTGGCTGCCTTGGGGGCCCGGAGGGAGCGTCGTGTTGATCATGCGGAACATGCTCCCGGATCCGACATTCGCGAATGCGATCCAGCGCGCGTCGTACGGCACCGAGCAGCAAGACATGGGTTCGTACTACCCGGCGGGGTGTTATCTGAGCGCCGCGAACTTCGACGTGGGTGCGCGATGCCCGTGAACCCCTCGCGTGTGAGCTTCTAGCGGCCGATCTTCTCCGCGAGCTTCCGGAACGCGGCCGACGCTTTGCCTTTGAGCACCCGGCCGTGGCCGAAGCACGCGACGTCGAAATCGAGCGACGCCAGCTTCGCGATGCTCGCGCGCACCGCCGCGTGATCTTCGCTGTAGAGGCCGAAAGGCGGTCCAAGCTTGCCGAACATGTTGGCCGCGGCATCGCCGACGAAGAGCACGCGCTTCGAGGGATAAAGGTACGAGACGTGCCCCGCCGTGTGCCCGGGCGTGTGGTACGCAACGAAGCCGTCGCCGATCGGGATCTGCTCGCCGTCCGACACCTCTTGATCGACACGCGCCGGAGGCGCCTTGGGCGCGAAACGCTCCGCGAGCCGTACGCCGAGCCGGTCCAGGGCGCCTCGGGATTCCGGCCGGGGTGCGGGAACGTCACCCCTCACCACCCGCGCGTCGGCCGCGTGCGCCCAGACGGTGATCCCGGCTGGGGCGATCGCCGCCAGCGAGCCAACGTGGTCTTGGTGGTGGTGCGTGATGAGCACGTTCCTCAGCGGGCGGCCTCGCCCCGCATCAGAGAGACAATTGTTCAGCTTTGCCGAATGTTTCGGTATGCCCGTATCGACCAGTGTCAGTGCGGCGTCCGCCACGAGGAATGAGCTGACATAGCGGAATCCAACGGCAAAGACGCCCTCGACGAGCTCATCCACACGAAGGACATTACCGACCCGACCGTCACTGCGAAAATTCACTTTTGCCAGATAGTGGTCAACCGTTGACAAAGTGTCGGAACGGAACTTAACTACGAAAACCTGGGAATTCAGGCCCAGGGGTAGTCGATCTGGGGGCGTAGGGGGTGTGGGACGTCATAGCCGTCCCATCTCAGTGGCGGCACCTTTTTTTTTGGACCTGTCGGTCCGCGAGTTCGGGGTCATGTCTTATTTGCGTGCGGTCTTAAGGGGGGATTCCTGTGAAGTCTGTTCGCTCGAAGCGGCGCCTTCTGCGAGGTGCTGGTAGCTCCGTCACCGTGATCACGATCGCCGTGGTCACGCTGATCGGTATGTTGGCTGTCCCGGTATTGGCACTGACCGTCGCGGGGTTCGAGATCGATGCGGACCAGCTCACCGCGGCGAACGCTCTTTACTCGGGTACGGAGGGAACCAACCCCGGCGACGACTGGGCCGCGGGAGCGACGGGCAACGGCGCCTTCGCGAACAGCCCAACGGCTCCACATACGGCAGCGACCGATTGCTACGACTCGAACGTCGACGTGACGGCGGTCGTCACCGGCGCAGCGGCATTCATCTGTGATGGAAACTCCGATTCGAAATTGAAGGGCATTCAGCCCGAGCAAAACGTCGTCAGTCCGTCGGGAAAGACACCGGACGACCAGCTCCCGGTCAAGCCCGGCAACGTTCGGCCGAAGAACGACTTCTCCCACGCGTACGCGCTTTCCGCTGCTGCGGACTCCCCGTGCGATACGGATACGGCCGCGGATGACATCGTTCTGCGACTCGGCGGCCACCGCGGAGACAACGAAGGCGACGCCTTCTGGGGCTTCGAGTTCGACGAAGCAAGACCCACGAACTTCAACAACCTCAAAGCGAGCGACGGATCGTCGTTCACCCTCGACATGAACCGCCAGCTGAACGACATCTTCATCTCGTTCACGGTGACGTCGGCTGAGGTCATCCTCGAGCTCTTCAAGGTCACCGGTTTCCAGGCTGATGGCGACGCCATCTTCACTTTGGCCGGCACCGGAAACGGCTGTCCATCCAATCAGCCCCAGGGCCTGAGTCGTCTCGCGACGAACGACGGTCACGACGTGAAGGCCCCACCGTGGAACGTTCCCGCGTGTGACCCGACGGCGGACAATGCCGCGAACACATGTCGTTTGGCCAACGGGACGACGCCTGCAGAGGACCTTCTCCCCTCGCGTGACTTCGCTGAGGCCTCGGTCGATCTGACCGCCTTCGGCATCACGGACGTCTGCCTCACCAACGTCATCTTCACCAGCCGGTCCGCTCACCCGCTCGAGGGTGCCGACGTCCAGGACATCGGCGGCGGCGACTTCAACCTCTGCGGAAAGAAGACCGGTCAGAAGTTCGAGGACAGCAACGGTAACGGCGTGAAGGACGCCGGCGAACCGGGTATCGCGAACTGGCCGATCACCCTTTACGAAGACGCGAACGGCAATGGTGTCGTCGACACAGCAGACCTTGCGACGGCTACTAGCACCACGACGGACGCCTCGGGTAACTACCAGTTCCTGAACCTGCACCCCGGCACGTACATCGCCTGCGAGGGGACGCAAACTGGCTGGACTCAGTCGTTCCCGCGGCCTGGGACGGGAATCGTCACCTGTCCGAACGGGACGAAGGGGTACTCGTTCACGATGACGGGCGCCGATCATCCCGGCAACGACTTCGGGAACTTCCGGAACGGCACGGTGTCCGGTATCAAGTTCAAGGACGTCGCCGATAATGGCGCCAAGGACGCCACCGACCCCGGGCTCGCCGGATGGACGATCAGCATCTCCGGCACCAGCAGCCTAGGGGTCGCCGTCAGCCAGACGACCACGACGGCCGACGGGACCGGTGGAACGACGCTCGGGGGCTACAGCTTCACTGTTCCGCCCGGCACCTACACCGTCTGCGAGGTGTTGCAGAGCAACTGGGTGGAGGCGTTCCCAACCTCGGGCGCCGATTGCAGAGGGACTACCGGCAACGGTCCGGTCGGGTACTCGGTAACCGTGGGTTCGAACGGATCGGTCGGCAATAAGGACTTCGGTAACTCACCGCTGTCCAACGTGATCGTCACGTTCAACCCGCTCATCACCGGTAAGACTCACGCCACGTCGATCTCTTGCGTCGACAAGGACGGCGCCAGCGTCGGCTCGGCCGCCAACGCGAACACGCTGACGACGAACAATGTCCGAGTGCGTCAGTCCTCGATGGTGTGCACGGTCACTTACGTCGATCCCTGATCGGCGGCTTTCAAGAGTGGGAGGCCCTCCGGGGCCTCTCACTCTTTCTGGTAAACAAAGTAGCCCCGGGAAACCCCGGGGCTACGACCTCTCAGAGTGGATCAGTGCGTATCGAACGACCAAGTCGCGACGGTCCGCCAGCCCGATTTCGACTGCTGCAGCGCCTTGTATGAGTAGTCCCCCACACCCCAGACGAGACCTTGCCAGCTGAATCGTCCGGTCGAATCCGCGACCATGTTCACGGTGAAGCAACAACCGTTCGCTTCCGCGCCGATGAGTGGTACCACCGCGCCCGGCTGGAAGCCGCAGCCGTCGATCGAGAACGATTCGTTCCAGGAAGCGCTTGCCGGACCGGCCAAGGTTGGAGTGCTGCAATCCCCCGACCCGCTTGAGTGTCCTTTGCCCATCGCCTGTACCGAACCGAAAGCGAAGGATCCAACGAGCGCGGCAGCGAGGGTCGCTTTCCCCAGTGCGCCGGCGACTCGACGCATCACGGTGAACCTCTCCATGCCCTCCTCCTCCCGCAGCGCCTTCCTCGACGTCATGAGGGGATCGCTGCTTCTCCCCGAGCGATTGCATCGAGCGGACGTGCAAGCGTGCGACCGCCATGGCGAGAAGGGGGATGACCGTTTCGCCCCCAGTACGTCACGGTCTCGAGCTGAGTTGCGCTCGCACCATTTCGGTATCGGCCACTGAGTGTGGCGGCTTGAGGTCGCGAGAAATGCCGACCCTGTAGTCTGCTGACCGTGCCGCGGATCTATACGAAAACGGGTGACGATGGAACGACCGGTCTCCTTTATGGCGGTCGCGTTTCGAAGGATGATCCGCGCACATCGGCTTTCGGAGCCTCCGATGAAGCGGTAGCCGCACTCGGCTTGGCTCGAGCGGATGTCGCCGACGCGACGCTCGCCGATCTATTGCTGCGGTTGCAGCGTGAGCTGTTCGTGGTCGGCGCCGAGATCGCGACGAACGCCGACGCGTGGCCGAAGCTCACCGCCGGATCAACGCGGGTGACCGCGGAGATGGTGGTTGCCTTGGAGGAGCTCATCGACTCCTACGTCGAGCGCACGTCGATGCCGAAGGAGTTCGTCGTCCCCGGCGAGACGCGGGCGAGCGCCGCCATCGACCTTGCGCGCGCGATCGTGCGCCGCTGCGAGCGTGAGGTCGTAGTGCTCACCCGCGACGGGCTGCTCCCCGACGGCGAGGTGCTTCGCTATCTGAACCGGCTCGCCGATCTGCTGTTCGTGCTCGCGCGGTTCGAGGAATCAGGGTTCCGGCCGCTGCACCCGCGCGATCAGGCCTGAAGGGCGGCTCGGACGAAGTAGTCGTCGGGCGGCTCGCGCGGCGGGGAACGGCGAGCGAGCGCCTTTTCCGCGATGGGAGCAAGACGTTCCTGCTTCTCGCGTTCGACCTCGTCCGCCGACTCGGCAAACTCCGGCATGACCTCGGAGGCGAAGAGCTCGAGTGACTCGCAGATGTGTTCGTGGTCGTTCCGTCCGGCCTGACTGACGAAGATCACCTGATCGACGCCGGCTTCCGCGTACCCGCGGACGAACTCGCGGATCTGGTCCGGGGTTCCGATCCCTCCGCGCGCCGATCCGAGCGCCTGCTGGAAGAGCTGAGCGGCGAGGTTGACGTCGGTCTGCGCTGCGACGTCGCGATCGAACCCGAACAGCGAACGGTTCTGTTGGAACTCGTCCCACACGACGGTCCGTCCGGGCTTGTGATCGCCGAAAACGTAGTAGTGACCGAGCGAGTACCCGAAGAAATGGCCGCCGTCGAGGCCGCGTTCGATCGCCGTCTCCTCGTCCCGGTGACACATGAACGGCGTGACGACCGCCATGTTCGGGTTGACAGCGAAACCGGCCGGCACGCACTCCTCGGAAGCCAGCGTGTTGTAATAGTCATCGACCCATTCCTTCGCCGCTGCCGGCTCGATGAACGAAAACGACAGCGCGCCGATCCCTTTCGTTGCAGCCATGTGGATCGTCTCGCGGCGCGAGCACGCGACCCACAGCGGCGGGTGCGGTTTCTGGAGCGGCTTCGGAACGACGTTCCGTGGTGGCATCTTCACGTACGTTCCGTCGTACCCGGCGAAAGGCTCCTCGACGAACATCCGAGTGACGGCGTCGATGGCCTCGATCCACTGGTCGCGTTTCGTCGCGCGGTCGATACCGAACCCGCCGAGCTCGACCTCGGACGAGGCCTCCCCGGTGCCGAACTCGACGCGACCGTCCGAGACGAGATCCAGCGTGGCGACGCGCTCCGCGATCCGCGCTGTGTGATTGAACGCGACGGGCAGCTGCACGATCCCGTGTCCGAGCCTGATCCGCTTCGTCCGTTGGGAGACGGCGCCGAGGAACACCTCGGGAGCGGAGGAGTGACTGTACTCCTCGAGGAAATGGTGCTCGACCTCCCAGACGTAGTCGATGCCCAGACGATCGGCGAGTTCCACTTGCTCGAGGGCGTCCTTCAGGAGCTTGTGCTCGTCGTCCGGAGACCATGGACGTGGCAGTTGGTTACTCGTAGAAGATCCCGAACCTCACGCAACCTCCCGCAGACCTCTGCCCGGAAAACGCAGGCAAGGCTAATCTTCACCACATGCGGGACGTCAAGCGAGACTTCGGCGAGCCGCAGGAGCTCGTTCGCTCAGACCTGCGAGGGCTGGCGTTGTTGCTGGTTCCCGCGCCCGTCGCGGGCGCGGTCGCTGTGATGGTCGGCCAGGAGACGAAGACGGCCCTGCTGTTCACGTTGCTGTGGGCCGGCATCTTCGTACCCGTGATCATCGCCGTCAGGTGGGTCGTGGGCAGAAACGCCATCTTCGTCGACGACAAGGGTCTCATCGCCATCGTGCGCGATCGGGCGAAGAGGGGGCCCGATTGGGACGACATCGCGGACGCGTTCTGGGACGGCGGAGCCTTCTGGACCTCGTGGGACCCCGGAACGATCCGCGTCACCAAGAAACCGGCGCCCGCGGGCGAGGACGTGAGAGGGCCGGGCGGCGACCGGGTGGGGGCCGTTGTGGTCGTTCGGCCGCGGAAGAGAGCGGCGATCGGCAGGCACGTCGAGCTCGCCCTCGCGAAATATCTCCCGTCTCGCGCCCCCCTCATGACTTCGAACGCCGAAGGCGAGAAGGCGTGGTGGCACGGCGTCCTGTACCACGTCTACCTCCGGTCGTTCGCGGACTCGAACGGAGACGGCGCGGGCGACCTGCCGGGCCTGATCTCGCGGCTCGACCACCTCTCGTGGCTCGGTGTGGACGGGATCTGGGTCTCGCCTGTGATGCCGTCGCCGAACGAGGACTGGGGATACGACGTCGCGGACTACTGCGCCGTCGACCCCGCCTACGGAACGCTCGGCGACGTGGACCGCCTCGTCGGAGAGGCCGAGACGCGCGGGATGCGCGTGCTGTTCGATCTCGTCCCGAACCACTCGAGCGACCGCCACCCCTGGTTCGTCACGTCGCGATCGTCACGCGAAGATCCCAAGCGCGACTGGTACGTCTGGAGCGACCCGAAACCCGACGGATCGCCGCCGAACAACTGGGTTTCGAGTTTCTTCGGGCCGGCGTGGCAGCTCGACGAAGGGACCGGTCAGTACTACCTGCATTCATTCCTCGAGGCGCAAGCCGATCTCAACTGGTGGAACGAAGGCGTGCGCGCGGCGTTCGACGATGTGCTGCGATTCTGGTTCGACCGCGGCGTCGCCGGTTTCCGGATCGACGTCGTTCACAAGATGCTGAAGGATCCGCAGCTGCGAGACAATCCGCCGGCGACCGCATCCGATTCGTTCATCGAGCGGGTATGGGGCCAGCGCGAGCTCAACAACGCCGACCACCGGCAGAACCACGACATCATGCGCCGCTGGCGGGAGATCGCGGATTCCTACGCCCAGCCGCGAGTGCTCGTCGGCGAGACCTATCTCTTCGACCTCGCACGCATGGCCGCGTACTACGGAGCCGGCGACGAGCTCCACCTGAACTTCAACATGCCGTTCCTGTGGACGCCGTTCGAGGCGCCGGCTCTACGCGCGGTCGTGCAGGAGACGCTGGCGGCCCTGCCGGAAGGCGCGCGGCCCGTCTGGAACGCAGGCAGTCACGACATCACGCGGTTTCCGACTCGATGGTGCGGAGGGGACGTGCGAAAGGTGCGAGCCGCGCTGATGCTGCTCCTGATGCTGCCCGGCACGGCGCTGCTCTACTACGGCGATGAGATCGGGATGGGCGACACGACGGTCGCCGAGGATGCGGCGCGGGACCCGCTCGGTCGGCGTGCCCCCGTCCGTTCGGCCGGACGCGATCCGGCCAGGACGCCGATGCAATGGAGCGCCCGGCCCGGCGCCGGCTTCACCGACCCCGGCGTGGTGCCGTGGCTTCCGCTCGGCGACGCGTCGGGGTGCAACGTCGAAGCGCAGCGTTCGGACCCCGGCTCGGTTCTGAGCTTCTGCCGGGATCTGATCGCGCTTCGTCGCGAGGCGCCGGATCGGCAGGGGGGAGCCATGAGATTCCTCGATGCGCCGGAGAACGTGCTCGCCTGGCGCCGCGGCGAAAGAGTGACGGTGGCGCTCAACCTGTCCGACACGGCCGATACGGTCGAAACCGTGCGCGGCGTCATTCGCGCGGGGACGCGTCGCGAACGCGAGGGCGAACGCGTCGAACGCCGGCTCGCGCTCGAGCCGTGGGAGGGCGCCGTCCTCTACGAGTAGCTGTGCTCGTCGTCCGGGTACGTCCCGGCCGAGACGTCTCCGGCGAACGCGCGCGCCGCGTCGGCGATCTGTCCTCGAACGTCCGCGTACCGCTTCACGAACTTCGGTGCCGGGCCCGCGGTGAGGCCCACCAGGTCGTGCACGACGAGCACCTGCGCGTCGCAGCCGGGCCCCGCGCCGATGCCGATCGTCGGGATCGAAAGCGAGGCGGTGATCTGTGCGGCGAGCGCCGACGGCACGCACTCGAGGACGAGCGAGAACGCGCCCGCCTCTTCGAGCTCCTTCGCCCACATGCGGATACGGTCCGCCTGCTCCTCGGAACGACCCTGCACCTTGTAACCGCCGAACAGATGAAGAGACTGGGGTGTGAGGCCGAGGTGGCCCATGACCGGGATCCCGCGGTCGGCGAGCGCCGACGCGAGTTCCATCTGCGGCCCTTCGATCTTGACGGAATGCACCGCGCCCTCCTTCAGGAAGCGGCCCGCGTTGCGGAGTCCGTCTTCCACGGAGGCCTGGTAACTCATGAACGGCATGTCCCCGACCAGCAGAGCATTGCGCGCTCCGCGAGCGACGGCCCGGCAATGGTGGAGCATCTCGTCCATCGTGACGGGGATCGTCGAGTCGTAACCGAGGACCACCTGCCCGAGCGAGTCGCCGACGAGCAGCACCGGGATGCCGGCCTCGTCGAGGATCTGCGCGGTGGGATGGTCGTACGCGGTGAGCATCGCGAACCGTTCTCCGCGAGCCTTGTACGCCCGAAGGTCGTGGATCGATACGGGCATCGGACCCTCCTTCCTAGAGGCCCTCGCGGCGAGCGATGAGTCGCTCTCCGGTCTGCGGGTCCCCTGGCGCTCCCTATCGTGCCAGAAGTTCAGCCTGCCTTCACGTTGGGAACGACGTGGGGGCGGGCCGGGGCGTTGGCCTGCCGGAGCGATTTTCCCTCTGTTTCGGAACCTCCCGGCAGGAAGACGCGGAACGAAGCCCCGCCGCCCGGGCGCTCCTCGACCCAGGCACGGCCGCCGTGCATGGTCGCGAACCGAGAGACGAGCGACAGCCCGATGCCGACCCCGGGGGAGTGGGCCGGCGCGCTCGGGCCCTGTCGAAAGGGCTCGAATATCGATTCGCGTTGATCGGCGTCCACGCCGGGCCCGTCGTCTTCGACGGCGATCTCCGCTCCGCCGTGGACGGCGGTCGCCCGCACCCAGACCCGTGAGCCGTCCGGGGTGTGCCTCGCGGCGTTTACCAGGAGGTTCTCCACGATCCGTTCGACGCGGGGAGCGTCCACGGAGATGGTCACTTCGTCGGAGTCGATCATCACGCGCCGAGCTTCCGCGAGCCCCGATTGCTCGACGATCCGTGTGACGAGCGCGCCGAGGTCGGTGGGGCGCCGGCGCGGCTCGAGGATGCCGCGGTCGAGCCGGTCGAGGTCGAGGAGATCCGACAACAGCCGGTCGAGCTTCAGAGCGTTGGTCGCGATCCTCGTCATGAAGGCTGTGCGATCGGCGGCGGACAGCGCCATACCCTCGCGCTGCATCGTCTGGGCGAAACCAAGGATCACCGTCAGTGGAGTCCTCAGCTCATGCGACACCGCGCTCAGGATCGCGCTTTTCATCTCGTCGAGCTTGCGGAGTCCTTCGAGAGCTTCTCGCTCGCGGTCGTAGGCGGAACGAAGCGCCGCCTCGGCGAGCCGTTGTTCCGTGACGTCCTGTCCGGTGCCGACCATCCTCGCCGGCCGTCCGTCCTCGTTGGTCAGGACCTCACCGCGTGCGTGGACGGTTCGGATCGTTCCGTCCGGGCGGACGACGCGATGGTCGAACGTGAAGGGCCGCCGGTCGACGAGCGCTTGCTCGACGACGTGCCGCGAATGGTCGCGATCCTGAGGATGGACCCGCTCCAGGAACCCTTCGAAGCTTGCTTTGAAGCTTCCGTGGTCGAGTCCGTAGATGCGGTACAGCTCGTTCGACCAAACGACGCGATTCGACGAGACGTCCCATTCCCAGCTGCCGACGTGTGCGATGGCTTGCGCTTCCTGGAGCTGTTTCTCGCGCTCTTCCACGGTCTGATTCGCGCGCGCCCGCTCCACGACCCTTCCGAGCTGAGCGCCGATGTGCCGAGTCACCTCGAGCAGTTGGCCATCCGACGGCACGGGATCGGGTGAGAAGAATTCGAGGACGGCGGCAACCTCCGTCCCAACGAGTACCGGGAACGCGAATCCGGCTCTCACGCCGACGTCCGCGGCGAAACGGACACTGGGTGAGTCCTCGTCCCGCCTCGCGTCCTGGACCCATACCGGCGCGCCGATCTCCGCGACCCGGCCGGGAAGTCCGGTGCCGCGCGGCAGTTGGAGGGACTCGGTCGCCGCTTTGAATTTCGCGAATCGCTCCTCGGAGGCAAGGTGCCAGATGGTCGTCGGTTTGAGGTCGCGCGCCGGATCGGCTCCAGGGACGTAGGCATGGCCGATGGGCCAGCCGGTGTGCTCGCAGATCAGATCGATCGCCCGCTGTAGGGCCTCCTCCACGTTGCCCGACTCATTCGCGGCCACGGCGACGTCTTGCAACAGGCGGACGAAGCTCGCCTCGCGTGCGAGCGCCTCGCCGAGCGAGCGGTGTCGAGCTTCCGACGTCCGCAGGGCTTCGACCGCACGTTTGCGCGACGTTATGTTTCGGAAGACGCCGATGTAATGCCCCGCGCCCTCCACTTCGTAGGGCTTCACGGCCACCTCGACGTCGATGGTGGTGCCGTCCTTGCGTATCAATCGAAGGTCGTACCGGTCCGGCGCGCGTAGCCCCGCCATTCGGTTCCGCGAGTTTGCGAGCGCGATCTGCCGGTCCTCGGGCACGACGAGATCGAGCAGGTTCGGCATCGAGAGCACCTCGCTGCGCGTGTAGCCGACCATGTCGCAATAGGCATCGTTCACGTACGCGATGTGGTCGATGTTTCCGATAACCACGCCCTCACCGAGGTCGCTCATCGCGTGAAGGATCCATTCGTGTTTCTCGGTTTGATCCTGCAACTCCTCGACGATCCGCACGCGATCGAACGCGACCCCGACAGCCGTTGCCCACTGCTCGAGCCGGCTCAGCTCGTCGGATCCGAAGACCGGCGCGAAACGACCCCCGACGACGACGAGCTTTCCTTTGCCGTCGACGGTCTGCAGCGGTGCCACGATCGTCGGTGCCCTGCCCTGCAGCAGCACGGCGCCCCGGGACTCGTTCGGAACGATCGGGATCTCGGTGACGCCGCCGGCCGACGCGAGTATGTCGCCGTCTGCCGTGACGATCATCCCTCCGTCGGCGCCGATAAGGCGCAACGCCCACGTCAGAGCCCGTTCGGCGAGTGCCTGCCGGTCGGGCGTTTCGAGGAAGAGATCGTGGAGCGAATGGCGGAGGGCTTCCTCCTCCTGGACGCGCCAGAACCGGCGGAGCATCCGAGGCGGGGAGAAGGCCGCCCACATGATCGGCAAGAGCAGCGTGGCGGCGACCGAGATGACGAACGACTCTCCCGCTACGTTGCCCTCGGGCGCCTTGGATGCGTACCCGATCAGTACACCGACGAGCGCGGCGGTTCCGAAACTCAGCGTGCGCAATCGCGCCCGCTGAACGGCCGGCCGGTCGCGAGCCGCGCGCCAGAACGTTTGGATCGCGTCCCCGGCGCACGCTACCCACAGGCCCATCATGGCCCACAAGGCCGCGGCTTCCGCGAGCGAATACCGAACGTGGAGGCCGAGCGGAGGCCGCAAGACCACGACGAATACGAATGCGACGAACACCATGGCCGCCACCAGATACCGGCGTGTCGAAGCCCGAACCGGAACGAGTGCGTCGCGGATCGCGAGAAGCCCATATCCGGATGCCATGAAGGCGATCGTCGCGACGACGTTCAACGCGCGGCTCTCGTACCGAGTGATGTCGTTGGCCAGCCACGATAGGGCGAGGATCCCGAGGGATCCGAAAGCGGTCGCGACGGCGGCGTGCGACCGGTCTCGGAAACGGAGCCAATCGCGAACGGACAAGGCTCCGAGCACGACGAATCCGGCGATAGCAGCCTCGTGGAGAGCCCGCTCGGCGAGGGTCATACGCAGAACGTAGGACGCTTTCTCATGAAGATTCCATAGACAGAGGGAGGGGTTGCGTCTGACCCGACCGAGCTATGGAACGATGAGGCCCCGGAGGCGTCCGCTTTGGAGCGAGCGCCCCCGGGGCCCGGGGGGAAGTTTGTGTTTAGGAGGCAGCCGAGACGTCGGTCGTCTTGTACCGGCGCCACTGCTCGACTTCGTACTCGGCCCGCGTCTTGAAGCTCATGAAACGCGTCGGCTTCCCGCACGAGGAACACTGCTCCGCGCCTTCGGAGAGGAAGCTGTCGCAGCGGTCGCAGGTCTCGAGATTCGCGACTTCCTGGGTCGTCCGTGCCATTCGATTTGTCCTTTCTCCACGACGTTTTTTATTACTAGTGTGGTCATCGGAAGGTATCGGGAAATGGTTGAGTCTCGAAAGGGACGGATAGAGCGAAAACCCTAGGACCTGCGTCGCTGAGTGTTAGTGCACGTGCGGGGTAGGGCCCCGATCGGTCAGTCCGCCAGAGCTTTGGCGATGTCTCTCATCGACAGGATTCCGACCACGGCCTCGCCTTCCGTGATCGGGAGGTGGCGGAAGCCGCCTTCGACCATGATCCGCAGGGCCTCCCTGACCGGAGTGTCCGGAGCCGCTGAGGTGGGATTCTTGGTCATCCACTCGATCACGGGGCGCGCTGGAGCGTCGTGCGCGGTTGACATGGCCCGGACGACGTCGCGCTCGGTCAGGATGCCGGCGAGGCGGGTGGAGTCCATCACCAGAGCAGACCCGACTCTTCGCTCGCCCATCATCGTCGTTGCTTCGGCGAGGGTCGTTTCCGGGTCGACCACACAGGACGGATCGGACATCAGCTCGCCCACGTTCATCGCTTCCTCCTCGCGTGGGAGCGAGGCCCTCCCGGCGATCCGCGCGCGGGGCTCGGGCGGGTCCACTCACGGAACCAATTGGTGATCGGAAGGCGGCGATCCTTGCCGAACGCGCGGGTCGAGATCTTCACGCCCGGCGGCGCCTGTCGGCGCTTGTATTCGCTGCGGTCGACCAGCTGTACGACGCGCTTCACGACGTCGGCGGCGAAACCCATGCGAACGATCTCCGTCAGCGGGCGATCCTCTTCGACGTAGGCGTGCAGGATCGGGTCGAGCTGCTCGTAGGGCGGCAGCGAGTCCGTGTCGAGCTGGTCCGGACGAAGCTCGGCCGTCGGCGGTTTCGTGAACACGCGAGATGGGATCGCCGTCGGACCGCTCGCGTTCCGCCACCCCGAGAGTTCGTAGACGAGCGTCTTCGGAACGTCCTTCAGAACCGCGAACCCTCCGGCCATATCTCCGTACAACGTCGAGTATCCGGTCGCGAGCTCGCTCTTGTTCCCGGTCGCGAGCACGAGATGGCCGAACTTGTTGGACAACGCCATGAGAATCGTTCCCCGGATCCTCGACTGGAGATTCTCTTCGGTGATGTCGGGCTCGCGGCCCGCGAACGGGTCCGCCATCGTCTCGAGGAACCGCTCGAAGACGTCGTTGATCGGGATGACGGTGAAGTCGATGCCGAGGTTCGAGGCGAGTTCCTTGGCGTCCTCGAGTGATTCCGGCGAGGAGTAACGGGACGGCATCGCCACGCCGAGCACGTTCTCCGGTCCGACCGCGTCCGCCGCGATGGCCGCGGTGAGCGACGAGTCGATACCGCCCGACAGCCCGATGACGACGGACGTGAAGCCGTTCTTCCGGACGTAGTCGCGCGTGCCGAGGAGCAGCGCGCTGTACACCTCTTCTATGGGATCCATCGCGCGGCGCACGCGCGCCGGGAGGGCGGGCCGGAGTCGCGCATCGGGTGCCCGTTTCGGAGCCGCGGAGAGCCGCACGACGTCGGCCGTCTTCGCCAGGCGCCGCGCCCTGTCCGGGAGCTCGATGTCGACGAGAACGAGTTCTTCGGTGAACTGCGCTCCCCGCGCCAGCAACCTGCCCGTGGCGTCGTAGACCAGCGAGTCGCCGTCGAACACGAGCTCGTCCTGGCCGCCGACCGTTTGCAGGTAGGCGAAAGCGACCTTGTTCTCCCGTGCGCGCTGACGGAACAGGACCTGGCGCTCGAAGCTCTTGTTCATGTGGTAGGGCGAGGCGTTGATGTTGAGGATCAACTCCGCGCCCCGGCGGGCTAGCGTCCGGACCGGGCCTTCGCCGACCCAGGCGTCCTCGCACACGCTGACACCGACCTGGACCCCGCCGAGAACGAAGACGGGGAAGCGGTCGCCCGGCGTGAAGGTGCGCACCTCGTCGAAGACCCCGTAATTGGGGAGGCGGACCTTGTGGTAAACGCCCTGGATCGCGCGACGCCACAGGACGGCCGCCGCGTTGTGGATCCCGCCGTCCGACCGGTCGACGAAGCCGACGACCACTGCCGTGTCGCCGACGACGTTGGCCAGGCGCTTGAGCTGGCGGATGTTCTCTTCGACGAACGCCGGCTTCAGGACGAGATCCTCGGGCGGGTATCCGGTGATTGCCAGCTCGGGGAAAACGGCGATATCGGCTCCGGCGCGCTCGGCTTTGGCCAGCCACCGGCGGATCAGATTCACGTTTCCGCTGAGGTCGCCGACGGTCGGATCGACTTGGGCGAGCGCGAGCCGGAGCGAGCGCATCGCCTGCAGGCTAGCGCGCGCCGCGCACGGCTTGCCAGCCATAGAGGAGAATCCCGGGGACGCTTGGGCTCCCGGGTGAGAAGGGGTGGGGACGGATGATCGTCAAGCTCTCGGACAAGATGAGTTCGCACGAAGCGGTGACCTACTTCTTCGAGCAGGCGGCCGATCATGTGGGGCTCGACGATGAGATGCGCGAGGTCCTCCGCGGGTCGTATCGAGAGATGCAGGTGCAGGTTCCCGTCCGGATGGACGACGGTCAGTTGTTCGTGTTCAACGGCTACCGCGTCCAGCACAACGGCGCCCGCGGGCCGTACAAGGGCGGTGTCCGGTTCCATCCCGAGGCCGACATCGACGAGGTCCGCGCGCTGGCCGCGTTGATGACCTGGAAGACGGCGGTTACGGATCTTCCGTTCGGCGGCGCGAAGGGCGGCGTCCAGTGCGAGCCGTACATGATGAGCGAAGCCGAGCTCCAACGCCTCACCCGCCGCTACACGCAGATGATCGGGTACGTGCTCGGGGTGAACCGCGACATCCCCGCGCCGGACATGAACACGAACGCGCAGACGATGGCGTGGATGATGGACGCGTTCGGGCAGCGTTACGGCTACCAGCCGGCGTGTGTCACAGGAAAGCCGGTGGAGCTCGGCGGCTCGCTCGGGCGCGAAGCGGCGACCGGCCGCGGGGTCGTCTATGTGATGGAGGAGTACGCGAGCGACCGGGACTTCCCACTGGCCGGGGCGACCGTCGCGATCCAGGGCTTCGGCAACGTCGGATCGTGGGCGGCGCGGATCGCGGCCGAGTCCGGTGCGAAGGTCGTCGCCGTGTCGGACGTCCGCGGGGGCATCATGCGGAAGGCCGGTCTCGACATCGAGGCGGTCTGGGCGCATCGGGACGCGACCGGTTCCGTGGTCGATTTCTCAGGCGCCGATCCGATGTCGAACGAAGAGCTGCTCGAGCTGGACGTCGACTGGCTCGTCCCGGCGGCTCTCGGTGAAGTGATACACGGCCGGAACGCCTCGAAAGTGAAGGCGCGCGTCGTCGTCGAGGCTGCGAACCACCCGATCACGCCGGTCGCCGACGCCACCCTGTCGGACGCCGGAGTCGTGGTCATCCCGGACATCCTGGCGAACGCCGGCGGTGTGACGGTGTCCTACTTCGAGTGGACGCAGAACATCCAGCAGTTCCGGTGGGATGAGGAGCAGGTCAACTCGCAGCTCCGCAAGATCATGGCGAAGGCGTACCGCGACGTCGCGACCGTCGCTCGCGAGGAGAAGATCGGCCTCAGGGAAGCAGCGTTCGCGATCGGTGTGAGACGCGTCGCGAGGGCGGCCCGGCTGCGCGGCTACGTGTAGAAGTACGCAGCGCTTGCTCGATGGGGCGCGATAGGCTCGGCAGGCGTTGGGGACAGGGAACGAAAAGGAGGCCACATGTTCGGGACCGTCGGCCGTCTCAAGGTCAAGCCCGGGAAGCTCGACGAGTTGATCGCGACGTTCGCAGGCGAGGGACGTGAGATCGACGGCTCGGTCGCCTATTACATCTACAAGGTGGAAGGCAAAGAGAACGAGCTCATCCTTGCGGTGGTGTTCCGCGACAAGGACTCGTACATGCGCAACGCCGACGATCCGGCGCAGGACGATCAGTACCGCAAGCTCGTCAATCTGCTCGAGGGCCCGCCGAGCTGGGAAGACGGGGAGATCATCGCCACCGGCAAGTAAGCTTCCTGTCTGATGGATCCGGGGAGCGAGCAGGTCGCGTACGTTCTGCGCACGGTCGAGGAGCGGGACATCCGTTTCATCCGGCTGTGGTTCACCGACGTGCTCGGGTTCCTGAAGTCGTTCGCGATCACGCCGGCGGAGCTGGAGGCGGCGTTCGATGAAGGGATGGGCTTCGACGGTTCCGCGATCGAGGGTTTCGCCCGCGTCCAGGAGTCCGACATGCTCGCGCGGCCGGACGCGACGACGTTCCAGATCCTCCCACCGGCGCGCGGCAACCCCTACAAGGAAGCGCGCATGTTCTGCGACATCCACACGCCCGACGGCGCGCCGTTCCCCGGCGACCCACGCTGGGTGTTGCGCCGCAACCTCGAGCGAGCCGCCGCGAAAGGACTGACGTTCTACGTCCACCCCGAGATCGAGTTCTTCCTGTTCCGTTCCTCGAAGGGGACGCCGGAGCCGCTCGACCAAGGGTCCTACTTCGACCTGACACCGCTCGACTCGGCGCAGGACTTCCGCCGTCAGGCGATCCAGACCCTGGAGGCGATGGGCATCTCGGTCGAGTACTCGCACCACGAGGTCGCGCCGTCCCAGCACGAGATCGACCTCCGCTTCGCCGACGCCTTGTCGATGGCCGACAACGTGATGACCTACCGGCTCGTGGTCAAAGAGGTCGCGCAAGACGGCGGCATGCACGCCACGTTCATGCCGAAGCCGATCCAGGGGCAGTGGGGGAGCGGGATGCACACGCACGTCTCCCTGTTCGAAGACGACAAGAACGTGTTCTACGACCCGAAGGATCCGGCCCATCTGTCGAAGTCGGGGAAGATGTTCGTCGCCGGTTTGTTGCGGCACGCGCGCGAGATGACCGCCGTTCTGAATCAGTGGGTGAACTCGTACAAGCGTCTCGTTCCGGGGTTCGAAGCGCCGACGGCGATCTGCTGGTCGAGGTATCTGCGTTCGGCGTTCGTCCGCGTCCCGGGCGCGAAGCCCCGCAAGGAGGCGTCCGCGCGCGTCGAGGTGCGCAGCCCCGATCCTGCGTGCAACCCGTACCTGGCGTTCGCGGTGATCCTGGCCGCGGGGCTGAAGGGGATCGAAGAGGAGTACGAGTTGCCTGATGAGGTTTCCGAGGACGTCGACGCGATGTCGACGGAGGATCGCGCGGCGAAGGGCATCGCGTCGCTTCCCGGGGACCTCCACGTCGCTCTGAAGGAGATGGAGCGTTCCGAGCTCCTCGCCGAAGCGCTCGGCGAGCACGTCTTCGAGCAGTTCCTGCGCAACAAGCACTCGGAGTGGGACGTCTACAAGTCGTACGTGTCGCCGTTCGAGCTCGACCGCTACTTGCCGGTTCTCTAGTTCTCGAGCGGCTCCGCCACGGTCCCGCGCAACCGCGCGAGTTCCTCGCTCCAGTCGGCCGGTGGAAGGATCGGCGTCAACACGAACTTGCTCGCGCCTTGGCCGATGAACGCCTCGAGCCTGGTGCGCAACTCGTCGCGACCGCCGAGAACGACCATGTCGCGAGGCTCGACGCCCGGCCTGCGGGCTGCGACGAACGCGAGCAGCTGCTCCTCGTTCCCGCCGCCTTCGGGGAGGTAGGGGACCAGCGCGCCGAAATGCTCTTCGTCGATGTCGCGCCCGGCGTCGGCGGCGAGCTTGCGGATCGTCTCGGCCTTCTCGGCGTACTCGGCGACGGTAACGAACGAGGGCAGCCATCCCTCCCCGAGGGTCGCGACGCGCCGCAGCGCGGGCTTGGAAACGCCGCCGAACCACACATCGGGGTGGGGTTTCTGGACCGGCCGGGGCCCGACAGAAAGGTCATTCGCCGTGAAGAAACGGCCTTCGAACGTGACGCGTTCGCCGGTCCAGATGAGCTTGATCAGGCGCACCGCTTCCTCGGTTCTGGCCGCCGCCTCCGATCGGTCGACGCCGAAGACCTGTGATTCGGTGCGGCCGTCCACGCCGAGTCCGAACGCGGCGACGAACCGTCCGTTCGAGATGACGTCGAGCGTCGCGAGCTGTTTCGCGAGCAGGAACGGATTCCGTCCGGGCACGACCATTACGCTCGGGCCGAACTTCAGCCGCGTGGTACGCCCGGCCACCGCCGCCATGGCAACGACCGGGTCGGGAGCGTCGGACGCCGCGCGTTCCGAGAACCAGATCGAGTCCCAGCCGAGCCGCTCGCACGAGTCGACGACCTCGTAGAAGCGCCTTGTGTCCCAGCCTGCCGTCGCGACGGCGGAGAGGCCGAACCCGACGCGCACCTTCACGTGCGATCGCCGCCTAGAAGCGAGCGCCGAGCGAAAGCCCGAGGTCGCATTCGACGCTCGAGCCGCTGGCGTGCTCCGTCGGTCCGGTCCCGTCGGCGTTGACGATCGTCACGACCCCCCTGCCGATCACCGTCCAGGACGTGCCGTCACCGCACGCCGCGGTGTCTTCGTCGATGGCGAACAAGACATTGTCCGGAGGCCGCGAGTCGAAGATGAACTGACGCAAGCCGGGGAAGAAGCTGTCGACCGCGTCGAAGTGGGTTGGGATGCTGGCTTGCGTGAACAGCGGCAGGCCCGGAACCCAGCGCAGGGTGTCGAGACTCACCGTCGACGAGGTTACGTCGGGCGCGATCGATCCCACCGCGGTTGCGCCGGCGCTACATCCGCCGAGCGCCGTGCCGTGAGCCAGCGCGTCGCGAACCGCCTCCCAGAACGGTGTGTCGCGGAGCGTCTCGGCGAGGTATCCGGGGTTGCCTCCGGAGAAGAAGACGATCCGGCTGTCGGCGACGGCGTCGACGATCTCCGGACGCGATGCGTCCTCGCGCGTCTTCAATGGGAGAACCTGCGGGGCGAGCCCGAGGGCGGAGTAGTGTGCCGCACCCATCCCGGCCCAGTGATCGAACACGTCGTCGCCTTCGGGCGCGGAAGCGGTGGGCAAGATCAGCACTCTGTCGGTCGGCGCGGTCGCGCGTTCGGCGCACCACGCGTCGACCTCCCGCGCCCACGGGAGGAATTCGCCGGAGCCGAGCAGCGCGAATACCGCCATGCGTCGCGCAAGGATACCAGCGGGCCGCGCGGACGCGTCGGTCGCGACGATAGGGTTAGCGAGGTGACGGCCCCCACGAGATCCGACGAGCTCACGCACGCGCTCGCGCGCTCGGGCTTCGCTCGTCCCGTCGACGCAGCTCGCCATCTTGCAGCATGCGCGCTCGACGGCGAGGCGTTGCGGCGCGTGATCCACGCGTGCTCGGAATCGCCGGACCCGGACCTTGCCGTCGCGCAACTGTGCCGCTGGATCGCGATAACCGGCCGCGTTCCCTCGAGCGGGTTCCTCGCCCGCCTCACCGCAGTTCTGGGCCTGTCGACCTCGATCGGTGCGTTCCTGTCGCGCCATCCCGAACAAGCGGAGGTGCTTCGCGACGGCCGCGCGCTCCTGAAGCCTCGAACCCGCAAGGGTCTTGCCGACCAAGCGATCCGCGCGCTGCACACCTCGGATGATCCGCGCTCGGCGCTTCGCATATTCAAGCGTCGTGAGTTGTTGCGGGTTGCGTGTCGTGATCTTGCGGGTGGTGTTTCGGTTGAGGAGGTTGGTCGGGAGTTGTCGTTTTTGGCGGAGGGG
>Ga0070708_100000765_pt1 | contig 24224 bp, 22 predicted proteins | sample KBSK5503metaG_FD_65469 | JGI IMG/M metagenome (GOLD analysis project Ga0070708, IMG submission 65469) | Corn, switchgrass and miscanthus rhizosphere microbial communities from Kellogg Biological Station, Michigan, USA - KBS K5-50-3 metaG | ecosystem: Host-associated > Plants > Roots >... | reverse complement strand
TCACCCGGCGCGGCCAACGAAGATTTCGCTTGGCCCGTCGTCCAGCCTGTTGCTAGCGCTGGCCTTCGCCGTCGTCGCCACGCAAATGCTCTCGCCAGCCGCCAAGTCCCGAACCCCGCGCCTGCCCCCGACCAGCATTCCCCGTTCGGTCGGACCGGTCGTGTCGCGGTCGGCCTATTTCGACCGGCCGTTGCTGCTCGCCTGCGGCCGGACGCTCGACGCCTTCGAGCTCGCCTACGAGACCTACGGCGAGTTGAACGATGACCGTTCGAATGCCGTCCTGGTCTGCCACGCGCTGAACGCGTCACACCACGTTGCCGGCTATTACGCCGACGATCCCGACAATGTCGGCTGGTGGGACAACATGATCGGGCCGGGCAAGCCGCTCGACACCAGCGTCTTCTTCGTCATCGGGGTCAACAACCTCGGAAGCTGCTTCGGTTCTACCGGGCCGTTGTCGCGAAACTTCGCCACCGGCCATCCGTGGGGCTCGGACTTTCCGATCGTGACCGTCGAGGACTGGGTCGACGCGCAGGCGCGCCTGGCTGACCACCTGGGGATCGCACAATTCGCCGCGGTGATGGGCGGCAGCCTCGGCGGAATGCAGGCGCTGGACTGGGCGATCCGCTATCCGGAGCGAATCCGCCACGCGCTCGTGATTGCCGCCGCACCCAACCTGTCCGCGCAGAACATCGCATTCAACGAGGTCGCGCGCCAATCGATCCTCAGCGATCCCGACTTCCACGACGGACACTTCGACGCCCACGGCACGAAGCCGCGCCGCGGGCTGCGGCTGGCGCGGATGATCGGCCACATCACGTATCTGTCGGACGAGCAGATGGAGGAGAAATTCGGCCGCTCGCTGCGCGACGGGCTCAACTTTTCGTTCGACTCCGAATTCGAGATCGAATCGTACCTGCGCCATCAGGGCGAGAAATTCGCCGACTATTACGACGCCAATACCTACCTGCGCATCACCAAGGCGCTCGACTATTTCGATCCGGCCCGCACCACCGGAGGCAGCCTTGCGCGCGCGCTGCAGCCCGCCAAGTGCGCGTTCCTGGTCGTGTCGTTCACGACCGACTGGCGGTTCGCGCCGGCGCGTTCGCGCGAAATCGTCAAGGCGCTCGTCGACCACAAGCGCGATGTCTGCTACGCCGAAATCGAAGCGCCGCACGGGCACGACGCATTCCTGCTCGACAATCCGCAGTACCACGCGATCGTCGGTGCGTATTTCGACCGCATTGCGCCGGACACCAAGGGCTACTCGACATTTCGCTTCGGCAGCGAAGTGAAAAAAAAGATCGCGGAGCGCGAAAGCGAAGCCCGCCGCGCCGATTACGCCACGATGGCAAACTGGATGGAGGAGCGCGCCCGCGTGCTCGACCTGGGCTGCGGCGACGGCGGCCTCCTGTCCTACCTGATGCGCGAGCGCGGCGTTCAAGGCTACGGCATCGAGATCGACGACATGGGTGTCTTCTCGAGCATTCGCAACGGCATCAATGTGCTGCAGAGCAACCTGGAGCAGGGGCTGGCCGGCTTCGACGACGCGTCGTTCGACTGCGTCATCCTGTCGCAGACGCTGCAGGCGATGCGCCATACCGAGGAAATCGTCGTGGAGATGCTGCGCGTCGGGCGCGAGGCGATCGTCACCTTTCCGAATTTCGGCCACTGGTCGCACCGCTGGCAGATCCTCAACGGGCGGATGCCTGTTTCGAAGCGGCTCCCCTACGAGTGGTACGACACGCCGAACATTCACCTGTGCACGGTCGCGGACTTCGATGCGTTCCTGGACGAGCGCCGCTACGTCGTCGAGAATCGCGTCGTGCTGTCGGGCGGCCACGTGGTGTCGGTGCTGCCGAACCTTCGCGGCGAATTGGCGATCTATCGATTCCGGCGTGCGTAGCGCCGTACCTTAGAATGCGCGGGTGACGAACAGCGCAACACCCGCACCGGTATCGCCTTCAGAGACGTGGCGCGAAGCGCTTTTCAACCGGCGGATGCTGATCTGTGTATTCATCGGCTTTTCCTCCGGACTGCCGCTCTACCTGCTGATCAACCTGTTGCCCGCGTGGCTGCGCTCGGAAGGCGTCGACCTCAAGTCGATCGGCCTCTTCGCGCTGATCCAGCTCCCTTACACGTGGAAATTCCTGTGGTCGCCGCTGATGGACCGCTTCGGCCTGCCGATGCTGGGCCGGCGGCGCGGCTGGATGCTCGTGACGCAGCTGCTGCTGCTCATCGCTATCCCGATGTTCGGATTGCTGCATCCGAAACTGGACATCTGGGCGATCGCGTATCTCGCCGCGGCCGTCGCGTTTTTTTCGGCGAGCCAGGACATCGTGCTCGACGCGTTCCGCCGCGAGATCCTTCCCGAAGTGGAACTTGGTTTGGGCAACGCCGTGTACGTCAATGCCTACCGGATTTCGAGCCTCGTGCCCGGATCGCTGGCGCTCATCCTCTCCGACTTGCTGCCGTGGTCGTCGGTGTTCGTCGTGACTGCGTTGTTCATGCTGCCCGGCGCAGCGATGACGCTGATGGTCGACGAGCCGCAACTGTCGCAAGGCGCGCCGCGGACGTTGCGCGACGCCGTCATCGAACCGTTTCACGAATTCATCACGCGCGCCGGGTGGAAGGAAGCGCTGCTGGTGCTGCTCTTCATCTTCCTCTACAAGCTCGGCGACAGCATGTCGACGGCGCTGGCCACGCCGTTCTACCTCGACATGGGATTTTCGCGCACCGACATCGGCATCATCGCCAAGAATGCCGGCCTGTGGGCGAGCGTCGCGGGCGGGATGCTGGGCGGGCTGTGGATGGTGAAGATCGGCATCAACCGCGGGTTGTGGCTTTTCGGCGCAGTGCAACTCGTGTCGATCCTGGGCTTCGCGATGCTCGCGTGGGTCCACCAGCCGGATCGGGTGCTGCTGGCGTGTGTCATCGCGTTCGAAGCCTTGGGCGTCGGGCTCGGAACCGCGGCCTTCGTGGCGTTCATCGCGCGCGCAACCGATCCGCGCTATACCGCCACGCAATTTGCGCTGTTCAGCAGCCTGGCGGCGGTACCCCGGACCGTCGTCAACGCGTCGACGGGCTGGATCGTCGCCGAGACCGGCTGGCTCTATTTTTTCCTTCTGTGCACGCTGCTCGCGCTGCCCGGGATGGCATTACTCTTGCGTGTAGCGCCTTGGCACGACCGTGCCAGGGAGGGAGTTCGGCCATGAATCCGCACAAGTACAGTGCGATCGCCCATCGCGATCACGACTATTGCAACCCCATCGAGGCGGCCAAGATCGAACGGCTGCTCGACCTGCTGCCGCTCGACGACACGTCGCGCGTGCTCGACTTGGGCTGCGGCCGGGCGGAATTGGCGCTGCGGATCATCGAGCGCTTCGGCTCCACCGTCGTCGCGATCGATCGCTCGTCGATGATGCTCGACGCGGCGCGGGAGCGCGCCGAATGGACCGGCGCGCTGGGCAAGCTGCATCTGGACGATGTCGACATCGCCGACTACCGGGCCGACCCGGAGACGTTCCATCTTTCGGTGATGCTCGGCGCCGGCGGGATCAGCGGAGGCATGGCCGGCATCTGCACGCAGCTCAAGCAATGGACGCGCGCCGGCGGCTACATCCTGATCGGCGAGGGCTTCTGGCAGCGCAAGCCTCCCCACGAATACTTGACACTGCTGGGCGGCCCCGACTCGCAATTCCTCGACCATCGCGGCAACGTCCAGGCCGGCGTTGACGCTGGACTTATCCCGATGCACGCGACGACGGCTTCGCTCGACGAGTGGGACGAGTACGAATGGAAGTACTGCCGCGCGATCGAGCGTTACGTGCGCGAGCAGCCCGAAGACCCGGACATTCCCGCCATGCTCGAGCGCAGCCGGCGCTGGCGCGACGCCTACCTTCGCTGGGGCCGCGACACGCTCGGCTTCGCCGTCTACCTCTTCTACCGACCGGGCTCGCGGATGGGCTGATGGCCGCCACCCCCGCCGGCTACTCCGGCAAACCGTTGTGGCAGAAGTTGGGGTTGATGGAAGGACAGCGCCTCTTCGTCGCCGGCGCTCCTCCCGACCTGCCGAAATTGTTGGCAGGCGCCCCGAAGGTCTCGCGACTTCCGCGCCTTGCCGAGTTCGACGTCGCGCTGCTCTTTGTCACGTCGCGCGCCGCGCTCGCCACGGCATTCGCCCGCGCACTTCCCAAACTCGCCGAACGCGGAATGATCTGGGTGGCGTGGCCCAAGAAGGCGTCGGGTGTCGCCACCGACATGACCGAGGACGCGGTGCGCGAGATCGCGTTGCCGCATCGGGTGGTCGACGTGAAAGTGTGCGCGATCGACGCGACGTGGTCGGGTTTGAAACTTCTGCGCCGGCGCGCCACGAGCTAAGTCGTAACTTCACTGCGCGAATCCGACGCCCTGGGCACGCAGGCGCTCGATCTCGGGCGCGGAAAATCCCCAGTCCGCCAGCGCTTCCGCTCCCCGCGCGCCGCGTTCGGGCGGGGCGTGTCGCGTCGCACCCGGCGTGCGCGAAAAACGAGGCGCGGGCGCGGGCTGGTCGACGGCGCCCACGGCGACGTGGCCGCAGCGCGCGACATTGTGCGGATGAACCTTCGCCTCGTCGAATGTCAGCACCGGCGAGAAGCACGCGTCCGAGCCTTCGAAAATGGCGCACCAGTCGTCTCGCGTCTTCGCGGCAAAAATTTGCTCGAACCGGCGCCGCAGGTCCGGCCAGCGCGCGCGATCGCCCTGTGCGGGCAATGCTTCGTCGGCGAGGCCCATGCGCGCGAGCAGTTCCGTGTAGAACTTCGGTTCGATCGCGCCGATGGCGACATATTTTCCGTCACGCGTTTCGTAGACGTCGTACCACGGAGCGCCGGTGTCGAGCACGTTCTCGCCGCGCGTGTCGCTCCACTGGCCGCCGGCGCGCAAGCCCCAGAACATCGCCGTCAGCAGCGATGCGCCTTCCACCATCGCGGCATCGACGACTTGTCCTCGTCCCGAGCGGTGGGCCTCGATGAGCGCGCAGGCGACGCCGAACGCCAGCAGCATGCCGCCGCCACCGAAGTCGCCCACCAGATTGAGCGGTGGCACCGGCGCGCCGCCGGCGCGGCCGATGGCGTGCAGCGCGCCCGACAACGCGATGTAATTGATGTCGTGCCCGGCGCGAGGTGCAAGCGGACCGTCCTGGCCCCATCCGGTCATTCGCCCGTAGACGAGCTTGGGATTGATCGCGAGCAATGCATCGGGACCGAGCCCGAGCCGCTCCATCACGCCCGGTCGAAATCCTTCCAGCACGACATCGGCTTTGCGCGCTAATTCCCGCGCCGCGCCGCCCCCGTCGGGAGTCTTGAGGTCCAGCGTAATCGAACGCCGGCCACGAAGCAGCGTGTCGAATCGCCGCTGCGGCCCGAGGCCAAGCCCTGGGTCTGCCGGACGATCCACGAGCAGAACATCGGCGCCCATGTCCGCGAGCAGCATGCCGCAGAAAGGCGCCGGGCCGATCGCCTCGAATTCCAGAACCTTCATGCCTTCAAGTGGACCCATCGTTTTCATTCCCGTCATGCCAACGCGCGGCCGATCAAGCGACAATTTTCTCCAGCGCTTCGGCCAACTCCAGCCACTCGGTCTCGAGCCTCGCGAGCTGCCACTGAAGTTCACCCTGTCGCGCGACGTTGGCCTTGAGGTCGTCCCTCTGATTTTCCGCGTACGCGTCGGGCGTGGCCAGCCATGCGTCGAGCGTTTCGCGTTCGGCGGACAGCGCGGCGATTTCGCGCTCGATTGCCGATTGCCGCGCGACGATCGGTCGGCGCGTGTCCGCGAGGCGCTGGCGCGCGGCGGCTTCTTCGCGCTTTTGCGCCTTGCGATCGGCGGGTGGGGCGGCAGCCCGCGCGCCGGGCTCGTCGCGTTCGCGCCGGCGCTGATCGAGGACCCAGTCGCGGTAGTCGTCCAAGTCGCCATCGAACGGCGTGATCTTCCCGTCCGCGACAAGCCACAGCACATCGGTGGTCGCGCGCAGCAGGTGGCGGTCGTGCGCGACGACGACAAGCGCGCCGCGGTAATCCTGCAGCGCTTCGGTCAGCGCCTCGCGCATTTCGATGTCGAGGTGGTTGGTCGGCTCGTCGAGCAGCAAAAGATTCGGCTTTTGGCGAACGATCAGGGCGAGTGTCAGCCGCGCCTTCTCTCCGCCCGAGAAGCGGCCGACGGTGGACGTGGCCATGTCGCCGCGAAAGTCGAAGCCGCCCAGAAAGTCGCGCAGTTCCTGCTCGCGCGCGTCGGGCTCGATCTGCCGCAGGTGCCAGAGCGGCGAATACTCGTCGCGCAACTGCTCCACCTGGTGTTGCGCAAAGTAGCCAAGGCGCAGGCTCTGCGCCGTCGAACGCTGGCCGCTGCGCGGGGCCAGCGTGCCCGCAACGGCCTTGAGCAGCGTCGATTTGCCCGCACCGTTGGGTCCCAGCAATCCGATCCGCTCGCCCGCGAGAATTCCCCAATCGACATGCTGGAGTATCGGTGGCTTGTTCTCGTAGCCCAGCGTCGCGCGCTCCAGCAGCACGAGTTGCCGTGCGGCGGCGTCGACCGCGGGAAACGCGAACTCGAAAGGACTGTCGACGTGCGCGGCGGCGATCAATTCCATCCGCTCGAGCGCCTTGATCCGGCTTTGCGCCTGCTTGGCTTTGGTGGCCTTGGCGCGAAAGCGGTCGATGAACGATTGCAGATGCGCCATCTGCCGCTGCTGCTTCGCATACGAGGCTTGTTGCAGCGCCAGTTGTTGCGCGCGCTCGCGCTCGAACTGCGCGTAGTTGCCCGTGTAGGCGTTGAGCTTGCGTGCGTTGACGTGGACGATTCCGCCGACGACGCCGTCGAGAAAGTCCCGATCGTGCGTGATGAGCAGCAGCGTCCCCGGATATTTGGCGAGCCAGTCTTCGAGCCACAATACCGCGTCGAGGTCGAGATGGTTGGTCGGCTCGTCCAGCAGCAGGAGATCCGAGCGGCACATCAGCGCTTGCGCGAGGTTCAGCCGCATCCTCCAGCCGCCGGAAAAACTGTGCACCGGCTCGTTGTGCCGAAGTTCGGAGACGCCCAGCCCGGCGAGCAGCGTCGCGGCGCGCGCGCGGGAACTGTAGCCGCCGACGTCCTCGAAGCGATGGTGCAGGTGCGCGAGCGCCTCGCCGCTGTGTGAAGGGTCGCGCTCGGCCGCCGAGAGCGCGGCCTCGATCTCGCGCAGTTCGCGATCGCCGTCGAGCACGAATTCGAGCGCTGGCGCCGCCACCGCGGGCGTCTCCTGCGCGACGTGCGCGATCGTCCACGACGGCGGGATTGCGATGGACCCTGCGTCGGGGACCAGTTCCTGGCGAATGGCGGCGAAAAGGCTCGATTTGCCGCAGCCGTTGGCGCCGACCAGGCCGACCTTGTGCCCGGTATGCACGGTGAGGCTCGCGCCTTCGAGCAGCCGCTTGGTGCCGCGGGCCAGCGTGAGGTTGGTGATGCGCAGCACGGACTTTAGGCCCTACCTCAACTCGTAGTCGTAATCGATGATCAACGGCGCGTGGTCGGAAAATCGCCGATTCTTGTAGATGGACGCCGCGCGTGCCCTGGCGGCGATGCCGGGCGTGGCGATCTGGTAGTCGATCCGCCATCCGACGTTTTTTTCCCACGCCTGGCCGCGGTTCGACCACCACGTATATTGTTCCGGCCGCGGATCCACTTTGCGGAAAACATCGACGAAGCCAAAGCCGTCGAAGACGTGCGTCAGCCACGCGCGTTCCTCAGGCAGAAACCCCGGATTTTTCTGGTTGCTGCGCCAGTTCGTAAGGTCGATCGGCTGGTGCGCGATGTTCCAGTCACCGCAGAGAATGATCTCCCGCCGCGCCTTGCGAAGCGCCGCCAGGTGCGGCCGGAAGGCCTCGAGAAAGCGAAACTTGGACGCCAGCCGGTGTGGCCCGCTCGAGCCCGATGGCAGATAGAGGCTGATCACCGACAACTCTTCGAAGTCCGCCTGCAGGTAGCGCCCTTCACCGTCGAATTCGCTGTTGCCAAATCCCTTGACGAACGTTGCGGCGGACTTTGCGTACAGCCCCACGCCCGCATAACCTTTCCGTTGCGCGGGATGGAAGGCGGCCGTTGATTTCCGCGGCGCTCGCAGTGCACGCGGCACGTCGGACTCGTCCGCGCGCACCTCCTGCAGGCAGACGACGTCCCACGGCTCGACTCGCGTGAGCCACCGGGTGAGCCCGCGGCGCTCGGCCGAGCGAATGCCATTGACGTTCAACGTGATGACGCGCATGGCGGCGGGGATGGGTTCGTGGCGAGGCGGCGAGTGTACACGACGCGAACGCGAGAACGCTCGCGGGTGCGAGCACGCCGTGGTGGCCCGAAACCGAAGGCCCCGCGGTTCGACACGCTATACTCGACCGTAAATGCCCGAATAAGCGCGCCATGACCGATTTTCGCCAGGATTTTCTTGCCTTTGCCTTGGCACGCGACGTGCTTCGATTTGGTGAATTCGTGACCAAGGCGGGACGCAAAAGCCCTTACTTTTTCAACGCGGGATTGTTTGACGACGGCGAAAGCCTGCGGCGACTCGGGCAGTATTACGCGGAAAGCCTGCTCGCATCGGGAATTGCCTTCGATCAGCTTTTCGGACCGGCCTACAAGGGGATCACCTTGGCGGCCGCGACCGGCATCGCCCTTGCCGAAAAAGGGCACAATTTGCCGTTCAGCTTCAATCGCAAGGAGGCCAAGGACCACGGAGAAGGCGGCGTCATCGTCGGGGCCTCGCTGCGTGGGCGCGTGGTGATCGTCGACGACGTCATCACCGAAGGCGGCGCAAAACGCGAGGCGATCGAGCTCATTCGTGCCCATGGGGCAAACCCCGCCGCAATCCTGATCGCGTTCGACAGGATGGAGCGGGGCCGGGGGCAGACGTCCGCAGTCGCGGAATTGGAACAGGAATTCGGCATTCCGGTCATTGCGATAGCCACGTTGGACGACTTGATGGCATTCATAGGAACGCGGCCGGACTTGGCGGCGATGGCCCGCCCGATCACGACCTACCGGCAACAGTACGGCGCAACGGCGGACCAAAGGGTCTAAAAAATGCAACACGATTGGCATGCGATTGGAACTCGATTTGAGACACGAGCGTAAAGAGCGCCCAGGGCGGTCCGCGATCGCGGCGCCGGCCGGCGGCTTCGCGCGTTCGGGCGCCCGCTGGGCGCTCGCGCTGCTCGTCCCGCTGCTGGTCCTGGTCGTGCTGATCCTGCACGCACCCGCCGCCCGCGCGACGATGTACAAGTGGGTCGACGACCAGGGCGTCGTCCACTACACCGACAAGCTGCCGCCCGAGGCGATCAACAAGGGCAACGTCGAGCTCAACAAGCAGGGCGTCACGGTCAAGAAGACCGATCCCGCGCTCAACCCCGAGCAGCGCCGCGCCAAGGAAGCCGAAGAAGAACGCGCGCGACAGGCCGCGAGGGCGCGCGACGAAGTGCTGCGAAAGGATCGCGCACTGCTGCAAACGTATACGACCGAAAGCGAAATCGACCTCGCAAAAACGCGTGCGCTGGGCACGATCGACGGCCAGATGCAATCGGCGCAGGCCTATACCGTCACGCTCAACAAGCGCAAGCAGGACATCACGGCCCGCATGACCGCGCTGGGTGACAAGGCGGTGCCCAGCGTGCTCGAGCGCGAGCTCACGAGCGTCAACGAGGAGCTCGCCAAGCAGGCAGAGCTGATCGCCGCGAAACGCAAGGAAGTTGCGGTGGTATCCGCACGGTACGATGCGGACAAGCAGCGATGGCGCGAGATCCGGACGAACGCCGAGACCGAGGCCGCGGCCGAGGCCGCAGCCAACGCGTCGAAGGGCGGGACCGTCGCCGGCGCCACGGGCGGAATGGCCGCGCCGCCCGTCAAGAAGTAGCCGCTCGCTTTCGGATCATCGAGAGGCCGTCCGCCTCTCTGCATTTCTTGCGCATCGTGATGCTGCGATAATCACGTCCTCCGCGCAACGAGGCACGCAGGCACCCATGGCTCAATACGTCTACACGATGAACCGCGTGGGGAAGGTCGTACCCCCGAAGCGCGTCATCCTCAAGGACATCTCGCTGTCGTTTTTTCCGGGCGCCAAGATCGGCGTGCTGGGAATGAACGGCGCCGGCAAGTCGAGCTTGTTGCGGATCATGGCGGGCGAGGACCGCGAATTCGAAGGCGAAGCCGTGCCGATGCCGAACATGCGCATCGGCTTCCTGCCGCAGGAGCCGAAGCTCGATTCCGGACGCACGGTGCGCGCGACGGTCGAGGAAGGCCTGGGCGATATTCTCGATGCGAAGAAGAAGCTCGACGAAATCTATGCGGCGTACGCCGAGCCCGACGCGGATTTCGACAAGCTGTCGGCGGAGCAGGCGAAATACGAGGCCGTCATCTCCGCGGCGGGGGCAGGCTCCGACCTGCAAATGGAAATCGCCGCCGATGCGCTTCGCCTTCCGCCGTGGGACGCCAAGATCGAGTTCCTGTCGGGCGGGGAAAAGCGCCGCGTCGCGCTGTGCCGCCTGCTGCTGTCGAAGCCGGACATGCTGCTGTTGGACGAGCCGACCAACCATCTGGACGCCGAAAGCGTCGATTGGCTCGAGCAATTCCTGCAGAAATTTCCGGGAACGGTGATTGCCGTCACGCACGACCGCTACTTTCTCGACAACGCCGCCGAATGGATTCTGGAGCTCGACCGCGGCTACGGCATCCCGTGGAAGGGCAATTACAGCTCGTGGCTGGAGCAGAAGGAAGAGCGGCTCAAGGTCGAAGCCAAGCAGGAAGGCGCGCGGATCAAGGCGATGCAGACCGAGTTGGAATGGGTGCGCTCCAACCCGAAGGCGCGGCAGGCCAAGAGCAAGGCGCGGATCCAGCGCTTCGAGGAATTGTCATCGCACGAGCACCAGAAGCGCAACGAGACCCAGGAGATTTTCATTCCGGTCGCGGAGCGTCTCGGCAACAGCGTGATCGAATTCAAGGGCGTGCGCAAAGGCTACGGCGACCGGTTGCTGATCGACGAACTGAGTTTCCAGGTGCCGGCCGGCGCGATCGTCGGCATCATCGGGCCCAACGGTGCGGGAAAGTCGACGCTGTTCAAGATGATCGCCGGCAAGGAAACGCCGGACCGGGGCGAGATCGTCATCGGCTCCACCGTGCAGCTCGCGATCGTCGACCAGACGCGCGAAGCATTGCCCAACGACAAGACCGCGTTCGACGCCATCTCCGGCGGCCAGGACATCCTCACCGTCGGTAAATTCGAGATGCCCGCGCGCGCCTATCTCGGCCGCTTCAATTTCAAGGGCGGCGACCAGCAGAAGATCGTCGGACAGTTGTCGGGCGGCGAGCGCGGGCGGCTGCACCTCGCGGCAACGCTGCTGCGCGGCGGCAATGTGCTCCTGCTGGACGAGCCGTCGAACGACCTCGACGTCGAAACGCTGCGCGCGCTCGAAGACGCGCTGCTCGAATTCGCCGGCAGCGCGCTCGTGATCTCGCACGATCGCTGGTTTCTCGACCGCATCGCCACGCACATCCTCGCCTTCGAAGGCGATTCGCGCGTCGTGTTCTTCGAGGGCAACTACCAGGAATTCGAGGCCGACAAGAAGAAGCGGCTGGGCGAGGACGCTGCGCGGCCGCGGCGGATTCGGTACAAGGCGTTAATGGCTTGAAATGAGTGACTTGAAATGAGTGGCATTTTTCGGCTCGCTACGCCGCCCTGAGTATCTCGACCAGCTTGAGCTCCTTGGCCAGGCGCGCCTGCGCGGACAGGAGATCGTAGCGCGACTGCAGGTTCATCCAGACTTCCGCGGACGTGCCGAAAAAGCGCGCGAGCCGGAGCGCGGTGTCCGCGCTGACGCCGCGCTCGCCCTTGACTATTTCATTGATGCGTCGCGGCGGGACGCGAATCGCCTGTGCCAGCCGGTACTGGCTCATGCCAAGCGGCTTCAAGAAATCCTCGTTCAGGATTTCGCCGGGGTGGGTGGGAATACGTTTCGTCAACGCAGACTCCTAACTGTGATATTCGACGCCGCTGCCGGAGGCGAACAGTGCGGCGGTGTCCTTGCACTTGAATGAACGAATCACGATAATAGTAACGCATCGCGTTATTAACGGCAACCGTTATTATTGTCGCTCGACTTTGAGCCGGCGTCTCTCGGCCGTTTGGTCTACCGTGCAAACAGAAAGGGGGGTGCCAGCAAGCCGCCCTTCGCATGTTCACCAAACTGGATCGTCAGCCGAGCTTTTTCTTCAGGATGGCGTTGACTTGTGCCGGATTGGCCTTGCCCTTGGACGCTGCCATCGCCTTGCCGACGAGAGAGTTGAAGGCCTTCTCCTTGCCGGCCTTGAATTCTGCGACGATGGCGGGATTGGCGGCGAGCACGTCGTCGACGATTTTCTCGATCGCGCCGACGTCGGAAATCTGCTTGAGTCCCTTGGCGGCAATGATCGCGTCGGGATCGCCCCCCAATTCACCCGCCCACATTGCGTCGAACACGTCCTTCGCGATCTTGCCGGAAATCGTGCCGTCGGCAATGCGCTTCAAAAGTGCGCCCAACTGGTGCCCGGAGATCGGTGGCGCGGTGGCATCCTCTTCAGCGCGATTGATCGCCGCCGAAAATTCGCCAAGAACCCAATTCGCGGCCATCTTTGGATCCGCGCCGGCCTCGACCGCATCTTCGAACGACGCGGAGAGCAACGGCGTGGCGGTGAGGCTGACGGCGTCGCTGGCGGGAAGACGGTACGCGGCGACATACCGCTGCCGCTTTGCTTCCGGCAACTCCGGCATCGATTCCTTGACGCGCGCGATCCACGCATCGTCGATCACCAGCGGCGGAAGGTCGGGATCGGGGAAGTAGCGATAGTCCTGCGCGTCTTCCTTCCCGCGCATCGATCGGGTCTCGTGCCGATCGGGATCGTAAAGGCGCGTTTCCTGCACGACCGCGCCACCGTCCTCGATCAATGCGATCTGACGGCGGATTTCGAACTCGATCGCCTCCTGCATGAAGCGAAAGCTGTTGAGGTTCTTGATTTCGCAGCGCGTGCCGAGCGCGGTGGTGCCGGCGCGACGCACGGACACGTTGGCGTCGCAACGAAAACTGCCTTCCTGCATGTTGCCGTCGCAGATGCCGATCCATTGCACGAGGCCGTGCAGCTGCTTGGCATACGCAATCGCCTCGTCCGAGCTGCGCAGGTCCGGCTCGGACACGATCTCGAGCAACGGCGTGCCGGCGCGATTGAGATCGATGCCGCTCATGCCGTGACCCATCGACCCCAGTCCCTCATGCAGCGACTTGCCGGCGTCTTCCTCGAGGTGCGCGCGCGTCAGCCGCACGACCTTCTCGCCGTCCGGAGTTGCGATCGTCAGCGATCCACCCTGCACGACGGGAATTTCGTATTGCGAAATCTGGTAACCCTTGGGCAGGTCCGGGTAGAAATAATTCTTGCGCGCAAATACGCTGCGTTTGTTGATCGTCCCGCCGACCGCGAGGCCGAATCGAATCGCGCGTTCGACGGCGCCGCGGTTCAGCACCGGCAATACACCCGGGAGCGCAATGTCGACGGCCGACGCGTGCGTGTTCGGCGGCGCGCCGAACGCCGTCGGTGCGCCCGAGAATATCTTGGCGCTCGTCGAAAGCTGCGTATGCGTTTCCAGCCCGATGACGACATCCCAGCCGGCCATCACGCGAATCCTTTCGGAACCGCTTGGTGCCAGTTGGTCGTCTGCTGAAATTGGTGTGCGATGCCGAGGAGCTTCGCTTCGGCGAAATAATTACCTTGAATCTGCAACCCGATCGGCAGCCCGCGCCGGTCGAAACCGCAGGGAATGGAAATCGCCGGAGCACCGGTCAGGTTGCCGGCGATCGTGAAGATGTCGTTCAGATACATCTGCACCGGGTCGTCGGTCTTGGCGCCGATCTTGAACGCGGGCGACGGCGCCGTCGGCCCCATGATGACGTCGCATTGCCCGTAGGCGCGCTTGAAATCGTCGGCGATCAGCCGGCGCACCTGCTGCGCCTTGAGGTAGTACGCGTCGTAGTAGCCATGCGACAGCACGTAGGTTCCGACGAGGATGCGCCGCTTCACTTCGGCGCCGAAGCCTTCCGCGCGCGATTTCTTGTACATGTCCGCCAAATCCGCGTACTTCGCGGCGCGGTGTCCGTAGCGCACGCCGTCGAAGCGCGACAGGTTCGACGAAGCTTCCGCCGGCGCGATCACGTAATAGACCGGTACCGAGAGATTCACGTTGGGTAACGCGACGTCGATCGTTGTTGCGCCCAGCTTTCGGAATTCGTCGAGTGCGGCGGAAACGGCCGCGGCGACATCGGCATCGATGCCGCTGCCGAAGTATTCGGCGGGCAAGCCGATGCGCAGCCCAGAAAGCGGCTTCGCGAGGTCGCGCGTGTAATCCTCTCGCGGCCGGTCGAGTGACGTCGAATCGCGCGCATCGTGCCCGGCCATCGCGTTCAGCATCAGCGCGCAGTCCTCCGCCGAGCGCGCGAACATCCCGGGCGTGTCGAGACTCGATGCGAACGCGATGAGGCCATAGCGCGAGCACACGCCGTAGGTCGGCTTCATGCCGCAGATCCCGGACAACGACGCGGGCTGCCGGATCGAACCGCCGGTATCGGTGCCGGTGGCGCCCGGCACCAGCCGCGCCGCGACCGCCGCCGCGGAACCGCCGGAACTGCCGCCAGGAACGTAATCGGCGTTCCAGGGATTCTTGACGACGCCGTAATACGACGTTTCGTTGGACGAGCCCATTGCGAACTCGTCCATGTTCGTCTTGCCGATCAGTATCGTTCCGGCTTTTTTCAGGCCTTCGACCACGAAGGCATCGTAGGGCGCCGTGAAATTCGACAGCATCCGCGAGCCGCAGGTGGTCTTGAGCCCCGCGGTCATCATCACGTCCTTGTGAGCGATCGGCACGCCGGCGAGCGGCGGCGCGTTGCCCTTGGCCAGCGCGGCGTCGGCGTTGCGCGCCTGCGCCAGAGCGCCTTCGGCATCGACGGTCACGAATGCATTGAGCGCGCCCTGCGCAGCGTCGACGCGGGCGAGCACCGCGCGCGTCAGTTCGACGCTCGACATTTTTTTCGCGCGGAGCGCTGCAGCAACCTGGGCGATCGTTCCGGTGCCGATATCGCTCATCGCTTCGCCGCCGCGCTCATTCGACTACCCTTGGCACGAGGTAGAGGCCGTCCTGCACGGCTGGCGCGTCGCGTTGAAAGAGTGCTCGTTCGTCAGCCGCCGTGACCTTGTCCTCGCGAAGCGGCAGCTTGACGTCCATTGCGTGCGCCATCGGTTCGATTCCGGTCGTGTCGACGGCCTGCAACTCGTTGATCATCGCGAAGATCGCCTCGAGCTTCCGGTGCACTTCGCGCGCCGCGGCTTCGTCGATTTCGATGCGCGCGAGATGGGCAATGCGATGAACGTCGTCGAGTGTCAGGGCCATGGTGAGTTGCGCCGGAGATGCTTAGGCGGACAGAGATTTCGCGACATGCCGGGGGAAAGTGAGCGGCGGGGCAGATCGCCCCCGTGCGGAAGGCAGTGGACCGGAGAAGCCCGCGCAGGCTGTTGCGGCGGCAAAAAACCTCGCCAAATCAGTGCAGAAGACAGGGTCATGATGCTATCATATTCGACATTCTTCGGTGCAGCTCGAGGCCTCTCCGATCCGCGGAGACGCCATGCTGCCGGTCAAGCAGGCTTTGCGTACATGTTCGATTTCTTCAAGGGCTATTTCGGAAGCGACCTGGCAATCGATCTCGGCACGGCAAACACGCTGATCTATGTGCGTGGCAAGGGCATCGTCCTGAACGAGCCTTCGGTCGTGGCCATCCGCCAGGAGGGCGGCCCCAACGGCAAGAAAGTGATCCAGGAAGTGGGGCTCGCGGCCAAGCAGATGCTGGGGCGCACGCCGGGCAACATCACGGCCATCCGTCCGATGAAGGACGGCGTCATCGCCGACTTCACGGTGACGGAGCAGATGCTGAAGCAGTTCATCAAGAAGGTGCTCGATTCGCGCCTTTTCTCGCCTTCTCCTCGCATCATCATCTGCGTGCCGTGCGGGTCCACGCAAGTCGAGCGCCGCGCCATTCGCGAGTCGGCCCTGGGCGCGGGTGCGTCCAAGGTCTACCTGATCGAGGAGCCGATGGCCGCCGCGATCGGCGCCGACCTGCCGATTTCCGACGCCACGGGCTCGATGGTCGTCGACATCGGCGGCGGCACGACGGAAGTCGGCGTCATCTCGCTGGGCGGGATGGTCTATGCGGGCAGCGTGCGTGTCGGCGGCGACAAATTCGACGAGGCGATCGTCAACTACATCCGCCGCAACTACGGCATGCTGATCGGCGAGACGACCGCCGAATCGATCAAGCAGACGATCGGCTCGGCATTTCCCGGCTCCGAAGTCAAGGAGATGGAAGTGAAAGGCCGCAACCTCGCCGAAGGCATTCCACGCAGTTTCACGGTGTCGTCGAACGAAATCCTGGAAGCGCTCACCGATCCGCTCAACAGCATCGTGTCGGCGGTGAAGAGCGCGCTCGAGCGCACGCCGCCGGAATTGGGCGCCGACATTGCCGAGCGCGGCATGGTGTTGACGGGCGGCGGCGCGTTGCTGCGCGATGTCGACCGTCTGCTCATGGAAGAGACGGGCCTGCCGGTCATCGTCGCCGATGACCCGCTGACCTGTGTCGTACGCGGCTGCGGCAAGGCGCTCGAGAACATGGACAAGCTCTCGACGATCTTCACCTCCGACTGACCGGGCGTCCCCAAGGTGTCATCCCGAGCACAGCGAGGGATCAGCTTCATTCCGACCGTGGGTAAGGCGTAAATGCACCACGTCTCCGTCGAACCGCCGCCGTTTTTCCATCGCGGGCCCTCGCCGCTCGCGCGACTTGCGTTCTTTGGCGTCCTGTCGCTCATGCTGCTCTTTGCCGACACGCGTTTTCGCTACCTCGAGGGCATTCGCGCGGGCGCGGCCGTGGTGCTCTATCCGCTGCACCGCGCCGTGCAGATGCCGGGTGAAGCGCTGGCATGGGTCGGAAACTATTTTGTCGCCAAGCAGGCGCTGAGCGACGAGAACGCGGCGCTCAAACAGGAATTGCTTGGGCGGGCGCCAGCCGCGCAGGGGTACGCGCAGGTCCAGAGCGAAAACGCGAAGCTCAAGGCGCTGATCGGTGTGGAGGCGCGCTATGCCGGCGCGGCGACTGCCGTCGAGGTCCTGTACACCGGGCGCGACCCGTTCACGCAAAAACTCTTCGTCAACCGTGGCACGGCGTCGGGAATCAAGCCGGGCGAGGCGGTCATCGACGAAATCGGCGTGGTGGGGCAGGTGACACGCGTCTTTCCCAACATGGCGGAGGTCACGCTCATCACTGACAAGGACCACGCCGTGCCGGTGCAGGTCGAGCGCAGCGGTGTCCGGAGCGTGTTCTTCGGTGCGGGCGCGGGCCACGCGCCCGAGTTGCGGTTCATGGCGCCGACGGCCGACATCCGGGCCGGAGACAACCTCTATACGTCGGGAATCGACGGCACCTATCCGGCGGGCCTAGCCGTTGCGAAGGTGGAAGCTGTGGAGCGCGACACGGGGCAGATGTTCGCGCGCATCACGTGCAAACCGCTGTCGGGTGTCGATCGCAGCCGATTCTTGCTGGTGCTCGGTCAAGGTGCTGCGCAACAGGCGCGGCCGGAAGAGCCCGCCGATCCGGACGCCACAAAGAAAAGCGCCCGCGGCAAAGGAAGGCGCGGCGGATGAGAGTGCTCGGCAAGCCTGCCGCTTTCACGGCCGCGGCACCGGAGGAAATCCTGCGGCCCGTGAAGCCATGGGTCGTCGCGCTCACCTTCCTCCTTGGGTTCGTCGCCAACATCGCGCCGGTTTCGGGCGTCGTGCTGGCACTGCGGCCGGACTTCCTGGCCCTGGTCATCCTTTACTGGTGCATCCAGGAGCCGCGCTACGTCGGCGTGGGTGTTGCGTGGATGTTGGGGCTGGTGATGGACGTCGGCGATGCGACGCTCTTCGGCCAGCATGCGCTCGCCTACGCCGTGTTGGCGTATTCTGCAGAATATTTCCGGCGCCGCGTGCTGCGCTTCCCGCTGTGGCAGCAGGCGCCGCAGGTGGCGGTGCTCCTCATGATCTGTGCGCTGCTGGTATTGCTCGTGCGCGTCGTCGGCGGAGCGCCGCTTCCGCGCTGGACGTACGTGGTGCCGCCGATCGTCGGCGCGCTGCTGTGGCCGCTGGTATCGGTCCTGCTGCAATGGTCGCAGCGGCCGGCGCGCTCACCTTCGGAACTTTGAATGTATACGACCCCCACGCTCGCCTCACTTGCGTTCGGCTTCGCTGCCCCCAGAGGGGGCGCGGTCAGTCCCTTGGGGCGGCCCGGCGGGACTGACATGGACCCCCACGCTCGCCTCACTTGCGGAGGCCGCGGCGCAGTCAGTCCCTTGGGGCGGCCCGGCGGGACTGACATGGACCCCCACGCTCGCTTCACTTGCGTTCGGCTTCGCTGCCCCAAGGGGCGCAGTGACTGACATGACATGATGCGCCGGCGCCTTTTCAAGAAGCGCAGCTACGACTACGGCGGCAGCCGGGGTTTCGGCGCGTCCGAAATGCGCAATCCGGAACGGGAGCTCTTCCTGTTCCGCCGCCGCCTGGCGATCGCCGGCGTGCTGGTGATCTTCGCGTTCGCCGGGTTGTTCGCCCGCTTCGTCTACCTGCAGGTCTTCGAGCACGACCATTACCGGACGCTGGCGGAGTCCAATCGCATCGCGATCGTCCCCATCGTCCCGAATCGCGGCGTGATCACCGATCGCAACGGCGTCGTGCTTGCGCAGAGCTACTCGGCGTACACGCTCGAACTCACGCCTTCACGCATCGCGAGCCTCGACGCGACGATCGACGAGCTCGCGGAGATCGTCGACGTGCAGCCGCGCGACCGCAAGCGCTTCCGCAAGCTCCTCGATGAATCGAAAAATTTCGAGAGCCTGCCGCTGCGCACGCGCCTCTCCGACGAGGAGGTCGCGCGGTTCGCGGTGAATCGCTACCGGTTCCCCGGCGTCGAGATCAAGGCGCGGCTTTTCCGCCAGTATCCGTACGGCGAGATCGCCTCGCACGTCGTCGGCTACATCGGGCGCATCAACGACCACGACGTCGAGCGCATCGCCAAATGGGACGACGCCGCCAATTACAAAGGCTCCGACTACATGGGGAAGGTCGGCGTCGAGCTGTCCTACGAGCGTGAGCTTCACGGCACGACAGGCTGGGAGGAGGTCGAGGTCGACGCGGCCGGGCGCGCCGTGCGCACGCTGTCGCGAACGCCGCCGTCCTCGGGCAACAATCTGCGCCTTTCGATCGACATCAAGCTGCAGCAAGCCGCGGAAGTTGCCTTCGGCGAGCGTCGCGGCGCGCTGGTCGCGATCGAGCCTTCGACCGGCGACATCTTGGCCTTCGTCTCGAGGCCGGGATTCGACCCGAATCTTTTTGTCGACGGCATCGACTCGGCGAATTGGGCGGCGCTCAACGAGTCGCCCGACCATCCGATGTTGAACCGCCCGTTACGCGGCGCCTATCCGCCGGGTTCGACGATCAAGCCTTTCCTGGCGCTTTCCGCGTTGACGTCGGGCAAGCGGACGCCGCAACAGACGATCTACGACCCCGGGTTCTACCAGCTCCCCGGCAGTTCATATCGCTTCCGCGACGACAAGCCCGGCGGCCATGGCTCGGTCGACATGTACAAATCGATCGTCGTGTCGTGCGACACCTACTACTACACGCTGGCCGGCGAAACCGACATCGACGATACGGCGCGTTTCATGACCCAGCTGGGGTTCGGCCGCGAAACCGGCATCGACATCGAAGGCGAGTTGACCGGTGTATTGCCGTCGCGGGACTGGAAGCGCGCGCGATTCGCGGGCAAGGGCTACCGCGAAGAGCACCGCAAGTGGTACCTCGGCGACTCCATCTCCGCGGGCATCGGCCAGGGTTACAACGCGTTCACGCCGATGCAGCAGGCACAGGCGATCGCCACCATCGCCAATAATGGTGTCGCCTTTGTGCCGCACCTGGTGAAGAGTGTCATCAACTTGAAGACCGGCGAGGAGCGGGCGATCGCGCCGCAGCCTTCGCATACGATCACAGCGCGGCCCGCCGACATCGCCGTCGTCCGGAATGCGCTGGTCGGCGTGAACAAGGAGGGGACCGGCGCCTCCGCTTTCGCCGGTGCCAAGTACGTTTCCGCAGGCAAGACCGGAACAGCGCAGGTGTATTCGCTCAAAGGTGAAAAGTACAGCGCCTCCAAGGTCGACGAAAGGCTGCGCGATCATGCGTGGTTCATCACGTACGCTCCGGCCGACCAGCCGCGGATCGCACTTTCGGTGCTGGTGGAAAATGGCGGATTCGGCGCGCAGTCGGCGGCGCCGATCGCGCGCAAGGTGCTCGACTACTACCTGGTCGGCGCTCCAGTGGGGCCCGCGACAGTCCCGGGTGGAAAAGAAAGCGAAGACGAGAGCGACTGATGGCCGAATTCATTTCCCGTGCATGGGAGGCGCTCACGCGACGCATCGACAGCTTCCTCTTCGGATGCGCGCTTGCGCTCGTCGGCGTGGGGCTCGTCACGCTCTTTTCGGCGTCCGACCAGAGCGTCGCGCGCGTCACGACGCAGGTCCTGTCGCTGGGATTCGCACTGGTGCTCATGTGGGTCGTCGCCAACATTCCGCCGCAGACGCTCGCCCGCACCGCCGTTCCGCTGTATGTGCTGGGTGTCCTGCTGCTCGTCGGCGTGGCGCTCTTTGGCGTCATGGTCAACGGCTCACGGCGATGGCTCAACTTCGGCGTCGCGCGAATCCAGCCCTCCGAGCTCATGAAAATTGCGCTCCCGTTGATGCTCGCGTGGTATTTCCAGAAGTTCGAGGGCCGGATCAACTGGAAGGACTTCGCCGTCGCTGCGGTGCTGATCGTCGTGCCGGTCTACCTCATCAAGCGCCAGCCGGATCTGGGCACCGCGCTGCTGATCGCGGCGTCGGGCTGCTACGTGCTCTACCTTGCCGGACTTTCATGGAAGGTCATCGTCGGCGTGGCGGCGGCGGCCGGCGCCGCGGGCCCGTACATCTGGACACACCTGCACGACTATCAGCGCGAGCGCATCCTCACGTTCATCGACCCGACGCGCGACCCGCTCGGCACCGGCTACCACTCGTCGCAGGCATCGATCGCCATCGGCTCCGGCGGCGTCATCGGCAAGGGCTGGCTCAACGGCACGCAGACGCACTTGGACTTCCTCCCCGAGCGCCACACCGACTTCATCTTCGCGGTCTTCGGCGAGGAATTCGGGCTGATCGGCAACGCGCTGCTGCTCGTGCTCTATCTGCTGCTGATCGGGCGCGCGATGATGATCACCGCCAATGCGTCGACGTTGTTCGCGCGGCTGATGGCGGGCGCCGTCACGCTGATGTTCTTCACCTACGCCTTCGTCAACATGGGCATGGTGAGCGGCGTGCTGCCCGTCGTCGGCGTGCCGTTGCCCCTTGTCTCCTACGGCGGCACGGCGCTGGTTTCGCTTTTCATCGGCTTGGGCATCCTGATGAGCGTCCAGGCGCACCGCAAGCTCGTCACGACCTGAATGCTGTCAGGCCGCCGCGGCCGCGGTAGGCAGCTGCAATCCTCTCGCAGACCGCCCGGTGGGGTCGCGGCGCCCCATGTAGTCGCGGGCCATTTCCAGCGCCGAGCGCCGGCAGGGAGGGAGCTCGACGTCGCTTTGCGCGATCGGCGTCACGCGATCGCCCCAGCGAATCACGTGCGAGCAGAACGTGAGACCGCCGCCGAACGCCGGCGTCAGCAGCAGCTTGCCCGGACGCACGCGGCCCTCTTCGAGCGCGTCGACCAGCGCGACGGGAACGGTGGCGGCGGACATGTTGCCGTACCGCTGCACAGTGACGAACACGCGATCCATCGGGATGCCGGTTCGCTTCGCAACGAACTCGATGATGCGCAGGTTAGCCTGGTGCGGTATCACGAGATCGATATCCGCGGCGGTCTTTGCGCATTTTCGAAGCGCCTCTGCCGATGCATCGCACATTCCGCCCACGGCGCGTTTGAATATTTCCTGGCCGTCGAAGTCCCAGACGGTATCGCCGAACGTGACGTCGCCATTCATCGCATACATGAACCCGGCGCCGCGAACGCGCAGAATTTCCCGCGCGTCGGCGTAGCAGCCGAGCTTCTCGGCCAGCACGCCGGCGGGCTCTTCGCTCGCCTGCAGCACGACGGCGGCCGCGCCGTCGCCGAACAGCACCGCGACGTTGCGGTTTCGCCAGTCCAGGAAGGGGCTGATCACCTCGACACCGACGACGACCGCGGTCCTGACGACGCCGGTCCGGATCATCGCCGTCGCCGTGGAAAGCCCGTAGAGAAAGCTCGTGCACGCCGTGTTGATGTCCATCGCCGCGGCGTTGCCCGCGCCGAGTTTGAGCGACAGTCCCGACGCCGTGTTCGGAATCTGCTCGTCGTTGGAACAACTGCCGTAGATGATGAGGTCGATGTCGCCGGCCTCCATGCCCGCGCAGGCCAGGGCGCGCGCGGCGGCGACGTAGGAAAGTTCCAGGCCCGAGACGTGCGACACGCGGCGCTCGTGGATGCCCGTGCGCTGCATGATCCATTCGTCGGTGGTGTCGACGAACGTTGCCAGGTCCGCGTTGGAGAGCACGGCCGGCGGCATGCACTTGCCCCAGCCGGTGATGGCGGCATATGTCATGGAAATCCCCCTAAAGCCGTAGATTTGCCGCTTCGTGTGGGGCAACCGCGGCCCGACCTTCGCGATCTTCTTCCAAGAGTCTAGCAGTTGTCAGCCGCGCTTCCTGCGGCGAAGCACCCAGAGGTATACGGCCCCGTTCAGCGCGATCACGAATGCGCCGAGCAGCAATTGGCCTTCTGACGTCAACCCGGCCGGATACAAGACCGGAAGCAAATAGTGCTCGACGAATCCGCCTTCGTACCCGGCCTCCCCCGCACGCCGGCGAAGCGCGTTTTCCCACGGCGTGAGCGGGCACAGCGTTGCCGTGAGCTCGACGAACGCGGCCCACGCGACCGCGGGCAGATGCAGCGCGGCCCACCAGCGGTTGCGCAGCACGAGCAAGCCGCCGAACAGCACGAACACGACGAACGCAAAATGGAGGACGACGAGGCCGTCGGCCAGCAGACGATCCGGCATCGGACTTCTCCGGCGCGCGGAATGGACCCCCTACTTCTTCGACGCGCGTTTTTTCGGACCCGAAGCGGCCCGCTTCGCCTTTTCGTCGGGCCGGTAGTCACCGATCACGGACTTCACCGGGCAGATCCCGAACACGGGACACTTCTTGCAGCCGACGGCGAGGGCAACGGGGCAGAGGACCATGGGTGAGGCTCCTAGCCCGTGGATTTCTCGTCCACGACCGGAGGCGCCGGGGGCTCCTCGGACGCCGGAACCTCGCTCGCGGCGGCCTTGCGGAGCCTCTTTTCTTCCTTTTTCTGCTTCTTGGCGAGGTCTCGCTGGCGCTTCGCGAATTCGTAGTTGGGCTTGGCCAATTGGCGGTCCTTTGTGGGAGTGAGTTGGAGAGGCTAAGAGTATGCCATTTTGCGAAGGCGCCGGCCAAAAGGCCCCGGCGGCTCGGGCGGCCCCTGCCGACGGCCAAGGAAAGCTCCCGTTGCGTCAGCGACCCGCGGCCTCCTTGATCTGCCTCAGGGGCTTTCCGGTCAGCCTCTCGACCAGGATGCGCTCGCAGACCTTGAACAGCACGTAGAACACGATACTGAGATAGGCCGACCCAAGGATCTCGACCAACTGCTGCAGCGCGCCATCCTCGATCACCATCAGGCCGTACTGCAGGAAGAGATCGATATTCGCCTTGAGAATGACAAAGAGGTTGACCGACGTGAAGCCGAACAACACGAAAAACGCGCCCATCAGCAGCAACGTGACCTTCGGATGCCGGTAGAGGAATCCGATCCAGCGCTTCGGCAGCGGCTGCGCCAGCGACTGGTTGATCCGTCCGATGTGCACCGCCAGGGCTCTTCGTGACAAGGGGTCCTCTTCGGTCAACTTAAGGCTTCGCGCGCAACATCCCGGCGTAGATTCCGGGACTGGAGCCAGCAATCGGAACCGCATCCACGGTCCGGGCGTAGAAATCAGCCGGCCCGACCCCGCCGATGACCGAGTAGGCATAGCCTTGCGACCGCTGGGCGT
>Ga0070708_100000764_pt1 | contig 24265 bp, 18 predicted proteins | sample KBSK5503metaG_FD_65469 | JGI IMG/M metagenome (GOLD analysis project Ga0070708, IMG submission 65469) | Corn, switchgrass and miscanthus rhizosphere microbial communities from Kellogg Biological Station, Michigan, USA - KBS K5-50-3 metaG | ecosystem: Host-associated > Plants > Roots >... | reverse complement strand
CGCTTCGGCGAGGTGAGCGTGCGGCATTGTCGATTGCGCGTCGAACGAAAATTCGCTCGATCAGCACAATGAAGCCGCGAGAGGGAGCGTCGAACCGTCGCAAATGGCGAGGCGTCCGCCGGAGACATTTGCGGGCATCTCCCCGGGCGACTGCGGTCGCATTCACCTCACATCGTTCATGCGCACATGTGCACACCGAGCCTGGGAATCGAGCCCGGCAAACTAAGGCACAACTGCGAACGCGGTAAACTGCCCCTTCGTATCAGGGAGGCGTCGCCTAGTCTGGTCTATGGCGCGGGATTGCTAATCCCGTTGGGGGTTCATTCTCCCTCGAGCGTTCGAATCGCTCCGCCTCCGCCGAGGGTCCTGCGCGGGAAGCGTCTCGGTTCGAGTCGCTGCCGGGTCGGGCTAGAATGATGTTTACGCGCCCGTAGCTCAGCTGGATTAGAGCGTCTGACTACGGATCAGAAGGTCGGGGGTTCGACTCCCTCCGGGCGCACCAACCGAATGCTCCGACGCTTGTGCTCCCTGCGTATGCAGAGGAATTGCAACCGACTCTTAGACGTCCCGGCGAGCGACTTCGGCGGCGAGCTCAGCCCTCGTGGCAACGCCGAGCTTCGGGAAAATATGGCCGAGATGCGCTTTGACCGTGGCTCGGGAAACGAACAGTTTCTCTGCGATCTGAGGGTTGGTCATCCCCTGAGCGACCAGCCGTACGACTTCGAGCTCGGCCGGAGTGAGACTGTCCCAACCGCTGGTCGGACGCCTCCGCTCGCCGCGGCCTCGACGCGCGTATGCGACGGCTTCCTCGAGCGTCAGTCTCCTTCCTGCAGCGACCGCGTCGTCGAACGCCTCGCCGAGGGCTGTACGAGCGCGGCCCATCGATTCCTCGTACCGATCCACGAGCGTCGGGGCTCTGGGCCAGCCCGCCGTCGCCAGTCCGGCGTCGGCGGCGGCAAGAAGCCGTGTTCCTTCGAGCGAATCACCGGACCGCACGACTGTGCACCCGAGGAGTTCGAGCGCCTCGAGCGCGTACCACCTGGAGTCTGCGGCCATGGCGAAGGCGAGAGCTTCATGACATTGCTCGATCCCCTCGTCGAGATCGCCCTTCGTGAACGAGACGACGGCGCTAGCCCAGGGGGCCGCCGCTATCGGCCCGCCGGCCCGGCGCTGAGCCTCAACAGCAGACGCGGCGAAACGCGTCGCCTCGTCCATGTTCCCGAGCAGGCAGGACGCCTCGGCCGCGAAGCCGAACAGGACCGCCGCCGGCACGTACACGCCGAGCGCGAGACCGATTCCTGCAATCGGCTCGCACCGTGACACCGTCGCCTCGAGATCTCCCTCGGCTCGCGCCAGCAACGCGTGGAACGACTGGTAGAAGCTGCGCGGAAACAGGCTGCCCGATCGCTCGGCCCAGGTCCACGCTTCGGCGAGCAGAGCGCGAGCCGCTTCGATATCTCCGGAGCGAACGCGCAGTGCGGCGCGGAAGCTGAGGAATTGAGAATGGAACTCCGGATCGCCGAGGTTGGTCGCGAGTTCGAGACCTTCGGAGGCGGCGGCCTCTGCTTCGACGTCCCGCCCGGCCATCCAGTTCGCGAGGCAGAGATAATGGAGGCCCTCCAGGAGCACGTCGAGTTGACCAGACGCCCGCGCCTCGATGATCGAGCGCTCGAACAACGGACGGCTCAGGTTCCATTCTCCGGTCGACCACGGGACCTGCCCGAAACCGCATAGCGCTCGGGCCAAAGCCCCTGAATCGCCGCTGCGCTCCGCGAACTCGTGGCCGTCTCCGAAGTAGTCTCGCGCCTCGTCGTGTCGTCCTGTGAATGACGCGGTCCAGCCGAGAACGACGAGCGCATGTGCCGCCAAGGCATGATCGCCATCCTCCCGAGCGAGGGTGAGCGCCTCGGTTGCCAGGGCTTCGGCCCCGGACAGGTCCCACTGTCGCAGAGCCAGGCGCGCGGCTGCTGTGGCGATCTTCGCTCGAAGCGGTGTCGGCAAGTCCTTACTCGCGAGAACGCCTTGGAGGTGGCTCCTTCCCTCGTCGAAGCGTCCGCGGTGCTGCCAGTAGCGCACGAGCGCGCACGCCAAGCGAGCGGTGAGCTCAACGCGCTCCGCTCGTTGGCCCCATGCCAGCGCCGCGTGGAAGTTCTCACGTTCCGCGTCAATCCGTTCGAGCCACTCGAGTACCGCCGGCGTCGCGAGCCCCACCTCTGCCCGTTGACCTTCGCTGAGGAAATGCTCGAGGTGGCGATCGCGAACCCGATCGGATTCGTCAGCGTGCTCCTCGAGGCGTTCGCGGGCGTAATGACGAAGCGTTTCGAGGAGCCGGTATCTCGTCGTTCCGCGCACGTCGTCCATCGTCACCAGCGACTTCTCGACGAGCTGCGTGAGCAAGGAAAGGACGTCACTCCTGGTGATCGGATCGCCATCGCAGACGGACGCGACGGCTTCCAAAGAGAACGCACCTGCGAACACAGAAAGGCGACGAAACATCTGGCGCTCGGAATCGTCGAGGAGCTCGTGGCTCCAATCGAGCGAAGCTTGCAGGGTGCGGTGACGCGGCGTGCTCGCGCGCGGTCCCCTCGTCAGAAGATTGAACCTATCGTCGAGCCCTTGGGCGATCTGTTCGATCCCCATGGTGCGCACGCGTGCGGCGGCCAGTTCGATGGCGAGCGGCATGCCGTCGAGCCGGCGACAGATGGTGGCGACGGCTTGTGCGTTGGCGTCCGTGAGCGCGAAGTCGGGTCGCGCCCGGGTGGCCCTTTCGACGAACAGCCGCGCGCCGTCGTACGTCTCGACGCGCTGCGCCGAATGGTCGCCCACTTCCGGAGCGATCGGCATCGGCGGAACGAGGTACACGGTCTCCCCTTCGATCCCGAGCGGTTCCCGCGAAGTGGCGAGGATCCGTAACGAAGGGCATCGCCGGAGCAACTCGTCGGCCAACGCGGCGCACGCCTCGATGATGTGCTCGCAATTGTCGAGCAGGATCAGTGTTTCCAGCCGCTCGAAATGGCCGGCAAGGATGTCGAGGAGAGGAAGCGGCGGTGATTCGCGGAGCCCGGCGACCATCGCAAGCGCGCTCGGCACGGCTGCGCCGTCGGTGATCGAGGACAGATCGGCCCAGACCACCCCGCTCCCGAAGCGGTCCGCCACCGTTTCAGCGCCTCTCAGCGCGAGCCTGGTCTTTCCGCAGCCTCCCGGCCCAGTAAGCGTTGTGAGCGGGCGCGAGACGATGAGTTCGGTGATGTCTGCGATCTCGCCGGAGCGACCGATGAAGCTCGTAAGGTGCCGCGGGAGATCATCCGACGAGGGCGCCGGCTTGCGGATCGGAAGCGGACGGATGCGGCCGGTCATGGGTGGCGTTCGATCTCGTGGGTCACCGCCGCGTTACGACCGAGGTTCCTCGAAGGACCCACTGCTCCCCCTCCTCGAGCGTTGGGCCGCACCATACCGCGTGAGGTTAAGTGCCGGGAAAGCTTCCGCCGTCATGGTGCGATGCGCAGGATTCGCCCGTGCAGTCCCGGCAGGGTGCCCGGGAGAACGCCGGCGTCTGAGATGTAGATCCTTCCGTCGGGGGCGATGGCGACGCCGCTCGGAGCCACCAGCTGACCTCGGTACAGGATCTCGGGCGCCAGGAAGCTCCCAGGCTTGTTCGGATCGGGCCGCACACGCACCAGGTCTCCGGTCGGCAGTTCCGTCGCGTAGACGGTGCCGTCGGCGGCGACGGCCACACTCGTCAGGCCGGTCAATCCGTCTGCGACCGTGCGCACGGCACCCGTCGGACTGATCTTCAGGATGCGCGCAAACGTCGGATGCATGAATCCCCCCAGGAGGCTCACGTAGTAGTTCCCGTCGGGCCCGACGGCGATGCCCGTAGGCACAGCCTCCGTGCGGCCGGGCGCGGTCTCCCATGCGGGTAGCGTTGGAACCGTATCTCCCGCTCCCGTTAGCGTACGAAGGTTGTCGAGAGCGGCGACGAGTGAGACCGAACCGTCCGGTCGGGCGCGCAGAATCGTGTTTCCCGCAGCATCCGCGACGACGAAGGATCCGTCGCCGTCGAGCGCAACCGCGTACGGATTCGTGTGAATGTCATTCACGGGGTTGTAGGTGAATTCGTATTTGCTGATGTCAGCGACTTTCGTGAGCGAACCGTCGGAGCCAACGCGCACCAAGTTACCCAGCTGCTCCAGCGCGGCCGTGCGAAGCTCTCCCTGGACATCGTCACGACAGCAGCCCCCCTGGCCTTCCGTCCCGAGGAACTCGGGCCCGATGAACACGGCATAGACTTCGCCGTTGCGTGCGGCGACTCCATGGACACCGTGACCGACGGTTCCACCGGGAAACGCCAGGGAGACGAGACCGTCCGCGACGGGCGTGGGGTCCGCCGGCACATGGGCCAGGGCAGCGGCGGAAACCTTCAGGACCGCCCCGTTCAAGCCGGCGCAGAAGAAACCTTCCTTCAGCAACGCACACGCGTCGGTACCGCCATGTCCGGCAGCCGGAATGTAGAGGTCGCCGTTCGTATCGAACGTAAGGTTTCTCGGGTTGTCGATGCCGTCCACAACCACTTGCACGTCGCCAGCCGGTGCGGCGCGCAATACTGCAGGCTCGAGCAGAATCGACACGGTAATAGCTGCGATCGATGCGGCGATCCCCAAGCGGCGCATACTGATCTCCCTTCGTTGCTCCGACTCGTGAAACCGCCGTGCGGGCGGTCCGACGGAAGTGTGACTGTCGGGATCGTCTGGAAAATCGGCCAAGTGGCCTATATCGGGCGGCCGCGAGAAGTGGCGCCCCCGATGTACGAGTCAGCTGGAGATCCCCTCAGCACAGCTGATAACTGACTGGCAGTGCGCTTAACCGGCGACCTGGGAGTTTGAGCCTCCGCGCTGCGCTCATGGCGTGTTAACTACGGATCAGAAGGTCGGGGTTCGACTCCCTCCGGGCGCACCAGCTGCGGGGATGTTCTTTGGTCAGCGGTAAGTCTTCCTATCACGGCGTTCAAGCCCGCCGCGATGGTCACACTTTCACTATCAGTAAGTAACAACCTTGACCCTGGCCTTGGAAATGGGCTGGTGATCTGCGCCTAGAAAGTAGGTTGCCGTGCCGAGGAACCGGTCCATCAGGCTGTCAGGCTTGGTAGACACACTCATGCAGTCTGGCTGGATCTGGGGGATGCAGAACTTGTCCCTGGGAACCAGCGGGTCGATCACGAGCTCTAACCGCGGCCCGATACCGGGGCGGTCGCCGTGCTGGAAGGTGTTGTCGTGAAGATGTGGCTCATCATTCACCCTCCCCCTTACAGAGAGCTCGAATGGTGACTCCCTCCATGGAACCGCGACCGTCGTGAAACCGCCGGGCGCCCGCCAGCTCAATCGCATGTCTGGGACCGAGAAAGTCGGCAGCTTTGCCGCTTGCATGACCCGTTTGAGCGCACCGTTGTCCGTGTGCGCCCACACCAAATAGTTGTCCCAATGCGTCGGAGAGAGGCTGTGGGCGAGCCTATCCTCGATCTGGATTCCCGTGAGGCTGAGCATCGCAGGCCCGATCGGGGTTCTATCGATTTCCACGTGCTCGCACGCGAACACCCAGATCAGCAATGACGCCGATCCCGGACCGTAGGGCGGGAAGGTCGCTAGCTTCTGTTCTTTCGGTAGCCAACCCTCCCGATGCATCCGTTCCCCGTCGCTCTCTTTCAGGAAGTGCACCGTCAGACGGCAGTTAACCAAGCCGATTTCGTTGGTCTTCCCATCCACGCGAGCGGGCACACTAGCCCCGCCCGTGGCGGTGATCAGCACCACTGCTAGGAGCAAGGAGCACACTCTGAACTTCACGCCCTGTGTGAGCCTCGACTGTGTCTGGCCGCGCATGACTCCTCCTCTGCCGGTAGTCGAAGGATGCGCGGGAGACCTGGAGTCTTGCTGGAGGATCGCAATTAACCTCCGTTTTGCGGCTCGATCGTCTCGACTTCGCATGTCGATGGCTCAAGAATGGCCACGTGGAATTCTTGCTATTGGGACCGCTCGAGATTCGGGACCCCGTGACTTCGGTTGGCTTGGGGCCTCAGAAAGCCCGCTCGCTGCTTGCGTTTCTGTTAACGCGACCGAGCCGAGTCGTGCCGATAGAGGCGATCGTGGACGCATTGTGGCCGACCAGCGCCCCGGATTCTGCAATCAATCTCGTTCAAGGCTACGTCTCAAAAACGCGGAAGGCGCTGGGCTCGATCGAGGGCGGTGCCGATCGGCTCCTTACGAAGCCTTCGGGGTACATGCTCGACGTCGCGCCCGAGGAGTTCGACGTTCTGAAATTCGAACGGCTCGCAAACGAAGGTCGCACCCTTTCCCCGCATGAGCCGGACAGGGCAGCACAACGCCTTCGGGCCGCTCTCCTTCTCTGGCGCGGGCCGGCGTTCGTAGACTTCGTGGGCGAAGATTTCGCTCAACCCATGATCGGCCGGCTTGAAGAGACCCGTCTCGGCGTCCTCGAGGATCTCATGGAGATCGAACTCACGATCGGCGATCGCCAGAGTGCCACCGAGGAGCTGCTTGGCCTCGCCAAGGCTTATCCGCTTCGCGAACGGTTTCACGCCCAGCTCATGAGGGCGCTTCATGCATCCGGACGACAAGCGGAAGCGCTTCGGGTCTACTCGGATGCTCGTCGCACGCTCGTTGACGAACTCGGCTTGGAGCCCGGAGCAGAACTTCAAGCGGCACAGAGCGAAGTGCTCGCCGGAGTGCCCGTGTTTGACGATTCGAACGGCATGCTTCAGCGGCTCGGGACTCCTTCGACAATGCCACGAGTTGAATACGCGCGGTCAGGCGATGCGCACATCGCATATCAGGTTCTCGGTGAAGGATCGATAGATGTCATCTGGATACCTGGCTGGGTGTCGCACCTCGAAGTGTTTTGGGAAGAGCCTCGCGCCGCCGAATTCGCGCTTCGGCTGGCATCTCGATGCAGGCTCATCATGTTCGACAAGCGGGGCACGGGGCTATCGGACCGTCCGAGCGATGGCTCGGAGCTGTCACTCGAGCAAAGAGTCGAGGATGTACTCGCGGTCATGAAGGCTGCAGGATCGCGGCGTGCGGTCTTCCTCGGTGTGTCGGAGGGAGGATCCCTCGCCATTTTAATGGCCGCGATGCATCCGTTATCGACCGCTGGGCTGATCCTGTATTCGAGCTACGCTCGCCTCCTGTGGGCGCGAGATTATCCAGAAGGAATGCCGGAGCGGCAGCTCGAGGACACGGTTGAAGAGGTAGAGACGGTCTGGGGTCGGCCGGGCGGACTCGAGCGGTTCGCGGTTTCGCGATCCAGCGACGAGGCGATCCAGCGGTGGTGGGCACGAGTGCAGAGACTTGGAGCGAGCCCCGGCGGCGCCATCGATCTACTCAGGATGATCGCCGCGATCGACGTCCGGCACATGCTGACCTCGATCTCCTGTCCCACGGTCATCCTGCATCGGAGGGAGGACGCCGTTATTTCGGTTGAGGCCGCCCGGTTCCTCGCGAGGAGCATCGCAGGGGCTCGCTACAGGGAGATGGAAGGAAACGATCACTTGGTCTTTGTGGGTGACACCGCTGCCATCCTGGGAGAGATCGATTCGCTGCTAGACGATGTTGATCTACATGGAGATAACTGACTAAGCACATCGCTCGACGCCGACAAGGGAATCCTGCCCGCAGCACAGCACTCACGGCAGGACAACTACGGATCAGAAGGTCGGGGGTTGGACTCCCTCCAGGGCCCCGCAACGAACGGGAGAACGACGCTCCGAGGAACGCCTGCTTCACTACTTCGGCTCTAAACCGCGTCCTCGAACTCCGCGGGAAGGCCCAGGGTTCGCGCGACGATATCGACGAAGGCGCCCATCCTTTCTACGTCGTGGTGCCAGGCGATCGACCCAAGGACGGCGAACTCGGCCACGCCGAGAACGTACCAAGCCACTACATCGGGATCCGCTCTGTCGATCACGCCACCGTCCATCGCTCGGGCGGCCTCGGCGGCACACACCCGCGCCGGCTCGAGGTAAAGCGTCTCCGTGAGGGCCGGATCGACGGCCTCTGCCTCTCGGAACATCCGCAGCAAGCCCGGGCGCTCTGCGATCCAATTGAAGTAGTTCGCGAGGCTGCGCCGGGCGGCGATGCGTTCGTCGTCGGCTCCCTCGGCGGCGCGCTGTGACTCTTGCGTCCACTGAGCGCGGCGGGTCTGAACGATGAACTTGAAGAGTTCGAGCTTGCTGGGGAAGTGGACGTAAAAGGTTCCGAGCCCAAGCTGCGCGGTCTGCATGATCTCGCTAATCGAAGCCTTGTGGTAGCCATCGCGGGCGAAGATCTTCTCGGCGGCTGCGAAGATTTGTCGCCGTGTCTGATCCCCGCGGCGTTCGTGGGTGGGTTCGCGAGTTTCCATGCCCTACTTTTACGCTTGCTCTGGAGGGGTGTCAAATGACGTAGTCAGGTGACATTGTCGCGACACGACTCGTGCGATATGCTGAAAAACAAGGGTTGAGAACGACGGGCCGGGAGGTCCAGATGGGGAGGCGCGACAGGAGGGCGGGAGCCGCTTCCGGAGCGTCGCGGATCACCGGGATCGGGCTGCGACTCCGCGCTGCGCGAGAGGTCAAAGGCTGGACGCGCGAGGCGCTCGCGTATCACTCCGGTGTGAGCTGGGCTGCGATCGCTCAGATCGAGTCGGGACGGCGTGCGGATGTTCGCCTCAAAACGCTCACCGCACTTTCATCTGCCCTCGGCGTCTCCGCGGATCATCTTCTGGGACAACCGCGAGCCGAGCCGTCTCTTGATCATCAGGCGCTCGTCTACCGCACGATGGATCAGTTCCTTCGCTCAACGGTTCCGTTCCTCGTGGAGGGCGTCACGCATGGGGACGGACTCGTCGTCGCAGCCGCCAAGGACAAGATCAAGCTGTTGCGCAACGAGCTCGGGTCATCGGGGAAGGACGTGACTTTCCTGGCTTCGGACGGCTGGTACCGCGACCCGTATACGACGCTCGAAGGGTTCCGCTCTGCTCTCGACGAGAAGATGGCTGCCGGTCACGGGTGGGTTCGCGTGATCGGCGAGCCCGTGTGGCTCGGCCGCTCTCCTGAAGACCTTGCGCGCTGGGTCCGCTATGAGGCTCTCATCAACCTGGCCTTGGCGGACGCGCGCGCGACGATCGTGTGCCCGTACGACGCGAGTACTCTCCCCCCTGCCATCGTGACGGCCGCGCGCCGCACTCATCCCAAGATCCACGGAGAGACTGATCGGAACAGCAAACATCGAGACAGCGCGGAACTGCTCCTGATGCCGAACGCCCGGCTCCTCTGACGTACGGCGCAAGATCCGTCGGCCCAATAAAGAGAACAGTGAGCAACAGAAGGGCAACCCCCAGAAAGCGGCGACCGATCACGCTTGTCTAGCGCATCGGCCGCCGCCGGTCCGAGCCACGAGGAAACCTAGAAGCTGACGTCTACCCCTTCGCCCGGATGTCCGCGTACGTCGGCTCGAACGCGACGTCGACGTCGACAAGCGGATCGAGCGTGACCTTCACCAAGTGGCTGTAGTTGTTCACGTGGAAGAGCTGATACTCCACGAGCGCTTGCGGGTCCTCGACCTCGATCAGGGCATAGCCGCCCCACGTGGTGCCGAACCCACGAAGGTGCTTGATGCCTTTCTCCGCCCCACCCCAGTTTCCAGTCTTGGCCATGACCTGGTTCGCGACGCCCCACGCCGTGTCGAGCTCGCTGCGTGCGATCCCCCCGCGGTACTCGAAACGCTGCATATACAGCTGGCTCATGAGACCCTCCCTTCGCAGCCCGGCCTCCTGCCGAGTGCCTTCTTGCGACAACTACATCGCGCTCGGATACCGCGCACAACTGCAAAATCTGCAGTTGCATGATCCGGCCACCGGCGTTCGGATCGCGCGCGGCTTGACCGAGCCGTTGACGCTCTGGCGTGTGCTTCATCCTGAGGCGAAAGGGCGGCGCTATGTTGTGGAGGTTGCGCGCTCCTGACCGTGAGATGAATCGGAGGCGAGAGGAGGGTTCCGGATGGGTCTTGAGGGACCACTTGTCCAGACCGCCGCAGAATCGAGATGGCTCTCCCTCGGTCCCATCTCCGCCCGGATCCTTGTCTCAGCGACATCGACCGAGGGAGCGTTCGGTCTGATCGAGTCCCCGATCGAGGCAGGCGTTCTCGCGTCACCGTTGCACGTGCACTCGAACGAGGATGGTTGGTGGTACGTACTCGAGGGATCGTTCGCGGCACAGATCGGGGAAACCACGGTCTCTGCAGATCCGGGTTCGCTGGTCCTCGCCCCGAAGGGCGTCCCCCACACCTACTGGAACCCGGGCCCCGGTCCGGCCCGTTACCTGGAGCTGTTCGCACCCGGCGGACTCGAACGCTACTTCGAGCAGATCGCGACGCTCCTCGCCGCAGACCCTCCCGATATCCAGAAGATCCTTGAGCTGCCGGCGTCCTATGGCCTCGAGCTCATTTGGGACAGCATCGGCGTGTTACAAGAGCGGCACGGTGTGCAGCTACCCGGCCTTTCCTAGTACTGCGGCTTGCGGGAGATGACTACGGATCAGAAGGTCGGGAGTTCGAATACCCGCCTACTCCTCCTGCATCCTCACGACGTCGCTCCGGGCGAGGAAGCCGCGTTGGAGTTCGGCATCTGCGAGGGAAGCCGCGAGCGAGTCGATCGTCTCTCGCGCCAGGCGGCGTAGCTCGGCCGCGTCGCCGGGATCGGTCGCGAGCTCCGAGAGCGCGGCCAAGACCTGCCAGCGTCCCCACTGCGCGCCGTTCGCTTCGAGCTCTCTCCTCACATCGGCGAGAACGTCGCGCGCCTCATCGGCGCGGCCGAGCTCGATCAGCGCTCTCGCACGCAGCGTCGTGATGTCGCCGAGCGGCCACGCGAGGCCACGCGACTCCATGTAGCCGCCGATCCACCCGAGAGCGTCGAGGGCGCCCGCCGAGTCCTCCCGCGCGAGGGCTACGCGCGCACGGGCTACCCCCACGTGTTGCATCATCGCGAAGTGGACGAGGGCACCATCCGCCGGCAGTCGCTCGGCGGCGGCGCGAGCCGACGCATCTGCCTCGTCGACGCGCCCTGCCACCACCAGCACCCGCGCCTGTGCGGCGAGCGCCCACGGCTCGAGGCCAGGGGCGCCAGGGGCCTCCGCGAGCGCCGGTCGCAGCGTCTCGAGCGCGCGCTCGACGGCACCGAGTTCGGCGAGCATCACGGCGAGGTCAGATCGCGCGCCGATCTGGATGAGCTTCGATGCGTTCCCCGCCAACTCGTCGGCGCGCCCAAGGTCGTCGAGGCCCTGGCCGAGATGACCGAGCTCCCAATGAACGTGACCGCGAACGAACTTCGCGTACGCCTCGCCCCAGATGCTGTCCACCTTCCGAACGATCTCGACCGCCCGGCCGAGTGCCGGGAGTGCGTCGCGGTAGCGTCCGGTCACGAGGCCGACGTGCCCTTCTCGCGCGGTCGAATCGGCCAGCATGGTCTGGTTGTCGAGGCGCTCGAACAACGCCTGACTCTCGCGTATGGCGGCGCCCGACTCGGCGGCCCGGCCGACGAACAGGAACGAGTCGGCGATGTCGTGGAGCACGTACGCAGTCAGCTCCTCGAGCTGGAGTTCGCGTGCGATCGCGAGCGCGCGCTCGCCGTTGCGGACGGCGTCGCCGATCCCACGGTTGGCGAACTGGATCACCAGCATCCGGTTCCAGTGCGCCCGCGCCTCGGCCGCCCGGTCGCCCAGCTCCGACGCGAGCACCAGACACCGATCGAGCAGCTCGAGTGCGAGGTCCGGATCCTGTTCCTCGCTTGGGATGGCTCGGATGGTGGCCTGCGCCGTGACCGCGGCGAGTTCCATCGCGCGGTCGCCGAGTGAGCGCGCAGTGGACTCCATGTCCTCGTAGACGGCGAGCGCGCGATCGTGGCGGCCGGCCAGCTGGAAGGTGAGGCCGAGCCTGCGGTGGATCTCGGTCAATTCGTCTCGCGGCGCGTCGGTCTCGCGCGCGAGCTCCAGAGCGCGTTCGAAGTGCGCGATCGCTTCGGCGTGTGCGAACAGCTGCGACGCCCGCCGTGCCGCGATCATCCGGTATCGCAACGCCCGGACGGCGTCGCCGGCCTCGTCGAAATGGTGCGCGAGCGTGGCCGCGCGACCTTCCCGTCCGGCGGGGTCGCGCGCGGCCATCTCCTCGAGTACCTCGCCGACACGCGCGTGGTAGCCGCGCCGGTCGCGGATCAGGATCGAGCGGTAGGCGGCCTCCTGGATCAACGGATGCCGGAACGCGAACTCCAGCTCCGGTACCTCGCCCGTCTCGACGATGAGGCCGGCGCGCTCGAGCTTGTCGAGGTGATCGCCGAGCTGCTCGGGATCGTCGCAGATCGATTTCACGACGCGATAGCCGAACGTCTGCCCGACGACCGACGCGAGCTGAAGGGTGCGGCGCGACGGCGCCTCGATCCGATCCACGCGCGCGGCCAGCAAGCCTTGCAGATGATCAGGGACGCTCACCTCGGCCGTCCGCGCGATGCGCCAGCCTTTCTCCTCGCGCACGACGGCGCCGCCGTCCATGAGCGTCCGGAGGATCTCCTCGATAAACAGCGGGTTGCCGGCCGCCTTGTCGACGACGACTCGCCGGAGCTCCTCGGGAAGGTCGGGCAGCATCAGCAGCTCGGTCACGAGCGCAGCGGTCTCGTTCGCCTCGAGCGGCGTCAGGGTGAGCCGGGTGAGACGGTCGGACGCTGCCTCCAAAGCCGATTCGATGCGCTGCGGCACATCGGCTGCCTCGGGGCGGCACGCACACACGAACAGGACCGGGGCCTCGGCCGCGACGGGCAGGATGTTGAGCACGAGCTCGAGCGAAGCGGGATCCGACCAATGCAGGTCGTCCAGCACGACGACGCCCGGCGAACGCGACGCCCACGCGCGGCAGCCCGTCCGGGCGGCCGCGAGCACGTCGCGCTTGAGCTCCTCGCCTTCACGCGATCGCCGTGATTCGCCCTCCCGTTCCTTCCCTTCGATACCGAGCACGATCTCGAAGGCGGAACGTGCGCGCTCGGGCTCCTCGACGGCGATCTCGGCGACGAAGTTGGCGACGCAGCCGCGTGCTTCCTCGGCGGTCATACCGTCGTGCACGTCGCAGACCGCGCGCAGCAATTGCTGCGCCAGGGCGTAGGGGCGCGTCGCGTCGAAGGAGGCCGCGCGCGCTTCGATCCACCGCGGAGCGGCTCCGGGATCGGCTTCCCAGCGCGAGCGCAGCTCCTCGATGAGGCGGCTCTTGCCGAGGCCAGCCTCGCCGACGATCGACACGACCCGACCAAAGCCCCCGCGTGTGTCGTCTGCGGCGCGCGCGAGCGCCTCGATCTCCTCGTCGCGCCCGACGAGCGGCGACGCGAGGCCTTCGATCCCGCGCACTCGTCCGGGTCGCGCTTTCGTTGCGAGGACGCGGTACGACGTCACAGGTTCGCTCTTGCCCTTCACCGCGACCGGGCCGAGGTCCTCGACCTCGAATAGCGGGGCGACCAGGCGGTACGTCGCCTCGGAGATCTGCACGGTTCCCGCCGCCGCGGACTGCTCCATGCGCGCGGCGAGGTTCACCGCATCGCCGAGTGCCGTGTACTCGATGCGGCGATCGGCCCCGACCTCTCCGGTCCTGACGAGCCCGGTGTTGATGCCCACGCGTACGGCGAACGGCAGATCGCGATCTTCGAGGCGTTCACGCAGCTGTTCCACCGACTGGATCATCGCGAGGCCGGCACGGACGGCGCGTTCTGCGTCGTCGTCGTGCGCGGTCGGGGCGCCGAAGAACGCCAAGACGGCGTCTCCTATGAACCGCGCTACCGTGCCGCCGTATCGCTCAACCGGTTCCACGAGCGCCGCGTACGCGTCTTCGACGATGTCGGCCCAATCCTCGGGGTCGAGCCGCTCCGCCATCGCCGTCGACCCGACGACGTCGCAGAAGAGCATCGTCACGACGCGGCGCTCACCCGTCGGACGCGCGGCACCGCCGGCCTCGGCCCGCGCGCGCAGGTCCGGGGGGAGCATGCGGTTGCTCTCGCGCACCCGCTCGACGAGCGTGCGCATCAGCGCGAGCCCGACATCGGGACGCTCACGCAGGAGCGACTCGAAGTGCACGCGGTCGAGGCAGAGCGCGCGCACGCTCTCCCGCGCAACGAGCGAAGCCGACCGCGGGCCGCCTTCGATCACGGCCATCTCGCCGACGTGCCCGCCGGATCCGTAGCGCGTCACTTCGTGCTCGTTGGCGCCGCCCAGCCCGAGCACCACGGCGACCTCGCCCGACACGAGCACGTACGTCTGGTCTCCGGTCTCGCCTTCTTGCGCGAGGACCTCGCCGGGATCGAACGATTCTTCGGTCGCGATCTCGGCGAGGCGGCGCAGGTCGTCGGGGTCCAAGCCCGCGAAAAGGGGCACGCGCCGGAGCAGCAGAACGCGTTCGATAACCGACAGCGTGGGGAGGGTATCCATCGAGTCTCCGGCGAGCATCCTACGGGCTTCGTCGAGGACCAGCGGGTCCGGATCCGAGGCCGCGACGCGCTCGAGCAGAGCGCGTGCCGGTTCGCCGTTCGTCTCCGCGGCCGCCGCGACGGCGCACGCGCGAACCCACGCGTCGTCGTCCTCGAGCGCTCTGCCGAGGAACCCACCGTCCGCGTCGCCGCCCTCCATGACGGGCTCCCACAGCGCGAGCAAGGGCCCGACGAGTGCGGCGGGTCCGACGGCCTCCAGCGTCTCGAGCGCGTTCGCGCGCTGCGCGGTATCGGCGCTCCGGAGGTTGTCGACGGCGACGGCCGTCGCCCCCGGGTCGGAGAGCAATCCCGCGCCCTGCAGCGCGCGTTCGGCGTGGTCGAGGGCGCGGGCTCGCAGCGTGTCGGCGAGGAGCGCGGTGCGATCGCCGCTACCCATGCGGTCGGCGGCTCGCCATAGGCCACCGTAGTGAAGCGCGCGGGCGCTCGCGGCGCGCGCGTATTCGGCCACCGGCTCCGCGGGAACATCCGACATACCTCGCAAGGCCTCGAGAGCTCCCCGTTCGAGCTCCGGCGAATGCAGCGCCGCGAGCGCAGGCTTCAGCGACGCCGCCCCCGCAACCGCCAGCGAATGGGACGCTCTTGCGCGGACCGTCGGCGCGGCATCGCCGAGCGCCGCGATGAGTTGTGGGACGGCGATCGCCGGGTCGAAGGAGCCGAGAGCATGAGCGGCGGTCTCGCGAACGGCCACCAGAGGATCGCCGAGCGCGACGACGACCAGCGCCGCGGCCCCCGGGTGGCGTGCGTTCGCTGCCGCGGATACCGCTGCGGCGCGCACGTTCCCGTCGACGTCGCGGGCCATCTCGTCGAGGAGACGTTCCGCCTCTGGGTCTGCACCGATCCCGAGAACGATCGCCGCGGCGGCGGCGCGAACCGACGCGTCCTCATCATCGAGGAGCGCCTTGGCTTCGCGCGCAACCCCCGCGCCGTACGCGGCGAGCCCGCGCAGCGCGCTCAATGCTTCACGGCGGACGATCGGCTCCGGATCGCGCAGACGACCGGTGACCTCGAGAAGCGCGCCGGTCGCGCCGGCTCGGACCAGCCCGCGCAGGGCGGTCACGCGCACCGGCGGATCGCGGTCGCGTAGCGCGCGCACGAGTGCTTCCGTGGCGTCGGGTGCATCGAGATGCCCCAGGATCTCGGCGGAGACCCTCCGGACGGAGCGATCCGCGCTCGCGACGCCGGCGACCGCGGCGCGCACCGCCGCCGCGTCGTGCTGGAACCCGCCGAACGGCGCCTCGTCCGCGAAGAACACCTGCGGCCTGCCTTCGCGCAACGCGTCCACGAGCGCGTTCCCGTATGCGCGCATCGCGCGCCACCCGACCGGCAGCGCGACGGCCGATGCGCCGAGACCGATGGCGAACAGCGCGCGCGGTGACAGGGCTTCCTGGCCGACGAGCAGGAGCACGCCGGCGGCTACCGTCCCCACCTGTGCCGGGACACCGTCCATGAACACCCGGACCTGATCTTTGCGAGCCGGCGACACGACGTTGTACGCGGCCTGAGACGCGCTCGCGAACACGCCCATCAGCCACACCGTCTGGACGAGACGGAACGTTACGACGACGGTGAAAGGGCTCGATGCCGTGAGGACCGCGAACCCGGCGAGGTAGATGATCGGGAACGCGACGACCATGCGCATGACACCGAACCGCTTGAACAAACGGTTCGCCACGAGGAGCGATACCAGGAAGGCGACCCCGGTGCTGATCCCCTGGAACACGCCGAGGAATCCGGCGAGTGAGTCCTCGTTGTGGAAATGCACGGAGACGGCCTTCGAGAACGGGAACGCGATCGAGTACATCAAGATCGCGAAGACGGCCGCGCCCAGCGCGGTCCACCGCAGGAACGCCGACGAGCGGACGGTCCGGTACCCCTGCTGCATCTCGCGAACGATGCTCACGCGGCGTTTGCGCGCGCGTAAAGGTTTCTGGGCGCGGAGACGGAGCCCCGTCAACGAGATCGCGACGACGAACGCGCCGGCCAAAGCCACTGCCCAGACGAGCAGCAGGTTCTCAGCGTGGATGATGCGGACGAGCGGCTTCGTGCCCAGCCCGCCCAGCACGGCGCCGAGGATCCCTCCGGCGCCGAACAGGGGGAACAAGCGCTTGGCCTGGCGCGTGTCGCAGACGAGCCCGGCCAGTCCCCAGACGAGAACCGCTTGCAGCGCGCCGATCACGTTCATGGACAGCCACAACACCGGATAGACCCAGCGTGAACCGACGCCGACGAGCACGCGCTCTGCGACGAGGATCCCGGCGAGGATCAGCGGCAAGAAGACGAACAAGCGCTCGCGCGAAACGCGCGCGAGTAGCACGGTCACGGCGAGGGCGACAAGGAGCATGACCCCGCCGAGCGCGATGTACATCTGCGGCAGGAAGCGAACACCGAACCGCGCGAAGAACAGCGTATCGATGCCGTTGCCGCCGACGCTTCCGCCGGCGGAGACGAGCAGCATCACGGCGACGACCAGCCCGGCCGCGCGCCCTTCCCCCGGCCGGACCTGTAGCGTCCGCGCGAGGCGTCTCATCGCAACATGTCGGCGCGTTCGCCGACGGTGGGGCGACCGCGGCTGCCCGTAACGCCGCGCGTGTTACTTGGCCGGCTTCGCGAAATCCCCGGCTCGCGGCGCCCAATCCAAAGAGGTGAAGGGCTGATCCCCGACGACCCACGCGTCGTGTCCGGGCTCGACGATGTAGGCGTCTCCCTCTTTGAGGTCGGCCGTGCTGCCGTCGGTGTGCTCGACACGAAGGTGCCCGGCGAGGGCCACCCCCGTGTGCAGCATCTGGCAGCTCTCGGTCTTGACGATCGGCTTGATGTCTTTGGACCACTTCCACCCCGGCTGCATCGTGGTCCGGGCAACCGTGTTGTCGCCGACGTCGACGAAGGCAGAGTGCCCGTTCGGGAAGTCACGCTCGTTGTCAGGCTTTCCGAAACTCCGCTGAGTGATGCTCATGACGAGTCCCCCTTTTCCGACGGGCTCCGATCCGATCCGTTGCGTCACCCTACGACGCGCGAATGGCGCCCGTCCAGGCGTCGCGTACGCGGAATCGAATCTCGGGACACCCTCGGGGTATCCTGCGTCTCCCTATGGCGGAAGGAGTGAGTATGGCGATCTACCGCGTCACGGAAGTGATCGGCACGAGCACGAAGTCGTGGGAAGAGGCATCGAAGAACGCCGTCGAAACCGCGGCCAAGACTCTGCGCGATCTTCGCGTCGGTGAGGTCGTGAAGCTGGACCTCACGATCGAGAAGGGCAAAGTGACCGCGTACCGCGCCAGGATCAACATCTCGTTCAAGTACGAGGGCTGATCTCGGGAATACTCCAATCTGAGCCCCGCCAAACCGCAGGTCGTTCGGGCCCATGAGCCTGCGGTTTGACAGAACGTTCTGAATATTCTAAACGTTGTATAGAGCAGTCATGGATCGAGCGACGGCCATCTTCGTGGAGGGCATGGGGGCCGCTTCGGCCACGTCCGGTGTGCTTACCCAGCTCCAGGGACGGATCTTCGGCTTCCTCTATCTGCAACCCGGCTCCGTTTCCCTCGACGAGATCACCACCGAGCTCGGTCAGAGCAAGGGCAACGTATCCACGAATATCCGTGGGCTCGTCGATTGGCACCTCGTGCGCCGCGTATCCGTGGCGGGTTCGCGCAAGGATCATTACCAAGCGGCGAGCGACTTCTGGCGGGTCATGCAGGAGATCATGGAGCGACGCTTCCGCTGGAACATCCGTCAGGTGATCGCCACGTGCGATGAGACCCAGCGGGCCGCCGTCGAGGGAGCCCGGCCGGCGCGTCGCGCCTCTCGTGAAGACGAATTCGTCGGCGAGCGTCTCGAGGCTCTTCGCTCCTTCGCGGCCGCGGTCGACGAAGGCATCGGCGCGTTCGCGCAAGGGAACTCCATAACGCCGGAGACGCTCAAGCGCGTGCCGATCCGCTCGACGAAGAAAGGAAAGAGGTGACGGGGATGGACCTCCTGGACGAGATCATCCCGACGTGGCACTTCGGCAACCACCACCAGATCATCGTCGAGGCGCCGGCCGATCGTGTGGTCGAGTCGTTGGAGTCGCTTCGGCTCGACCGCGACGCTTCGTGGCTGGTGCGCGCGTTGTTCCGTGCACGCGGGCTCTCGGTTCCGACCGGCCCGACGCCGAGGACCGCCCTGACCGCCTCTGGCTTCTCGCTGCTCGGCGAGCGGCCCGGCCGCGAGATCGTCTTCGGCATCGCCGGCAAGTTCTGGGCACCGCGAGAGATGGCCAACCTGGTCCGGGTGCCCGACGCTCGCGCATTCAAGGAGTTCGCGGAGCCGGGGCAGGCCAAAGGCGCGATGAACATTCGTATCGAGCCGTTGGACGACGGGCGGACGATGCTCGGCACCGAGACGCGCGTGTGGTGCGCCGACCGGCGCGCGCGACTCCTCTTCGGAGCCTACTGGACCCTGATACGGATCCCGAGCGGGCTCATCCGTACCGACATGCTGCGATCGATCGCTCGCCGCGCCACCTCACCGGGGACACGAGTGGTGCTATGAACCTTTCCTTCGCGATCGCCGGCGCGCTCGCGCTCGTGGGCGCGGCGATCCACGGCGTCGCCGGCGAGGCGCTCGTCGTCACGAAGTTGCACACCGAGCTGCTCTCGCCGACCCCTTTCGGCGGGCCGACGATGACGAAGCTGATGATCCGGGTCACGTGGCACATCACGACGCTCGCCTTCGTGGTGATCGGTTCGGCGTTGACGGCCTGCGTGCCGGCGGGTTCGAGTCAGGCGTGCGGAGGAGTCGGGCGGATGGCCGCGATCTCCTACGCGAGCTTCGCGTTGCTGGCGGCCGGCTTGGGCGCGACGCATGGCCCTCGAGCGTTGGTGAGGACGTTGCGGCGGCATCCGGCCCCGTTGGTGTTCGTGTTGGTGGCGGTCCTTGCGTGGAGGGGCTCAGCCTGACGGGAGTACGCTGATCCTGCGTCGAGCATCCCGAAGGAGATCGCTTCGCTATGCCGGGATCCGCCGAAGGCCCGTCAGACCCTGCTGGGAAGGCGTACCCGGCCGAAGGCGTCACCGTCTGGTTCGATCAAACTCGCTGCAGACACTTCGCGGAATGTGTCGCCGGCTTGCCGGAAGTCTTCAAGCCCGGCCGTCGCCCGTGGGTGCGACCGGAGCTCGGGGATCCGTCCGAGATCGCACGCGTCGTCCGTCGCTGTCCGACCGGCGCGTTGCACTATCGCCTCGACGATGGTCCCGCCGAGGAGCCGGCGACTCCGACACGCATCCGTCGTATGAGCGGGGGCCCCCTACTCGTGCGAGGCGATCTTCTTCTGAAGACGCGAACGGGTGATGTTCGCGAGACGCGCGCGGCGCTGTGCGCGTGCGGGAACACGAAGGACGCACCGTTCTGCGACGGCGCCTGTGATCTGAACCGGCCGCTCGGACCGCGCGACTAATCCCGCGCTAAGCGCTGCGCTGTTGATCCGGAGGCCGATCTTCGCCGACGTTCAGAATCTCCACCCGGCGGGGGCGCGCGGGTCGGGCAAGTATGCGCAATACGTACCGGTGCGCGTCGTACGGTTGAGATGCTCGCCGAGTTTCGGATGGTGCCCGTCGATCCGAGAGATCGCCTGACGGATCGCGCGCGTCACTCCCGCTCGAGCACGCTCGGATGCGGAAGCGGCCCGTCGGTCCCGACCACCCAAGCCCACGGCGCGCGCGAGCTCTCGAACGAGGAAATCGCGTTCGGCGTTGGCCTGCGCGGCCCGCTCGTCGTCCCCTGCGGCGTTCGCCTGTTCGATGTCGTCTTCGATCTCGATGAGGCGTCGGCGGTACGCATCTTTGGCCTGCGCGTCGAGGATCTCGCCCGCATCGCCGAGCGGCGAGCGCCAAAGGTCTTCCGCCCCGCCCCTCTCGGCCTGGGCAGCCTTGCCGGTCTCCGCGGCGACGAGATCGAGCACGTGAAACTCCCGGCCCGGCTCGGCGAGGAGCCGCGCGAGGTACCGCATCCCCTTTCGGTCTCGCACCCGCACCGCGCTACCCTCGAACTCGACCGACCAGTAATCGCCCTCGCGACGAAACACATTCTGGTCGGCAACACCCTCCTCGTCCGCGACGTCGCGACCTGCGATTCGGTCGAGGATCGTGCGGGCTGCTTGAAGCTCCAAGTCGGCGCGGTGTTCGCTCCCTGAGGCCCGGAAGACCTCCGCCAGTCCCATACGCGCAAGGGCCACCTCGTACGGTGCCCCGACTTCGTTCCAGAGTTGCGCGGCCTCGGAAAAGAACCGCTCCGCCTCGGACGCGTCGCCTTCGGCGAGCCGCACCCTTCCTCGAGCGAGAGCCGCTGAGGCGAGCAGCGCCTTGCTCTTGAACCGGGTGGCTACACGCGCGAGCTCGTCGGCGGCCGAGCGAGCCCGGTCGATGTCGCCCGCCGCGATCTCGATCTCGACCTGCGCCTCGAGCAGCGGCGCTCGCTGCAAGTCGGTGTTCGGCGGCTGCTCCTTCGACGGCATCCGCACGGGGTGCTCGAGTGCGTCTCGTATCGACGCGGCCGCCGCAGCCACGTCTCCTTGCGCCAGACGCACAAGCGCGAGACCCGGCTGCGGATCCCATCCCGCGCCATGAGCCGCCAGGAGGGCAAGCTCCGCGCCTTCTATGTCTCCCTTGCGAAGTCGGATCCGTCCGAGCTCGTTCAGCGGCCATCCCATCTCCCGTCGCAAGTACGGGCGCAGTTCCTCGCACGCCACGAGCGCCTCTCGTTCGGCTTCGCTGAAGGACCCGCGCAGCCGGAGGATCTCGGCGCGGTGAACCCGGCAGCGCCCGTGGAGGCTCCCGATGGCATTCGTGTCACTCCACCGTTCCATCGCCTCGGTCCATTCCTCGGCTACGTCGACCTGCGCGAGACCCTGCAGAGCGCACACGAGTTCGCAGTAAACGATTCCCGTCGAGAGCGGATCGAGGTCCCCGGATACCGCCGCCACACCCGCTTCGTCGAGGAGGGCCAGGCCCTGCTCGACTTCGCCGTCCAGGATGAGGAGCCGAGCTGCCGCGACCCGTCCGATCGCGCACGCTGCCGGGTCGAGCCTCGCACCCACGTCGATGGCACGCCGGGCCCAGTTCCCTGCGCTATGCCGGTCGCCGGTCAGCATCCGTTCATAGGTCCGCACGACCGCAAGCCACGCATGCGCCGGCGTCTCGCCTTGTTCCTCGAGAAGCCGCTCCGCGCGTGCCAACCATCCGCGGACCGGTGCCATGAGAGCGGTGTCGAAAAGCAGGTGCATCGCGACGCGAACGGCGGCTCCGGCAGCCGCTTGTTGATCGCCGCCGGCAACGGCATGGGCGTGGACCCGCTCCCAGGTCTCGATCGTCACGTCCAGTTGCCCCGCGCCGTACGCCGCGTCGGCGAGAAGGACGAGCGCCTCGGGACCGAGCCGCTCCGCCGCGTCGGCTTCCGCGAGCAGCTCATAGGCCGTTTGCCACTCACCGCGGGAAAGAGCTTCCCGCGATTTCTCGAGAAGCTTCTTTCCACCCGGCTCTTCCATCACGGCACCGAAGCGGAAGTCTACGGGACGGCGGCGATCGACCAGGAGAGATCGTTTGAATCCCCCTTCTTCGGGCGGGAACGGCCGATGTTCCGGGCGTAACGCTCCGAGTTACGCCTCAGGAATGAGAGGAACCGCAGACCGTCCGGGGCGGTTTCCAGCACCGCCACTACCAAGGAGGAGCCCATGTCCACGAGCGTGAAGCACATTCCGCGATCGGGAGCCGTGCGCACCAACGGGCAGGAGATCTACTACGAGATTCACGGAGACGGTCCTCCGCTCGTCCTGGTTATGGGGATCGGGTACGACTCGTCGCTATGGACCCTGCAACAAGTCCCCGCGCTATCCACTCGATTCCAAGTCGTCATCCTCGACAACCGCGATGCCGGGCGCAGCTCCAGAGCCAATCATCCGTACACCATCGCCGACATGGCAGACGACGTGGCAGGCCTGCTCGACGCGCTCGACATCCAGCGCACCCATCTGCTCGGTTTGTCGATGGGCAGCATGATCGGGCTGGAATTCGCGTTGCGGCATGCCGATCGCCTTGACCGGCTCGTACTAACCGGCACCGGTGCGGCGCCGGCGCAGAGCGCCGTCGACCCGATCCACATCTGGAACTGGGTCAAGAGCAACGATCCCAGCGGAGAGGTGTTCGGCGGTCAGCAGTTCACGTGGCTGTTCTCCTCGGCCTTCCTTCGCAACAAGCAAGCGGTGCAAGAGACGATCGCATTGCTTGCGAGCAATCCCAACCCTGTCCAGCCGGAGGCCTACGACCGTCAGGCTCAGGCATACCTGCGGTTCGACGCGCTCGATCGGCTCGGCGGCATCAAGGCTCCGACCCTTGTGATCGCCGGGGAGCAGGATCTGCTGACACCCCCGTGGGTTTCGCGCGAGGTCGCAGACGGGATCCCCGGGGCCCGCTTCGAGATTGTCAAGGGGGACGGCTCGTCACACGTGATGCCACTCGAGCGCTCGGACGACTTCAACGAGCTGGTGCTGGGCTTCCTGGCCGACTAACCCCACACCACAATGGGTTAGCGGAGAAGCGACGAGACGAGTACGTGGGCGAGCCAGCCCTCGTACTCGTGCGCCGTTCGACCCGCAGCGATCGTCGCGGTGTAAAGCTCGGGGACCGTCAGCGAGAGGAGGGTGAGCTCCGTCTCCTTCGTGCCGAGCGCGGCTTTGGAGCGCGCTTTTCCGATTAGGCTCTTGGCGCTGCGGCGCGCCCGGACGAGCCGGTCGGCCGAGATCTGGCCCCAGATCGAGGCGATCTCGGGGTCTAGGGGCGCCCCGCCGCGAACGACCTCGAGGATCGTCGCCGAACGCTCGTAGATCAGGCGCGCGTTCCGCGCGATGAGCTCGAGCTGCCGCCTCGCGTCGGGTTCGTCGAGCTGTTCCTTCCACCAACGTTGCTGCTCTACCCGCGAAGTATCCCCTTCTCCCGTCATCGCCAACGCGACGACCGCGGACAGCAGGGTCCGCTTGTTCGTGAAACCCTTGTAGACGGTCGGAACAGCCACACCGGCGGCGGCCGCGATCTCCTCGACGCTCGCGCCCGCATAGCCGCGTTGTTCGAAGACCTGCCGTGCGCCGTCCAGGATCCGCCGTCGGGTCTCGGCAGCTTGCTCGCTTCGTCTTGTGGACAACCTCTTGACGGGAATCGGCACAGCGGTATAGTACCACTATATCGAGTAGAGTGCGACTCTACTGAGAGAAAAGAGAAGGAGGTTCTCGATGTGGCGCGCCGACGGATGGGACGCCAAATGGCGACTCGGAGTACTAACCCCGCTCCCAGATCGAGGTCCCGAGTCAGAGCTGAACGCGATGGCGCCGCCGGAGATCGGCATCCACGCGGCGAGGGTTCCGTTCGCCGCTATGGCCCCGGGTGGAAAGATGGAGCCGACCATTCCCTTGGCGCCTGTCCGTGCGTTCGCCGAACCTCCGCACATCGATGACGCCACCGAAGCGCTCGCGGCGCTTCCCATTCACGCGATCGGGGTCGGCTTCACGAGTTCGGCGTACGTGATCGGCGCGGAGGGTGAGGCTGCGATGCTCGACCGTCTCAAGCCGCGCTCGAACGGACTGCCGGTCGTCGCTACGGGGGAGGCCGCGATCCGCGCATTGAACAAGCTCGGCTCGCGAAGTGTGGCTCTCTTCGACCCTCCGTGGTTCGACGCTCACTTG
>Ga0070708_100000763_pt1 | contig 24305 bp, 31 predicted proteins | sample KBSK5503metaG_FD_65469 | JGI IMG/M metagenome (GOLD analysis project Ga0070708, IMG submission 65469) | Corn, switchgrass and miscanthus rhizosphere microbial communities from Kellogg Biological Station, Michigan, USA - KBS K5-50-3 metaG | ecosystem: Host-associated > Plants > Roots >... | reverse complement strand
TGATCCTTGAACAAGGAGGCTTGGGAGAGCGCCCGGCTGAAGATTCAAGTGTCAGAAACCGGGTTGGCGGTCAAGACTCGACCGGCCCATTCGCAGGTTCAAATCCTGCCCTCGGCACCAAAGGAAAACCTCACGGTCCCGTATCGACGATCGTGTTCCGAGAGTAACACAACGTACCTTCCCTCGGGCTGCTCGCTTCTCGGAGAGGAATTAGCCATGCCTGAGACCAGTCGACAGGTACGGTCTTGGGTGGAACTGCCTGGGAAGCACTCTACCCAGCGAGGCAGAAAAGATGTCCTTCGAAACTTTGTAGTCGCCAACAATTTCTTGCCAGAAGAGGAAGTCCCTGACACTCATCACTTGGGCGAAGAAGAGAAGGCTCGTCTCTGGACACGTATCTATCACGCTACGGACGGGGGAATATCGACCCTTCGCGAGAATGCGGAAGCCATCATCGCCTCGATCAACAACCTGGTTACGTACATGGAGAAGAACGGCTCTTCACCCACAACGATCTCCGGACACAAATTCAAGCTAATCAAACTCTATCGCTGGCTGAAACTTCCGGTCAGCGACGAAGACCTCAGGGAAGCGGTCCGAAAAGTCGATAGCGTCAACGTCACCGACGACAGACACCTAACCAGAGAACAGGTACGAGATATTCTCAAACTCCACAGCAGTCCGAGACAGAAGGCTCTCGTCAGCTTCATGGTCTGCACCGGCGCAAGAATCGGCGAAACCGTCCAAGTCCGACTACGAGACATCGACTTTACCAAAACACCAGCGGTCGTCTACTTCCCAGCGCGGAAAACTAAGACGAAGAGAAAACGGTTCGCCTTTCTCAGCTCGGAATGCGTCGAGTTTCTGAGAACACACATTGCAAAGAGAGACACCAAACGTCGGAGCGAGTGGTTGTTCGAAGGATGGATACCAAACAAGAAGGGTCGCAACACCTTCCCTGATCGACACGCTCACCCGTCAGCCGCGTATCTACAACTCAGAGACGTATTCGCAATGGCAGGACTCGTACCTCCAACCCCAAAGAAGAACGGCACCAGCAAGGAGACCGCTGGAAGCAACAAAGGAGCACATCTCGAATACCATCCCCACATTCTCCGAGGAACATGCATAGAATTCACGAAGACTTGTGGATATCCACCAGATTGGGCCGAGTGGCTGGTTGGTCACGACCTGAAGACGCAAGAGAGCTACCTGCCGAGCGAAGAGAAGATGGCAGAAGAATGGTTGAGGAAGTGCGAACCAAGTTTCTGTTTTCTCACAAACACCGAGATAAACCAGGCACAAGAAGAACAATTGAAAGCGAAGATAGCGAAAGACACGTACAAGACTCTGATCGAGGCAGGAGTACTCAAGCCCGAGACACTAACCACTACCATATTGGAAGTGATCGCAAAGAAGCTCGGAATCAGGTTCGACACACTCGTACTCGGAGGAACCATGCTTGCGCAAGACTACGAGACTTTCCACAAATTCGAGCCAGGCGAATATCAAGAACTGCTGAAACTACCACTGGAGGAGCGGAGAAAGAGGTACATGGAACTACGACCGAAACTGAAACCGGAACTAAAAACACAACTGCGACTACAACTATTCGACTTGATAGCCGACAGTGTAGACCTGGATTCTGACATACACCGCAAGTATACAGAGGCTCTCAAAGTATTGAGAGAGGATAACGTCTCTCAACTAAGCTGGGATAATCACACGGAGACTTTTCTGCGAGCGGAAATTGGCTCCGACTCTTACATGCAGGCACTTGCCGACGGATTCAGAGTCGTAGACTCAGAAGGAAAGATGCGAGTCATGAGCAAACCAAAGACAGTCGTACCATCGCTAACAACCGAAGAGACATCTCAGAAGACAGGTGTTCACGCTTGACCGTCAAAGGGGGCACTCACACAATACAGGAAGGAGAGGAGAAGAGCCAAACGGCGAAGAGAGGGAGTACTAACATCTCAATTGTAGAAACAGTTCTCATCATTTGTACGGTCCCCATAATTGTGCTGGAGGTCCTAATGCTCCTGTTGGACGAGAGATTCCCGTGGCTCTTCCCGTATATTTTCGGACTCGATCTCAGATACGTTTTGACGATTGGACTCGCGGTGGTGGGTGTCTGTATATTTGGAATTCTTCGAAGAAAACAGTCTGCCTACGACGATCCTTCTCATACCAAATCAGCAAGACAAGCAGAACATCACAATCAATGATAACGTTCAGAATCCCCAACCAATCAATCATTTCTTCATCTCCTCCTGATACGACCGCTCGTCAACTGTTAGTTCCCCGACCTCTTCTGCTCTTCTCCTCTATCCAACAGTAAGAACAGAAGGACTTGCCAGCGATACCTAGCTTTCCACATTTGAGACATCTTTTTTTTTGACAAGAAGCACAGATCGGAGGAGTTTTGATAGAGTAGCAGGGATTACCGCAGTTAGAACAGGTTCTCCTCGACTGGATGTAACCTCCAATGTTCCTCGTGGCTCTCCCCTTCCGTGTATTCATGACCACACTTGGAGCACGAAACCTGTCGCGTGGATTATCTACAACTCGAACCCTATTCGCACTCGCTTAATTCGCCCATTTTACGTTGGTTGGTTAAGCAAAGGGACGACCTCTCAGAGTATCTGGTAACTGTGGAGAGTATTGTAGTCGGTGACGGTATAGTAGTTACTCTCGGCTGCAAGGGTTAACATCAGGAGAAGACATATGATCACAACCAACAACCGCAATTTTTTCTGCCAAAGTGTCTCGGGTTTCCATCTCATTCCGAGGAAGTAAGTCACCGCGAGCAGAACTGATGGGACAGCGAATAGGGCGATTGTTTCTCCGCCGATTCCCACGGTCGCAAACAAGTATCTCGCTGTCGAGTCATTCTCGATGCCTCCGTGAAGCACACCCTCTAGGGTGGTGTACTGGTTCACGGCCTCTGACGCAAAAGTGTAGACTCCAACGAAGAGAATAATCTTGGAGCGACTGTTCAACTTCACGGCATCCACCCGTTAGTCTCAGTGCCTACAATTGACCACTGCGAGTCTGCCTGAAGGCTGTACGATGAAATCATGAGACATCAGAACACAACCTTTCGAAGGATCGATTCCCCAGCCGATCTTTCTGTAAGTTTGTTCCATGGAATTGCCGTCTTTGCGTATTGTTAGCAGAATCTCGCCTTCAACCATCTTCCGATTAAGGACTATGCCACTAAACTCTCCGTCTATCATGAATCGGTAAATCTATTGTGACAGGGAAGTTGATGAATGAGAGATTGGACCGAAACTTACCTTATCTTCCGAGCCTTGTGGTTTACCTGAGAACAGTCCTTGCACAAGGCAAGTCGGAACGGATCGCCGTAGACGGCCTTCAACTCTCCATTTCTTCCACAATTACCACAGTTCTTCCGGGGCGTGGAAAAAGAAGCGGGGCGATTAGGAATCCCAAAAATTGCGAGAGCCCAAAAAAATGGGAGAGTCTGCGGTCAATATCCCTGAACTGAAAAGGCAACACAACCCTCAACCCCACACTTGAGCGCGCTCAGCCGGGACCCTACAAGACAAGAGCGGAAAGCCATTAGTCAGACTTTGAAAGCAGTCAAGAATACCCTGCGGCTTAGATTATAGGATCTTAGGGCGTATCAGCTGAGCGGCCGTTCCCTGTTAATGGTTGGAGAATAATGATTGGAATGTCGCGCGTGGTTTTCTTTGTATAGCCTTCAAGGAAGGGTGCCCGTTCGACAAACTGTGGCCAGAGGCGACCCTTTTCCTCTTTGCTAGCCTTGTGCGCCATCACACTTAGGGTCATGTCGTTCACCTCAATCGTGGTTTGTGGATTGGCCTGTAGGTTCGCGAACCAGCCGGGGTTTCTACGTGCGCCAGCGTTCGCGGCGACGATTACGTAGTCGTTTCCATCTCGCATATACATCACGGGGGTTACACGTTGCTTTCCGGTTTTGCGGCCTACGGTCGTCAGTAGGAGCAGCGGATTTCCCCGAACGTGCGCGAACCTCTTCCCGCCACTACGCCGATAAACGTAGACCTGGAGCCGAATGAATTGCCTGAAAATCCACTTAACGACCATGTTCTGTTCTACTCCTACCCGCACCCGCTTAGTGTTCGACAGTCCGCCATGAGACTATGACCTGCAAATCCTCCGCTATCACCAGTATCCCCGAAAGAGTTCGACTTTCACGTCGTCTTCTAACACATCCATCTTGAGAAGCAGGTCAAAGACTGCCGAGACCATGCTGGGCTTGCCGCAGAGATAGTAGAGAGGCCGATCGAGTCCCTCAGCTATTTTCTTGAGGATGTCAGGCCGGATTCTTCCCGTGGACCCAGCCCAGTTGTTCGAGATCTTCTCGCCTGTAAGCGTGTGAATAACCCGGAATCTCGAGTTGCGCCGTTCCAGCTCCTCGAGCTCTGTCTTGTAAGCGATTTCTTCCTCGGTTCGGTTGCTGTCCAGCAGCCTGATTGGGATCTTGAGCTTCTTGTCTGCCGCGTATTCAGCCATACCCTTCAAAGGAGTGATCCCTATTCCTCCTGCGATGAGTATCGCTGGCCTCTCCTCGTTGAGTACAAAGTCACCAAATGAGCCTCGGACCACTACTTCGTCACCTGGCTTGAGTGAGACGAACGCGCGCTTGTATGGAGAGTCCGATACTCGCACGCCATACTCAAGGTTGGGGCGGGTGGGAGAGGTAGCGAGCGACATTGGACGAGTATCAAGTCCTTGGTCGGTCATCAACGTGAGAAAAGTGAATTGGACGGGAAGGAAGCTGAACCTTGTAGGCTTCCGAAGTGATATGCCGTGAATAGAGGGAGTCATGCTACGTGACGAAACCACCGTAGTCTCCATCACCATCCCACCCCCCCATCCACCCATTGGCCCTCCCAATTGTGATACTCCGGAACCATTCATTCAAAGTGCTGGGTCAGCCAACGCCCAAATATAGTTTGCTCTCCAAACATTATGTATTCCAAATAATTCGACCAAGAGGCCTATTTATGCAGGCATCCTCCCTTTTCTTCCACATGCCAGACGTTTCACGGCGCGAACTCCTTCTCGCTGTTTGGAATGGCCTCAAGGGCACGACTTGGCTTATGCGCATTCGAATGATTCAAAAGTTCGGGGCTGCTGTCCCGACTCCCGCTCAGATGGGGGTTCTCCGAACGCTCCTTTCCAGTGAGGGAGGCATGACGCCGCGAGAGCTCTCTGGATGTTTCCACGTCACGCCCGCCACCGTGACTGGAAACCTGAACGCGCTTGAAGAAGACGGGCTCATCGAGCGGGTCAGAACTAGGGACGACAGGCGCGTCGTCCACGTGCGGCTCACACCCGTGGGCCGCGAGAAGGTGAAGAAGTGGCGCGCCGCTTTCGAGGGAGAACTACAAGAGCACTTCGCGTCGCTGAGCGATGACGAACTGCATCAGCTAGCATCGTTGCTCGCAAGACTCGGCCCGCCCCGTCGGAGAAGTCGTCTTTCTAGTGCCTGATAGTAACGCGCTAATGACTTACGCGGTAGCGGTAGTGGACAAGTAATCGGATGAGGTTCTTCTTCTCAGGATCTCTTCGTCTACCTCTTGAACCGTGGACTTCAGTATCAGGTTTCTGACAAGTGCATAGTGGAAGTTAAGGACATCTGTGTCAGCAGTCATCAAACCCAACCTCTCTAACGCTTTTGGCATCTCGACTTCGTCCAAAATCGCGCCTATCATATCGCGGAACTCATTGAGAGATTCAAGAGACATCTTCTTCAGAGAAGAATCCGGTGACCGGATCCTTTGCCTCCAATACTCTCGTGTATCCTTTGGAGGATTAGAGTGCTCAGCACCAGTCTTGTTTCGATGCTCATCAAACCCTCTGATTCCATCTTCCAGATGTGATATGCGTTGCTCGATCCTGTCGAGCTTGAGTTTAGTATGGTCTCGGATACATTTGTCCACGATGTCTTTGTCTGACGATTTTAGCCCACATTCGCCGCACCTGTAGATCGTCATGCTCAGCTCTCCTACCCATAGATATCAATCCATTTCATAATGCCATTGATCCGCTCCGAAGTTGTTGCAGGTTTCGGTATCCTCAGCTATCTATATGAGAGCCGAGGTTAGGATCTGATCGCTATGGCTCTCACGGTCGAGTCATTGAATCGAAGACGCATTCTAGATTCAACCAATCTAGAGTACACATCTGCTATCTTTACAGTCAGTCGAGAAGACGTATTCGACTACAACAGATGCCCGAAAATTGTCGCGATCAAGACGTATCGAAAGACCAGGACAAGGAGAGAAAGGTCCGAGCCTTACGATTCAGGTATTCCGCTGCCTAACATTGTGGGCCAGATCGGCGAAGCTGCGGTCCGGCTGGCTTTCTCGGGAACCGACGAGCGTGACGGATCGTTTGGAGAGGGCAGTCTCGTTCACCAGAAGACTGGTGGAAAGAGAATTGCTCAGCTCATCTTGTCGCGATTGAACCTAGTGGACATAGGGATACGAATGGATCTTGAACTCTTGGCAGAGAAAACAATTGAGGGGTTAAAGGAGATCAGAGCGGATATTGACAGCGCTCTCGGACCCTTGACCATTGTTGGAAGGGGTGAATCGCGTTATGGAGCTTTGCCGACATGTGGATACCCGGACTATGTCGCGTTAACCTCCAACAAGAAACCTGTTCTGATTGAGGTGAAGAACGGGGTCAAAGCGAGCCCCGCCAAGGACGAGTTCCAGGCCTCATTCTACAACTCGCTCGGGAAAACTGCGGGTGTAATCGTTCACGAATTGTCTCTCAGCGACGGAGGAATCAGGCCAAATGTTCAGGTTCGTCTTGAAGAGGATGCCGAGACGCTCGTCTTGTACCCTAGACTCAACAAGTGGCGAAGAATAACAGATACCGTCGACATCAAATCAGATGACCTGGAAGAGATCTGGGCTGCGAAACAACTTGGCATATTGGGTAGGTGGCCAACGACGGATTGCGGTTCAGACTGTCCTCACACAAGATACGGAATCGTATTGCCCGAGGATAGCATGGACATGGTTGCCAAACCGCTTCCTCTAATCTTTGCGAAAGGCGCCGCGGATCTTGGAGTAGACTATGATTTCAATTTCATGCGCAGATACATCTCGAGGATCACCCCAAGCACAATGAACGAGCTATGGAATCTCAGCCACCATTTAGGATCCACTCCACTATCCGACCTGGAATCGATCACAACGATCATGGAGAATCGCCTAGGAGTGGGGCGAGACGTTTCGACCAAGCTTCTCCGCTGGATGAGAGGAATTGGTGAAGCAGAACCCAACGTGAAAATCCGGGTGGATCAGATGAAGATTGAGAAAGAGATGGCCGTGTATTTGGAACCGTGGCGGCAACTTCTACCAGAAAAGATGCACGATGCAACAGCTGCCGTTGCCCAATCGGTAGCTACTCGAACCTACAGCCTACCAAAGCAGAGCAGGCTGATCATCGATAGGTCTTGGGAAAAGTGGTCGTAGAACGTTAGATGAGTCGTATTCCCAGTTTTCCTCTTCGTCGAATCCTAGAGTCATCCATGAACCAGTAGTTGCCTAAGCCTTGCAGCTTGGAGGGTGGAACAATGACTTGTCGTTTCTCTTCTAGGACTAGGTCAATCTCGAACGGAATCGGATTAGTAACTCTGGCGATGACTTCGTGTGGAGGCTTGGGCTCTCTGGTCCTAAGCCAGACGTGAAGCCCTCCGCTTGGAGTAAAAGTAACGAGTGTCCGAAGGGTCCGAAGGAGGGGAATGTTCTCCTTTCTCCAGTTCATTGCCTCTTCCTTGGTCCCAAGAATCTCATCGAGATCGTAGTCAACGACAGAAAGGTTGCCGGAGACGGAGCCGCAGACGCACCCCCACATCTTTCGCATATGGATTGCGTCCAGCAGCTCGTCTCTTCGAGGTATGTACGTTGGCCATTTGGTGTAACCGGGTTTTTTCGGGTTGTAAACTCCAGCGTCGTGCGCTCCATTAATCGGAATGATCCGTAGACCCTCGTTCAGGTAGAGGTCCAGCCACTTCTCCGGAGCCCAAGATTTCTTCCCGTCAAATGCTCGAAAGTTTGGGTTATTGTAGCCAAACTCGCCTCCAAAATCAGGAGGGGGGATGTCGACACTCATCTGTCGACTCTTCCTTTCCAGAACTTTTCAAAAGGAAGCCTGAGTAGTCTTCCAATTCCGACCCTAGGAGACTCTTTCAGCTCGTTCAGCGGAACAGTTGTGACAATCTGCAAATCCTCGTCCCGGTAATAGACTACGTAGGTGTAATCGCAGAAGCGCCATTTCCTCTCGGGTCCTACTTTGCACGGGTGTACTTTGATCTCGGAGCCGTCAGGAGACCTTGGATACATCCGAGTTGACTTGACCTGGATGGTCGGTCCGTTCGGGATTATGATGTCGGGCCCCCCGACAGGATGGGGTTTCGAGAAGTTGATCTTGAAGGCTTCCGGAGTCGAGCCTGGATATAGCTTGCTCACCGCCACCTCGGCGCAGAGTCCTTGATAGTTGGCTTGCAATAGCATCTGGGTGTTGTTGGAACCATAGGTTACTGTTGCTCCGAGCCGTCGATCCTCCTCGACTATCTTGTTCGCAATCTCCTGACACTTCGCTTTCTCCTCCTCGGACAATACTATTCTGGGAGCCTTCCCGTCGAGGCTCAGCGTTCCTCTCCCCCGTCTGTTTCGGTGACATCGCGGACGGCTTCTTCCAAGGCGCTCGGCCCCTCAGCACCCAGTCTACGACGCTCAGTAACAGTCTCGGTCTTGGGCGACTTCTCCTTTTCTTGTCGTCCAAGCCGAAGGTTCTGAACCAGTTGTGCTAGAATGTGATGGACGATGTGTTCAGCCTCGCTCTCTCTCCGGCTTCCCTGACTCCCAGACTTGTGCGAGTCGACGTAGTCCTTCATTGCACCGAAGAAATCGTCGAGGGAGATTTGCCCCGCGGCAAGTTTTCTAAGATAACTTTTCTCAATCTCATCGAGGAAATTTAATGAGTGATGCGCCGCATAGTAGCGTGCGAACCTTGGATCATCAAGACGGGCACTCTTCATCCGCCCATGCTCCACCCCGACAACCCCGATAAACCGGGCGAGTTCAGGCGCCCGCATACGCAGGAAAGCACGGTACTGCGCCCACTCTCCACTATTCTTGAGCCCAGGAACGAGGTCGCTGATGCTTGGAGGACTGTCGCCCGGCATTTCCATATCCTACAGAGAAAGCGATAGTCCCACTATACAGGAATCGACACCTTACCCGTATTGTAACCCCAATGCCACCGCTACCAGAATCAGAACCGGGCGCTAAACCAGCGCCGCAAACTGCGCCACAGTCAGAGCAACAAGCTCACGACAGCTCCATACAACAAGAACGGACAGGCTACACCCCATGCGGCACAACAACAGAGATCACCTTCAATCATCGAACAAAGGCGTGACAGGCCCAATACAGACGCAAACAACACGCTAACCAAAAGCCAACGATTGAAGGAACGTTCCCATCCGCTACCGAACTCAACAGAAAAGACACAAAACGTCCCCAATACCTGCGAAATACCCCCTTTTCCAACGCTTTTCAACCATCAGAGGCTGCAAAACGCCTAAAAATCGAGACATGAGACTGAGAAAACAATCCTCTCACACTCTCTATAGAATTGCGCGTGCCCCGGCGCCCGAGCAATTCTGTCGTGTCTTGTTCTCTGGTTACATAGCGAATAATCGCGTCCACTGTGTAGGTTGGAGCCGGGACTTGGCTGTGAGTCGGAGGATCAAAAGTGACTCACATGTGCTGGATGAGGGTGTCAACTTTGATGCTGCGATGTCCTCGAACGTTCTTGGTCGGAGGCTGGCGAAGAGTCTTCTCGAAGAAACGGATGCGTTTGTCTTCGGAGAAGTAGAACCCGCTACGCTGCTACCGGAATTGAGTCGTCTTCCATTCCGTGAGTATCCGATGCTTTCGACTTCTTGGTCGTATGTTTCGAGGAAGAGGGCTGCGGTACGAAATATGTTGGTCGATATGGAGTTGCCTATCACAATGATTAGGATCGCCCTGATCACACCGTACCTGAAGACTTCCGAGAAGCCATTGTCCGTCCTGTTCGTTGCTGACCCCGGCTCTGGAAAGTCGGCGATGATATCCATGTTCGCTTCAGCGAAAGGAGCGGCATACTTTGGGGGAGGCGTGACTGCCTGGGGATTATACAACGAACTCTCCGATCATCTGAGACGGGAAGAGAAAGTCAGCCATGTGCTCATCGATGACCTCATACCTACACTTTCTAGGGGAAAGAAGGCACGGGACAACTTCATCGCATCGCTTCTGAAACTGACCGAGGAGGGCTCGGCGGGAGGCTATTCCTACGAGTACAAGGACCTCCCGAAGTTTGACCCCCCACTAAACGTTGGCCTGATATCAGGAGTGACCAGAGAGTACCTTTTCAAAAAGAACAAGTGGGGAACCGGAACAGAAGGCATCAGGAAGGACTTTCTCACCACCGGATGGCTAGAGCGGAACATACCCTTCACCTACTCCTATAGCAAAGACACTTTGCAAGAAATTTTCCGAAGGATGAAAGCCAGCACGGAAATGGACCGCCCCCCAGTCAAGCTGAACCTGCCTACAAAGAAGTTCGATGTCGATGTTCCAGAGCCTTACGCAACCGAGGTCCAGAACGCAGGAAGGAAGGTAGGCGAATCAATAGAATCAAACGGCATACGCTATGCCAGAGACTTCATGGAAATCGCCAGGGCCATAGCTCTAATCCGAGTCCTCGATCAGGGACTAAACCGAACCAAGATAGTCGTCACGGAAGAGGACATGAAACTTTTCCAGTCACTGGCCAAATACGTCAACCTGGACTTTGCGCAACTTCCACATGAACAACCGGAAGGAGAAAGGAGCGAAGCGCAGTCGGGTTAATGCACCCGCAGAGACCCTGACCATAGGGGATAAGGCCAACTTGGGCGAGTAAGCATGAAAGACCCGAACGCCATTGACCTGGACGACATTGTGGAAAAAGGTCTGTCAACGACAGGTATCAAACAGTTGTTGGACTGGGTGGCGCAGTATTCCTGGTGGGTTCCTCGACAAGTCTACGAAAAGGTATCAGTGGTCTATCCCAAAACCAGGAGGAAGCATGCCAAGGAAAGTCGTGGTAGCGTCGACGGCGCGGGAAATCGGTTGTGGTTTAATGAGCCTGCAATTGAAGCATTCTGGAGAGCTTGCGGAAAGAGTCCGAGGCAACTAAAGAACTACTATGTCTGCCACATCTATGACGACAGCGTACACGACCCGAATCACTTCACCAACCTCGCCAATCTCACTGGTTTTCCAAAAAGTCTCCAATCCCTGAGTGAATGGGGACCTGTTGCTGCTGTGCTGAAATACCATTCATTCAAGATGTATGGCTACAAAGGTCCACGAGAAATCCAGCCTCCCGAGCCTGATTACTATCCTGTTCATTGGCATAACCAACTGGAGCTTCCTCCCGAAACGACGAAAAGGGTCGTAATGAGACTCGAAGAACAGAGAACCAATAGGTCTCAGTTTCATGCCGCTCAGGGTATTGAACTGCCGAGAACCAGTGAGCCCCAACCATACGTTTCCAATGATAGTCTGACGGAAGTCGTCCGGGCTAACAAGACTGGATTCAAGAGCAGATCGTACCTGAAAGGTCAGTCGTGCAAGATGTTAGGGTTTGAGCACGAGTACGAGCTTGTAGCGGGGAAGAACTACGAGAAGTGCTACAAGTGTAATTCCACCAGGACGATAAAGCTTTGACAACCCTCAAGTAGCGCTTGCCCATCATTGAGAGAGTTCTAGGTCCGACGCTTTGCTATGGGAGCTCCTCGACTCAGGAAGTGAGTCACTATAGCGACCGTCACGGCTCGCTGACTTGACCGTACCGTTTCAGATTGGTTTTGACATATTCGAAGACCAATCTAGAATCCTCCCGCTCTTCACGGGTGCGAGCCGAACAGTATCCATGTATCCGACAGTCCGGGTTAGCTCTGAAGTGTGCGACCGCAACGCAGCTTCGCGAGCAAAACCTCGCTTCCTCTTTGAACCACGGTTTCAGCGGTCGAGTACAAACACTACAGCGTCGGACTTGACCGCCCAAAGCTGTGTATCTTTTCGCGAAACCGAGTCATAAGGTGCGCGGATCTTGAAGAAGGGCGTGACCATAAGTAATGTCTTGGCGCTTTGGGTCCGGATGGCGGGGTCGGAGAAGGCGCAGTCCAGAGACATAATAGTATAACCCGCAGTCTCGGACTTCACCTCGACAAGATCAGGAAAAGAGTTACAGCGTGGACTTGCGTTCCTATTCGAAGTCTAGGCATAGCCGAGTATTGTTGATACTCAAAATCTGGCCGTTTTCTATCTGGGCATGTGACAAATTGGCTCATAGTCAGCTGCGTTAAATACAGAGCGGACAAATTGCCTTTCTTGGTGTACATGCTCTCATCTGACAGATTGAGGAGTATGATTTACACCGAACTAAAACAGTCAGGGTTCAAGTTCGATAGGAACGCCATCGTACCTCCAGACCTTGAAGACAAATCGGCGCTTAGGAAAGTTCACAAACCCGCATTGGAACATCTCTTAGCACAGAACAAGAAGTGGATACTAGAAAACGAAAACAAATTCCTAGAGTTTTTCGCGGACGGAGATGACATCATTCCTGAGGAAGTGTCGCCGAAGCTCGTTCTCATCGAAGGGGGAGATGCCGAGAACTCCGGATTGTTCAGGTACGCGTCCTATTTGTGGAGCGTACCACTCTCCCAGGGATTCGGTCGAAGACTGAGATATCTGGTGACGGACGGGAACAATGGTAAGTTAATTGGCATAATCGGCCTGACAGACCCTGTCATAGGACTCAAAGTGCGGGATCAATGGATAGGTTGGAGCAAAGACCAGAAGGAAAAGGCATTGTGGCACATAATGGATGCCTATGCATTTGGGGCGGTCCAGCCCTACAGTTACCTTCTTGGCGGTAAGCTCGTAGCAACGCTCGCCACTTCAGACGAAGTGAGAGAAGATTTCAGGAAGAAATATTCTCATGGACGTTCAGTGATAACCGGAAGAAATTACAAATCCAGAAAGCCCTATTTGGTCCTGGTGACGACGACCGGCGCCTATGGGAGATCCTCGATCTTAGACAGATTGAATACCGTTGACCGACAATTGTGGCAAGAGGTAGGCTTTACCGACGGCTGGGGTTTCTTTCACCTGAACAATGGAATCGCCACGGAAATCTATGAGTATCTGAAACAACAGGAGGATCCCATTGTAAAGCAAAATCGTTTCGGCCAGGGCCCCAACTGGAAGATGAGACTAATTCGACATGGTATTCAACGACTGGGTATAGACTACGAAAAATATGGCAAGCATGGTGTAAAGAGAGGCTTCTACGCCGCCCCCCTCGCTAGGAATTTCAAAGAATTTCTGAGGGGTGAAAACAAAAGACCGGTATTCTACAGACAATCGACGAAGTCGTTGTTCGAGTTTTTCAAAACTCGATACTTGCTACCCAGATCATTGAGAAACCAGGAATGGAAGTCGTTTGACCATCGAAGGGTTCGCGTCTCAAGAGCTTTCGAGTCCCCTGGCCCCTCAGCGAGTCAGCTACTTAGCATTGCCAATTCGTTATAATACTTGAATGTAATCGCGAATTCTTTTCCGTCTAGCGGACCCCTTTGGAGCGCTTTGTGCCCTCTCAAGTACTCTACTTCTTTGTTGTCCAGTTTCCTGAACAGGGCTATTGTCTTTGCACTAGTTGGAGCTCCAACCTGCACCTTCTCAATTTCCACGTATTTTTCGAGGATTGATTTGAAGACAGGGCTCTTGAATTCTTCCTCTATTTCTTCGACGATACTAGAAAGGAGCTTCGAACTTGCCTGGATCTCCTTCGCCTTGTTTGCAACGGTCGCGTCTTCGAAATTGGTTATTTGAACCGGCAGAACAAATGGCTGCGAAGAGGTCCACATGTAGCACTTGCCTTTCTTTGGTTCGTTCAAAGCCTGGGTAATTATGTCATTTGAGTAGTGGGCATTTGCACGTTGCAGGGAATCTAGGTCCCCACGACTTAACAAGTGGAAAACAAAGAAGTTGTCTCCCTGACTGAGGATTTCAAACGGGATACTGCCCGGCTGTTGTGTTATGAAAATCGCTCCTAGCAAGTACTTTCTGCCCTCCTTCGCCAGGGTTACGAAAGCCTCGACACTTGAGTCCTTAGACAGGACCGATTGTGCTTCATCTATTCCAAACGTCGCTCTCATCAATTCTTCTGGACTACCTTCGATAAAATTCCTCTGATTTCTGTTGAAGATATTTTGTAGAACGATAGACGACAGCCAGAGAGCGATCTTCGAATCAAGGCGGGACACATCGACAATTATGATAGCTCCTCTCCCTATCCCAGCGCCAATGATTCGCATCAGGCGTGATTGCGGATCGTGCAGGGTTTTTACTGGATAAATCAGGTTGTTTCTAATTGGCTTCATGTCTTCTCTGTCGGAATCAGCAACCTGTACTATTGCGTTGATTTCATCTAGAGTGGCTGTCCAGCCTCTTTCATAGAAGAGGTCGACCAATTGGCTCCATTGCCCTTGCTCTAGTCCCATCAGTTTCCCAAAGAAGATCATACCATGTTTTTCAGGAGGAATAATGATTGGCAGGATGAACTCAGGACTGAACTCCTTCAAATTCAGCTTCAGTTTTCTGTAGACGTTCTTGACATCTAATTTCTCTTGGCGATTCGTGATTAGTATCGCTTCCCTCTTGTCCATTACACCAGGTCGTCCTTTCTTGTCGGTGAAGGCGTATTCGCCATCGGGATCGAAAACCACTAAGCTCCCGAACTCTGCTTTCCATTCAGAGGCGAATATTTTCATCAAGTTACTTTTACCGTAACCAGCTCGGGCGAAAAGAAACGTCCTTTTCGCTAGCAATTCATTCAGGTCAAACTTTACCGGGATTTCTGCGTCTAGAAAATAATCGCCTAATTTCGACCCTTTTTCCTGCTCGTCCAACACCTGGTGTATAATTTGGCCCACAATTTTGGAATCTGGTCGAATAACTCTACTGGTAATATGAGGAATCTTCCTCAGTCCGGGTATGAATTTGTTCTTGGAATCCAGGGTTCCTAGGATCTTGATCTTGACACTATAGCTTATTTTGCGCCTTTTGATGTCGCTACCTATTGCTTCTGATTCGAAGGCCACGTCGCTCAGCCACTTTTGTCCCATAAACGATGTGAGTTCTCCCTGCGGGACGAAGTCAATGACCCTAGCAACAAGCTTGAATGGTTCATCGTAAATTAGTAGAAAGCTGCCTAACTCGATTGAGAACTCTGCCTTATATGGAGCGATGATTTTTGCGATGTACTCATAAGTTGAACTCTCAAGGCCGAGGAAAACTCCTACAATCTCTTCATACTCAGTTATTGTCACGGCCTCCCAGAACGCCTTTGTCAACGAAGTCTATGAGCAACCAGGCATCTCTCACAAATTCTTTGGCGTCCTTATCCAAATTTTCAAGTATCTTGTCCCTCAACTCATCTCTCAAAAGCGAAGCCGGAAATCCTAGGCGAACTGCAGCCTCGTGAGCCCTCATTATCGTCTGAGGATAGCCAATCACCGGATAAGAACTCTTGGAATCCTTAGCCAAATAGCTTAGGATTTCATCGATTTCCTCTTCGCTGTAGATGCGCTGGCCCGTATCCAAGTCTTTCGGAATTTCAATGGTCACCAATAGATTGCTGTTCTTTGCAAGCTTGGCGATGTAAAGCTCCCCGAAGGCGTAGTACAGAGGCTTTGTAATCGTGTGGTCAATGCTTCCTCTTCCAGTCCACTGATACGCTCTTAGCTCTAGTTCCAGCGGAACTCTGACATATCCGATGGAATTGGAAGGAATTTTCTTCTCCAGGAAGAGCGCGGTCGACAATAAAGAAATCACGTGCGACGTCTTCGAGACGCCAACCAGTTTAACGTACTCCTTCTTTTGCTTGACAATCTCTCTAAGTGCTTTGATGTAATTTTTGTCTTTGTCGGCTTTGATTGCCTTGGTTCTAAGAAGACCATCTTTTAGTATGATTATTGGCTCCTGATTGTCAGCCGCTAGTCGATCGAAAATGCAGGCGAATTCTGCTATCTCCATTAGGTTACCGCTGTCTTTGAGAAGATAGGATATGTCGCGAATGCTCTTCTGATTGAGAAGCCCAACAAGCTTCCTGATTTCAGGTATCTTGTCAAGCTCATCTAAAATATCGTCTAGAACCTTGTCGTCGTCAACATAACCGCTTATTTCCGGCACAACGAAACGCACTTTCCTTTTCCCGTTCGAGTCTGCCACGTCGACGACATTTACTTCAAAGGGGTTGAACTTTATTCCCATCTTCCCGCCGTCAAAAGCTTTGTAGCTTATGGAAGCGTAGTTGCCAGCAATGTCTATTTTCTTGAAGGTAAGTTTTCTAACTCCTTCCCTTAGCACGCGCAGCTTTTCTTTCTGAACCTCTATCGCCTCGTTGACGCCAATCAGATTACTGAGTTCTGAGAAATCTGAAGTCTTTTCTGAGTCCTGTTTACCAGGCATCGATAACAATCACACGCAAAACTTGCCAAAATAGAATTTGATTCTTCTATTTCTTATGTATTTCGAGATGGTAAGACACTCTCATCTCGGCATTTGTGGAATCCTACTACGTCAGGGGCTATGTCTTACGGTCGAGGTCTTGAGTCGCGTTTTCCTGCTGGCTATGTAATCTGTGTTAGTGAGGTCACTATGGACGTACATGTCCTCGAACAAGCGGAAGAATGCACGTGTGGTCCGAAACTTCATCACCCTATTCTTCAGGTCGAAACTAGGATCGTCCAGACCTTTCTTCCTTGAGAAAGCCGCTAGTTTGCCGTATGTGAAAGTCTGGTATGGCACGCCTTGGGATATGACCGCAAGTCTCCGCATTCTACTCCTGTTCCCCATACACTTGGTCTGAATATCTTCAAGACCTTCGATCGTGTATCCCTTGGGTTTCTTGAAATAGGCAAATACGGCGGAGGCCTTTTCTTCGAAGACCTTCTTGTAATCGAATATTCTTTCGAAATTGGACCTTTTGAAGATATACATTATGTCGTTGAAGAGTATGCAGTCGAACCTTGGAGGTGCAACGATCAGGTCCTTGGTAAATGGAGTCAGCACACTGTTTTCTAGGAAAAACTTGAACTTGTTCTGAGAAGTCAGGAATTGAGTCTTGAGATAGATTTTGAAGATAGCCATTAGGTCGCCGTTTGAGTTCTGAAATCGGAACTCCGTGAACCTGATTGCCTTGATGAAATCAGAATTCAAGTGGGTGACGGAGGTCTGAGGATCTTTCAGAAAGGTCGGTGCTTGGGGAATATCGCCGGCATTGAGATATTGGTAAGTGTGCGGTTCGAAGTCTGACAGTCCGTAGGGTACGGGATCCTTTGCAGAATACTTACCGATATGACCCATGAACTCTTGCCGGTAATCGTTGACCGTGTCCTGCTTCAAAATTGCATAAGACAGTCTTGTGCTCTCGTCGTCCTCAGTAGTTCCGAAAATGATTTTTCCACCCAAGTGCTGGTCGGCGAGAAATGACGTCAAGTCAGCAAGTTTCGGGCGGATGACCTTAGGCGTCAATGAATATGCCCTCGCTCAATCGGAGCGCTGAGATGCTTTCATGTTTTTTCGGGCTATGCCTTGTGATGAGAATTAGGTCCTCTCCTTCCTTGGTCGTCAATTTGAAGATGTTAAATCCGATGACGGCAAAGGCCGGATTCATGAACATTGAATCAGATCTGACGTACATGAACCCGATGATACTGAACAAGAACAGTAGAGATACCGCCGTCCTCAGATTCAGAATGTCAATCCCAAGGAAGGGTATAATGTATACTACAAAGTATTCCAAGTTGACCTTGTTGATATTCTCTAATTGATCAATTTGAAGAAAGACCGGTTTGCTTAGGCTTCTAATCTGGAAGTAAATTGCACCGAGAATGATGCTTACACTAATCGTGAGACCCCCGAAAAATGAATCCAAAGCGACGTTAGAGTAGTTCTGTATAATGAAGATGATGTAAAGCGGAATATACGAAGAGATGAACATCAGGAACTTAACGTAGACACGCAGCATTCTAGAATCCAATCAAACTTGAAATGATGCGCGCTGTGGTAAATCCTTTCTACCACAGTCTGCAGGCGAGAGAGAGCTTCATCCCGAAGCAACTCTTAGATGCTTTCCCCAGGGATCGAAGTGACGGCGGACCGTACCAATGCACAAACTCAGCGGATTTCCGCATCTTATCTGCCAGGTTCGTCCGTTATGTGACTAAGGATAGAATTTTCCTAACCTTCATAGGTCGAGAATGGCGCGATTGATTGGGTGGACGGATTTGTTTCTCAAAGTACAGAACGGCAACGGCCATGAATAGAAGACGGCGAGCTGTACGAAAAACACAATGACTTCAAGACCCCTGTTCTGAAGAAACTGCATCATTTGCGTATCTTTTTGGGAAATTTAGCCTCGAAGAACGCACCTCGGGCAGCTCTGTGAGCGACTTTGTTTTTGTCGCGACTTATTTTTTCGATCCTGATAGAAGGAATAGATGACTTCAGTTCCATTGCCCTCTTGTGAAGAGCGAGGAGATTACTTGATTTGACTCTCCAACCCAGTTCCAACTGACCATGAAGTAGTTGACTGTCAGTGAAGAGAGTGATGTTGTCTTCACTCCAACCTCTGCGTTTCACCTCCTTCAAAGCGTTGATAAATGCCGCGTACTCGGCGAGATTGTTGGTTGCCTTCTCAGATGCCTCGGCACCCGCCAGCCCGGCCAAACTGTCCATGGGCGCGCCGTTTCTGACGAAGAGACATCCCCACACAGGAGTCCCCCCGGGATTTTTCGGAGCACACGAACCATCAACATAGATGTCCAAGACAGCGTTGTTGGCGTTCATGGGGTAACGTTATGCACCGGGCTCGAAAATAAGATGACTAGTAAGGTTGCAAAGAGAAGCTAGAGTTATAGACCCATCCCCGCGAATGTAAAGTAGGGATTGCAAGGGGAAAGGTAAACTCAGGCTGTCCACGACTGCGCCTCGTCGTCAGGCGTTACACGATCACCTGAGTCGCACGCCACCCGTCCCCTGTTTGCACCCTTTCTTCTATCTCGGGGACGATCTTATGATGACAGCCAGAATCTTGCTAGACGCCGGAGTACCTAAAGGGCTCCGTGATTTTGGCTTCTATGGCCCGGTCTTGAGACTGGCCATTTAAAGCATTTCCCATGACTGGTCCAAAATCGAAAGTTATGCTCACCCAATGAGCCCTTTTTCTTTCGGTTAGGGCTTCATAAGAGGAAACGCGATCCAAGCCAAACTCAGCTATCTTTATATTGTATCTCAGTCTATGAGAGCAAGGCATTTCTGGATTAGGTGGGAGAGCGAAAGATAATGTCCGAGCAAGATACCAACTTTCTGTTGAGAGAGCTGGTCGAAATGACCAAGGAGCTTGTGAGGTGGTCGAGGCCTCAGGGAATTGCGACCGTCAAGAAGCTCTTGGCGGAGACCCTAGCGAAGGATGAAGAAAAGCTCGCTTATCATCACAGCGATGGCAAGAGCAGCCAGGAAGTGGGCAGGCTTGCGGGAGTCGCTCACGGAACGGTGACAGTCTACTGGAAAAGATGGTCCACCCTTGGTGTCGTCGAGCCCATGAAGGTTCAAGGAGGAACCAGATACCGCAGAGTGTTTTCGCTCGAAGATCTGGGAATAGAAGTTCCGAAAGCACGTACGCCAAACAGTGTGGAGCCAGAACCTGTCAACAATCCTGTTGTGGAGACACAAGTTGTCTGAGACCAGTCGAGACAAAAACGACCGGATAATCGAGCTCCTTGAGGAGCTTTTGAAATGGACAAAAGTTACGGCGGTTCCGAAGGTCGGAGAAGTGCTTGCTGCATGCCTACCTACCGACCAAGCAAAGCTGGCTTACTACTACAGTGACGGGCGCAGCAGCCGTGAAGTGGCCCAGGCCTCAAGGTGTGCGCAGTCATCGATCGTCGGATACTGGAAGAAGTGGTCCCGCAATGGAATAGTGCAGCCAGTCGCCGTCCAACGAGGGGACCGCTACAAGAAAGTGTTCGATCCGATAGACTTCGGTATAGAGATTCCAAAGGCAACAACACCAACTCAAACTCCTCAATCAACAACTGCTCAGGAGAGCGGGGCTAGTGGACAGTAAACAATTCGATCAGATAATGGCAAAACTCGACAGGATCATGAATCTAATCGCTCTGGATGCAGTCAAAGATCTTACGCCTGATGAGAAAATCGCAAAGCTCTCGGACATGAAGTTCCAGCCTATGGAGATCGCACCAATTGTCGGCAAGACCCCGAATGCTGTTAGGATCGCTCTCTTTCATATTAGGAAAGAGAAGAAGGTCAAGGGACAAGAACCTGCAGAAGAGACTCTTGCCGAGGCGGTCGAGAGTCCAGTTCAGGAGAGCTAGATCTCAACGCCAAAGACCGAGACAGATCCCGTGTCTGCTAGACTTAACGTGATTATCCGACTGCTACTTGACCACTTCAAGAAGGACGACAAGCAGACCATGGGAGATAAGATCGTTTTCTTGGAATCAGCAGGCCTCGAAAGCAGAGACATTGCTATGATTCTGAATATCGATGTCAATCAGCTCACTTCTTACCGTCGCTCTGCAAAGAAGACACCTAAGGGAGAAATCGACGAGCCACCACCGGCAGGCGTTCAGGCATAGCTTGTCGGTTGATCGGGAGATCATTCGGAAAAACCTCGTCGGGATCTGTGCCGATTCTCCCACCCGAAGAGAGATTCTGAAAGCCGTAAGGAAACCGAAATCGTACAAAGAAGTGGCCGCCCAAATCAAAGCTAACGCAACATACTGCTCAAGCGCACTTCACCAAATGGCTTTGAACGGATTGGTAGAGCGAGCAGGATCGAAAGGGGTCTACCGTCAGACTCCAATCGTTAGAACGATGGACATTGACTCGGAAATAAGAAAAGCAGGCAAGAAAGTTGAGACCGTGGCTAACGAGGAGTCTTCTATCCGGATCGTGAAAGTCTTGGACATCGAAGGAAGTCTCGATGTTCTCGACATTGATTCAGAACTAGTCCGTGATTGTTTTCCTCTAAGGAAACCGTATCGAGTTCAAGCGGGAGAAGCATTTCTAACCCTAGAGAATGTCATAAAAAGAGAATTATCGCTCCCAGACACTGCGACCGGAACCGATTGTGTGGCCGCTGCCAACTCCAAGGGGGTCTTCAAACGAACGGTGCCCAGTGAAACGCAGGGACTTGTCCAACTCTACAATTCGGCCTTTCTATGGTATCGGAACATCTACCATCACAAAAAGGATGATGTGCCGAAGGAAGAAGCACTCAAGGCAATATTCCACGCGGACTATCTTATCAAGCTCTTTAGGAAACAAAAAGAGTTGAACATGACGGCCGTTTCTATAACTGCTTCCGGGCAGATTGTTCGTCCCTAAACGGCAAGAGAGAACAAGTTATTGCGCTGAGTGACGCGAAATAACCATACATGGCTGGCACAAAACGATTTCAAAGACACAAATGGTGCCTTTTCTCAGTCTTCAGTTGAAAGCCATCCCTCGAGTTTCTTACCGAGCATTTCTAGTTCTTCAGTGCTAACGCCCAGAGCTCCGGTCAAGTGAAGGATGCCCAGCACAGGGACGACACCCCATGGTGAATTCCACTGAGATTCCTCGAACAGCCGATCTTGGGATCTTCTTCGAGGTGATGGAATTCGTTCTTCGAAAGCGCATCTTGCCTCGTCGCCGAGTATGCGACGATCGAGGTAGCCGTAAGCTTTGAAGCTGATCACGAGCATCCTCTGTGGGTGGATTTTCTGAAGGATTTCCCTAACAATTGGAAAACAGAATTGCTTCATCTTCGGTCTTATTGATCGGGGAATCTCATCCCAGTTCTTACTTCTAAAGAAAACCACTGGGAAGGCTACGGTATGGTTCGCGAGCAGCTCCATGTGGTCAGAGAAAAGCTCCCGCACTCTCTCCGCCATTCTGTTGGGTGCCGACAAGCACGACAGTTCTGAGGGTGCAGCAAAATCCCCCTCTTCGAATCACCTTCTCTGACTCTGGAATCGTAGGGTACTGGTATGCGAGCCCCCTGGATTCAGGCTCACGATGGCGATGTCAGGTTTTAGTCTCGGGGGCCCGAACAGAGTCCTAAATCCTAGCTCCCAATTTGGATAGTTTGTTTTCCATTCGGAGTAAACGGTGCGATTGAGCTCAGCGGCCCAACTGCTAAGGTCTTTTCTTTCCTCAGAAGTTTCATCGATCATGGAAGTAGAGATCCTAACGTTTTTTGACCAATTAGAGTCTCGCCCTGCAACCGAAAACTAATTGCTGTCACCACTCTAATCGACAGTTTATTCATCTTGTCAGTTTCATGAATACTAGGGAAGAACATTGCGCTGCATCCTCCTCATAGGGTGACGGTCTCCCCATATTTTACTAGCTTGGTATGTTCAACGATGCCATTCATCATTTCTGGATGCTCAGTGTGTATAGGAAGTAGAACACGTGGGTTAATCTCCTTCACCATTTCCTTGATCTCATCTCCAGTGGCATGCCCAGAGGCATGTGATTGGACGATTCCCATTCCGAAGTGTTTGAGCCAGTTGTGCAATCTTTGGTAATCTATCAGCATCTCTTCATTGAACGGCTCACTAAGGGAATGTATGAACGTGCTTCCGTTTTCCGGTTTGATGTCGATGAACTCCCCCATGCTGTAGAAACTCAAATGCGTAATCAGCTTCTCTTGGTTCTTCCTCAACTTCTCTGCAGTCCAAGCGTTTTGGAAAGCTAGAAACTGACGCTCGCTCTTGTCATAGTCTTCATTCTGATATTTTCCCGTCCCTCGTTTCGGGATCATGATGACAATGTCGTCGTCATCAGGAGGAGGGACATTGAGCTTCGGATCCTTCGATAGATACTTCAGCAGACAAGCATCCCCGAGGGTGACAGCGAGCTTCCTTTGAGTTTCCTTAGCGATCGTGTAGAAGGTTCGCAGACGGTCTACATCTTTGAAGTTGAAGTCTGCAGTTACCAGCAGGTTCGTCCCCTGGACGATGCTAGTGCAATGGTTCTTGACCTTGCCTTCGCTCTCGTTGGTTCGCTGAAGATCGATTCGTGTCCCCTCGCTTATGAGGGCGATCGGTTTCGCGTTCTTCGCCGCTTCGACGAATTCTAGCGTCATATCGGGTTTCGTTCCGTGCATTCGGACATCAGAAGTGTAGACCACGGCTCCGTTGCTCGTGTGAATGATGAATCCGTAGTTGCCAGGAATAGAGTGATCGACGTGAATGGGTTCTACTTCGAGCGTTCCGACCTTAACCTTCTGTCCTGTGCGGAAAGTGTGGAACTCTCTGGCTATTGCTGAACTCTTCCGATCGGTAATCGGGCGTCTCTTGAAGTCAAGGAGTTCTGACTCAATGGTTCTTGATCCCGCCTCGTGTAGTGCCTGAAGAATCAGATGGCATGTTTCACCACAATAAACTGGTATCTTCTCGTGAAGGAACGATATGTAGCTAGAATGATCGAGATGGGCGTGCGACAATAACACTCCGTCGCAATGTGGGTCTTGCGGTTTTCGCCCAATCGTGCCGAGAAGATCTTCACGATATATACCCTCAAGATCCGGCAGCAGACCCATCTCAAGAAAATCTCCCAAACCATTGGCTACTCGAGGCGCCAAGAACTCGGCATAGAATAATTCCTTCTTGGCAAAGCTCATGCCGAAGTCAATCAGAATTAGTGTGTCCTGGTCTTCGAGAACTATCTTGTTTCCTCCTATCTCGTTGACTCCGCCGTAGAAGGTGAGCTTAACCGTGGTCCGCACCGGAGGTGTGCTGCAGTTGAACCTTCTTAGGGGTATCGCAACCCCCTAAGTCATTGAGTGTAGGAGACGAACATGAATCAGGAATAGGTTCTTCAAGTACACAAAATGCTGGAACCCGAGCTGTATCCAAATCGGAGAGATGTTATGTGGTACAAGGTTACCCGAAAGACAACTCCGATGTCCGAATCTCCGTGATCAGTTGCGAGCCCTAGGTGGCACCGTGCTGCACTTCGATACAGGGAATATTGATTGCAACTCAAAGTCTCTTTCGTGGTTGCGTTCTCGAAGGAAGTCTTTGCGTAGTCCAGCCAGATATTATCGAGGTCTTGAAGATCGCTAATTGATACTACGGCTGGACTCATTGT
>Ga0070708_100000762_pt1 | contig 24312 bp, 21 predicted proteins | sample KBSK5503metaG_FD_65469 | JGI IMG/M metagenome (GOLD analysis project Ga0070708, IMG submission 65469) | Corn, switchgrass and miscanthus rhizosphere microbial communities from Kellogg Biological Station, Michigan, USA - KBS K5-50-3 metaG | ecosystem: Host-associated > Plants > Roots >... | reverse complement strand
GCCAGAGAGTCCGAAGTCGACCTGATTGTGATGGGTACCCATGGGCGAACGGGACTCTCGCGCGCAGTCCTCGGCAGCGTGGCAGAGAAAGTCGTTCGCCTCTCTCCGGTCCCGGTATTGACCGTGCGGCAATCTGAGGAGCAGACGCCGGTCATCGCGAAGGTAAAGTCCAAAACCAAAGAAGCAGCGGCCACGCAGTAAGTGCGCCGCCGCGCAGCCATTGCGTATGAATGATTGACCTTCTTTCGGCTCTTCTTCGAATCCTCGGAGCTCTCAGCCTTCTCGGCCTCGGCGATCGAAAATGGGTGCAAAGGCCTTACAGGGCCCGCACCACTCGGCCCACCAATCCAGGATGACGATCCCGCTCTTGACCGTCTCCGGAAAATTCTTCGCGCTCACATTCACCGTCGCCATCGAACAACCCCTTTCATTCTCAGCGGGCCGACTCCTCGCCTTTCGAGTTCCGCTCGTCTCCTTCGCGTCCTTTGCGCGCCGACCGGCGCGGCTGAGGGACGCTTCAAGTTGGCACCCCGAGCTTCGGAAGAATCCACACTTGCAGAATGAACCAGCCGGCGAACAAAGCGATTAAAAGGAAAGTAGACATCGTGCAGGTGAGAGCCCGCCTCGCAAAAAAAGGGTTCGAATCCTCCGCAGGGTAGTTTGGCTCTTATTCGGCAAGGAGCAAACCCATGACAATCAGGGTGTCTTGCGCCGCCTTGGCGCTGCTCGCCGCCTGTGCGCGCCCCTCCGCTATCGAGCAGACGAACAAACCTCTGCGCGTCCAGGTGGAGGCGGTGCAGCTGGCGGGAGCGGATGACCCGGTGTGGGTGGCGGGTACGCTGCTTGCCGCGCAGCGCGCGGTGATTTCGACCCGCCTGGCAGCGAGGGTTCGCGCGGTGCGCGTGGACGAGGGCGCTCCCATCCGGCGCGGGGATCTGCTGATACGACTGGACAACGACGATGTCCTCGCCCAGGTCCAGGGCGCAGAAACCGCGCTTTCCAATGCCCGGACGCACGAGCGGCGCATCACCACCCTGGTGAGCAACGGCGCGGCGACCCAGAGCCAGCTCGACGAGGCCCAATCCCAGCGCGCGCTCGCTGAAGCGCAGTCGGCGGCGGCGCGCGCCAGCGTCGCCTACACCGAGATTCGCGCGCCCTTCGATGGCACCGTTCAGGCAAAACGCGTCCAGCCAGGCGACCTCGTGACTCCCGGACAACCATTGCTGGAGCTTTCCGGAGGAGGGCTGGAGGTCGCAGTCGGCGTCTCCGAAGACGAGGTTCGAGGAATTCACATCGGCGATCGGTTGCAGTTCGAAGCAGACGGACGCCAGGGAGAAGCGGAGGTCGTCGCCGTCGCTCCAGGCGGCGACGTGGCATCCCATCGAGGACTCCTACGGGCGAGGTTGCTCAAGCCTTTGGACCTCCGCGCCGGCAGCTTCGCCCGGCTGCATCTCCCACCCGGAACCTCCGAGCCGGCTGGCATGTGGGTACGGCGTTCGGCGCTGGTTCAGCGCGGCGACTTGACCGGCGTCTTCGTCGTACAGGAAGGCCGGGCCGAATTGCGCTGGCTCGCCCTCGGCGCTGCCGAGGGCGACCTGATTCCCGTGCGCGCGGGCCTGCACGAAGGTGAGCTTGTCGTCAGCGCGCCGGGAAATCTGCGGGACGGCCAGCCGGTGGAGGTGGCCAGTGCCCAGTGAGCAGAACCTCGGCGTCGCCGGAAAGGCGGCCCACAAATTCCTCCGCAGCAAGCTGACGCCGGTGGTGGTGGTCGCCTCGATTCTCCTCGGCGTTGTCGCCGTGCTGCTCACGCCGCGCGAGGAGGAGCCTCAGATCGTGGTGCCGATGGTGGACGTTCTCATCCCCTTCCCCGGCGCCAGCGCGGCAGAGGTCGAAAGCCAGCTCACCACGCCGATTGAGCGCCGATTGTGGGGCATTCCGGGCGTCGAATACCTCTACGGCACCAGCCGCACCGGAGCCGCATTCATCACCGTTCGTTTCCGGGTGAACGAGCCACTGGAGGCCAGCCTGGTGAAGGTGCGCCAGGAGCTGGACGCGCATCGGGAGCTGTTGCCGCCCACCGCCCAGCCGCCGGTGGTTCGCCTCCTTACCATCGACGACGTGCCGTTTCTTGTTCTCACCCTGCACGGTGAGCTGGCTCCAGGAATGCTGCGAAAGCTGGGCGAGGAAGTCGCTCGCGAGATCGCCGCCGTTCCGGACACGGCGCAAGTGCGGGCGCTGGGCGCCGCCCGACGCGTCGTCCGGGTGGAACCGGACCCGGCGCGGCTGCGCAGTCTGGACGTCTCGCTCACGGAGCTCCAGGCCGCCCTGCAGTCCTCGGAGGCGCAGCTCCAGGCCGGCGCACTGGTGGATCGAGGCCGGCGGACCGAGCTCGAGGTGGCCGGATTTGCGCGGTCGAGCGAGGAGCTCGGGCGCGTCGTCGTACGCATCAGCGGGGACCGACCCATCTACGTTCCGGACGTCGCGACCGTCTCCGATGGTCCGGAGCCGGAGCCCGCGGTCATCCTCGTTTCCCGCAAGGGCGAAGCCGGCTTCGAGCAGGCCGTCTCCATCGCCGTCGCTAAGCGAGCGGGGGTCAACGCGACCGAGCTCGCCAGGCGGGTCCTCGACAAGGTCGATACCCTGCGCGGCGGTCTCATCCCCAACCGAATCAAGGTTGACATCACCCGGAACTACGGAGAAACCGCCAACGACAAGTCGAACGAATTGATCGAGCATCTCTTGATTGCGACGCTGTCGGTCATCGCGCTGATCAGCCTGGCGATGGGTTGGCGTTCGGGTCTGGTGGTCGCCGTCGTGGTGCCGGTCACGCTGGCGCTCACCCTGCTTCTCACTTTCCTCTTCGGCTACACGCTCAATCGCGTCACCTTGTTCGCCCTCATTTTTTCCATCGGCATCCTCGTCGACGATGCCATCGTGGTGGTGGAGAACATCCACCGCCATCTGCACCTGCCCGGACCGCGGCGCACTTTCGCCCGGACGGTGATCGATGCGGTCGACGAGGTGGGCAACCCCACCGTGCTCGCGACGTTCGCGGTGATCGCGGCCATCTTGCCGATGGCGTTCGTGCGCGGCCTGATGGGGCCATACATGCGCCCGATTCCGGTGGGCGCGAGCGCGGCGATGCTCTTCTCGCTCGCGATCGCCTTCATCGTGAGCCCTTGGGCAGCGCTGCGCGTCTTTCGGCGCGAGGCGAACCTGCCTCCCATCGACGCCTCAGGCCTTCATCCGGGCGACCCGGACACCGTCTCGGCCGAGCCAGAACAGGACATACCTCGGGCGCACGCCGAGACCATGCCCGAAACGCGTCTCACGCGGTTCTACCGGCGTGCGATGCGGACCTTGCTCGGCTCGCCGCGGGCGCGATGGGCTTTCCTCGCGCTGGTGATTTTGCTGCTCGGTGGCGCGATGGCATTGATCGCTACCGGCGCGGTGAAAGTGAAGATGCTCCCGTTTGACAACAAATCGGAGTTCCAGGTCCAGCTGGACTTGCCCGCCGGCACCGCCCGCGAGGAGGCGCTCGCCCTCGGCCAGAAGATCGCGCGGCGCGTCCTCGAAGAGCCTGAGGTGAGCGCCGTCCAGGTACACTCCGGCGTCGCGGCGCCGTTCACCTTTGTCGGGATGGTGAGGCACGCTTTCTTGCGCGACGCGCCGGAGCAGGTCGACATCCAGGTCGAGTTGCTGCCCAAGGGCGATCGCGGTGCGAAGAGCCACCCGATTGCGACGCGGATCCGGCCTCGGCTGGAGGAGCTGTCGCGCGGCGCTGGGGCACGTCTCAAAATAACGGAAATTCCGCCGGGCCCTCCCGTTCTCGACACGCTCGTCGCGGAGGTCTACGGCCCCACCGAGGCACAGCGCGAGGCGTATGCTCGCGATGTTCTCGCCGCATTTCGCTCGGTACCGGGAATCGTCGACATCGACTCGAGCCTGAATCCAACCGCGTCCCGCTTGTCGCTGGCGGTTGACCGCGAAAAGGCGCTTCTGCACGGCGTCACCCCGGCCGCCGTGGTGCAGACGCTCTCGGCCGCGTCGCAGGGCACTCAGCTGGGTACGCTGCACGTCGAGCGGGGCGCAGCCCAGGTCCCCATCGTCCTCCAGCTCGCGCAGGCGCATCGACGGCTTCCCGAAATTCTCCAACTCACCGTGCCCGGCACGCGCGGCGCGGTGCCGCTCGCCGAGTTGGTGAGGCAGCACCCCGGCAAGGCCGACGCGGAAATCCACCACAAGAATCTGATGCCGGTGACCTATGTCTTCGGTGATGTGGCCGGGGTCATCGAGAGCCCGATCTATGCGTTGGCCGCTCTGAACAAGAAGCTCGACGCGCTGGCGACAAACGGAGTGCCGGTCGCGCGCCTGGGACTTTCGCATCCCACAAATACCGAGAAGTTGATGCTCAAGTGGGATGGCGAGTGGCACATCACCCTCGAAGTCTTCCGGGACCTCGGCCTCGCCTTCGCCGCCGTCCTCGTTCTCATCTACATCCTGGTCGTCGGCTGGTTCGAGAGTTTCTCCGTCCCCCTGGTCATCCTCGTACCCATCCCGCTGAGCATGATCGGCATCCTTCCCGCGCACGGCATCTTCGGGGTGTTCTTCACCGCCACGAGCATGATCGGGTTCATCGCGGGTGCGGGAATCATCGTCCGCAACAGCATCATCCTCGTCGACTTCATCGAGCTGAAGCTGCGCGAGGGGATGCCTCTGGCGCTCGCGGTGGAAGAGGCCGGCGTGGTCCGCTTTAGACCCATGCTGCTGACCGCCGCCGCGGTGATGGCCGGCAGCGCGGTGATGCTCGCGGACCCGATCTTCCAGGGACTGGCGATGAGCCTGATGGCGGGCGAGGTGGCGGCGACGTTGCTCTCCCGCATTGCAGTGCCGGTCCTTTATTTCCTGCTCGCGCGGCGGGGGCGAGGCGCGGCGCTGCAGCGGGAAGGAGCTCTGGCGGCGGGCGCCAGGGGTGAAGCGTCCGTTCCAGTTCGTTTGGTTGCGATGGGTGGAGGTGCTTCATGACTGTTCAGCGCGTTGTTCTTGCCGCGGCGGGCACGCTCATTCTCTTGAGCGTCGGACTGTCCATCGCGGTCAACCCGAATTTCCTCTGGCTGGCGGTATTCGTCGGCGCCAATCTGCTTCAGAGCGCGTTTAGCCGCTGGTGCCTGCTGGCCACGATTCTGCGAAAGGCCGGTGTTCCAGATGAAGTGGCCCCGGTCTGGCACCATTGAAGCACAGCAGCACTCACCGTTTGCTTGATGACCCACCGCTTGCTTCATGACCGGTGCGACGGCCGGCCGGCAGAGGCGCTAGAGCACCGAACAAGTGATCGAATTACAGAGGTCGAATTCGTTAGCTGATTGGCGCTCTGGGCGGGCGCGAAGACGGGCCTCGAATGCAAGAGGGCTTGGGAAGAGACGGCGCCGATGCGGGGGGTCTGGGCGGGCGAGATCCCTGCGGCGTGCTACGGGCCTCGAATTCAAATCGCGCGTGGCTTGCCCTCTCGGCTGGGAATGAATCTCGTTCCTTACTGAAGCTCTCATTTGCCTGACACCCCTCCGGCCAATCCGTGAGGCGGCATGTGGCCAGCTCAGGAAAGAGGACGGTGCTCTCTTGAGGGTGGACGGCACTCACGCTTTCGAGACCCGCTTCGGGTCGCCGCTCCGTCGAGGCCCCGTACTCGCCCGCCAGACCACCTGCGCCGTCGCCGTCCCTTCTCAAGGCCTTCCTGCATCATCGGCTAACCACGCGGATCAGATCGCTTCGGTGATTTAGCCGTTCGGTGCTCTAGCAGGGTCACCCTGCTAGAGTTGTTCCGATGGCTACCGGAGACCGCGACCTTTTGCTTGCCGCACGCGCCGGGGATGCGCGTTCGATCAACGCGCTCCTCTCGCGGCACGAGCAGCAGATCTTCCGCTTTGGCTTGCGGATGTGCGGCAACGAGGACGACGCCCGCGAGGTGCTTCAGGAAACGCTTCTCGCCGCGTTCCGCGGTCTGCATGAGTTCCGCGGACAGGCTCAGCTCTCGACGTGGCTGTATCAGATCGCCCGAAGCGTCTGCTTGAAGAGCCGTCGTCGCGGCGCCGGAGAGCCTCAAGAGGTATCGTCGATCGAGCAGCGCGAGGCCCAATCGATTCCGGCGCCCGACGCGACCCCCGACGCGCGGGCACACGCGCGCGAGATGGGCGAGCTGCTCCAGGCCGCCATCCTGTCGCTTTCCGAAAGCCATCGCGAGGTGCTGGTCTTGCGGGACGTCGAAGGCCTCTCCGCGGAGGAGGCAGCGCAGGTCGTCGGAATCGACGTGGGCGCGCTGAAGAGCCGTTTGCATCGCGCACGCGCGGAGCTCAGGGAGCGGCTGGTCGCCGTGCTCGGAGAGGACAGCGAAGTGGGTGGCGGGACTCCCTGCCCCGAGCTCGCCGACGAGCTCAGCGCCTACGCGGCAGAGGAGATCGACCAGGCGACTTGCGCTCGAATCGAGAAGCACCTGGAACGGTGCCCTCGTTGCGCCGGAGCTTGCGCGGCGCTGCAACGAACGGTCTCCTTCTGCAAGCAGATCCCCGGGGGCGAAGTACCCGCTCCGGTGCGCGCGGCCGTCCGGGCTGCGCTGCTTGCTGCCGCGCCGCAAAACAGCGGCGGCGCCTGAACGCGTTCTCAGCAAAGAGGGGCGGGAATGCCGACCGAGTTACTTCTGCCCCGGCCTAGCGAGCGCGGCGAGCGCGCTGTCGCATCTGGCGAGTTCCCGCGCCACCTCTTCAGGTCCTTTTTTGTCCCGTTTCATCAAGCGGCCAAGATTGCCGGGTTGGCGTCGGCGAGCGCCTGATAGGTCCCGAGCCCCTTGTGGGACAGCTCCAGCATGCCTGCGTAGTCTCCGCTGAAACCCAACAGCAGCCCCAGATCGAGATAGCTGCTCGCCAAGGTCTGCGTGTCTTCAACGGTGGCCGAACGAGCCGAGGAGATTAGCTCCTAGAGCGCAAGCGCCTTGCGGCGGCTCTCCACGCCCCCTCGTGTCGCCGACGTTGCCGACGTCGGTCCCGCCCTGGATGTCGCCCACCTTCTTGTAAGCGGCTGCCAGCTCTACTGCGCTGGGTAGATCAACTGCGGTTGCTCAGCACTTCCTCGACCCACAAACCGGCGGCGGTCATCCCCGGGAAGCCGACCGTGGTGAGGGCGAGCAGCACGGTGTGGCGCACCTCGTCGGCAGTGGCGCCGCCGTCCAGGGCGCGGCGGGCGTGCGACTTGGTCGCGCCCTCGGATTGTTGGCCGATGGAAATGCCGAGCTTCACCAGCCGCCGCGTCTTCTCATCCAGGGGGCCCGCGTTGTGGCAGGCGAGCGCCAGTTTCTCGTACAGCCCGTTGATCTCGGGGTAGCTCGCGATGAATTTCTTGAAAGGCTTAGGTAGGTAGCTCACCGCACTCTCCTTTGGCATCGAAACTCGCTCTCATTACCACGCCTGCCGGCCGCTCAGCTCGGCTCGCAAACGGCAGACATACCCACTTTAGGCTTGCCCGGCTGCAACCATGATCCAGCGGAGAGCGAATCCGCCCACCAGCACCAAAAGCGGCGCCATCGTCGCGGTGCGCAGATGAAGGCGCGACTTGAGTGTCTCGAGCAACAGCGGCATCGCCAACCCGGCAATGACAACCAAGCTCCAGAATGGCGCGGTCCACGGGCCACCCAGGAGGAGCGCCGCGCCCCGCTGGCCCTCGGCGCCGCCGGTCGAGAGCCCTAGCAGGAAGAGCAGCAACAGGGCGACTTCGAGCCCCATCGCCACCTTGTCCCAGAAGGCAAGGAAGTGGCGCTCCTCCTCCGAGAGCCGGAAGAGCATGAGAAATGCGGCTCCGGTGGAGAGTCCCGAGGTGAGGAAAAGCGGACCGAGCACCGGCGAGCTCCACAGCGCGCGGGCTCCGAGGGTGCTGAGCAGGATGCCGGTGTAGACGCCGAGGGCGATGCCAAGTCCCAGGTTCGTCCACCGCAGACCGGCGAGGTGGACGCGGGCGAAGTCGCGAAAGCGGCGCATCGGCTCGGCAAGGCCGAAGCGTCGCAGGTGGATGGCCAAGCGCTCGGCTTGCCCATCGCCCAGACTTGCCAGTGCCAGAGCGAGGGACGCCGGGTACACCGCCACCAGGATCCAGGCGCCCCAGGACATCGGAGACGTCCAGCGAAACGCGAGGTAGAAGCGCCACGCGTGAAGCTTGAAGGCCAGGTCGAAGAAGAGCGCCGCCATCCCCACCGTGACCAGCACCGGCGCGGCGAAACCGAGCCAGCAGCCCACCGGCGAACGCTCTCCCTTGCGCGCCACGAGCAGGGAGGTCAGGACCATCACCCCGGCGGCCATCCCGCCGAGGAAGAGGTACACCGGAATCTCCCATCCCCAGATGTGGAGCTGCGGGTCGATCAGGAGGCTGTGTCGAGCGATATCGATCTCGTTCATGGCTTCACCCATTTGACTAGCCGCTACAACCGGCGCCGCCTTTTCGCGGTGCGCCCGGGGCCGCCGCGGGCGGTGGAGGCGGCGGGGCAGTTTTCATTCCGGTCATTGCCGAGCGAATGCCGGCGCGCAGCTGGTACAGCTCGATCTCGGCCGCGGATGCTCCCGCGGCGAGCGGGGCCGGCGGTGTCAGCGCGAAGGCTTCCCAGCCCTTCCATCCGCCCTGAAGCGCGAAGACCCGGCCTGGGTAGGCGCTCGCGGGGGCCGGCAGCTCGGAAAGGTCGCCCTCCCCGACCAGGACCAGATCGAGGGACGAGCTCGCCTCGGCCAGGCCCAGCGTCGAAAGCTTGTCGGCAGGGACGCACTCCGCGCCCGGGATGCGCTTGCCAGAACACACCTCGAACGACCGCAGGTCGAGCACCCGCACCTTCCAGGGCTCATCGAACAGCCGCCGGGCAAGGTCGACCTGGGCGATGGTGGCTGCTCCGCGGGCCTGTGCACGACTGCCGGAAGGAATGGCGAGACCGGCGAGGGCCACGAGAGGAACAGCGGCAAAGCCTGCGAAGATCAGTCGGCCCGGCCGGCGCGCAGGTGTAGCCATTGCCACCGGACTGGCGCGGCGAGCGAGAACCTTTTCCAGCTTCTCGGCGCCGAAGAAACAAGCTACCGCCATTGCCGTCACCGCGAGCGCCATGACCACCGGCCCTGTTCGCGCCGGCAGGTGGAAGAGATCCCAAAGGTAGTAGTTGCCGAAATTGCCGGCGTTGTGGAACGAGGCGAAGCCGGGTCGCCACTCGAGCTCGGCCCAAACCACCTGACCCACGATGACGCCAAGAACGGTGTAGAGACCGTCGAGCTTTCCCGAGGCCGTCGCCACGAAGGATGTGCCCGGGCAGTAGCCGGAGATGATGAAGCCGGCGCCGAGCAGGAAGCCGCCCGCCACCATCGGGACGAGGAAGGTCGCGCTCGCCGCGCTGTCGGCGACCGCCTTGAAGTCAGCCAGACCCATGGTCGAGGCCAAAACCAGGCCGAGCATCGCAGTGACGATCGCGCTGAACATGACCTTGAAGACGGTCATGTCCGTCCCATAGAACTGCGCCGCGAGCTTTGGGGCGCGGCCGAAACCGGCGCGCTCGAGCACGAAGCCAAATGCAAAGCCAATCAGGACCGCGAGAACAAGACCCAGCTGGTGGGTGGGCAAGATGGGGAGAGTCATAGCCATTGCCTCCTCAGAAACCAGGCGAGGGCGTAGCCGCCGCCGAATACGGAGAACATGAAGGCCCAGCTGCCCACTGAAAGCAGCGCGCCGCCCGAGAGCGCCTGGCCCGAGGTACAGCCGCGCGCCATCTTGGCGGCGACTCCCATCAGCAGTCCACCGGAGAGCGCCAGCGCCACGCGGGCCGTGGTTCCGATCCGCGGCCCCTTCAAGATCTCTCTTCCGAGCCGCCCCGAGGTGTACGCAGCCACGAAGCCGCCGAGCAGCACCCCGAGGATCTCGAACACCAGCCAGGAGATGTGCTCGCTTTCCATCGCGCGGGCGAGCGGTGGGGTCCTTGCCACGTGCGCACGCGCAACCAGGTCCAGCCCGGCGACGCCGAAACGCAGCGAAGCTCCTGAAGCTCCAAGGCCGCTGCCCATGATCAGAAAACCGCTGAGAAGAACGAGGCCAAGCGCGACTCCGGCCAGATAGGGATTCCAGAACTTGTTCGGGTTCGGTTTCATGGGCTTTACCTACGAGAGAAAAAAGACGTTCGGGTGAATGCCGGCCTCGGGCTTGAGCACCTTCCACTTGCGACTTCGCAGCAGGCGGGAGACGGCGCTGTCCGGATCCTCCAAATCGCCAAACGTGAGCGAGCGGGTCGGACAGATCTCGACGCAGGCGGGCTGCTTTCCCTTCTGCACCCGGTGCAGGCAGAAGGTGCACTTGTCTACGAAGCCGTCCGGATGAACGTACCGGGCGCCGTAGGGGCAGGCGGCGATGCAGGCTTTGCATCCGGTGCACTTGTTGTGTGCCACGGCCACCACTCCCCCCTCGTTCACATGCGACGCGCCGGTCGGGCAGGCGTCGACGCAGGGAGGATCGCCGCACTGGTTGCAGCGCTCGGAGCGGATCTCCATCGAGAGGTTGGGGAAAGAACCGTGCACCTCCTGGACGATCCAGTCGCGAAAGCCGCCATCGGGCAGGTTGTTCTCCGTCTTGCAGGCAATCACGCAGGCGTTGCAACCGACGCAGCGCAGAGTATCGACCGCCATGGCGTATCGCTTTTTCATGCGGACCTCCGGGCACTCTCGATGCGCACGAAGTTCACGTTCATCCCGGTGCCGCCCATGATCGAGTCGACCTTGTAGCGGGTGACCAGCTCAGCGTCGGAGGCGCCCTTGCCATGGGCATAGCGGAGCTTCTTCGCCGTCTGACCCCATCCATGGACGAGGTAGACGCAGTCGCCACGGATGCGCTCGGTGACCTTCGCCTTCACCGGGCCCGAGCGGGCGCCATCCTGGTTTACCAGGTACACGCGCTCGCCGTTGCGAAGCGGCCGGTCGAAACCCGGCAGCGCGCGCGCCACGGCCGCATTCACCCAGACCTCGTTCTCCGGGTACGGCTCGGCGAGCAGCTGGTTGTTCACCGTACGTCCGAAAGTATGCGTCGGGGCCCTGCCCATCAGCAGACGGAAGAAGCCCGGCGGACCCTCGTCTTGCGGGTAGTATTGGGGGAGCGCGTCGAAGCCGAGCTTGGCGAGCTGCTCGCTGCGAAGCTCGATTTTCTTCGAGTCGGTGGCGAACTGGATCTGCAGCCCCTCTTCCTCGCAGGTGACCGCCGGTTTGCCGAGAACGACGCCGGTGGAACGAGCTTTGGCGATGTCCTGTCCTCCGGCGCGGAGCCTTGCGTCTACGTATTCGCGAGCATCCTTCCAGGGGAAGTACTCGGAGAGCCCCACCCGGCCGGCGATCTCCTTGGCGATCCACCAGCCCGGCTTCGACTCGTAGAGCGGCGGCACGGCCTGCTGGCGCAGCGCCAGGAAGGGCTGTTTGTACGCTGGAGAGGAGACGTCGTCGTCGCGCTCGAGGTAGGTGGCCTCGGGGAGGACGACGTCCGCCCAACCGCAGATCTCCGCCGGCAGAACATCGATGGCGACGAGGAGATCGAGCTTCTGGATCGCGGCGATCGTCTGCTTGCGGTTCGGCAGCGCTTGCATGAGGTTTGAGCCGTAGACGAGCCAAGCCTTGAGGTCATACGCCGCGTGCCCGGGGATGCTGGCGTCCACCAGGCCCGAGGCGAGGATCTCGTCGGCAATCGGATAGCCCCCCGCCTTGGGCTTGTCTGCAGGACCCTTGTCGCCGTGCGGGAAGGCCTTGGCGATCTTGAACGGCGGCAATCCCATCTTGCCGTAGCTCAGATAGCCGCCGCGCCGGCCCCAGCTCCCCAAGAGCGCAGCGAGGATCGCCATCGCGCGCTCGCGCTGCGTGTCATCGCCGTACCAGGTGGTGTGGCGGCCCGGGTGAATGAGGGAAGCCGGCCGCGCCGAAGCGATCAGGCGCGCGGTCTCGCGGATGAGCTCGGGTCGGATCCCGGTGACGGGATAGGCCCACTCCGGAGTCTTGTCCGCGACGTGCGCTTTGAGCTCGTCGAGACCGGTCGCGAACTTGGAAAGGTATTCGGCCTCGTACTGCTTCTCCTCGATCATCACGTTCATCCAGGCGAGCAGCAGCGCGATGTCGGTGCCCGGCTTGATCGGAAGCCAGTAGCGAGCCTTTGCCGCAGCAACGGAAAAGCGCGGGTCGACCACGACGAGCTGGGCACCTTTGCCGATGGCCTCGGCCAGGTCCTGAACCTGGGTGTTGTGCATGTTCTCGCCGAGGTGACTGCCGATCAGGGTGATCACCCGGGCGTTGGCGATGTCGATCGACTCGGGCGACCCGAGCCCGGTGCCATAGGTGAGCTGATAGCCGGCTTCACGCGGGCCGCGGCACTGGGCGTAGGACGGCGCGCCGATGTTGGGCGAGCCCCAGGCCTTCATCAAATGCTTGAACCAGGTGCCACCCGATCCGTGCGAGAAGAGGGCGACCGCCTCTGGGCCGTAGTTGCGCTTGACTTCAAGCAGGCCCTCGGCGACGTAGTTGAGCGCGGCGTCCCAGCTCACCTCTTCGAAGACGTCCTCGCCGCGGTTCTGCCGGCGAAGAAGAGGCTTCTTTAGACGGTCGGGATCGTACAGCAGCCCGGTGGCGCCGGCGCCTCGCGGGCAGAGCATGCCGCCAGAGAGCGGGTGCTCGGGGTTGCCGACGACCTTGGTCACCCGGCCATCCTTCACGTGCGCGAGGACGCCGCATCCCCAGAAGCAAAGCTCGCAGAAGGAAGCAACGACCTGGTCACCGTCCGTTTTCGGATCTTCCACCCGGTTGGGGTCGAGGCCCCACCATCCGCTCGGAAGCCCGGAGGCGAGCGCGGTTCCGCCAATCGCCGCGCCGCCTATCTGGATGAACTGCCTGCGAGTGAGGCTCATGATCAAGCTCCTGCTAGAATCGGTAGGCAAGGCCAAGGCCAACTTCGAGCTGCGACATCTCGGTGCTGTAGGAGGCGATACCCTGCCCCGTGCCGCCCATCGGAGGGGGCGGCCCTGCGTTGCTCCCCTGGAGCTTGGCGTTGAAGGCGTAGATGCCGGCCAGGTTCGCGGTGAAGCGATCGGTCAGGTCATACCCGGCGCCGAAAGTAACGTGGTGCTCGCTGACCGCGGGGAAGGCCAGATTCTCGAACGCGCGGCTCGGATCGAGCGGCATCTTGCCGTAGTTGTAGCCCGATCGAATCTTGAGCCCGCGCAGCGGCGATACCTGCGCGCCCAGCTTGAAAACCCACTGATCGCTCCAGGACATGTTGAAGGGCATGGCGCCGGTGGCGCTCGCGTCGCTGCTGTACTGTGGCAGTCGGTTGCCCATCGTCTGCGACCAGTTGATCCACTGCACATCGGCGGCCACCAGAAGAATGTCGAAAGGCGTTACCCCTACGCCGAAGGCCACGCTCTGCGGCTGGTTGAAGGTCAGTTTGTCGGTTCCACCCGGAATGGTGCTCCCGGGAAGGCCGAAGGGATTGGCGCGCGCCGGGACGGGAAAGGAAAAGTCCTGGAACGTGCTCTTCGTCTCATAGGCAGCGCCGAAAGTGACCGCTTTGATCGGGGTAAACTTCGCACCGAAGCTGGCGCCGATCCCGAGGGAGGTCGCGGTGTCGTGGGGAGCCTGTCCCACGCCGGATGCCACGTCGTACTTCATCTGCGCGACCATCACATTGGCGATCACGCCGACGGAGAACAGCTCGTTTATCTTGTAGGCCAGGCCTGGCGTGACGCGGCCCTGGAGGTATGAGGTCAAGGTCGGGCCGTTGTAGAGGTTCGTCGCGTAGTCGACGCCCATCCCAGCGACGCCAAACAGGCCAATGCCGGCGAAGAGCTTGGCGGTGATCGGCTGGACGTAAGCGAAGGCAGGAATCGGCGAGCCGCCGCGGCTCGAGTCGACGCTCCTTCCGTCGTTCGCCACGATTTGCCCCGGGGCGATGCCGGTGGCGCTGTACTTCACCGTCGGCTTGAAGAAAGCCCCGGCGACGTCGAGCTGCTGGTCGAGCTCGGTGATGCCCGCGGGGTTGGAGAGCAGCGTACAGGCATCGAGCGTGGCCCCGACGCCGACGCCACCCATCGAATCCTGCACCGGCCCGAACCCGATCATTCGCATGCCGTTCGTTGCGTACGCCAGAGAGGAAATGCCGGCAGATATGGAGACCCAAAGGAGCAGTGCGGTCCTTTTCATGACTTTCTCCAGTGCAGCCAAAACTGCGGTTTGAGCGAGCTCGCGTTGCAGCGACGATGTGGGGTTCGAGTCATCTCAGGCATGGCTTTCGCAACGGGCGTGCCCATGCCCAACCTGCCCAATGCACTGGATTACTCGGACCTTGAGCTCAGGGGCGCAACGTTTTGTTTCACCTTTGCTGCGACGACTTGTTCCAACATGAAACAGAAAGTGTTACGCTGAGACACCGTGCGAGCGCCTGCAACAGAGAAGCTAAATCCGACCGACCCCGCGCTCGGAGCATCGCGAGAAGTAGCCTTTACCGCCGTCAACGTGGCCTTCAGCTCGCTGGGCCGGGTTTGCATGGCGCTGGATGAAGACTTTCGCGTTCGGCATGTTTCGGATCAGCTCGATGCCCTCTTAGGTCCGGGAGCGGCGGCGCGCCTGGTTGGTCAGCCGATCGCCTCCGTGCTCGGTCCTGAGCTCTTCGGCCCGGCCGGACTGCTTCGGCAAGCCCTGGTCGCGGGTGAGAAGCGCGAAGGTTGGCGCGCGCTGCTTCACCTGGAAGGGGGGAGCTCGCGCCTTCTCTCGGTGACCGCGGCTCGGCTGCAGCATGATTCGCAGGGTGTCTGCGATCCCCAGGCGAAGTACATCCTCGTGCTGCGACCGGCGGAGGAAGAACCGACGGAGATCTACGGAGCGATCGCCGGCCCCGGTCTCCCCGTCCATTCGAAGGCGATGGCACGGGTCTACCGGCTCGTCGAAACGATGCAACACAGCGAGTCGACCGTGCTCATTACCGGCGAGAGTGGAACGGGCAAGGAGGTGATGGCGAGGATCATCCACGCCAATTCCCCTCGCCGGGGCGGGCCCTTCGTCGCCGTCAACGCGGCAGCGCTGCCCGGCGAGCTTTTGGAGAGCGAGCTCTTCGGTCACGTCCGCGGCGCCTTCACCGGCGCAATGCGAGACCGCGTCGGTCGCTTCGAATCGGCTGCCGATGGGACGCTCTTTCTCGACGAGATCGCCGACCTGCCGCTGCACCTTCAAGTCAAGCTTTTGCGAGTTCTCCAAGAGCACCTCTACGATCGGGTCGGCGAGAACAAGCCGCGGAAGACGAACGCACGGATCATCGCCGCCACGCACCAGGACCTCCGCCGGGCCGTGGCGGAGGGCAGTTTTCGCGGGGACCTTTACTACCGCCTGCGGGTGATCCCGATCGAGCTTCCGCCCCTGCGAGAACGCCGCGAAGACATCGAGGCGATCGCGCGCGTTCTGTTGTCGCGCGTCGGGGCTCGCACCGGCCGGGCCCTCCACTTCTCACCCGAGACGCTTCGGGCGCTGCTGACCTATGACTGGCCGGGAAACGTGCGGGAGCTGGAGAACGCTCTGGAGTACGCGGCCACCGTCTGCGCGGGGCAAACTCTCCAGCCCGAGGATCTGCCTCCCGAAGTGCTGGGCAACTCCGGCCACCGGCCGGAAAGAGAGGGAACGGACCCCCCGCCATCCGCGAACGGCGCCCCGGCCACGACCCCAGGGAATTGGACGCAACCCGCCCAGGACGAACGGGCGATGCTCAAATCGGCCCTGGATGGCCACCGCTGGAACCGCGCCGAAACCGCCAAGGCGCTCGGGCTGAGCCGCAGCACGCTGTGGCGCCGGATGCGGGCGCTCGGCCTGGTACGAGATTTCGCCTCCGGGCAACGCTAGCCCGTAGGCGTGCCGACGGGCCATTCCGGAACGGCCCGCCTGTTAAACTCTCTCTTCGTATTCCGATAAGTCGCGGGGCTGTCTTTTGAAAGTACGACGTGGCGCTACTTGGTCTGGCCGTGCTGGTGCTTCATTGATCCCATGCCACCCATCATCGCGCAGTTGCGCGCGCCCTTGGTCTCATCGCAGCACTTCATCGTCCCATCGCCACCGTTCATCGCCCCGCCGCAACACTTCATCATCTCTTCGTGGCACTCGCCGATCGAACGGTCGGACCGCAGACATGCGGCGATCTTCTCGTGAGCGTCGGCCATCTTGCTGCGTTGCTCGGCCGTCATCTGCGGAGCCGTAGCGGGCGTCCCCTTCTCTTCCGCGAGCGCGGCCCCGCCAAGCATCCCAACGAGCCCGAGCAACAATCCAATCCTCGTCATGACGGTTCTCCTCACGCAGGTTGTGCGCAATTCAAGAATCGCATCGACGATTTCTGCACTGGCTATGCCAGGTCGAAGTCCGATACGTCTTACGGTTGTCTGGTTGGAAGACCGGCGTCTACCCACTCAACGTATCCGCCCATGTTTGCCGACCGATATCCAAGCTCTCTGGCCAGCGCAGCGGCAAGACCGGCTCGCCGTCCGGAATGACAGTAGAAGATAATCAGCCGCGACTGGGTGAAGGTCTCAAGCAGTCTCCCAAACATTTCCGGGTCCGCGTCGATGGTCGTCGTCGGGATCCAGAGCGCCGGCGCCGCCATGCCATCGAGAATTTCGCTCTCTTCGCGGACATCCACCAGGACGGCCGAACCGCTCTGCCACTGCTCGTAGCTCCAGGCGGGTGTCACCCGGGCAGAAGCCGGTTCAAACATCGAGTCGGTGCCGGCGTGGACCGTCGCACTACCGAGGAACAGCGCCAAACTTCCAAACAACAGGCGTCTCATTGCCGTCCTCCTTCGAGTCGAGAAAACCGCCGTGCTCGCGTCGCTCGCAACCATTTCGCAAGCCGCCTTTGTCAACGTTTACTTATCAATCTCCGTGCCAGCTGTTTCGCTGGAACGTCTGTTTTGAGCGAGCATCGGGGGTCGCCTTCGCTTTCCCAGAGTTGGATCGACCGATAACGATTGACCCGCAAAACCTGCGCTTTTCAGAGTGGGCTGCAACCCTTGCGCGTCAGCTGGACTGCAAAGCGACGTTTGATCACCCGTGCCGTGGTCAATTGCAGCCGGTGCAGTTGCTGCATCTAGCGAAGATGGCAAGGCACCCCTATGGGCGACAAAGTCAGCATCGCTACAATACCGTCGCGACCCTCGACAACCACCCTTGCGTGCGCTGATCGAGGAGTGGGGAGACCCGAGCACGATGCGGTCGTCTTGATCGGCAATCCGAACGTTGGGAAGAGCGCGCTCTTCGGCGCCCTCACCGGCAAGTACGTGACCGTCTCTAACTATCCCGGGACCACCGTCGAAGTGACGCACGGGTCGGCCATCCTGGCGGGACGACGCCGGCGCCTCCTCGATACGCCGGGCGCGAACGGGCTGACGCCGATGTCCGAGGACGAGCAGGTCACCCGCGACATCCTCTTCGCCGAGCGTGGCTGCTCGGTGATTCAGGTCTGCGACGCGAGAAACCTGCGGCGCGGATTGTTGCTCTCGGTTCAGCTGGCCGAAGCGCGGGTGCCATTCGTGCTTGCGCTGAACATGTCCGACGAGGCGAAGGCGAGCGGCATCTTCGTCGATGCAACCAAGCTCTCCGCCGCTCTGGGCGTGCCGGTGGTGGAAACCGTGGCGGTGCAGCACCGGGGAGTCAAGGCGCTGGCCGAGAGCACCGGCGATGCGCGACCATCATCCTTCGCTCCCCCCTACGATGACGCGATCGAGAAGGCGGTGGCGGAGGCGCAAGCGCTCCTTCGGCCCGCGGACGGCATCGACACCCGAGCGCTGGCGCTGATGGTGCTGGCCGGGGACGAATCCTTGCGCAAATATCTGAAGCTGCGCCTCGCGGATCGCGCTCTGGCTGGTATGGACGAGCTGCGCCGGCGGCTGGCCGCGCGCTATCCGGAATCGCTGCGCTACGTCATCGCCCGGCAGCGGCTCGCGGTGGTGGATCGGTTGTGCGGCGCAGTGGTGTCGCGAGCTCCCGCGCGCAAAGAATCGGCCCTGCTCCGCCGGCTGAGCGCATGGACCACCCACCCGTGGCTGGGCATCCCGATCCTCGCGGCGATCCTCCTGCTCTGCTACGAGTTCGTGGGCGTCCTCGGCGCCAAGCTTGGCGTCGACTTCCTCGAGAACGCGATCTTCCGCCAACGGCTGATTCCTCTGCTCGACGGCGCCCTGCGCGCGGTCCTGCCCTCCGGGCCGATCCAAGAGCTCCTCGTCGGCCCGCCGGGAGTTCCCTTCCCCGAAACCGCGGGCTTTCTCATCGGTCGCTACGGCGCCATCTCGATGGGCCTGAGCTACGGGCTGGCGATCGTGCTGCCGATCGTCGCCACCTTCTTCCTCGCCTTCAGCATGCTCGAGGATACGGGGGTACCTCCCGCGCTTGGCGGTGATGGTGAACCGGGTGTTCAAGTGGATGGGCCTCAATGGCAAAGCCGTCCTGCCCATGGTGCTTGGGCTTGGGTGCGACACGATGGCCACGATGACCGCGCGGATTATGGAGACTAAAAAGGAGCGGCTGATCGTCACCTTTCTGCTCGCGCTGGCCATTCCCTGCAGTGCACAGCTCGCGGTCATCTTCTCGATGCTTGCGGGCGTGCGCCCCGCCGCCGCGCTCTGGTTCGCGGGCACGCTGACGCTGGTGTTGTTCCTGGTGGGCTGGCTCACTGCCAGGGTCATTCCCGGCAGCGGCTCGGACTTTCTTCTCGAGCTGCCCCCTCTGCGCCTGCCGCAGCCGGCAAACATCGCGGTGAAGACGCTGGCGCGAATCGAGTGGTATCTGCGCGAGGCGCTGCCGCTCTTCGTGCTCGGAACCGTGGTGCTCTACCTGTTGGACCGCGCCGGTGGAATCGCCGTGCTCGAACGAGCGACGGCGCCGCTGGTGGTGGGGCTGCTCGGGCTGCCAAAGGAATCCGCAGGCGCCTTCATCCTTGGCTTCTTGCGCCGCGACTACGCCGCCGCTGGGCTCTTCGCGCACTACCAGCCGTTCATCCAGAACGGGACGATGACCCGGGCGATGGAGATCGAAGTCGTCGTCGCGCTGGTCACCATCGCCCTCTTCATCCCCTGCATCGCCAACGTCTTCATGATCATCAAGGAGCGGGGCTGGAAGACTGCCACCGGGATGGTCGCTTTCATCTTTCCGTTCGCCCTCGGCGTCGGCGCGCTGGTCAACTTCCTGATGCGGAGGCTCTATTGATCTCCGCGGCTCAGAGCAGCGTTTCAGCGAGCAAGGAGACCTGCCCTCTGTGCGGGCTACCCTTCGACCCGAAAGGACAAGGTTGCCGGCCCGGCTGCCCGCTGTCGTCCGGCTGCCGGATGGTCTGCTGCCCGCGGTGCTTCTACAGCTTCCCGCAAGAAACCCGGTTCGCCGGCGCGCTTCGCCGGCTTCTCGAACGCCGGAAGCAGGAGGGCAGCTAAAATGCGCACCCAGAAGATCGAGGAGCTCCTGGAGACTGTTTTCACCGAGCGAGAGCAGGGCAGCGATGACGCGGAAGCGATCGTGGCCCATGCCTTCTCCGGCCATGCACCGGACAAGCGCGTGGAGGACTTTCGCGAGCTAGCACAGCTGGGACTGGTGCAATTCCACGACGGCATCCACGTGCGGCTCACCGAGGAAGGAGAGCTCCAGGCGCGCGGAGTGGTGAGGCGCCACCGGCTGGCGGAGCGGCTCTTGCGGGACCTGCTCGATCTGACCGACGGCGACGCCGAGAGACAGGCCTGCGAATTCGAGCACATCCTCTCACCCGAGGCGACCGACTCGGTGTGCACGCTGCTTGGCCATCCACCGACCTGCCCTCATGGCAAAGCAATCCCGCAAGGAGAATGCTGCGCAGCCTTCGAGAAGACCCTCCGCCCACTGGTGACCACTCTGGTCGGCCTCCCGCTCGGCGACCGCGGCCGGATCGTCTTCGTGGCACCTCGACACCACGACCGGATGGATCGCCTGGGGGCTTTTGGAATCGTCCCGGGCAGCGAAATCCGGCTACGCCAGAAGGCCCCTTCGTTCGTCCTGGAGGTCGGCGAGACGACGATCGCCCTCGATCCGGAGATTGCGGGAGAGATCTTCGTCAAGCGGATCGTCGATGAGACCCCCAGGGCGGCCGGCTGAGGCTGGCAGCAAGTACCGGATACCGGCATTAAATGTACAAAGCTTGCAGAGACTCCACCAGGGCTCCCAAGCAGAGCTCGAAGACTGGGAAGCGGCGGGGGCCACCGGCTCCCAAGCAGAGATCGGATCCAGGCATGCGGCGCCTGCTGGACCCCAAGCAAAGTTCGGAGTCCCAGAAGACGGGGCGCAAGAACTGCGCCCCCGTGCAGCCATTGCAGCTCAGAGTCGAGATGGCACCTTCCCTGCAGCTCCGCCGGGCAACTCGCCACCCCCGGAGCTACCCATGCTGGAGCTGTTCATCGAGTATTTTGGCTTCGTCACCGCCGCTGTCCTGGTGCTGGGCGTCCTTGGCTACGGAGGCTGGCCGCGGTCAGAAAAGCCCGACCCGGCGAAGCGCGCCGCGCCGGCCACCGAGGCGACGAGCCCATAGGCCCATCGGGCAAGCCGGCACCAGGCGGTGGGCCACCAAGTGCGTTTCGGTGGTTCAAAGTTGCGAGAAGACCTTGCGCTCGGTACCGTCCGGCCCGTGTCCGAGACCTTGTTCGACGAGCTCAAGCGGTACGTTCGGTTCAGCGCCGAAGATCAGGACACCCTGCGCGCCCTGCATCCACTCGTCTCTCCCGAATTCGCGCGAATCTCGGACGGCTTCTACCGGCGAATCCTCGAGCATCCGGAGGCGCGCAAGGCATTGGCCGGGGAGAGCCAGGTCGGGCGCCTCAAGCTCACCCTGGTGATCTGGATGGACAAGTTCTTCACCGGGCCCTGGGATGAGGAATACTACGAGCTGCGCGCCCGCATCGGTCGGGTACACGTGCGGATCGCGCTGCCGCAGCACTACATGTTCGGGGCGATGAATGTCCTCCGGCAGGAATTCAATAGTGTTCTCGACCACAAGTTTCCCGACCGACCCGATGAGCTTCGCCGGGGTCGGGTTGCGGTGGGCAAGATGCTCGATCTGGAGCTCGCGATCATGCTCCACACCTACCGGGAAGATCTGCTTTCCCAGCAGGCGCGCATCGAGCGGCTCGCTACCTTTGGCCAGTTGGTCGGCTCGATCGGCCACGAGCTGCGCAACCCGCTGTCGGTGATCGAAAGCTCGCTCTTCATACTCAAAGGAAGGGTTGGCGAAGACGAGCGCGCGGCGAAACACATCGATCGCATCTCGGAACAGGTCGCCATCGCCAACGACATCATCTCCAAGCTCCTCGACATGATCCGCGATCGTCCCTTGAGTCGACAGACGATCCGGGTCGACGAAGTCATCGGGGTCGCCGCTTCATCCATTCAATGGCCGCCGGGGGTGCGCCTTGTCCAGAACGGCGTCGCGCACCTACCCCCGGTGGCAGCGGACCCCGGACAGCTGCGACAAGTATTCGTCAACTTGCTCAGCAACGCAGTCCACGCGACCTCGCCTCACGGCGAGGTGATGATCAGTGGGAGGCGCGATGGCGACGTGCTCGAGCTCTCGGTTGAAGACACCGGGCCGGGGGTGGATGATGCCGTTCGCGGTCGCCTTTTCGAACCGCTGGTAACGTCAAAGAGCTCAGGGATCGGCCTTGGGCTTGCCCTGGTGAAGCGCATCGTGGAACACCACGGCGGAACAATCAGATACCAGCCGAGACCTCAGGGCGGCGCGCGCTTCGTGGTGCGCCTGCCCATCAGCAATGCCTGACCTATGCGCCACTATTTGATCGTCGACGACAACGTCGCCTTTGCTGAGAATCTGGCGGAGATACTGAGGGACGACGGTGACGAGGTTTCGCTCGCCGCCAACGGGCGGGATGCGTTGACGCTCGCCCGTCAGAGGCATTTCGACGCCGTGCTGACCGACATGCGCATGCCCTCGATGGGAGGGGCGCAACTGGTTCACGAGCTGAGGCTGATTGATCCGGGAATCCCGGCGATGATTGTCACTGCCTATACCGGAGATGACGATATCCAGTTCGCCTTTCGTGAAGGCTTGCTCGGGGTGTTCGCCAAACCGATTTCGATTCCCACCCTGAAAGATCTACTCCGGGCGGCGCGCCGCGATGGAGTGGTCGTGCTCGTCGAGGATGACCATGCCCTGGCGGATAATCTTTCGGAAGCGCTGCGCGGTCGCGGACTGACCCCGGCCGCCGCTTCATCAGTGCTGGAGACCCAGCGGTTGGCCCCGCTGCAGCCATTTGCAGCGATTGTCGACCTCCGGGTGCCGGGTGGTTCCGATGGAGAGGCGATGCAGCAACTTCGCGATCGATTCCCCGCGTTGCCAATGATCGCGATCACCGGACACGAGATCTGTCCTCCCATTCCGCCCCAAAAGTTGTTCCGCAAGCCATTTTCCACCGAGGCGCTGATCCGAGAGATTGAATTGCTTTACGCGATGCGACGCGAGAACTGATGAAAGCCGATACCAGGAGCTCGCCGCGGATCCTCGTCGTCGATGACAATCAGGCTTTTGTCGACAATCTCGCGGAGATTCTCGAAGCGGAAGGATATTCTGTCAGCTCGAGCCTGAGCTGTGTCGGCGCACTGGCCGAAGCCAAAAAAGGCTTCGATCTTGTCTTGACCGACCTGAGGCTCCCCGATGGCGACGGGACTTCCCTGGCTCACCAGCTGAAGCAAATGAACGCTCAATCGGAGGTGATTCTACTCACCGGTTACGGCACGATCGAGTCCGCCGCCGCGGCCGTCCGGGCCGGAGCTTGGGCATATTTGCTGAAGCCGTGCGACACTCAGCAGTTGTTGCTCACCCTCGACCAGGCGATGCGGCAGGTGCGCTTGCAACACGAGAAGGCGGAGCTCTCCCGTCGCGCCCAGGTCGCGGAGAAGCTCGCCGCGGTCGGAACCCTCACCGCCGGCCTTTCACACGAGATTCGCAATCCGCTCAACGCCGCTGCGCTTCAATTGTCTGTCTTGCAACGGCGGATCGCGCGCCTCTCGAAAGAGCTCCAAAAACCCCTGCTCGTACCCCTGCTGCTGGTCCGGGATGAGATTCGCCGGCTCGATCACGTCTTGGAAGACTTTCTGCAGTTTGCCCGACCGGTCCAGTTCATCCCCAAGGCGGTCGACCTGTGTGTGGCGGTGGAAAAAGTCCGTGCGCTGCTTGCCGACGATGCCGAACGACGCGGAATTCGACTCGAGTGTGATTGCACCCCAGACATGGCCGTCAGTGGGGACGAGAGCCGCCTGCGCCAGGTGGTGATGAACCTCACCCTGAATGCGCTCGACGCAGCACCTCGGGGAGGTTGGGTGAGGTTGGAGTCTCGTATCTCAGATGGCGAGGTCATTTTCATCATCGAAGACAGCGGGCCGGGCATCCCTGCCGATGCCCTGCCGCACATTTTCGAGCCGTTCTTCACCACCAAGGCGACGGGATCCGGCCTCGGCCTTCCCATCGTCCACGCCATCGTCACCCAACATGGTGGCTCGATTGAGGCCGGGAACGTCTCTGGGGGCGGAGCGCGGTTTACGGTTCGGCTGCCGCGTCCTCGCGGCTAGAAAAACCCTGTTGGAGCGAGCACCGAAAAGGATGCGTGGGGGGCCATGCGGACGCAACTCTTGCGCGAGATCGGCCGCCCTCCTGTCGCGGTCGGCGCGGACCCCTCCCTGCACCGCCGGGTCGCAACCCGCCTTAACCTGTGCTCTGGCCGATCGAAATCACGTCGTCGCGAAGAACGTCTGGATTGAGCAGCTCGGCTTCCTCTCTTTCCATGTCTTCCCGAATCTCGATCAGCAGCCTTTGCACGGCGCCCGCAAGCTCGACCGTGTTGCGACGCCAGGCGATGTTCGCGAACCCGCTGAGCACCGCGCGCTGGCCCTCGTGCTCGTTCCTTAGCCGAAGTGCACGCAGGAATCCCCACGCATCGGCTTCGCTAATCGCCGGATAGAGGAGCTCGTCCTCCATCGCCATGTGATCGTACATCGTCTTGTACAGCTCGACCGTCTTCTCACGGAGCTGGAATCCCTTGGTGAGGTCGCCTGCCGTTGCCGGCTCCACCAGGGATTCCACCAGGTTCAACAAGGAGCGGATCTTGACGTGGTCCGCCAAGACGCGGGCGCGAACTTCGCTCGGCTTCATTTGGGTGTCTTTCATGACCGATTTTCTGAGCATCTCGCATGCCAATGCAGGCCAAGCGGCACGGGGCTTGCTCGGATCCAGC
>Ga0070708_100000761_pt1 | contig 24312 bp, 16 predicted proteins | sample KBSK5503metaG_FD_65469 | JGI IMG/M metagenome (GOLD analysis project Ga0070708, IMG submission 65469) | Corn, switchgrass and miscanthus rhizosphere microbial communities from Kellogg Biological Station, Michigan, USA - KBS K5-50-3 metaG | ecosystem: Host-associated > Plants > Roots >... | reverse complement strand
GCCACCCAATACAGTACCGCGAGCGAAGCGACCGGATGCCGGCACTCGATAATCACAAGAACTCTTAAAACGCTGGTTGAGTGCCGGCATCCGGTCGCTTCGCTCGCGGTACTGTATCGGGTGGCGACAGCAACCGAATAATTCACGCTCAATCGCCAAGTTTCTACCCACCCACTGGTAGCGGGTAAGTAAGCATGGCGCGATCTCTAGGCGCACGGACCCACCCCGTACCCGCGAGGTGGTTCTGACCTCATCGCCTAAGTAACTCTCCAGGCGATCGGCCTTTCTTTCTCAGCAACACGCTAGCGGGGCACTACTGAAAAGTCGGGCGGTTCTGAACGAAATCATTTTTCATATATCATGATATATGAGAAATGATTTCCGTTCCTTACGTGTCATCCCTTCTTATCGAGGAGAACAGCGATGTGCCTGCGTACGCTCGATTCATGGAATGGGGCACGATGTCCATGTTTTGTTAGTGCCACCCAACGAGGCCCGCCGCTCTCGGATTTTACCAATAGAATCTCTTCGCTCGAGTCGCGTAGGCCGAGATGGCGAACATTGCCACAAGCAAGACCACCGCCGCGCACAACGCCATCGCGCGGCGTCCGCGGCCAACCTGCTTCTATAAACAATGTACGCACACCGTTGGCGAGAGTCAGCCTTCTTCCCACCATCGTCGAAGACCCTGTACGGAAGCGATACCCCTCCTCATTTGAGATCGCGAGACTCGAACCGACTCGATTCGCTTCGCCTGCGATAATAGTAAAACTTGTTATCAACCATTCAACCCCGGCTTTGCGTAGTAGATCGTTGGAGTTGCGCAAAGAAAGATATTCCGCAACGTCTTTGCGACCAGCCAAGCGGGCCTTCTGCTCTGCTTCTGCCAAAGCTGCCGCCCAAGCCTCATCAAGTTCACTCACATCGGTCTCCACGCGCAGTCTTTCTACCCAAATCCCAACCGGCTTTATGTCGCCCCGAAGACTGGGCGATGGTATCATGACCGCCGAATCGTCCCCCACTTAGATCCGGTAGTGAGAATATTACTTAAGAACAAGTGTCCTTTCCCTTTTGCCCGCGCCACACCAGGCGCAAAGAGTCACGAATGACAACAATAAATCGAGCGTTAAGATATTCCGTGCCCATTATCATCGCCGGCGGAGTGTTCCTCCTGGTCAATTTAGTCCTGCTCGCGCAGACGAAGCAGTTACCGACGCCTAATGTCCATGTTAGCGACTTTGCCGGGGTCCTCGATGCAAAGACGAAGGACCGCATCGAAAGCCTGCTGGAAAGCCTCAAGCAGAGAAGTCAGATCGACTTCTATGTGGCCATGGTGGAGAGCACTGGGAGTCAGGATATATTCGACTTCTCTCGCCAGCTTGCGCGCGATTGGAACATCGGCAACCGAACCAGCGGGGGGAAAAGTTTGTTGCTTGTAATTTCCGCGGGAGAAAAAACCTCTTTCACGCAATTCAGCAAATCGGTTCAAAACGAGTTGCCTGAGGGAATACTTGGCGAAATGAGTCAACGCATGCGCAGCCCACTCGGAGATGGCAAGTACTCCGAAGCTCTAGATGGAGGCCTGTTGTTTTTTGTTAACGCATTGTCTCAAACGATTGGCTTTAGCTTGCAGGATATCGACAAGTCCGTTGCTGTCGCCTCAACCAGCCCCAGCCCTGAGACAGCAGTCGCCGATTCGTCACTATCAATAGTGCCGGCGAACCTAAGTACAAAGGAGAAAACTCGGCCCAGAGTCGTCAACGAAACGAAGCCCGCTAACCCAGTAACAGCGAAGACAGCAACACCGAAGAGACCCACCACTCCAACAAAGAAACCAAACCCAGTAGTGGACGATGAGGCGGAGGCCGAAGAAGTTGAGCTAACTCTCACCCTCCCATTACCGCAACGCGTCACAAGGTTGCAAGAGTTTCTTGAAACGCATCCAAAATCCAAAGCCGTGCCGCGAGCAACGGAACTGCTGATTAGTGCCCATGCCGGCTTAGGCGACGAGAAGTTAAAAAATGGCGACGGCGCCGGTGGCGTAGAACAACTAATGCTGGCAATCGAGCAGGCGGATACGAGTATTTCTGAAAAGCTGTTTTCGGGTGTGATTTCTCAAATCCCTTTGAACCTCTATCTCCGTGGCGAACGAATTGCGGCTTTCAAAGCAGCTCAGAATTTAGAGACGAAGTTTGCGGCCGACCCTAAACGTTTGCTTGCGGTTGCCGGCTTCTATTTGGGAATTGAAAGAGGCGACGAGGCCGCGCGCGTAGCAGAACAGGCCGTAAAGCTTGCTCCGGAAATGGCTGAAGCTCATCACGCATTGGCTTTGGGCTTGCACCTCTCGTTACGCCTCGATGAAGCGGCGGTCGAATACAAGCGGGTGCTTGACCTGGACCCCAAGTCATCTCGCGCGCGTGGTAGCCTTGCGGACTTGAGCCGTGCCGCCGGTAAAACGGAAGAGGCCCTGGCGCTCTATAACGAACAACTAAAGGAAAACCCGAAAGACAAAGCGGCGCTCACCGGAGCTGTTCTCTCACTTTTTGAACTTGGTCGTAAGGACGAAGCAAACACCGCGTTAGACTCTGCGCTGGCGGAAGATCCTCGTAACATTATGCTGCTCACCTCCGCAGCCTATTGGCTTTCCGCTCATGACAACAATGAGCGGGCTTTTGAACTCGCGAGCAAAGCCGTGGCCCTGGAGCCACGTTATACCTGGGCGCAAATCGCTTTGACTCATGCATTATTAGGTTTAAAGCGACCGTTGGAAGCAGAACGATCGATTCGCTTTGCGCGCGTTTATGGAAAGTTTCCCACGCTCGATTATGAGTTGGCCAATGTGCTTGCTGCTTTAGGACTCTACGAGGAAGCTGCTGAGGTTTTGCGAGAGTCGTTCCTATTGAACGACGGGCAGATTGAAGCGCGGCTGGGTGGCCGCTTGCCGGCGCGAGAAACGAGCTTTGTTGAGCTGCTGGCTCCCGAACGTCGCGCCAGTATTTACCAGTTCGCTGCTGCTGACACGGCCGCTAACGCCAGGTCATTAAAAGCGCTGCTGTCGTTCAGCCGAGCAGTAAGTCCGGCAAGCGAGGCCCAGAAAGTCGATGAGAATGGCGCGGTCGTTGCCGCACAGGAATTTGCTTCAGGCACTGATAACATGCGGGCCTATCGCGAGGTTTACGTTGCCAGTCGCTTGATCAGAAACAGCATTGGCTTGCCCACGGCTATCGAGCTCGTCGATGATGCAAGAAAATCTGTTGATGCGGCGATGGAGTCGCCCGCTGCCACGTTGGCGACTCAAGCTGACGAGTTTCGCGAGCTTCGCGCTCGCGCTATCATGTCCGGCAATACTCCAGACATACCTGAAGCTCCCCGCAACGTACTTGCGAACATTCTGCGTGGGCGAATAGAGGATCTTTCCGGTTGGGCTCTTTTCAATCAGGACAAGTATCCCGAAGCCATCGAGCATCTCAAACTCGCAACCACTACTTTGCCGGAAGGCACGCCTTCGTGGCGCAGTGCCTTATGGCATTTGGGTGTTGCGCTGGAACAATCAGGTAACAAAGAAGATGCCCTCAACTATTACATAACGAGCTATAAGGCAGGCCCACCAGACGCAATTAGACGCACGATGATCGAGAAGCTCTATCGAAAGATCAACGGCTCTCTCAATGGGCTTGATGAGAGGATCGGCCCAGCAATTCCGAGCAACGCTGACGCAACAAGTGTGGCAAGCACGGCGGGTGAACCAGCTTCCATTAAACCACCTGCGACTCCGGAAGCTACTGCCACTCCAACAGCGGATGCTGCCACTCCGACAGCCTCACCTGAGAAGCCGCCAACCTCAACTGTCTCTCCCTCGGACACTCCGAAAACTGACGAGGCGGCCGCAAAAGCCGACGACACTGTCGAGAAGGCTAAACCGGAAGCGACCAGTGTCGCCGAACCAACTCCCGTCCCAACACCCGCAGTTTCACCGCCAGCAAGCTTGCCGACGTCTGAAACGTCTTTGCTGGCTGCAGCGTCGCGCGCGCGCTCCATCGTGAAAATATCCGGGCAGATCAGAGATGCAAATAAAACCGGAATCGCTAACGCGGTTGTGGTGCTGATAAGTCCGTCAGGCACTGTGCTGGCTTCAACCACCGATAGTGAGGGCAATTACTCGTTCAATGTGGCGCCTTCGCAACGAACATACCGGATCATACCTTCAAAGGATGGTTACGCCTTTGCACCGGTCGACAAAGCCTTTCCTGGTTTGAACGAAGACCAGAAAGACATCGACTTCATCGGTACATCCAACCGTTCGCCTTAGAGCTATCAAACTTGAACGGGGTAACACAGCCAACCGCCCGCCTATTCTCACCATCCAAAACACTCGACGACGCAGAAAGCCTCTTCAGGCTATCAGCCGGCAACTTCGGCCTCTTGGAGCAAGCCCGCGGAATCCGGCATTTCCCGAGCGCGCTGTTCTGTTGTGATTAATTGGGATTTTCCGCGGCGCCCGAGCGCTGCCCACAGGAACGGCTGTATAATCGATCGCAACCCGAAAAAACCATGAGACGAATCAAGCGTATCTTCCCCGGCATTCTGGCGACCCTGGCCCTCGCGTTCACGCTGGCAATTTCTGGAGAATCCCAGCAACCGGCGCCTCAACAGAGCGCCAGTCGTTTCGATGTTACAAACTACCGCATTGAAGCCCAGATCATTCCAGACCAACATATGCTCCGCGCGGGTGCTGACGTAACCCTGGTCCCGCTGGATGCCACGCGCTCCATCGTTTTCGAATTGAATGGATCGCTGCACGTTGAGACCATAGAAAAGGATGGGAAAGCGCTTACGGGCTTTGTGCAGGATGCAGTGGGCGTCGGAGCACTCGGACCAAGCGTGCGCATAGATCTGGGCCAGGTCGTTCCGGCCAATCAACCAATCACGCTTCGGATACGCTGGAGTGGAGCGCTCATTTCTCCTGAAGGGGGACCATTAGCCACCAAACGACTTGCTTATGTTGGCACCGAGGGTTCCTATCTCATGTACGCGTCGCGCTGGTTTCCTTTCCATGATTATGCTGCCGATCGCGCTACGTCTGACATTACACTGGTTGTACCCGCGGGGTTGCAGGTTGCCGGCACCAGCGATGATCCCGTTGTGGCGCAACCCTCTCCCAAAGAAGGCGCCGTGCGCTATCACTTTGTGCACCGCCAGCCTGTGCTGGTTGGAAATTTTGCCGCTGGTCAGTACATCAACAAGAATTTGCACTATGGCAATTACGACCTGCGGCTTTACGCGATGCCTGGCAGCGAGAACCGGATTAACACTTACGCTGAGCTGATGGGCCGCGTGCTCGAGTTTTATTCCAAGCATTATGGTGCGCCAGTCTTTGGCACACGTTTGGTAATCGCGCAGATCGACGACGACAGTCTGGACACTTACTCGGGTCCGGGGATGATTTTTCTCTCCACCAAAATGTTCGATCCAGCTCGGCCGGTACCGGAAGAAAAGCTTGAACGTGAAGTTGCTTATCAATGGTGGGGACAGAGCGTTGGTCTGAAGTCGTTCGACGACGCCTGGATTTCGCAGGGTCTGGCTGAATGGAGCGGATTTGCTTTTCGCGAAGGTAACCTGACAGCGGGCGGCTTGGATTCAGCTCAGCGCGAGCAACAGGAGCGCGCGCTTACATTCGAGCAAACTGCTTCGATTGCACGCGCACCGAGCGCGCTCGACGATCAATCGGCGGCCTATCAATCTATCGTTTTTTACAAAGGCTCCATGACGCTGCGCATGTTGCGCGAAACGATTGGCAAAGACAAGTTTGATCAGCTCCTGCGCACTTTTCTGGAAAACTATCGCGGGAAGAATGCTTCGATAGATGACTTCGAAAAGCTGGCCTCAAACGTTGCCGGTGAGAATCTGCGCTACTTCTTCGCTCAGTGGGTAGAGGGCACCGGCGTGCCGGAATTCACTGTCGACTATCAGATCATTCGGACCCGGGCCGGCAAGTTTCGCACTCGCGGCACCGTCAAACAGAATCTTGAGACTCTCCATATGCCTGTCGAACTAATGCTGCGCGCAGAGGGCGATAATCAAACGACGACAGTGCGTCTGGAAGGTCGTAGCGAGGATTTCGATTTTGAATCCAATGGTCAACCTCTGGAAGTGATAGTCGACCCGAACAACAAGATCCTAAGAATGTCTGACGACCTGCGAGTTTCAATTATCGCGCGGCGGGGGATCGAACAGATGAAGGAAGGTTCCTATGCTGAAGCGCAGCAACAATTCGAAGCAGCGCTGAAGCTCGATCGTTCCAACTCCTGGGTCTATTACAATCTGGGTCTGCTTTTCCTCGAGCAACGCAACTGGCAACAGGCGCTCGATAATTTCGATGCTTCGCTGATAGGAAATCTGAAGCCCTCGTGGATTGAGGTGTGGGCCCACATCAAGCGTGGCAACGCCTACGATGCCAAAGGTGAACGCACTCGCGCAGTTTCTGAATACAACAAGGCCGTACAATCCGGTATCAACTACGACAATGCACAGGTAATAGCGAAGAAATTCCTGGCGGCCCCTTTCGATCCGAAAGCCGCGCAAACCGCTGCGGTGTCCCAGGGAAATTACTAGTCAGCGCATCAATCAATTAAACAGTCCGAGCTCAGCAAATTTGCGGTCGTGTCCTAATTTCACGTCCCACGGGTTCGCGGTGTTCTCCGTGTCTCCGTGGTGAAATGGTTTTCGGCACTTTTATCACCACTGTTTCACGGAGGACACTGAAAATGCACTAAGACAATCCAAATTGCTGCTACACAGCCACAATAGCAATCTTGTTTTCGTTGGCGACGCGAATCATGTCAGTCGCGTCGAACATCAAGGTCTTACCGGCTGTGATGCATAAGCAGGTCGCCCCCGCTTCGGTCATGGCAGTGATTGTAGGCACGCCAACCACAGGGACGTCGAAACGCATGTCCTGATCCGGCTTCGCAATCTTCACGACTGTCAGACGCCGTTTCGCTAGAATGCCCGCACGCCGAATCGTTTCATCCGTTCCCTCCATCGCTTCAATCGCCACACAGGCCTTGCCGCGGACAACAATCGTCTGGCCCAAGTCAAGCCGCGCGATTTCGCGCGCGATTTCCAAACCGTACTCAATATCTTCCTGCTCACGATGGTCTGGCTTGCGGCGTGTAAGGAAACCGCTTTTTGGTAAGTAGTCTTGCAAAAAATAAGTAGAATCGATCAGCTCGATGCCTTCGCTCTGTAGTTCTGACGCGATGGCCCCGATTAGCGAGTCGGTATTCCGGCGTGGAAGTTTCAAGAGTACCTTCAGCATGCGCGCATCAGGAATGGCCCGGCTGAAAATCTGCACATGCTTGACCTGACCTGCCATGATCGCCTTCTCCACGCCTTCTTCCTTGAAGAAACGAATCATCCGGCCCAGTTGCCCGATCCCCACCCACGTAATTCGTTCCGCGACTTGTTCGATCTCGGGATCGGTTTCTTCGCGAATAGCTGCCACGGCCATCTGTGCGCCTGACTGCCGCGCACCTTCGAGGACCATAAAGGGAAACTTACCGTTGCCCGCGATCAATCCGAATTTCATTTGGTGACGCCGCGAGTGGATCCTTCGATGAAGCGAATCAGATCGGACACTTCCTGAGAGTCTTTAAGTTCTTCCCGGATACGCTCGCTTGCCTGCGTGGTATTCAATTTTGCAGAGAGCAAAAGATGGAAGGCATGGTGAAGAGAATCGATTACGTCTCGCGTGTAGCCGCGACGTTTCATCCCAGTGATGTTCAAGCCATAGCATCGCGCATGGTTGCCGACTGTCAAGGCAAAAGGCAACGCATCCTTAACGACTACTGAGTAACCACCAATGTAGGCTTCTTTACCGACGCGGCAAAACTGGTGGACACCTGAGTAAGCGCCGATATTGGCGCGGTGGTCAACCTGGACGTGCCCTGCGAGTGTGGCTCCGTTGGCCATGATTACCTCATCGCCCAGGATGCAGTCGTGCGCAATGTGCCCTTGAGCCATGATGAGGCAATCGTCGCCCGTTTGTGTGAGCATTCCTCCGCCCGTCGTACCGCGATGAATGGTAACGAACTCTCGAATCTGATTGCGTTTGCCAATCCTTGTCTCTGAGGGTTCGCCTTTGTACTTTAGATCCTGGGAGGCAAGTCCGATGGACACAAAGGGAAAGACATGCGTACCGGCCCCGATGATTGTCCGACCGTCGATCACACAGTGAGACTCCAAACGGACGCCATCATCGAGTTCGACATCTTCACCAATAATTGAATAAGGCCCGACATAACAATCGGAACCTATCCGCGCCTGCGGACTGACGACAGCACTGGGGTGGATAGTTGTCGAGTGTGTGGCGATGGCCATGAATTCAATAACGGAGGAAATGAGAATTATCCATAAACGACGAAGCATGAACGCGGACGAATGAAAACAAAATCATATTTAGGAAGCCGGATATCATCATTCCATCCTTCCCTGGTCCCTACGTTCCCTGTCCATTCTCCATCTGCCTGTTAACCACGATGCTCATGATTTCCGCATCGGCGGCCAGTTGGCCCTCGACTCTTGCCTCTCCGCGCATTCGCTGCACACGGGAACCGATACGTAGCGCGGTAACTTCCAGCAGTAAGGTGTCTCCCGGTATTACCGGTCGCCGGAAGCGGGCCTCCCTGATGCCGGTGAACAGAACCAATTTTTGATCCCGATCTTCAATTTCACGCAGTGCCAACACCGCCCCCACCTGAGCCAACGCTTCCACCACAAGCACGCCAGGCATCACGGGCGCACCGGGAAAGTGCCCTTGAAAGAACGGCTCGTTGATGCTGACTTGTTTAATACCGACGATACGTTCGCGCGGCACCAACTCAACAATGCGATCAACCAATAAGAAGGGATAGCGATGCGGCAGGAGATTCTGTATGGCTTGAGAATCGAGAACAGTTTCCATGGCTGGAAGAAAAGAGACGCGGGAAGCGGACCAAACGCCGCATCTCCGCGCCTGGTTGTAAAGCTTCCCAATCTTACTTCGGAGGCGTTACTGATGCGGTTACCGGATTCTTGCTGTTGAATTCGTTGATAAAAACGCGAGTGATATCAATGCTGGCTGACGCATAAACCAGAGGCACCTGAGTGCCGTCGATAATCACAGTAATATTGTGTGCCTTGGCAAATGTCTCCAGGGCCTTGCCGATTTCTTCCTGCAGCGGCGCAAAAACATCCTGGCGACGCTTGTTGTAGGCGGCCTGAGCATCTTCACCTTTGCGCTGAAAGTCCTTCTTGAGTTGGTCCAGCTGATCAACTTTGGTCTGCAAGGCCTTCTGATCAATTGGGGTTCCCGCCGGCGCCTGCTGGAGTTTGGTGATCTCGTCCTGAAGCTGCTGAGTTCTCTGCTGCATCTGGGTCAGATCGTCCTTCTGCTTTTGGAACTCACGGTTCAGCGTTCCTAATACGACGTTGAACTTCGCGATTCCAGTTTTCGGATCCAGAAACGCATCGGAATAAATCAAAGCAATCTTGCTGGTGGGTACTGTGGCGTTGGCCTGCGGTGTCGAGACCGGCTGGCTTGGCGGTGCTGCAGTCCGTTGTGCAGAAACAGAAGAGACGGTGAGGATCGCCATCAGAGCACTTGCAGACAGTAAAGAATATTTGGTCATGATTTCCTGCCCGAGAGCCTGGAATGAAAGACAGGCCCTCGTGGCTTGCAGCGCTGGTGCAGTGCAAGCCGGAATAATTACGGCTGTGTCACCGATGCAGTTGCCGGGTTCTTGCTGTTGAAGTCGCTTATAAAAGCGCGTGTGATATCGATACTATCCGAGGCATAGACCATCGGCACCTGGCTGGCGTCAACAATGACAGTGATGCCACGTGCTTTTGCAAAAACCTCAAGAGCTTTACCGATGTCTTCCTGCAGCGGAGCGAAGATCTCCTGGCGGCGTCGGGTGTAGGCAGCCTCGGCATCTTCACCTTTGCGCTGGTAATCCTTCTTCAACTGCTCGAGCTGATCAGTTTTTTGTTGAATAGCTTTTGGATCGGCGACTGCCTGCGTGTCAGAAATCTCTTTCGTCAATGCGGCTATGCGCGTTTGCAACCCATTCAACTCGGTTTGCCGGGGCTGAAATTCTCGATTCAGGGTGGCCATCAAATTGGCAAATCTTGCGATGCCCGCCTTCGGATCGAGAAAAGCCTCTGAATAAATCAGAGCCATCTTGCTGTCGGGCACTGCCCCCGTGCTTTGCGCGGCGGTGGCTGGGGCGCCCGCAGGTGCAGCGGGCTTCTGTTGTGCTGAAACTGAAGAGATTGCAACGGTCGCTAGCAGGGCGACAGCGGCAATTAGGCGATCTATTTTCATAACGTTATTGTAATGCTCCTTGCTTTGAGGGCGGTTTGACAAACGTCTTAGTTGTTTATACAGCCGCCATGGTTGGCCCCAAATGATCAAAAGGTACGCCCGACGCTAAAGCGAATGACTTTCTTTTTCTCATTAAAGAAGAACGGAAACCCATCAATCAACTGGTCTTTCCGCGCGTTCGGATTATACGCAAAGATGAGCCGAAACGGTACATTGATGACGGGTACCTGGACCCTCACTTCCATTCCCATGCTCGATCGGAAATCACCAATCTTATCAAAAATGCTCTGAGACAATCGCACAACGGTATTTGTTTGCGCTTGTCCGCGTAAGAAAACCGACTGAAACCCGAAGGGCAATTGGGTCTGAGGATCAACACCACCAGTGGCTGCGCCCTGCAATTCAGCCTGGCTAACAATACGATTGTCGCGGAGAACAAGCCCCAAAAACGGCGAGGTTGCCAAGCGGCTATCCTTACACAGAGCAAGTGTGCTCAAACTGACCGGGGCAATGCCGGTAGCAAATCTGGGACACACAATGGCACCAACGGTTGACAGAAAGGGCTGGTCATCCAGGAAATTGCTGGAGAAGCCCTGGTCTTTCTTGCTGCGGAGATTAAATGCTGAACCAATATCAGCGAAGGCGGCAAGGCTGAGCGCCTCTCCCAAGATAGGAATGCGGTATTCGAAGTTGCCGAGCGCCTGTGTGTCTGCGCCGACGGAAGTAAAGGAGCGGGGCAGACTCGCGACATTACTTCCTGAGATTCCGGTGAAAGTGCCGATGCTCGCAAGCGATCCGGGGACGCCTGGCACTGCAACAGGAGTACCCGTAGCATTTGACGCGATCACCACGTTTCGAGATGTGACGAACGTATCCAGCGGAGCTGCCGGGCTAATCGATCGAACGTTATAGCCGCGAATTGTAAATTCATCGCCAAGGAAAAAACGCTCGAAGATAGGAACGCCATCGACGAATGCCAGTGAATTTGCGTTTCGGACCTTTGCCGAAGTGGCAAAGCTACCCACGCTTCCGGCCAGGATGCGAAAACCAAACACTTCCGGCCGCGTCGACTTTTTCCTGCGTACTGGGAAGAACTGTGTGAAAGAAAGCGTCGGTTCATAAGTACGGACATCGCCGCCAAGACCAGACAAGGCAACAGCGACGGACAATTCTCTTCCCATTGTTGGATCAATATTGGCGTTACGAGTGTCGTAAGTAAAAGTCAGCGTGGCCCGACTCGTAATGATGTTTGGTTGACTGTAGATCACGGGAATGAACGTAGTGCTATTCGTCGTGTTTGCATTGACCTTTGGATCCTTTACGCTCGAAAGCGAAAGCTGGTAGGACGCACCAATACGTGAAAACTGCGTAAACGGTCGCTTGCGGTAAAACTCGGAAAGCGGAGCACTGGCAAACAGCGATGCACCGTAAGAGTTTCGCGTAAACAGGTTTTCCGAATTAACGCTCGCCAGGTTGCTCTGGGAGTTAAGGAAGTCTATTTGGGCGTTAACGTTTTGCGAAAGAAATGTTCCTTCACCAAAAAATTGCTGCGTAAAAGCAAAAACTGAAAAACCCGCACTCACCGGTCGATCTTTGATGTAGGGTTCGGTGAACGAAAACTGGAAGGAGCGCTGGCGATTGCCGGCCGCAAGATTAAGCGAAAGCACCTCGCCTCTACCGAGCAGGTTATTGGTTGAGTATTCAAGTCCGAAGAAAGAGCCGCCTATACCGGATATTCCACCGTTGAACGAGATTTGCTGGCGACCACGTTCGCTGACCTTCAAATTAAGATCAACGGTTGCCTCTTCTTCATTAGTACGAATATCAACGTCTTTATCCTTGTCGATAGGATTAAAATAGCCAAGCTGGTTTAACTTGACGACCGAGTATTCCCAGTTAACCTGGTTATAAATGTCGCCTTCGTTTATCAGCACTTCCCTGCGCAGGACGTTATCGCGCGTAAAAGTGTTACCAATGAACTCCAGCCGCCGCAGGGTAAATTGCTTGCCTTCTTCAATGGTGACGACAAAGTCGACTATTCCCTCGTTGGGATTTTGAGGATTGTCTTTGAAGGAAGGTACCGGCTCAGCCGTATATTCGATAAAGCCCTCTCGGCCATAATACTTTTTCAGATTTTCAAATAATGCCTTGCTAATCTTTTCACCGTCCGCGATGTCACCCTTGTTTAAGCCCACTACAGCCTTAACCTGAGTTTCGGAGAAAATCGAGTTACCCTCAACCTTCAGATCTCCAAGACGGTAAACCTTGCCTTCAATGATTGGAACTGTGACCCGCAACCCTTCGTCTGTCGAAGAAAGAAAAGGTAACGGCAGAATGGGAAACCCAGTCCGACGTGGACCAAGACTCTCGATTCGCGGCTCGCCGTGGCGCGCCTGCAGGTAACCTTTCGAACGCATATAGTTGTCAACGAGGCGCAGGTCTGCGTCAAGTTTTTCACGATCGAGAATGTCCTGACCCCGAAAACGAGTGATAAGACCCGCTTCCTTCACATACTTCATCGTGCCGCGCAGTTTGCCGTCGCTGAAGTTCATATTCCCTTCGAACTGGACCTCAACGACTCGAACTCGCTCGCCCTCGTGCACTACAAACGTGATGGCGCGAGAGGTTGCCGAAACCTCTTCCCCACGTTCTTCTACAGTCGCGTTTGGATGCCCGTGGGCCGCCAGAAGCTCTTTGATCACCCTCATGCCGTTTCGCACCTTAACCGGGTCGTAGATACTCTCCTTCGACACTCCGACACGTTTCTCGCGGAAGGCCTTTAGCACGTCTGACTCGGCAACACTCTTGAGACCTTCGAAAGTCATATCGCGAATGATCGGCAGTTCGGTAACTTCGAAGATAACGTTGATACCGCCACGCGCGCCGTCCTGTATTAAGACTCGTGTGGCAGTTTTGTCGAAGAATCCCAGCGCGAGGATCGCTTGATAGTCCCGTTGCACCTGTTCTGGATTGTAAGGATCACCTTGACGAGTTTGGACGTAGTAAAGGATATCGTCCTTACGCAGACGGCGATTGCCTGTAATGTCCACTGACTCGACAGTGCGTTGGTTTTGTTGGGCATTAACGCGTCCGGGTGCCCCAATGATGGTGATAAATCCGACTATTGCGCTCAAAGAAACGAGCACTAACTCGCGATATAAGTGCATAGGCACCAAATCCCTCAGTAGTTCTTACCGGACCTCAGAAACTTCGGGGAGCTTATGAGTGAACAATAAAACTTGCGTCAGAAAATAAAGGCAAAATCGCGCGCTGAACTGAGCTGAAGACGGAACTTGGATTCTGACTTAGCGAACTCAGTTGCCAGCTTTTGCGCAGCAAAGTGGCGCATTATATCGGCAACAAAGTGGAAAGTCCAAAGCCTGAAGTCCAGCTAGCGGATTGACTTGCGTGGACTTTGGGCTTTGGACTAAGTGGGTTGCGTTAATGGGTTCAGTGAATTAGCAGCGCGTCGTCTGGCGCTTCGACTCCGATTGGACGATGATCCAGCTCATTATCTGCGAGAAAGACCTCTATCAGCGAAGCTCCTGCGAGCTCTCCCTGAATCAGCGCCTCTGAGAGAGGATCTTCTACATACTTCTGCAAGGCGCGACGAAGGGGACGGGCACCATACGAACGGTCGGCACAGGTCTTTTCTACAATCCATTGCTTTGCCTCGTCAGTAAGTCTGACTTCCAGACCGTGCCTGGTCATTGTCTTGTTAATCTGCTCAATTTGAAGCTGAACAACTTCCAATAGTTCAACGTCCAGGAGTTGATCGAAAATAATGATTTCGTCGAGACGATTTATGAACTCGGGATTGAATGTCTGGCGCACTGACGACATAACCATCTCTTCCATCTTTTCTCTAGTCGTGTCGGTATTCGCCTGAAAGCCCAGCGCACCCTTCTTTTGAATAAACCGGGCGCCTATGTTGGAAGTCATAATGATGATGACGTTCTTAAAATCGACAGTATTCCCCAACGCATCAGTGAGAATGCCGTCTTCAAAAACCTGCAGCAGAATATTGAAAATATCCGGATGGGCTTTTTCAATTTCGTCGAATAGCAATACTGAATAAGGTGAGCGTTTGATCCGTTCGGTCAATTGGCCACCCTCTTCATGACCTACATAGCCCGGCGGAGAGCCAATCAACTTGGACACGGAATGCTTTTCCATGAATTCAGACATGTCAAACCGTATCAATGCACGTTCACTACTAAACAGGAACTGCGCGAGGCAACGGGCCACTTCCGTCTTGCCTACGCCCGTGGGTCCCAGAAACAGAAATGAGCCAACCGGTCGCAAGGGGTTTTTAAGACCCGCGCGTGAACGGCGGATCGCGCGAGCCAGAGCTGAAATTGCCGGACGCTGCGATACGACGCGCTTGTGCAGTTCAATCTCGATCCGTAATAACTTCTGCGTCTCTTCCTCTTTGAGCGATGTCACCGGAATGCCGGTCCAGCGAGCAATTACTTCTTCCACATCGTCGCGTGTTACTTCGGCAGAAACGAGCGCGTCCTCCTGGCCCGCACGCCCTGCGGACGTATCTCCGTAAGAACGCGACCATTCGTTCAACTCATTCCAATCTGCAAGATTACCCTGTTCCCGTCGCACGCGAAGTTTGACGCGAGCACCGGCCTCATCAATCACATCAATGGCTTTATCGGGCAAGAACCGATCGGGAATGTAACGATGCGACTGGTATACGGCCGCCTCCAGGGCGTCATCCGTATAACGAACCTGGTGAAAACTCTCGTAGCGCTCACGTACGCCGTCGAGAATTCCCACGGCTTCCGCTTCCGATGGAGGTGGAACCTTCACGGCCTGAAAACGGCGTTCGAGCGAACGATCCTTCTCTATTGACTTGCGAAACTCGGCGGGTGTAGTGGCACCGATACACTGGATTTCTCCGCGCGACAACGCTGGTTTTAGAATATTGGCTGCGTCAAGCGAACCTTCCGCCGAACCAGCACCAACCAGTGTGTGCAGTTCATCGATGAACACGATGTATTGCGGGTTCTCGACCAACTCGCGCATGATTTGCTTCAAGCGCTCCTCGAATTGTCCTCGATATTTCGTGCCGGCAACGATCAGGGATAGATCAAGTGAAAGGATTCGTTTGTTTTCGAGGAACGAAGGAACTTCGCCGCGTACTATTCGCTGGGCCAGTCCTTCAACGATAGCGGTTTTGCCCACTCCGGGCTCGCCGATTAAGACCGGATTATTCTTAGTGCGACGGCAAAGTATTTGTACGACGCGTTCGATTTCGGGTTCCCGGCCCACCAACGGATCCAGTTTGTCATTTGCGGCATCTTCTGTGAGATCGCGCGAGAACTCCACCAGGTGGGGCGTGTCTTTCTTCTGCGATGTGCGAGCGTCGGCTCCCGATTGCCGTGCAATTTCGTCTCTTACAGCGTTCAAGCGCAGCCCGCGTTCATAAAGAATCTCGGCAGCCATAGACCGCTCTTCCCGAAGCAGTCCAAGCAAAAGGTGTTCGGTACCAATGTGGCGATGCTGCAGCCGATCGCTCTCTTCATGCGCGTATGCCAAAACGTGTTTAGTTTCAGGGGCCAGCGGAAGCTCGACGGAAGTGGAGATCTTTTCCCGCAAGAGCGTCCGACCCTCAATCTCTTTACGAATTGATTCGATGGAAACTTGAGCCCGTGGGAAAAAACGTCCAGTGAGTGTTTTGTCTTCGCGCATCAGCCCCAGCAATAAATGCTCCGGTTCTATAGCCGGAGCGCCAAATTGAGAGGCTTCGTAGCGCGCAAAGAAGATTACTCGGCGCGCCTTTTCAGTGTAGCGTTCGAACATCTTTTGTTACCGGTTTGAAAGCTGCCTATGATTACCATGCCGAGCGAAAATTAATCCACCCGGCAACTGGGAGGCATTATAACCCATGAACGAGAGGTCAAAAAGTGTTGTCTGTTCTTTCTACTAAAAAGCCTAACGGCGCTCGTTTTTCAGAGCTGGTCTCAGCTGGAGTGGATACGCCCCTCTTTCAGGATCAAAACTCGATCGCAAAGGCGAGCCATGCTCTCATTATGTGTCGCCACTACTACTAGAGCGAGCCGCGTGCGGGCGTAAAGTCTCAATGTTCTTCCGATCTCCGCACTATTTGCTGCATCAAGGTTTCCCGTAGGTTCATCAGCTAAAACAAGCTCCGGCTTCCCAATTAGTGCGCGGGCCACCGCTACGCGCTGTTGTTCACCGCCGGACAGATGTGTCACAGGGTGGTTTGTCCTCTCTTCCAACCCCAGTTCCGCCAAAGCTTGACGGGCGCAGAGTAGAGCAGCGCTTGTTTTCCAGCGACCGATTAATAGTGGCAAGGCGACGTTTTCGACCGCAGAAAGCTCGGGCAACAGGTAGTGAAACTGAAAAACAAAGCCAATCTTGTTTTGCCGAAGTTTCGCTAACTCCTCACTTCTTACACGCCCAAGATCCTCATGGCCCAGCGAAATAGTTCCATGATCGGGGACGTCCAGGCCTCCTATCAGATGAAGCAAGGTAGATTTTCCGGAACCGGAAGCACCGGTGATGGCGATACTCTCACCCATGCGCATTGAAAACGTCACCCCGCGCAGCACGTCAATTCTTTCCCCACTCGGCGCCTGAAAGCCTTTCCTCAGATCTACAACTCTGAGACCAGAATCCGAAGACGGAGGTCCATCGTCAAGTTGTGACTTGCTTCCAGTCCGAAGCTGGCTGCGAATCGGAGGACCTATCGTTTCTGAACTCTTGACTTTCGACATTCGACTCACTAACCTGCGTCGCGCAATGTCTCGACTGGTCGCAAATGCGCGGCCGCACGAGCAGGATAGAGTGTTGCCAAGACACTCAAGGAAAAGGCAATAAGTGCCGCTAACGCAACTTCCCCAGCCTTCGCATTAAAAGGCACACCGCTAATCGAGTAAACATCGGCTGGCAAACTTACGAGTTTGTAATGATTGCCGATCAGGCAAGCGACAAGACCAAGCAAAACACCGAGGACCGCACCTGAGGCGCCTATGAATGCGCCCTCAATCACAAACAGCGCCATTATTCCCTTCCGGGTCGCACCCAGAGCATTGAGGATAGCGATGTCGCGTCTGCGCTCGACTACAACCAATATTAGCGTTGTCGTGATATTCAGTGCAGCGATTGCGATGATCAGACCGATGATGAAGAGTCCCATGCGGCGTTCCAGAGCAAGCGCGGTAAAGAGAGGTTGATTAGCCTGTTGCCAGTCGACAATTGTGTAAGCGTCGCCCAATTCCCTTCGTATTCCTTCCGCTGTCTGTTTCACGTCATCAACGTCCCGCACCTGCGCACTGATAACGGATGCAGCGTGAGCACCATTGGCAAAGGCGGTTGCGGTATCCAGCGAGATGTAGATCCACGTCGAGTCATATTCGAACAATCCCGAACGAAAGATTCCTGCGACACGAAGCCGACGAGCGCTTTTCGTGAGGGTGCCGCCACTGGTATTCACGGGAATAACCTGGAAGATGTCGCCAACTGCGAGGCCAAGTCTGGTTGCAAGCTCAACGCCAAGAACGGCGCTCGGTTCACGTCCCTCCTGCTGATCGAATAGTGGCGCAAAGGAACCCTCTCGCAGCCATTGATCAAAATGGCCCGCTTGCCAGACCTCACTTTCAGTGCCGCGCAAGACGGCGTAGGACGTGCCGCGAGGAGCGCTGGCCACCGCCCCGTCGTAGGTCGTCGCCGACGCGCTGACCACGCCGTTAACCTTGCGAACGCGAGCTGCCAGGCTTACGTGATCCGCTATCGGTAGGCCATCCGCGCGAAGCACACTGAGATGTGCGGTGCCTTGCAAAATCTTGTCTCGCATCTCATCGCGAAAACCATTTGACAGCGCGAACGCGACAATCAGGGCGGCGACACCCATCATGATGCCAAGTATTGCCGCCGCCGCAGTAACCCGAACGAGTCGGCGCTTGTGGCGCGACCGCAGATAGCGAATCGCCAGGAAGATTTCGTAAGGCATGGATTAAAATCCCGTGATCTTTGTGCTTTGTACTTTGTACTTTGTACTTTGTGCTTTGTGCTTTCAAAGTTCAAAGTACAAAGCACAAAGTTCAAAGCACAAAGTTACAAAGTTCACAGCGCGTGGCTCAAACGCGTCCCGCAGGACACTTTCTAGTGTCCTCGGGTCTGTTTTCGGGCAGCAACTGTTTCAGGTTTGGTGTGTCGTGAGCGGTTTCGTCTCCCTTGGGCCGCAACTCGTAGATCGTGTCAGTAATTCGCCGAAAGCTGAAATGCTGTTCTAAATCGGCTATCAGTGGAAGCTCATCGCGCTGCCAGCCGCAAGGTAACCACCAACGTGGATCGGTGTCGATAAACACTCGCCTCCCAACCTTGAAATAATCATCAATCACCGCGAAGAGTTTGGGCCCCGGCCAACCGCCGCCGGTACCAATCGTTTCCCAGTGACCTGAGCCGATCGCCGCCCAGTAAGTAACGGCAATTGTTTGTGCTCCAGAGATCATCACTGCATTGTCAGGCACAGACAGAAGTTGCTTCTTATATTCCTTGCTCATCGCACGCCGCTGAATGAATTCGCGGCTCACTGGTCTCATAAAAATACCGAAGAGCAACGCTAGTACGAAGATCGCCGTTACACAACAAACAAAAGCCCGGCGGACAGTGCCAAGACGGCTCTCCGCGGTGCGCAGTAGCCATTGGGCCGATAAAGGTGCGAGCGCAGGAAGTCCGGTGAGAAAGTAGCGCCAGTTGACTGCAGTGCTGTAGTTAAAAAACAGCAGAAGATCGGCAAAGATTCCGATTATCCACAGCAAAAGTATCGGGGAAAGTCGTCGCTGGCGCCACTCGCGAAAGGGAGCGAAGGGAAGCGAGATGAATACCAGCGGAGCGCTAATGAACAAGTACATCAGGAATGGTCCAAGATTCTTTACAACCACCGGGTGTCGCGCCGATTCTTCCTGCATGGATTGGCGCCAGCCAAACCAGATCCAGCGATAATGCGGATCGGTGAGAAACCAGTAGGCAAACCAACCGCTGGCGAGAACACCGAAGATGCCGCAAGAAGCAGCAATATAAAGGAGTTCACGCCGTCGCCACTTCCACCCACAAGCGAGCGGGGCCAGCACGAGCCAGGGCGCGTAAAACCCAATGGTCTCGCGCAAGTTGACTCCCAGGCCCAATAGTCCTGCACCCACAAGGATCATCCAGATATTTCTTCGCTCGACTCCACGAAAGTGAATGATCAGAGCGGTAGCTAGCAGGAGGACTGAAGGAACATCAGTCATTACCTGCCCGCCATAGAGTACGAAGACTGGCGAAAACACCAGCAAGAGCGCCGCCACCGTTGCTGTGTAAGCAGACCGAGTCAGATTCTGGGCCAAGACCCAGCAGGCAACCGCGGCAAGGGGTGCTTGAATAACAACGGCATACTTAAAGATCAGGTAAGCATTCTCAGGTTGCACTCGGAAAAGCGCATGGGCGACCACAAACAGTGCGTGGTTTCCAAAGATGAATAGATTGCGGCCCAGAGCCATCGAGGATGGATAGCCAGCGAGCGAAAGCATGGTGTAGTCCATTCCATCCCAATCGCCGATGAAGGGATCGATGAAATAGAGGACCAGGGCGAGAGCCATGAACGCAGGTGGCAACCACCACATCCACGCGCGCCAAAACGAGGATGCCGCGGATCGACGCACTTCGACACCAACCTCAGCACTAACTTCGAGAGGCCGAATCTTATCGGGCGTGTTTGTCGTCGGATGTGTTTGGATCACCAAGTTGAGCTTCGACCGGTTCATCCGGTCGCTTTACCATCTTTACGCGATTACCCTGCGCATTGTACTCAACTTCGTCCATTATGTTGTAGATGAGCAGGACACCGCGTCCTGAGCTTTTGAACAAGTTAGCGGGATCACAAGGGTCTGGAATCTGGCGTATGTCGAACCCTTCACCTTCGTCCTCGACGGTAAAACAAGCCTCTTTCGGTGATAGCTCGGCCGTGATTTTTAGCAGCTTGGTAGGGTCACTCTTGTTGCCGTGCTTGACTGCATTGACAAAGGCCTCATCAAGAGCGATGAAGAGATTTGAGCGTTCCGGCTTAATTAGCCCCAATTTTGATACGCGCTCGTGCAAGTACTGCAGCACACCGTTCATGAGGGCGAGATCGCTGGGTAACTCAAACTCAATCTTTTCGTGCACATGAGAAAGAAGGGTGGGATCGTCAACGTAACGCAATTTGTAGGAGAGTGTTTGTTCGACTATTTCACGTAGTTCTTCTTTGTCGTAAGGAAGGCGTAGATAGTTCGCCGCTCCCAACTTAAAAGCTTTGATGATATCTGGTTGATTACCCTCTCCACCAACAGGCGTAAGCAGGTGTTTGCGCTGAAGCTCACTAATATGATGGCCATTTACTTCAGCTTCGGTCAGATCGCTGATCACTAAATCAAACTCATCGAGATCCTCGCGAGCTAGTGCCTTATCGCGTTCACCGGTGACAACCACTTCATGGCCCAGTTTCCCGAGAACTTCTTCGAGTAGAGTACGCAACTCATCGTTGTTATCGACGACGAGAATCCGGCGTTTCTGCATCCGACTCCAATCCTGATCGTAGTGTCCGAGGGAGAGATCTAACCGCACGTGGGGCGCCACTAATGGGTCTGTACGAAATTATGCCGCGCCGCGTTCGAAATATATCAGAAAGGGGGTGAACGGTGACAGGAAGAAACAATGCGGCGTGAAGGATTAAGGGCACCGCCGTACCGTTCCATCGCCCTTTTTGAGTCGGTCAGGAAAAGACTCTGCGCAACCTCTGTGTACTCGGCGCGTCCTCGGTTAGTTCGGTTTTGGGAGAATTCCACAGCCGAGACGCCGAGTTCGCAGAGGTTGCGCAGAGAAAAACCGTTTTTCGACAGCCTCTTTTCGGGGCTCGGGCTCGGTGGGCGCCGTATTCAGGGTCCCGCGCGGTCCGGGACGAGGCTGATGGCAATCGCTACGAGTGACTTACTACCGCCTTCATCCTTCCCCCACCTGTGCGCTACACTACGCCACCTGTCCTCCCAAATGGCAAAGCACGGAAAACTACAAACGCTGGCCGAATATTTATTGGCGCGATCAGTCCTTGAGGCGCTTGGCGTTTTGCCGGTGTCATTAGCCGTTGGCGCGGGTCGGATCTTGGGTTTTATCGCCTACGCGTCGGCGCGCAATCTTAGACGAACCGGGAAACGCAATCTGGAGTTGGCCTTTCCAGAAAAGAGCGAGTTTGAAAGAGATCAGATACTCCGCTCCTGTTTTGCCAATTTGGGATGCCAGCTGGGCGTTTTTAGTAAGTTTTCAATCGCCCCTGCCAGCTCCCTGCTTGAGCTCATTGATCTTGAAGGTCTTGAACATCTCGAAACAGCAAGAGCCCAGGGCCGCGGCGTTATCCTTTTCACAGGTCATCTCGGCGCCTGGGAATTAACGAGTTTGGTGCTATCGCTGCGAAACCATCCACTTAGCTTCTTAGTACGTCGAATCGATAACCCGAGGGTTGAACAACTGGTCGATGCTCGCCGCACACGCTTTGGCAACCAGACGTTGGACAAACTCTCCGCTGCGCGCTCGATGGTCAGGATCCTGCGTTCTGGTGAGGTTCTGGGTCTACTATTAGACTTGAATACGCTCCCCGACGAAGCAATCTTCGTGGATTTTTTTGGCATTCCGGCCTCAACCGGTTTCATGGTCGCTAAGCTCGCTTTGCGCACGGAGGCTCCTATAATTCCGATCTTCGCGCCCTGGGAAAAGAAGCGGAAAAAATTTGTGGTCCGTGTTGAAGCGCCCGTTTCCATAGAATGCACAGGCAACGAAGATGAAGACGTCCGCCAATTGACCGCGAAGCTTTCGCTGATCGTAGAGAACCAGATCAGAAGCTATCCCGACCAGTGGCTTTGGATTCATAAGCGCTGGAAAACAAGACCGCCTGGCGAGCCGAGTGTCTATCAATGAAATGATGAGTGTGTGTCTGCTAGACTGGACGCGAAACTTCCTATGGATATTTCTGCCGAGCGAGGACTCAAGAGCGCAAGAGTGCAAGATACCCTCGAACGCGTCTTTCATTTTTCAAAGCTCTCGACTTACAGCGCCAAAGATCGGTTCTTGATCCGCGCCGCGGACGTCGTCTTTTTCGTGTTGATACGAGTAATCGGCAGTACGGTGCGCTGGGAAATTAACGGCTGGGAGAACTGGGAAGCTGCCAACCGAGATTTGAATGTTCCGATCTATGTTTTTTGGCACAATCGCGTTTTACTGAGCACCTATTTTTGGCGGCGTCGTGGCATAGTAGTAATGACCTCGCAGAGTTTCGATGGCGAATACATTGCCCGATTTATCCAGCGCTTTGGCTACGGAGCAGCACGAGGCTCAAGCACGCGGGGAGGCACGGGAGCGATTGTTGAGATGGTGCGATTGATGCGCGCGGGCTGTCCGGCCGCCTTCACAATCGATGGACCAAAGGGTCCACGCTACGTTGCCAAAATGGGCGCCGTATTGCTCGCAAAAAAAACTGGGCAACCGATTCTGCCGTTTACTGTGACTGCGAAGAGGTATTTGAGCGTCAGGAGCTGGGACCAGTTTCAGGTGCCCTTGCCGTTCACGAGAGCTCGCGTCGAAGTCGCGCCACCGATATACGTTGCCAAGGACGCAAGCGAAGAAACGATGCTGACCAAACGCGACGAGTTGCAGCAAGCGCTTGATGAGATTAACAACCGCGGCGAGAAGTGGCGCGGTCAGCACCGCCTGCGGTAACGAGCGATCCCAACGCTACAGGAAACCCCGCTACCGAGACGGTGTGAAAACTTTTTAGGTGACGATATGGGCGCCGGTCGTACACAAAGTCAGAACCGGGAGCGGTAGCGACCGGGTCGTCTCCGAGATGCTCGACTGCGCTGTCTTACTTGAGAAAACGAAAACTTTGCGATGCGTGGAACCCGGTCGCTACTGACTGTGTGAAAAGTCAGTCGAGTGAAGAAGGATACCAACATGATCGCAACTTCAATACAGTACCGCGAGCGAAGCGACCGGATGCCGGCACTCAACCACCGTTTCAAGAGTTCTTACGATTATTGAGTGCCGGCATCCGGTCGCTTCGCTGCGGTACTGTATTGGGTGGCGCCACCAACCGAATAATTCATGCTCAATCGCCAAGTTTCTTCCCACTCGCTACCGCTCGCGGTTCTGCAGTTGAGGGCTGAATGAGTAAATGATATATGACCAATGATTCCTCCAGCGCTTTAAAGAAATTTGAGTAGTCATGACGCCGGAAACTCGTACCAATCACACTCTGCCGTTATTGCTTCATATCGCCACGACTATCACGGGATTGATCGATGCGATAAGTTACCTCGCCCTCGGACATGTGTTCACGGCAAACATGACCGGAAACGTCGTTTTCGTCGCGTTCGCTGTGGCCGGAGTACCTGGGCTTTCGTTGACGCGTTCGCTCACCGCGCTTGTTGCATTTCTGATCGGCGCCGGGATCGGCGGCCGCGCTGCTACTCGTCTTTCAGAGGTCTCGACACGGAGGTGGATTTCGACAGCCCTAAGCCTGGAATCGGCTTTGTTACTCGTCGCAACGCTTGCTGCTATCAATTTCCGTAATTCGTCGGGAAGTTCGTTCCAATTGTATTCGATCATAGTGCTTACGGCGTGTGCGATGGGAATTCGAAACGCGACAGTTCGCAAGATGGCGATCCCGGATCTCACCACTACGGTTCTTACCTTGACCATTACTGGTCTGGGAGCCGATTCAAGATTCGCCGGCGGTACTAGTCCACGATGGCGCCGCCGGCTTCTCGCCGTTCTATTGATGTTCTTTGGAGCCGCGATAGGAACGCTGTTGCTAAGGCGCTCGTTGGTCTTGCCCTTGGCTATCGCGACACTCTTGTCAATCTGCTGTGTCGCGATATCAATGAAACAGCGAGATGGTTCGGCGC
>Ga0070708_100000760_pt1 | contig 24312 bp, 15 predicted proteins | sample KBSK5503metaG_FD_65469 | JGI IMG/M metagenome (GOLD analysis project Ga0070708, IMG submission 65469) | Corn, switchgrass and miscanthus rhizosphere microbial communities from Kellogg Biological Station, Michigan, USA - KBS K5-50-3 metaG | ecosystem: Host-associated > Plants > Roots >... | reverse complement strand
AAGGCATGCCTCAGCGGCCCATGAAACCCCGGAACTCGGTGATGTCAAAGTAGATCGTCAACGAGACGATCTGGCCGTTCTCGACTTTCCAGACCTCCGCATCATCTTGATGAAGGCGACCGTCGGCCGGGTTCACGTAGTCGTAGCTCACCACGGCTGCCGCGTTCGGGCCTTCGACGATCAGTTGCTTCAGCTGGACCTTGCCGACCGCTCGCAGGAAGCCGCTGAACGACTGGATGAAGGCCTCTCGGCCCTGAGCGTTGAGCTTCCCGCTTGCATCAGAGAAGCCGACGCTCTCGGAGAGGTTGTCTTGCCAGGAAGTGTCTTTTCGTGCTAGCCCGGGCCAGGGGCCGGGCGGCCCGGTTCAGGCCGCCAGCTTGGCGGGCTTTTCCGGGATGGCGTCCTGGCCGACGTCGGCCAGGGCCGGGTCGGCGGGGCGCAGTTCGGCGGGACGGGCCTGGCCGTGTGCCTGGGCGGGGTTGCCGGGCTCGGCCGCCGCGGTGCCGTGCTTCCACTGGGGGTGGGCGGCGGCGTAGGCCACCAGGAGCAGCCAGGCGGCGAGCGCGAGCGTGACCACGATCGGGATGGCGATGAGGGAGGCGGTGGATCCGTCCATGACCGGTACTTCCTTCCGGGTTAGGTTTGGTTCTGATTCGAGGCTGCCCGCCGCCGCCCGCGGCTGGTAGGGGCCGCGTGTTTGACGGGATACAAGGCGGGCTTGTACCTGGTTATGCTGGCCGCATGGCGCTCAGCGGCCACGTCCCCGACCTCGGCGCGCTGGAGGTGCTGCTCGGCGTGGCCCGGGCCGGCAGCCTGAACGGCGCCGCCCAGCAGATCGGGGTGAGCCAGCAGGCGGTCTCGGCGCGGATCCGGGCCATGGAAGCGCAGACCGGGGTGCCGCTGGTGCGGCGCAGCCCGCGCGGTTCGACCCTGACCCCCCAAGGCGCGGTGATCGCGGAGTGGGCGTCCCGGCTGCTGGAGGTGGCGGCCGGGCTGGACGCCGGGATCGCCGCGCTGCGCGCGGACCAGCGCAGCCGGCTGCGGGTCAGCTCCAGCTCGACCATCGCCGAGCAGCTGCTGCCGGCCTGGCTGGCGTCGTTCCGGGCCGCGGCCGGCCTCCCGGGCGGCCCGGCCCCCGATGTCGTGCTGACCGCGGTCAACTCCGAGACGGTCATCGGCCACGTCACCGAGGGGACCGCGGAACTGGGCTTCATCGAGGGACCGCGGCGGCCGGCCCGGCTGCGCAGCCGGGTCATCGGCCATGACCGGCTCGCCGTCGTCGTCGCCCCCGGCCATCCCTGGCGGCGCCGCCGCAGCGGGATCAGCGCTGCGGAACTGGCCGCCGCTGCCCTGGTCAGCAGGGAAGGCGGCTCGGGGACCCGGGACACCCTGGCCGCGGCGCTGGCCGCCGCCCTCGGCGCGGGCTACGCCCAGGCTTCCGCCGCGCTGTCGGTTTCCACCACCGCGGCGGTCCGCGCGGCCGTGCTGGCTGGCGCGGCGCCCGCGGTCATCAGCGAACTGGCCGTCGCCGATGACCTGGCCGCAGGCCGGCTGGCTGAGGTCCGGGTACCCGAGCTTGACCTGCGCCGGACCTTGCGCGTCATCTGGGCCGGCGCGGCGAGCCCGCCCGCCGGCCCGGCCCGGGACCTGGTCGCACACATCGCCAGCCGGGCGACCTCGCCCAGGCCAGTGGCTCCCTTATCAGTTCAGTGGCAGCAGCGCGATCGACTGCTCCACGACCCAGCGGTGCACGCCCAGGGCGGAGCCGTGTTCCCTCGCCCAGTCCGGGTCGCAGGCTGAGGAGGCGGCGCGGAAACCACCGGCCGTTCGGTAAATCAAGATTTTCCGAACGGGCCGTGGTGCTTGTTTCCCGCGAGCAGGTCAGCCAGTTCAGCGGCCGCCCTGGCGGATGGGAGCTAGGTCGCCCGGCGGGCCTGCCGCCCGGGACTCGCGGCCCTCCTCCGCCAGCACGACCGGAGCGCGGCTGAGAACAGCGATCCCGGCCACCGCGATCGCGCCGCCGACCAGCTGGAGCGCAAGCAGCCCTGGTGACCGCGCCAGCTGCTCCTGGAACACGACCGCGCCGAGGATGACCGAGGAAACCGGTTCAACGGTGTCGATGACCGGCAGGCTCAGCGAAAGCGGTCCGGCGTTGAATACGCTCTGGCCGAACAGGCCACTGAGGATGCCGACGGCCATGAGCGTATACGGCTCCCACGTGGCCAGCACGCCCGGACCCCGGGTCATGAGAAGGCCAACGCTGCTCTTGGTGACCGCGTTGACCAGCGAGTACATCACCGCGGTCGCTACGGCAAGCCAGATGACGCGGGCAGTTCCACGAGATCGAAGCGCCTTGAAGGCGCTCAGCACGGTCAGCCCCGTGATGCCCGTCAACGCCGGCGCCCACGCCGCAAGGTCCGGCACGCTCACCCCGCCTGCCGGCGGGGCAACCGCGACGAAGATGGCCATCCCGGATACGACGCCGAGGCCGCCGATAATTCCCTTCCGCATGAGCGGGCGCCGGTTCCTGTGAGCGATCATCGGCAGCGCGAACAGCACCTCCGTGGCAACCAGCGGCTGGACCAGCGCCAGCGGGCCGAACGCGAGCGCGACCGCTTGAATACCGAACGACAACACGGTTACCGACACGCCGCCCAGCCACCGGCGATCGTGCGCCAGCGCCACCAGCAACCCGAAGCGCAAGGTACGCGCCTGGGTCTGCCTCGCGGCCCCCTGCTGGACGAGCGAGCCGAGCGCAAAACAGAACGCGGCACACAGCGCGGCCACCACAGCGATTGTGATTCTCACCCGAGCACCATCCCGGCCCGGCCGGGCATCCCACACCGTCAAGCTGGGTAAGTGGTCATGCCCCAGTGCCAGAAAGCTGGTGATCAAAAGCAGTCATGATGTCTGGCTCTGGGAGCTACGCCGTCGTAGAGTCACGTCTGGGACATCGGTGGGCTGGCCACCGGGATCCGTAAGCGAGGGATTACGACCGATAGTGTCGAGAGCCCGGCGCAAGGAGCGGATGCGTTCGTGGCCTCGATTCTCGATAGTGTCGTCCAGCCGGTGTGGATGGTCGACCAAGCCGGGCTGATCCGGTTCGCAAAGGCAGGCGGCACGGTGCTGCGGGCACGGATCCCGCTAGCGCATGACTGGGCGGGCGACGCTGGCGTGGTGCTGTGAGCTCGCCGCGGCGGATTCGCGTCATCGTCGGTGAGGACCAGCCCTTCGTCCGGGAAGGGATCGTTCAGGTCCTGCAGGACGGCGGATTCGATGTGGTCGGCACTACCGCCAACGCCAGGGACCTGGTCCAGATGGCCGACGCCTACGGCCCGGACGTCGTCATAGCTGACATACAGATGCCCCCCGATCATGCCGATGACGGGCTCCGGGCGGCGCTGGCGATCCGCGCCGCTAATCCCGGCGTGGGCGTGCTGGTCCTGTCCCAGTTCCTGGAGGACAGTTACGTGTTCGACCTGGTCTCTGAGGGCGCGCAGGGCGTCGGCTACATACTCAAAGAGAAAGTGGGCGATATGCGCCTGTTCACCGACGCCGTGCGCCGCGTCGCCGCCGGCGGGTCGGCGCTTGATCCAGACGTGGTCGGGCGTCTCGTGGGCCGCACGCGCAAAGCCAGCCCCGTAGATGACCTGACACCGCGCGAGCGGGAGGTGCTGGCGCTGATCGCCGAGGGTCGTTCCAACGCCGGTATCGCACGCGAGCTGGTGGTGAGTGTAGCCGCCGTGGAACGGCACGTGACCAATATCTTCGACAAGCTCGGCCTCAATCAGTCAGCTGACCAGCATCGCCGGGTTCTTGCGGTGCTCACATACCTGAAGGCCTGACCAGCCCGATATACGCGAGGAGGCTGCCAGCGCCGGCCTCCTGCCGAAATCCTGCCCGCCGACCGGCCGGCAATCGGGTTAACCCGACAATCGCGGGCGGCGCCGGATACCTCCTGCTCGGGTTAACCCGACGTGGTGTGCGGGAGACCTCCAGCCTTGACCATGAAGGTCCCTCCATTGGCCGGAGAGAACTTGCGGGGCAGGCTCGTCTTTAGCAGACGCTATCGCGTACCGGCCAAACCCGAGGGAGTTGTCATGGCGCAGAGGGATCGGGCCTCGGCTGGGCCCGGATCCGAGCAGGGGGGCGGCTGATGGCCGAGCCCGCGAATACCCTTCACGAGCGGGCGCCAGATTCTTCATCCGCCCGGCCGATATGGGCGCCATCAGCAGAGCCCGCGACTTGGACGCAGCCGAGTGCCGATCAGATGGCTGCCGTTCATCGGCCGGGGCACGGCCCAAGGCTGCTGGGTCGACGCGCGGAGTGCAGCGTGCTCGACCGGTTCATGGATGCTGTCCGTTCAGGTGAGAGCCGGGCGCTGGTGGTGTGCGGCGAGCCGGGCGCCGGCAAGACGGCGCTGCTGGACTATCTGACGGGGCAGGCGTCGGGCTGCCGGGTGGCCCGCGCCGTCGGCGTGCGGTCGGAAATGGAGCTGGCGTTCGCCGGGCTGCATCAGCTGTGTGTTCCTCTGCTGGACGGGCTGGAGCGCCTGCCGGTACCGCAGCAGGACGCACTGCGGACCGCGTTCGGCCTCAGCGCCGGCCCGGCGCCGGACCGGTTCCTGGTCGCGCTGGCCGTGCTGGGATTGCTGTCGGAGATGGCTGTGAAGCAGCCACTGATCTGCGTGATGGATGACGAGCAGTGGCTGGACCGCGCGTCGGCGCAGGTTCTGGGGTTCGCCGCGCGACGGCTGGCGGAAGAGCCAGTCGGGCTGGTGTTCGCGGCGCGCACTCTGGGGAAGGAGCTGGCCGACTTGCCGGAGCTGAGGGTGGAGGGCTTGGCAGCGGACGATGCGCGGGCCCTGCTGGACTCAGCGCTGACCGGGCCGCTAGACGCGCGGGTCCGGGATCGGATCGTGGCCGAAACGCGAGGGAACCCTTTGGCGTTGCTCGAGTTGGTACGGGGGGTGACGCCAGCCGAGCTGGCGGGGGGGTTCGGGCTGCCCGGCGTAATGCCGCTGTCGGGGCGGATTGAGGAGAGCTTCCGGCGGGAACTTGACACCCTGCCGTCCGCCAGCCGACGGCTGATGCAGCTGGCCGCGGCCGACCCGTCCGGTGACTCGCTGCTCGTCTGGCGGGCAGCCGGGCGGCTCGCGATCGGGGCGGAGGCGTTGACACCCGCAGTCGAGGCCGGCTTGGTCGAGTTCGGTACGCATGTACGGTTCCGGCACCCGCTGCTGCGCTCAGCCGCCTACCGGTCGGCGTCGCTACAGGAGAAGCAGGAGATGCACGGCGCGCTGGCGGAAGCCGCCGATCCGGCGGCTGATCCAGACCGCCGGGCCTGGCACCGCGCTCAGGCCGCGCTCGGGCCCGACGAGGACATCGCCGCCGAGCTCGAGTATTCGGCCGGCCGGGCGCAGGCCCGCGGCGGGCTGGCCGCGGCGGCCGCGTTCCTGGAGCGCGCGGCCATGCTGACCCCCGAGCCGGGCCGCTGGGCGCAGCGGCTGCTTGCAGCGGTTCGGGCCAAGCGCGACGCCGGGGAACTGGATGCGGCGCTGGGGCTGCTGGTCCCGGTCGAGACCGGGCCGCTGGACGCGCTGCAGGCCGCGGAGGTGAAGCGCCTGCGCGGGCAGATCGCGTTGTACCAGCGTCGCGGCAGCGACGCGGCCCGGCTGTTGCTCAGCGCGGCGCGGCGCCTCGAGCCACTTGACGCCGCCCGGGCCCGCGAGGCGTACCTGGAGGCCCTCTGGGCGGCGGCCACGTGGGCCGGCGAGCTGGATATAGCCGGCGGCGTGCGGGAGGCCGCCGAGGCCGCACGTGCAGCGCCGCCCGGCCCTGGCCCGCCCCGTACGGTCGATGTCCTGCTCGACGCGTTCGCGTTGCGGCTGACGGAGGGCCACGCAGCGGCTGCCCCGGCGCTGACCCAGGCCCTGGACCTGTTTCTCGCGCTGGATTTCGGCACTGATGAGGCGAGCCGCTGGCTCCGGCTCGTCGGCGGGAGGGTCAGCCAGCTCATCGCTCTGGAGCTGTGGGACTTCGATTCCTGGCACGCCCTGGTCGTCGGCCAGGCCCAGTTCGCGCGCGACACGGGCGCCCTCGTGCACTTGCAGTTCGCGCTCGACTACCTGACCAGAGCGCACCTCCTGGCCGGTGAGCTGGCCCCGGCGGAGCGGTTGATGGAGGAAGATCGTCTCATCGCGGAGGCGACCGGGAACCCGTCGGCCGCGCACAGCGCGATGATGCTCGCGGCCTGGCGAGGCGACGAGGCAGACGCATCCAAGGTAATCGAGATCACCGCGCAGGAGGCGACCGCACGTGGTCAGGGCAGGCTGGTCAGCTTCGCGGACTACGCCAGCTCGCTACTGTACAACGGCCTCGGCCGGCACGACATCGCACGCGATTGCGCACGGCGGGCCTTCGAGCGCGACCATCTCGCGTACGCGCCTTTTGTCGTACCCGAGCTAGCTGAGGCGGCGGCCAGGACCGGTGACGTCGCCCTGCTCGGCGCCGCACTGGAGTGGCTGTCCGAACGTACCAGGGTGACGCCCACCGAGTGGGTGCTGGGGATCGAGGCCCTCGTCCGCGCGCTGCTCAGCGAGGAGACGGCGGCCGACAGCTACTACCGGGAGTCGATCGAGCACCTGAGCCGGACCCCGATCCGGGCGCAGCTGGCACGCGCGCACCTGCTGTACGGAGAGTGGCTGCGCCGCCAGGGCCGCCGTACCAACGCACGCGATCATCTGCGCACTGCCTGCGAGATGCTGGACGCGATGGGCATGGAGGCGTTCGCCAAGCGGGCCCGCCGTGAGCTGGTGGCCGCCGGCGAAACAGCTCGGAAGCGAACCGTCCACACAACCTACGGGGGCCCCGGCCAGGCCAGCGAGCCGCTGACCGCCCAGGAGGCCCAGGTGGCCCGGCTGGCCCGCGACGGCCTGTCCAACCCGGAGATCGGCTCCCGCCTGTTCATCAGCACGCGTACCGTCCAGTACCACCTGAGCAAGGTCTTCACCAAGCTCGGCGTCAACTCCCGTAGCCAGCTCCACCGCGTCCTGCCCGCAGACCCTTCTCACATGCCATGAGTCGCCGGAGGCCTGGCGAAGTCGGCGAGCCGGTCAGCCAATTCAGCGGCTTCCAGCTTATGTACCTGGCCGAGGGCGAGGTGCTGCGCTACTCCCCCGACGAGTCGGACCTGCTGGCCACCGAGCGCAAGGTGGCGGCGCTGTGGAAGGTCATCGAGCGGGCCAGGGACGCGGGCGACTGGCGGCCGCGGCCCAGCAGGCTCGCCTCCACACGTGGTCGGCCGCGGGGCCGCCGACTATCTGACGTTGCGGCGTTAAGCTGCTGGACGAACCCGCGTTACGGTGGGGCGGCCGGGGTGGACCGCAGGGCAAGAGCGGGCATCTCGGCGTGCGCTGGGCTCTGCAGCTGAACCGCCGAATGCCTCGCTGGCCAACGCGCGAGCCCAGCGCATCCGAACGACGGCAGTCTCGGGGTGGTCGCCAAACTCCTGTGCTACTCGTTCGGCACAGCCCTGGCCGCCGAATTCACGGACGGCCGTGGCGATGGCATGCTGCACTTGAGCCGCGCCGGGATCATTAGAGCGCTGCAGCGCCGACACGAAGAGGGCGTCGGCTCGCAGCGCGCTGATGCTCGGGTGCCGCATCGCTAGCCACATGGTGGGCCTCCTCCGTAAGTAAGTGTCCCGGCTAGGCTTCGTTGGTTTCGGTGGCTGACAAGAGTGCTGGAGACGCCTACGCGAGAGTCGGCTGTCCCCGGAAGGCGGATAGATTGATCTTGGTTCTCCATGTAATGAGCCTGCCGAGGAGGCGGCGGTTATCCAATGGAGCGGCCTTCAGTTCCGGGGGTCAGGTTCGTCCGCGTGCGGCATCGGGTTAACCCGAGGTGCCCTCCCGGCGGCCACCGAGCCGGGCTCGCTAACTGGAGCGGATTGTGGGGTTTACCCGATTGCCTCTTTGACGGCCGCCTACCAGGATGCGTGACGTGGGCAAGCGGATCCTGATTGTTGACGACAACCCGGACTTCCGCGCCGCGGCTGCTGAACTGCTCGTCGAACGCGGTTTCGAGCTCATCGATGAGGCAGCCGCAGACGGTGACGAGGCATTTTCTGCTGTATCCCGGGCATGCCCAGACGGAATACTCCTCGACATAAACCTCCCGGGGCGAGACGGGTTCGCGGTTGCCAGGTTGCTGGCCTCCGCCTGCCCCCGGGTCAGGATCGTGCTGACGTCCTCCGAAGTCGATCGGGTTCCCGCCCAGGTATTGAAAAACAGCGGCGCGACGATGTTCGTGCCGAAGGACCAACTGGCCACCGCCCATCTTCACGAGCTCTTCGCCGGGTAACCGTGATCGAGGAGGCAGAGATGGCTCACACGGCTGGCATTACGGGGAGCGGGATGCTAGCCCGGAGTACTGTCCCGCCTGCGGCCGGGCTTGTGATGTCTACCGTTCCGTTGAGCGCGCCGATGCGGTCGCACAGGCCGTTCAGCCCGCTGGCTTCCGACCGGGGCCGGGCACCGCCGATCCCGTCATCGCGCACCTCGACGTAGCACCGGTCGTTTTCGACGTCTACCCGCACCCAGGCGGACGTCGCATGAGCGTGCCTGACCACGTTGGTGAGCGCTTCGGAGCAGAAGAAGTACGCGCTCGCCTCGATCGGAGCGGGGAGCCTGCGGTCAGGCACATCGAGCTGGACGGGGATTGGGAGCCGGGCGGCGAGGACGTCGATGGCCGCGGCGAGACCGCGCTGCGTCAGGATGGCGGGGTGGATCCCTGCGACAATGTCGCGCAGGTCCTCGATCCCGCGCCTGGCGTCGCGCAGGGCCAGGCCGAGCAGTTCTTTGGCGCGCTGCGGCGCGGATTCCCATTTCTGCTCGGCGAGCTGGAGGTTGATGATAGTGGTGACGAACCGCTGCTGGGCGCCATCGTGCAGGTCGCGGGTGACGCGTCGGCGTGCGGTGTCGGAGGCGGCGACTAGGCGCGCCCGGGAGGCGGTCACCTCGGCCCGCGCCTCGGCGTTCGCAATCGCGGTGGCGACCAGCTCGGTGAAGCCGGCCAGCCGTGTCTCGGTGTCGGCCGACAGCGGCTCTTCGCGGGTGAATGCCACCATCATCGCCCCCCACAGTCGGCCCTCGACGACGATCGGCACCCCGATCGACGAGCGGAGCCTCCAGTCGTGGGTGGCTACCCGGCCGATCACGCCCGAGATGGCGTCGTTGTAGTCGATCCGCGCCGGCCGGGCCGTCTGGTGCACCAGCGTGGTCACGTTCCGCCCGCCGAGGGGCAACCGCCCGCCGACCGGGGTCGGCGGCGGCGCGCCCGTGCTGGTCCACGCGCCGACGATCTCGATCGCGTCCTGAGGGTCGTCGTAGCGGACCACGACCGCGAATTCGACTGCCAGCACTTGGCCGACCTCCTCGGCGACCGCGGCGAACACCTCTGCCAGCGGCGCCGCCCGGGCCACCAGCGTCGCCACCCGCCGCAAGGCCGCCTGCTCGTCAGCGATCCGGCGATACCCTGCGTACAGCTGGGCGTTATCCAAGGAGACGGCGAGCTGGCCGGCGATCAGCCTGACGGCGTCCAGCCGTCCGGTGCTGAACGCGCCGCGGATGAGCCGGTTTTCCACCAGCAGCACCGCCCGCAGCAGGCCGCGGCTGAGGATCGGGGTGGCCAGCAGCGAGCAGCAATCGGCGTCGGCGAAGTACGGGTCGCGGGCGAACCGGTCATCGCTGGTGGCGTCGGCCACGACCAACGGCTCCCGCGTGCGCTGAGCGTATCGCAGCACCGACATCGGCACCGCGCGCTCATGACCGGTGCCCATGACCGGGGCGGTGCCGACGGGTGCGGGCAGCAGCCAGTCCTGCCGCTCCTCGTCCCACAGCAGCAGGTGGACGCCGGTAGCGCCGGTCATCGCGCTGAGCACCTGGACCACGCGGGCGTGCAGCCGTCCGACGTTGGTCTCCGAGCTCAGCGCCTGTGACGCGGAAAGGATGCCGAGCAGGTCAATCGTTCCGGTCGTGACGGCCGAGCGGCGCTGCGGAAGATCTCCGGGCTGGTCGCCGTCCCGCGCGGCGGTCGCGTCGGACGGTGGCCGTAGGGCCGGGTAGGCCCAGTCCAGCTGGCCGACCTTCGCGGTCGCGCCCCAGGTGGCGTAATCCTGGCGGGCCCGGGCGAGAAGGTAGTGGCCGACGTGGTCGACGCCGTGGGCGAGGTAGAAGCGGGCCGCGCGTTCGCCGATCAGGGCCCCGTGCCACGGGCGCTGGCGCTGAAAGGCCACGCGCAGGGCCGCGTCGAAGCCCAGGACCGCGGTGCGGAAGTCGCCGACGGCCCAGGCCCGCTCGGCCTCGACCAGCCGCAGCAGGTGCAGGAAGTTGGCCGGCGCGTCCGCGGCGCGTTCGGCCAGCCACCGGGTCACGTCGTCCAGTTCTGACAGCAGGCTTTCCCGCTCGTCGCCGTCTGCGGCGCAGGCTTGCCCGGCCAGGGCCAGCCCGCGCAGCAGGTGGGCCACGGCGGTTATGTAGAGGCCCAGGGCATTCGGCAGCAGCGGCATCGCCGCCGCGGTGTGCCGCGCCAGGCCGGCCGGATCGCCGAAGATGGCGGCCGCGATCGCGCGGGTGATGTGCGCATGGAGAAGCCCGAACGGATTGCCGGCGTACCTGTCGATGGTGACTGTCTCATCCGCCGCCGCGGCACTCTCGCCGCGCAGCACGCCGGCCAGCCACCGGTAGCTGTCGAGCCACTGACTGGCCTCCTCGTTGCCCGTGCGCCGCACGAAGGCCAGCCCCGCCTCCACCTCGGTGGCGCAGGCATCCAGCGATGGCGCGCAGTCCAGCAGGCCCACCACGGTCGGGTGGTAGGTGGAGTAGCCGGCGTTGGCCAGGTCTCCGCCCGCGATCAGCCCCTCCCGGGCCCGCTGAACCTCATGGACACCGTTTTCGAGCGGCTCGAAGTACCAGCTGAGGTCACCGAACAGGTAGCGCGCCTGCGAGGTGCCGGGCTCGTAGCCGCGGGCCTCGCCCAGCGCCACGATCCGCCGCAACGCCTGGTACCCGGCGGCGTAGTCGCCGCGCAGCGCCACAGCGGCCAGGGCGGCGTGGCTGGCCGGCCCGAGCAGCGTGGGTCCCGGGCCATGCTCGAGCCAGATCCGCAGCGATTCCAGGCTCAGCCAGGCGAGCGTGGCGTGGTCGGCGACAAAGTAGACCGCCGGCAGCGCCGCATTGATCAGCCGGGTGGCGGCGAGCAGCGTGGGGTCGGTGATTTCGGGCCGGGCCCGATCGGCGGCCTCGGTGTAGTCCAGCCATCGGTACAGATAGTCGAACCGGTGATCCAGCTCGCCGGCGAGCCGGCCCGCAGCCGGTACGGTTATGCCGAGCTCGCGCAACGAGTCGATGCCCAGATCGATCGCTTCCGCGAAACGTTTCCGGCGGGTCAGACTGCGCACTTGCACCGCAGTCGCGCCGGCGCGCTGCAACGCGGTCGCGCACAGCCCCTCGATCGCGCGATACTCCTCGTCCGCCTCCTGCAGGAGCCCCCGGCCGTACAGGGCGGCGTGCCGGCCGTTGTGCACCTCGATCAGCGTGGCGGTCTCGCCCGGGTTGATCAGCCGCAGCGCGGTGGCCAGCAGCGCGTTCACCAGGGAGTAGTCCCCGATCAACGTGGCCTGGCCAGCGGCGCGCCGCAGCAGCCGCACCACCACACGGCGCTCCGCGGGATCATCGACTGCGTCGGCCACCGGCAGGTACTGCTCGGCCGCGACCGCGAACAACTCCGGCACAGCCGCGAGCCGCCGCGCCATGGCCAGCTGCAGCGCGCGCCGCCGCGGCGGGTCCATCCCGCTGAGGATCACCTCACGGATCCGGTCGTGGCGGAACCGCACCGCCCGACGCACCCCGGGCTCCGCCACCAGCAGGCCATCGTCGAGGGCGGCCGCCAGCATCTGGTCCACAATGTCCGCCGGCGCGGCGGCGGCCGTCTGCAGCAGGCTCAGCTCGGCTCGCCCGCCAAGACACGCCATGGTCTCCACTACCTGCCGAGACCGCGGCGGCATCGCCTCGATCCGCGCCCCCAGCAGCGCGGCCACCTCGGACTGGCCCAGACGAGCGCGCACCGCTTGCGCATCCCACCGCCACCCGGCGGCCGCGGTCGCGGTCAGGACGCCGTCGCGGCGCAACTCGTTGAGCAACTCCACGATCTCGTACGGATTGCCGTGCGTATGCGACTCGACCACCTCGGCCAGGCCCGCCGCTGCGGCCTGGTCCACGTGCAGCATCTCGGCAACCATGGTGACGGAGCCGGAGACCGGCAGGTTCTCCAGGCGCAGGTGCCGCACTCCGGGCTGGTCGCGCCATCGGGACAGAGGTGCCGCCAGCCGATGCGCCGCGTCCACGTCACCCTCGCGGTACGCGCCCACCAGCAGCAGCCCCTCGACCGGCTCCTCGCTCAGCACCAGGTCCATGAAGCCGAGCGGCGGACGCCCCGCCCACTGCAGGTCATCGAGGAACATCACCACCGGCCGCTTCCGCGAGGCAACCGCCCGCAGCACCTCCACGCTGGCCCGCTGCGCCCGAGCCTGCGCGGTCAGCGGATCCCCCGGCTCTGCCGACACCCCGAGCAGCGCCGCGAACTCCGGCAGCACCGCGGTCAGCAGGCCCGCGTTCGCGCCGACCGCGCCCAGGATCCGCCCGCGGACCTTGGCCAGCTCATCCTCCGGCTCGGCCAGCAACAGCCGGCCCAGCGCCCGGAACGCCTGATTGGCCGCGTCGAACTCCAGGTCGCGCCGGTACTGGTCGAACTTGCCCGCCACGAACCAGCCATCCGCACCCGTCACCACCGGCCGCAGCTCATCGGTCAGCGCCGTCTTGCCCACCCCCGGCGACCCGACGACCAGCACCCCCCGGCACCGGTCCGCCAGCGAGTCCTCGAACGCCGCCGCCAGCGCCGCCACCTCGTCATCGCGGCCCACCAGCCGCGACGGCGGCAGCAGCCGCGCCGGAATGTCATGCTCGCCGACCCGCAACACCTTCGTCCCCGGACGTGCCCGGGAGTCCCGCAGCCGCTCCAGGTCGTAGATCAGGCCGTCCGCCGTCTGATATCGGTTGTCCGGCTCTTTCTCAAGAAGATGCACGATGATCTCGGACAACGGTCCAGGTACGGCCGGGTTCGCCTGATCCGGCGGCGCTGGCACCCGGGCTAGGTGATCGTGAGCGAGCCGCAGCGGGTCCCCGGAACCGAACGGCGGCGCGCCCGTGGCCAGCTCATACAGCGTCGCGCCCAGCGCGTACAGGTCGGCCCGCTGATCCACCGGCCGCCCGGTCCGCCCGGTCTGCTCCGGCGCCAGGTACGCCAGCGTCCCCACGATCCGGGCGTGGTGGGTGAACTCCGGGCGGATCTCGGCCAGCGAACTCGCCAGCGCGAAATCCACCAGGCACGGCGCACCATCGCCGGAGACCACGATGTTCGCCGGGGTGATGTCACGGTGCATCACCCCCCGGCGGTGCATCCCCGCCACCGCCCGAGCCAGCCCCAGGCCCAGCCCGAGCAGGTTATCGACCGCCGGCGGCTTGGCCAGTTCGGCCAGGGTCGTGCCGCCGGCGTCCGCCAGCACGATCGACCCCGGGAACTGGGGCGCCTCCGCCAGTTGTACAACCCCTGCGACGCCGCGCAGCCGCGCCAGCATCACCGCTTCATGCCGCAGTCGGCGCTCCGCGTCCGGCCCCAGCGGCTCTTTGCGGATGACCGTGCGCTCGGCATAGAACATGCGAGTCACGCGCGTGCGCTCGCTCTGGTGCACCCTCGTGGCCCCGACGGGCGGATCCCGGCCCGGCGACGCACCGCCTGTGACCACGGCCTCCATCCGGCACCTCCACGCACGGTCGTGCCCGCCTCATACTCTGCATACACCTGATCGAGGGCAAAAGCGACCGTCTACCGGAATGCGGCGCGGAGCCCGCCACCGGGGGCGGAGTCGAAGCCAGGGGGACGCCGTGCGATCCTGTAGTCAGCCTTGTGCGGAGGCAGAGGTGAGCGAAATTCAGCGTATATCAGGCCTCACGGATGAGCAGCTCCTTCACCGGATGGGATACGCGCAGGAGTTGCGGCGAAGGCTGAGCGGTTTTAGCAACTTTGCCATCTCGTTCACCATCATATCCATTCTCTCCGGCACCCTGACGTCTTATTACATCGGCTTTGCCAACGGCGGGCCGATCATCATGTCCTGGGGCTGGCCCTTCGTCTCCGTGATGTGCCTGTTCGTGGCGCTATCCCTGGCCGAACTCGCCTCGGCGATGCCGACGGCGGGCGGCCTGTACTACTGGGCCTCGACAATAGGATCTCCGGCCTGGGGCTGGTTCACCGGCTGGCTGAACATAGTCGGATTCACCATTGCCACGGCGGCGGTGGGCTGGGGTGCCGCCGTTTTCCTGGCGGCCCTCGGAAACCTGCTGTTCCCGGCGGTGGTGCATACCACTAACGGCACCATCTTCCTGCTCTATTCTATTTTTCTCGTAGCGGGCGGGATTATGAACACGTACGGGATATCTCCCGTGAAATTCGTGAACAATTTGTCGGCCTGGTGGCATATACTCGGGACGATCATCGTCGCCTGCGTCCTGCTCGTCGTCCCGGCTCGTCATCAGTCGCTCGCCTTCGTCTTTACCAAGACCATCAACGCGTCCGGGTTCGGCGGGCATGGATTCAGCTCACTGTTGTTCTGGTTCATCATCGGGCTCGGGCTGCTGCAAGCGCAGTACACCATCGGCGGTTATGACGCCTCCGCGCATATGAGCGAGGAGACTCGCAGCGCGTCGAGGAAGGCCGCCCGCGGCGTCTGGACCTCGGTGGCCGTGTCCGGCCTGTTCGGCTGGATACTGCTGCTGGCCCTGACGTCCGCGGTGCCGGATGTGAACGGGACGCTGGCCGCGGGCCCCTTCGACGTCCAGTACATCTGGCAGCACTCGCTGGGCACCAGGTTCGCCGAGTTCCTGCTTTTCGTCGTCGTGGCCGCCCAGTTCTTCTGTGGCACGGCCAACCTCACTTCCGCCTCCCGGATCATCTGGGCGCTGTCACGGGACGGTGCCGTGCCCGGTCACCAGTTCTGGCGCCAGCTCAACCGCCGCCGGTCGCCGGCGCACGCCATCTGGCTGGTGGTGGTCTTCGACATCGCGTGGATGCTGCCGACCTTCGCCAACGCGACGATCGGCTATCTCGTCGCGACCTCCATCACGGTGATTGCCCTGTACAGCGCCTACGCGCTGCCGATCTTTCTGCGCCTGCGCCTGGGCGCGAGGTTCCAGCCAGGCGCCTGGACGCTGGGCCGCCACTACCGCTGGGTCGACTCCATCGCGCTGGCCTGGATCGCGCTGATCACGATCTTGTTCATCATGCCGGTCACCCCGGCGGGCATCCCGTTCCGCAACGGCTTCACCTGGACCGCCGTGAACTACGCACCGCTGTCCCTGATCGCCGCGCTGGCCTTGTTCGGGGGCTGGTGGCTGCGGTCGGCCCGGCACTGGTTCTGCGGCCCGGTCCGGCAGGCCTCATTCGAGGACCTGGAAGAAGCGGCCGGCCAGGCGGCGGCCGACAACACGGCCGCGGCGCGGCCCCCGCGCGAGGCCCGCGACCCCGGAGGCGGCTGATGGCCGAGGACACCGCCGCCCTCGGGATCGCCGCCCGGCTCTGGCCGGGCGCACCCGTGGCCCTGGAGGGGCTACCGGGCGGGCTGACGAATCTCAACTACAAGGCCACTACTCCCGACGGCGCCTATGTCATCCGGCTGTTCGGCCGGGACGCCGAACTGCTCGCCATCGACCGCAAGGCCGAACGGGCCGCCGCCTCGATGGCCGCCAGCCTGGGCATCGCACCCGAGGTGGTGGCCTGCGCGCCACGGGAAGGCTACCTGGTGACACGCTTCCTGCCCGGCCAGCGGCTCACGGCCGAGCAGATGCGCGCACCCGGCACGATGGCGCGGGTAGCCGCCACGCTGCGGACCCTGCACCACGGGCCGCCCATCCCGGGCGTCGTTGACCCGTTCGGCGTCGTCGACTTCTACCGGGACAACGCGGTCGCCCGCGGCGCCGACCCCGGTGATGACTACGCGTGGGCCAAACCCATCGCCAGCCGGATCAAACGGGCCGTGTCCTTCTCGGTCACCGCACCCTGCCACGGCGACCTGCTGACGGCCAACTTCATTGGCCAGGCCGGGCGGGTGTACCTCGTGGACTGGGAGTATGCGGGTATGAGCGACCCTCGCTTCGACCTGGCCAACTTCTCGGTCAACCACGATTTCGGCGTCGACGAGGACCGTGAGCTGGTCCGGCTGTATTACGGGAAACCCGACGAGCACGTGGTCGCGGCCGTACGGGTGTTGCGGTTTATGTCAGCGTTCCGCGAGGCCATGTGGTCAGTCGTGCAGCAGGCGATCAGCGACCTGCCCTTCGACTACCGGGAGCACGCAGCCGAGCAGTTCGCGAGGATGCGCGCCGCGGCGTCGGGAGAGGAGCTCCATGCGGCCCTTGAGCTGCTGGAGTCGGGGAGCGCTCGGTGAGCCGCACGCACGCTGAGGTGGATGTGCTCATCATCGGCGCCGGGGTGGTGGGAGCGGCGATCGCCTGCCGTCTCAGCCAATTGGAGGCAACGGTCGCCGTCATCGAGCGCCGCCATGACGTTGCCGAGGAAACCTCCAAGTCCAACAGCGGCATCGCGGCCTCGGGGTGGTCGCTACCAACCGAAGGACTGGAGGCGCAGCTGGTCTGCGCGTCCAGCCCGCGCTGGGAAGACATCTGCGGACGGCTCGGCGTCCCGTTCTGCCGATGCGGGTCCGTGGTCATCGCCCGGACCCGGCACGAGGCGGACCGGATACCGGAACTGCTGCGGAACGCCGAGGCGAACGGCGTCGAAGCACGGGCGCTGACCGCCGAGCAGATCGTGCGGGCCGCACCGCATGCCACGCCGCGTTCGGCCGGCGGTATCGAGATCCCTGCCGAGGGTGTCATCGACTCGATCCGGCTGACCATTGGCTACGGTGAGCTGGCCGCGCTCAACGGCGTCCGGTTCTTCTTCGGTGAGCCCCTGCTGGACGCAATCAATTCCGGGCCGGAGGTGGTCGAGGTCCGCACTCCCGGCACCGTGCTGCGGCCCCGGTTCGTGATCAACGCGGGCGGTCTGGGAGCGGACGCTGTGTCCGGGATCCTTGGCGGTGAGGACTTCCAGATCACCGCCCGCCGCGGCGAGTTCCTGCTCATGGACCGGGAGTTCGGGCGGCGGGTTCCCCGGATCCTGGCCACGATGCCCACGGAGCACAGCCACGGGGTCATGGTCATCCCTACCGCGCACGGGACCTGCCTGCTCGGACCGAGCGCGGAGGACCTGGACAACAAGCACGACAGGTCGACCAGCGCCGAGGTCCTGCAGCGGGTCCTGCGGGAGTGCCGGACGCTCATGCCCGATATCGACGAGCGGTACGCCATCAAGAGCTACTCCGGGCTGCGGCCCCACTCGGACCGGACCTACCGGATCGAACCGTCGGCCAAGATGCGCAACGTTATCCAGGTAGCCGGCATCCGCTCGACTGGAGTCTCGGCGTCCCCGGGCATCGCCGACTACGTGCTCACGCTGCTGGAAGAGGCCGGGCTGGCTGCGCCGCCCAAGACCACCGCGCACGACCGCCTCGACACCCCACCGTCCGGGGGCACCGTCGTGTGCCCATGTGAGAAGGTCACCGCCGCGCAGGTCCACCGGGCCATGTCGTCGGCGCTCCCGGCCCGCTCGATCTCCGGCGTCGCCAAGCGGACCCACGCCACCTGGGGCCGATGCCAAGGGGCGGCCTGCCTGGCGGACGTGTCGTTCATCGTCTCGCGTTACCTTGGCGGGCAGGCATGGGAGGTGCCCTACGGGGAGCCGGGTACCACGCTCGGGGTGGCCCGGGCCCGCCATGCCTAGGCCCGCTGCGCTCAAGGTCGTCGTGGCCGGCGCGGGCCAACGCGGCCTGCTCTGCGCGGCCAAGCTGGCCGGGGCGGGCGTCGAGGTCACGGTGGTGGAACGGCTTCCCGCCCCCGGCGGCCAGGAGCCCGAGCGGTCCGCCGACCAGCTCGCCGAATCAGCGGCAGTGGCCGGCGCCCGCGTCCTGCTCGGCACCATGGCCGTCCGGTTCGGCGGCATCTTCGTCGAGGTGCTCGGCGCGGGGGCCGCCGGCCGCCTGGCGTGTGACGCGCTCGTGGTCGCGACCGGCTCCCGGCCAGCGACCAGGGCCGAGCTCGGCATTACCGGGGACAGGTGCGCGGGCGTGGTGCCCGGGCCAGCCGCCGTGCAGCTCACCCGGGCGGGCGTGCTGCTCGGTCACCGGCCGCTCATTGCCGGGTCCGGAGAATTCGCGCTCCGCTGCGCGCGGGAGCAGCTTGCGGCCGGCGCCTCGGAGGTATCACTGACCATGCCCGCTGACTCGCCGCCGGCCGTGGGCGCGGGCATCAGGGTGTTTCCGGGGTACCGGGTCGTCAGCGTGCACGGCGCGAGCCGCGTTGAGGCAGCAGTGCTGCGCGGCCACCGGGAGTCGGTCCGGGTCCCGGCGGACACGCTTATCCTGGCGGCGGGAATCAGGCCCATGCGCAACGTCGAGGGCGCCATTGAGCCGCGCGATGGAGTGTTCTTCTGCCAGCCGCGGACCGAGGCCGCGGCCCCGCACGACGCGGACATAGCCGCGTCGGAAACAGCCAGCCTGGTGCGAACTATGCTCGGGCGGGAAATCACAAGGATCACGTGATACCGCCTCGCCAGGGCGGAGGTGCGGCAGTACCACGCTAACGACAGCTTCGTTGCCGAGTCAGGCAGGCTGCCCTGGGCTTGCTGCATGACGATGCGGGCGAGTTCGACGCGTGAGCCGATGTTGAGCTTGCGGAATATCTGGCGCAGGTGAAAGGCCACGGTGTGCACGCTGATATACATATGGCCGGCGACTTGCTGGTTGTTCAGTCCCTGAGCGACCAGTTCCGATGCGGTGCGCTCGGTGTCGGTCAGGCTTTTCCATCCGGTGACCGGCCTGTCGGCCGATGGCGTCCAGTAGCGGCGCCGCACGCCGAGTTTGCGGAGCCTACGGCGAATGCGGGCCATATCGGCAGCCGCGCCGGTCAGTTCGTATCCGCCGATAGCCTGCGTGAGGTGGTGGATCGCCTGGTCTCGGTCCGACCGCCTGGCGTGCAGGACGGCGAGATCCTCCGCTGCGGAGGCCCTGGTCCACGGGTCGGTGTGCTGTGCGGCGGCCTCGGCGAGGCGGGCCGGGTCTGGGCCGGCAAGTCCCATGCTGTGAGCCGCGGCAGCGGTGATGGCCGGATGTCCGGGACTGTCGCACGCGATGGCTTCGGCATTACGGGCGGCGATAGCGGCCAGCTCATCGTCGCCCGCGGCCAGCGCGGTGCGTACCACCCAGGCCGCAAGAGCGGGGTCGCCGAGTAGGAGCCCCCGCTGCGCCGGGAGATCGGCGCAAACCTGGCGGATGCGGCCCATGGCGGCGGCCGGGCCGTCGCGCGCCTCGCTGATCTGGGCTTCGGCCATGGTAGTTTCGGCTCGCGCGTAGAGCCCGGGGAAATACGGCATCTGGGCGGGCTGGCTGGCGATGTGATGTGCCGCGGCCGCGATATTGCCGCGGCGGAGCGCGCTCACGGCCAGAACGCAATGTGCGGTCCAGGCGTACCCGTGCGCCCCTTGAGTCTTGGCGGTGGCCAGGGCCGCCCGGCCCTCGGCGGCGGCGTCGGCGAACCGGCCGTTGGCCAGGTGGATGCGGGTGCGCAGGATGGACAGCGCCGCCTGGGCTGGGATGTCGTGCAGGGCCTGGGTGTCCGCGGCTTGCAGGATGTTCTCCGCCTCGTCCAGCTGGCGCAGGTCGATAAGGGCGGCCCCGAGCGCGAGCAGCGGCTGGAAATGGCGGGCATCGGGGGAGGTCCCGCCGCCGTGGCGTGAGGCATCACGGAACAGCTCGAGACCTTCGCCAATCTGGCCCTTGTCCCAGCTCACGACCGCACGGGTGAGCAGGGCCGCCACGACGGCATGGCTGTCATACGGGCCCGGGGCGGTCAGGATAGTGTTGGCTGTCCGCTCTGCGAGTTCGTCACCGGACCCCGCGAGGGCTCGCAGTTGCGCGGTCATCGCATGGTCTCGCAGGTCATCAGGTAGCCCCGGCTGGGCAAGTACCAGCCTGGATTCGGCGTGGGCGGCGCTGGCCTGGCCGCGGGCGCACAGGACCGAGGACAGGGCACACCGCAACCGGGCCTCCGCGACGGGCGGCAGCGGCTTGGTCAGCATGTCGCGGGCGATCCGGGCGGCCTGGTCGAGCCGGCCGGCCGCGGTCAGGGCTTCGGCAGCGGCCACCGAGCGGGACAGCGCCCCCGGATCGGCGGGAGGTGTCATCTCCAGCGCACATAGCGCCAGGTCAGCTGCGGTTTGCGGAGCCGAGCGCAGCGTCTGTATCGCAGCTCGGTCAAGATCGGCCAGCGAAGCGGGGTCGCCCGGGTGGGCGGCTTGGAGCAGGTGACCTGCGGCTAGGGCCGCCGATTCGCCCCGCTGCAGCAGGATCTCGCCGTACTGACGATGCAGCGCCTTACGCGCCGGCCGCGGGACCAACTCTCCGATGGCGCGGCGCAGGAGCGCGTGGCGGAACGAGAAGGCGTTTTCAGCGGCGGTCATGATGCCCGCGCCCATCGCCTCCTCGACCGCGGGAAGCAACGCGGTCGGCGTTTCGCCGAGCATCTCGGCCGCGTCTTCCAGCCGGAACTCCGGGCCCAGCACTGCCGCCGTCACCAGCAGGTGCCGGGCCCGCTTGCTGAGGCCATCGAGCCTCTGCTGGGCGACACGATGCATTCGCCGAGGAAGCTGCGCGGAAACGAGTACGGCCCGGCCGGCGGTGACCTGCACGGCGTTTTCGTCGCGCAGGCCGCCGATCAGCTCGGCCAGCAGCGCGGGGTTCCCGGCGGCGCCGTCGGCCAGGGCCAGCAGGGCCTCGTCCGGTGGTGCGCCGAACGCGTCGCTGAGCAGGGCTGCCGCCACGTCATCACTAAGAGGGGCCAAGCTGATACGGGCGGCGCCTTCCTTTTCCAGCAGGCCGAACAGGTATTCCGTGTCTTGCACCGGTGTGCTGGATCGGGCAAGGATCCACGCAACCGGGCACCGCTGGAGCTCCCGCGGCAATGTCCGCAGCGCTGCCAGCGTGGCCGGGCCTGCCCACTGCAGGTCATCCAGGCACACCAGGACCGGAACCGCCGCAGCCCGCTGTTCCAGGTGTGTTTGCATCTGGCTGATCCACCGCGCTGGCTCATCCGGCAGATCGTGATCACGGCCACTGGCGGTGGGACTGGCGAACGGCTCACGCAGGGCCGTGCGCAGCGCGAAGAACGGGATCGCCCGGCCCAACTGGTCCGCTGCTCCCGCCGCCAGCGAAAAACCCTGCCCCGCTGCATTGTCGGTGGAGTCGCGGAGCAGCCGGGACTTGCCCATGCCCGGTTCCCCCTCCACCAGCACCACACCGCCACGCCCCCGCTGAGCGCGCCGGAGCAGGTCACGGACTATCTTCTGCTCCCCGTCACGTCCGTGCATGACCTCGTCGCCGGCAGGCCGCACCGACGGCGTTGCCTTCGCACGCGCTCCCGGCGAGGAGTCGCTGATCATCGCCGTCATATCGATCGTCTCGCTCCATGTGCGTCTTGCCGTCAGTCGTGTCGGCCCGGATCGGGCACCGGTAGTTGGGGCACGGGCAGGGTCTGATGATCATGCCGTCCGCCGCGCGGCCGACCGCCAGCATCAGCTCTTGTGCATATGCGGCGCCGCCCTTGAGCAGCGGCGCCAGCGCCGGGTCGTCTGCCACGTCCGCCAGCAGGACGAAGATCTCGGCGTGCGCTGCGGCCTTGCGGTCCCACTGGGACCTGGCCGCAAGGCAGGAAGCCCGCTCCACGCTGTCATGCAAGGCGCTCAGATGCGGTATGGTCATCCGCGCGCAGGCGATGCGCGCCGCCGTCGCCTGCGCCTGGATCATTGCCTCCTCCATCAGACTTCCCCGCACACCAGAGACCCCGCTCGCTCACGGGGCCCGCCGCCTGATGAGCGTGAGGCCTGCTCCGCAGGCAGACGGGGACAGGCGACCGACACCCTGTGACCATCCGCACGTGGGCCGGATTCCTTGGCCGAATCCGCGAACGCCTCGCGGGCCGCTGCACGCGCCCAGCGCATCCGGATCACCGCCGTCTCGGGATGATCACCGAACTCCTGCGCTACCCTTCCGGCGCAGCCAGAGAAACCGAACGCCCGGATCGCCGCGGCGATGGCCTGGCGGACCTGAGCGGCGCCGGGTTGATCACGGCGCTGCATTCCCGACGCGAAGAGGGCATCGGCGTGGCCAAGGAAACTGAGATCGTGCATGACGGGTGCCATCACGTGTCTCCTGTTCGCTCGTATCGTCCCCACCTGTGATTCTCACTGGCGTGAGCGGCATCCACATCCGCCAGGCGCACAGTGCGACTGGCCAGTGGCCGCCGGTCCTGCACAGTGCAGGTGCTCAGTGTCGACAGCCACCAGCCGCTAGGGTTAGCGGGTCGAGACGGGCTCCAGGTCGCCGGGCAGGACCCGGTGGAGCTGGCCGCGTGAGCTGATGCCGAGCTTGGCGAAGACCTTGCTCAGGTGATACTGGACGGTGCGTACGCTGATGAACAACCGCGCCGCGATCTCCGGGTTGGACAACCCGTCCCTGGCCAGCCGTGCCACCTGGGCCTCCTGGGCGGTCAGCGGTTCGCTGGCCCGGCCGGGCGTGCGGGCGGCCTGGGTGGCTCGCGTGGCGACGGTTTCGCCGGTGGCCACCAGCTCGCGGCGAGCCCGCTCCGCGAAGCCCTCCATGCCTATCGCGTCCAGCATCTGATGGGCGGCGCGCAACTGCTCGCGCGCTTCACCGCGGCGGCGCTCTCGGCGTAGCCACTCGCCATACAGCAGATGGGAACGGGCGAGCTCGGGACGGCGCCGCGCGCGGCCGAGCCGACCGATCGCCTCGCGATAGTGCCCCTCGGCGACCTCTCCGTCGCTCAGCAGGGCGCGGCAGCGCGCCTCGATCCCCAACCCCAAGTCGGTTCGGCCGGCCCGCGTCGTTTCGGCCAACAGATCGAGGGCATCGTCCGCCGTGCGCGGGTTTCCGGTGCGTGCGGCGGCTTCGATCAGCTCAGGCAACGCCCACACGGAGAGGTATACGTGTCTGTGCGCGCGGGCCTGCTGGGCCGCCGCCAATGCCTCCTCGTAACGGCCGAGGCCGTTGTAGAGAACTGCGGTCACCCAGTGCGCGACGGTCACTGAGATACCCTGGCCTGCGGCTGTGGCCTGCGCGATGGTGGACTGGGTCAGCGCGGCGGCCTCGGCTTCCCGTCCCCGGAACGCAGCCAGCATCATGGCGGTGACGGGCGCGAGGGGAGCCCCGGTCGCCTCGCAGACCGCAGCGACCTCCGTGATCAGCGAAGTGGCGGCCGCAAAGTCACCACTCCACACAGCCCTCACTCCCATGCGGTTCAGCAGGATCGGGAGTTGGGCGAGTGCGCCTGCGTCACGGGCGAGCTGAACCTGCCTGACGGTCACGCTCCAGCCCTGATCGTCCCACAGAGCTTCGTCCGCCACCGTGGTGATCCAGCTCCACCGGAGTATCTCTTCTGCGGCGATGTCTGCGCTGGCGAAGGCGCTGCTTGCCTGCCGCAGCACCGGTGCGGCGGCGGCCGGCCCGTCGGTGACCAACAGCGTAAAACCGTCCAGCGCCAGGTCGACCAGTCGCGGCGGGTGCGCTGGCGGGGGAAGTGCCCTCGCGGCGCGTGAGACCTCCAGCAGGTCGCCGGCGCCTGCGAGGTGCCCGGCGATGAATGCTGCCTGCCACGCGTCGACGTAGGTCTGGCGTGCGAGGTCGAGGTCGAGCGGTTCGAGCCGCTTGGCCGCCTTCAGCAGCAGCGGAGGAGCATCGCTGCCCAGGCCAGAGGCGAATGCGAGCTGCCCGCGCAGCAGATCCGCCTCGGCGTCCTGGCCGTCATCCAGGCGCCCGGCCTCCGCCACGGCCAGCAGGTCGCGAGCCTTGCCGAACGCGCCGGCCCGCATGTGGGCCTGCGCGGCGGCCAGCGCCAGGGCGGCGCGGCGCGCCGGATCGGCAGTCAGCGTCACCGCACGCTCGAGGAATGCCCCGGCGGCGGCCAGCCCGCCGCGCGCCTGCGCCCGGCCCGCGGAGCGCTCCAGCTCTGCCGCGACCTCCTCATCCGGACCAGCCGCAGCCTGCGCCCGGTGCCAGGCCCGGCGGTCGGGA
>Ga0070708_100000758_pt1 | contig 24349 bp, 19 predicted proteins | sample KBSK5503metaG_FD_65469 | JGI IMG/M metagenome (GOLD analysis project Ga0070708, IMG submission 65469) | Corn, switchgrass and miscanthus rhizosphere microbial communities from Kellogg Biological Station, Michigan, USA - KBS K5-50-3 metaG | ecosystem: Host-associated > Plants > Roots >... | reverse complement strand
TGCAGCGGCTTTCTTCGCTGACACGCTGGGCATCAAACGTTTCTACATCATTTCGTTGACAGCCTTTACCCTTGGCTCAGCGCTCTGCGGGCTGGCGTGGAGTCTCCCTATTCTGATCACTTTCCGCATCTTGCAAGGACTTGGAGGAGCTGCGCTATTCCCGCTCTCGATCACACTGCTCTTCCGCGAGTTCCCACCCCAGGAACGCGGCACGGCTATGGGTATCTTCGGTGTCCCCGCGCTGCTTGCCCCGGCCCTTGGCCCCACGCTTGGCGGGTACCTGGTGACATATGTTGGCTGGCAAGCCATCTTTTACGTCAACGTCCCCATTGGCATTGTCGCCATCGTCCTCTCCGCCATGCTTATCCGCGAATACCGTCCAGAAGGACAGGCGCGCTTTGACTTTCCCGGCTTTTTCTTTGCCGCCCTCGGTCTCGCCACCATTCTCTACGGGCTGTCGTCAGCAAGTACAGATGGCTGGGGCTCCGGCACCGTGCTGGGTTCGCTCTTCGTTGGATTACTCTCGCTGGCAATCTTCGTGACGGTTGAACTCGTCATAGCCAACCGGGGAGGACAGCCTTTACTTGACCTGCGTCTTTTTGCAAATGGGCCGTTCCGGGCGGGCATGATAGCGCAGCTGTTCGTCGTCTTTGGCCTGTTCGGAGGCTTGTTCCTCTTCCCAATCTACCTGCAGAACATCCGGTTTCTGAGCGCGTTTCAGGCTGGCCTGATCTTGCTTCCCCAGGCCCTGGCCGCGATGGTCTGTACGATCATAGGAGGGCGCCTGGTCGATCGCATCGGCGTGCGGGCAGTGATGATCCCTGGATTGCTGATCCTTGCATTCGCCACCTGGCAACTCACGTATATCAGTCTCTACTCCACGTATGGATGGCTTCAGTTGATGTTTATCTTACGCGGTATCGCGCTAGGCCTGACCGTCCAGCCGCTGACGGTTGCCATGCTGTCCGAGATATCACCACGTCAACTGGCCCAGGCTTCATCTCTCAATACCGTCAACCGTGCAGTCGCCAGTTCGCTGGGCATCGCGATCCTGGCAACGCTTGTGCAATCACAGGGCCTGGTACACTTCGGTCATCTAGCCGAGCGGGTGACAGCAAGCTCACAACTTGGCCAGTTATTGCTAGGCATTCAGGCAGCTTTTGTTGCACGTGGTGCCGATCTACTCACAGCCCACAACGCTGCCTTGCAGTTGATCGCCAGGTACTTTTTACAAAGGCAAGCGTTCGTCCTGGCTGTTCAAGATGCCTTACGATTGACCATCATCGTCGTTGTTCTAGCCATTATTGCTGTGCTGTTCGTGCGTAATAATCGCCGGCCGCAGCGTATTCCTGAGCAGGCACCTAGCGCCGGTATCCCTGCCGAAAGAGAAGAAGGCGCACAGGCAGAAGCGATAGTAGCCGGGTAACTTGTAGTGAAATATACATGTAGACACCACAGAAAGGTGTCATGCCATCATCAGTATCAAAGGAGAGTAACTCAATGCGAAGAATAATTTTGGTACCATTGCTCATTTTCCTTGCTCTCGCAGCTATCGGGGGCGCTATAGCCTACTGGATCTACGACAACTACAACTACTACCGTACCGATGATGCACAGATCAGCGGCCAGATCCTGAATGTGAGCGCTCCTGTGGCAGGCACACTCACCTCCCTCAGTGTGAAACTGAACGATAAGGTCACTGCTGGTCAGACCATTGGTTCGATTACCCCGGCCGCGAGTGCGACTGCCCGTGGTGCGGCTTCGTTAGACCTGACCAGCCCCATGAACGGCACCATTCTGCAAGTTCCCGCCGTACAAGGCCAAAACGTCGCTCCTGGGCTGACGCTCGTCGTTTTAACGGATCCCAGTACGGTGACGGTGACAGCCTATGTCGATGAGAACGCGATCAACAATGTGAGCGTGGGTCAGGCTGTTGATATCCATATCGATGCCTACAGCGATACCAGCTTCACCGGTCATATTGAGCAAATCGTCCAGGCAACGGCGGGGCAGTTCTCGCTCCTGCCTAATCAGGACCCGACCAGTGGGAACTTTACCAAAGTGGGACAGCGTATTCCCGTTGTGATCACACTCGACGCCACCGCCGGCAAGGCTATTCTCCCCGGCATGAGTGCAGAAGTGACCATTCACATACACTAAGAGTTATGGTGTGCCCTTGTTCTAGTCTAAAAGGAGTTTGTCGTGACTTTATTGATTATCGGGGGATTGCTCATTCTCGCAGTTTTAGCCATTGTTGGCGCTGTGTTGTTAAGCATAGGTGAACAGCGTGCCGACAGATCGCCGACCGTTAGCAGAGCAACTCCCAGTGCCACCATCCCCGTGCCTGCTCTCTCACAGGCGCCAATCGTGAATAGTGGAGTGGAGCAAACCGCTCCTGCCAGACAAGGGTTGCCTGCTACACCTGAGAGACCCCAGCGATCAACTGTTGACAGCCCGCAGCTTTATGCACTCAACGGCCAGTTTCGCGAGCTTGCCGCAGAGCTACGAACACTCTACCAGCAAGCGTGGGACCTTGAGCGCAGGCTGCGCGTCCTTATGGAGATGGCTGATCGCATCGAGGATAGGCAAGACAGCCAGATCAGTATTGAAGAAGAGGCGTACTCTCAGACTCCTGGCAGTACGACACTGTAGTTACAAGATGTAGGGCGTGATAGATTGCGCTCTACATCTTCCCTCTCCAAAACGTCCCGGTTCACCTTGTTCGCATGCGTTATTGTTTATAATAGCGATGTCGGCTCTAAAAAAAGGAAGTAATCGGGTGTTTAGAAAACAAATCCAGGATCACGGGGCAACACGTCTTGCGTTGATCTGTACCTGCTCGCTGTTGTTGTTCTCAGCCTGTCAAAATACTAGCGGGTCGCCGGTAAAGAATGATCCACCGCAAACACTTACTCTCAGGATAGCAAACCAGCAGTCGAGCATTGGCTCAACTGCTTTCCAAATAGTAGCCCAAATCTCTACCCCGACGGTTGGTACAACACCAACCCAGCAGACTTCAGCCCTGTCTAACCCCGTCAATACCAGTCGTCCCGTGCTGGCTTTTTATTACCCCTGGTACACCTCCGCAACATGGTGTTCATGCCACATGTCAGACTTACCTACTATTCTGTACAACTCGAGCGATGCTACGACGATTGCGCGGCAAGTCACGGGAGCGGCGGATGCCGGAATTACCGGCTTCATTAATTCCTGGTGGGGGTCAGGAGATCAGACAGACACGAATTTTGCCAGGGTGCTGGCATATGCTGCAACTTTTGAAAATGCGACGCACTATCACTTTGCCTCGAGCATTTACTTTGAGAGCGACTCGCCACGCTTAAGCGGAACAAGCACAATTATAGCTGCACTGCGCTATGTGCTCGCCCATTATAGTAACGATGCTCATTTCTTCCACTGGCGCGGGAAGCCCGTCATTTTCTTCTGGGATCCCCTTGGCAATGGCCGCACGCTTGCAACATGGGCATATATTCGCAGCCAGGTTGATCCAAACAACCAGACCATCTGGTCTGCCGAGGGCGTAGATACCACGTTGTTGAACGTCTTCGATGGTATACACCTCTTCAGCGCGGGGTACTGGGGCATCCAGAATGGCAATATGACAGCGGTTGACCAGGGTTTCCGTGCGAAGGTAAATACTTACAACCAGGCACACCGGGCACAAAAAATCTGGGCCGCGGGCGTACTACCCGGTTACAATGATACGCTGATACCGGGGCGCACAGGAACCTACATCGTCCCACGCAACAACGGGGCGACTTATGGCATCAGCTGGTCAGCAGCAATTGCCAGTAACCCGGATTGGATAACCATCACATCTTTTAACGAGTGGTTTGAGGGGTCGATGATTGAGCCTAGCGTGCATTATGGAGACCAGTACCTCAATCTGACATTGCAATACGCTAAACGGTGGCATGGATAGAAATAGCTTCATGTTTTTAACCCGACCATGCATGCCCTGGTCCGCCTGCTGCGCGGCATATATCGATACTCGCCCGCAGACCTGTACGAGCAGGATACTCTCGATCAACGGCCTGGCTCAAAGCTTCGATAGCCTCATTATGGACGAGATTGATAGTGCAACCACCGAAACCCCCGCCCATCATGCGGGCGCCCAGCACACCTGGAGCCTGCCGCGCAATCTCTACAAGCGTATCGAGCTCGATGGAGCTGACCTCGTACTCGTCACGCAAGCCAGCATGAGACTGCCAGAGAAGCGGCCCTACCTGCTCAATCAGGCCCTCTTCTAGCAGTTTCGCCGCTGACAGGACACGGGCATCTTCAGCAATAACGTAGCCTGCACGTCTGCGCAATAGATCAGGTAACTGAGAACCGTAGCGGGCAAATTGCTCCCGCGTAACATCGCGCAGGGCGTGTATGGTATACCCTGCCTGATCCTGCTGCACAATGATATCATGGAACATCTGCGCTGCTTCTTCACACTGGCGGCGCCGTTCGTTATAAGCCGAGTTTGCCAGCTCGCGACGCACGCCGGTATCAATCACCAGGAGTGATAGGCCCGGCGCATCGAATGGTAAATAACGATATTCCAGCGAACGGCAGTCGAGCAGGATCGCCTGTCCAGGCCGTCCCAGGCATGATGCAGCCTGGTCGAGGATGCCTGACCGCACGCCTGAAGCTATGTGCTCGGCGCGCTGGCAAAGGGCCGCTACCTCCAATGGCGTCAACGTTGTCCCCTCAGCTCCAATGGTGAATCGATCATTTGAAAAAAGCATACACGCCTGCGCCGTTGCTACCTCTATAGCAGCCGAAGAACTCATGCCACCACCCACAGGCACATCTCCATGCACCACAGCATCAAATCCGCGGAGCACTACACCTGCGCGTGTCAGCTCCGCTATCACTCCCAGGATGTAGCGTGCCCAGGCAGGTAAAATATGAGACTGTTGCTCAAAAGTCTCCGGCAATCCTTCCAATGAAAACTGCGCATATGCTTGAAAATGAGTTGACCAGAGCCGCACGATGCCATCACTACGCGCCCGGCCAGCAAACACTACCACGCGATCTATCGCTATTGGCAGCACATACCCGTCATTATAATCTGTATGCTCGCCGATCAGGTTGACCCGTCCCGAAGCCCACGCCGCCCCTAATGTACTGGCATATTGTATCCCATCATTTATGACTATAGGAAATATGCTCAACGCATCCCGTGCTGGTTCTGGCATGTTGATGGAAACAGTCATCCTTCCACCCTCTCGATTGCTTCTCGTAGCTCCTGTGCCTTCTGGGCCGGGGAGGAGTCGTTTGTCCACAGACCCCAAAGTGATTCAGAAGATGCTGCATATTTCAATTTGCCGGGCGCACGACCGATTGCAAGTATCTCAACATGCAGGTGAAAACGGGAATCGGCAAGCTGGTGCAATCCCAGCAGGTAGGGCATAGGAGCCATAGCTCCATCATACAGGGCGTTGTAACCGCGTACGACCTGCAACAATAACGCCGCAAAGTCACGCAACTCGGCATCCTGCATTTCCGCAAGGTTTGCGGCATGACGCCGGGGATAAAGATGCGTTTCATACGGATAGTGTACATACGGCGGCAAGAAAGCCTGCCAGGTAGTGTTCGCTGCTACCTGGTATTCGCTATCTGACAGCTCTGCGCGCACGCGACAAAAAGGACAACCGCGCCCCTCCCTATCATCTTGCACAACGGTTTCTAATTCACGCTCCAGAATAGGTGGAGTGATGGAGACGCCAAAGGCCTGGCCGTGAGGATGATGCTGCGTTTGTCCGATCGATTCGCCGCTATTCTCGAAGATCATGACGGTGGGGTAACGCGAGGAGAGGTCACGATAGAGGTCACGCCACAGGAGTGTGACGGCGTTGACCTCGTCGACGGTCAATTGGGTGAAAGTACGATGGTGATCCCGGCTATAAATAACTACGTATGCTTCGCCCACGGGAGGTTGTAATGGCGGAAAGTCGTTTGGATGTAGCCATACTTGCGCGTCAGGGCTAACCCTGCCTTTTGTAATGTCCTCACAAAAAGGACATGCATTTGTTCCCTCACGGCGATTCATGCGGTTTGGCGCATTAATCACATATTGACGTAAGATAGGATTCCAGATCATCTGTTCCATTCATCCTCCCACACGAAATGTACATCGAGATCACTAAACGGGCAGAGTCGAGCTATAGGGATCGGTTTGTCCAATCTACATGAGATGAACCACACAATCTCCCAACCTCTCCTGCCTTGTTAAAACCTACAGGTAGAACTTCCTTTGTGTTATTATACGCGCTCCTCACTTCTGCCTCGACGTGTCCTCAGAGATGGTATGGGAGAATCTAGATTCTCTTCTGTTATGATTTTATAAGATAAAGTAACTAAATACAAGTTATTATAAGCAAAAGATCATAGTCAACAATTTTGTATTTCTTATGATTACTTGATTTCCAATAATTTAAGCATAAGAATGAACAGCAATCTACGCGATAATATGGCTATAAGATGATTTTTCGCGTAAACTGCCTCGTTATAGCAACTTTCGATAACAAAGCTATTGACAAGCCAATATAGGTTTAGGTAAAATATTACTCGTGATGAGGTTATGGACCTTGAAAAGTCATACGTTGCACACTTATCAGATAACGATGGTCATGCTGCATTGAACACTGATCATGGGGACTATGATCAAGGTTACGGGGGTCAGCGAGAAGAATCGAAGAAATCGTTAATTCAGGCGCCTCAAAAGGGGTCACACGGGTAATGGAAGAGTCATATTTTGATGGGGACATGCCGGCGGAGATGCGTCGAGAACAGATGCTAACTTTCGTTAGAACCAAGGATTTTGTACGGGTGAGCGATCTCAGTGCAAGATTCCGGGTGTCAGAAGTCACTGTCCGCGGTGACCTGGACGCACTGGCAGAGCGGGGTCAGATACGACGTATCAGAGGCGGCGCTATGCCACGAACATTGCCCCATCCAGAGCGCCCGTTTGAGGTAATGCAAGGTGCGCGTGTTGACGAAAAAGCCATGATTGGCCGGGCAGCAGCCAGTTTAGTCTCACACGGAGAGACGGTCATTTTAGATGTTGGAACAACTACAACAGCCGTTGCTCATGCACTCACCAAGCGGGATGACCTGTATGACGTAGTTGTTTTCACAAATGCTCTCAATATTGCCATTGAGCTTGAGTCCGCGATTCCACGTTTCACTGTCGTTGTCACAGGCGGAACACTACGACCAATGCAACACTCGCTCGTCGACCCCCTGGGAGAATTGATGCTCGAGCGCATCAACGCACATTCCGTTTTCCTTGGTTGCAACGGCATTGATCCCATTGGAGGTGTTACAAACATCAACTTGCCTGAAGCAGAAATCAAACGCCGCATGCTTCAAGCGGCCAGAAGGCGTATCATCGTCGCAGACGGCTCTAAAGTAGGTGAAATAGAGCTGGCTAAGCTCTGTAGCATTGATGAGATAGACCTTCTCATCACGGATAGTTCTGCAGACCCCGCGGTACTGAATGCCCTTCGTGAACGGGATCTTGAGGTCATGATAGCCAGGTGATCACTTGATATGACAGGTAGGCGGTAGATACCACTCTACAAAACGCCAATACTAGTGACAAAAAACGAAAGGAGCAAGATATCGCCAAAGAACGCAGCATCCTTCCAGGGGAAACTTGCGATCCTTGCCTATCCAGGTAGATTAGGGATCATCCCCGGCGGTTAAGCAAACCACAATTGTAATCCAGGTACTATGGAACGCAAACGCCATTCTCGTCTTCTTCAGAGTCGAAGGCCAGCGTTCAGGAGGCACGTCTAGAATGGATCTGTTGCACTTATTCTCCAGCATAAGCAATATTTCCATCCAGTTCTAGGTCGGCAATACCGATTGATGGCCCGAAACCCTGATTGACAATCATTGTCCTCACAACGAATAGGAGTAATGTCAATGAGCGACATAAACAAACTGGTGCAAGACCTACAAGCAGGTAGAATCGGCCGTCGTGATTTTATCTTTCGAGCAGCTGCCTTAGGTATATCTCTAACTGGCATCGAGGCCATCATGGCAGCATGTGGCGGCGGTAGTAGCAGCAGCTCTAGCAGCAGCGCTACCACCCTCAAGTACGCCAACTGGGCATCCGCCGAGTCCGCGACGAAAAAGCAAATTGACACGGCCATTCAGGGCTTCGAAACTCAGAACAACGTTACCATTGACAACATTGGCATGCCCTTCGATCAGGTGCTGCAACAGCTGACTACCATGACCAACGGTGGTAACCCGCCCGACATAATGGAACTGAGCGGCAACTGGCCCTATTCCCTGGGCGGAAGTGGCGCACTACAAGCCCTTAACTCCTTTATTGGCAGTTGGCGCAATGACGCCTTCACCAACAGCTTCGAGGTGGGTACCTACAAAGGCAACGTCTACGCCGTCCCTTTCAGCATCTCCCCTCACGGCTTCTGGTATAGCAAAGACCTGATGACCCAGGCTGGACTCGACCCCTCGAAGCCGCCCACTACGATGGCTGAACTGAATAGCCAGATGGCAACCCTCCGTGCCAAACTGCCTTCGGATGCCTATCCCATCGGCATCGATGTTTCCAAGACCGAGTATGCCCTCGTCGGCTTCTGGCCCTGGATCTGGACCTTCGGCGGCAACCCGATGGTGGTAGACAGCCAGGGGAACGCCACCATCAACTGGGCTGATGATGGAACGGTTGCCGCCTTCCAATGGCTGCAGACTATGGTTAAGAATCGCTGGACCCCACCTGACCAGGCCATCAAAGCCGAGCGCGAACTGATGGCTAACGGGAAGATCGCTTTCAAGTTGGATGGCCCTTACTTAACAGGCATCCTCGGCAATACCAATCCGGCCCTCGCTACGGTCGCCGCCGTGAACCAGCATTTCGGCCTCACGACAACCCCGGTGGGACCCGGCCAGAGCGGTCCAGTCACCGCTGCGGACATCCACAACCTGGGTATGTCGTCCCAGGCGAGCAACAAGGACCTGGCCTGGAAGTTCATCCAGTACCTGACCTCGAACAAGCAGGTGCTCACCAACTACCTGGTCACCGAAGGGATCTTCCCTCACAAGAGCGACGTTGTGACTGGCGGACCATACGCCAACCTCTTCTCGGATGCGATCAGCCAGGCTTACATCAACAGTGTCATCCCGACGATGCGTCCGCCGGCCTATAGCCCGCTGTATGACACGGCGGCCACTTTCGTAGTCACTGCTTTACAGGAAATCGCCGGCGGTGTCCCCGTCAAAGCGCGTCTCCAGCAGTTGACCCAGGAAGTCAAGACGGTCTACGGCAGCTAAGACACGTCCATCATACCAGAGGTGGTATGATGGACAATATTCAATGCAGGTAGCGGAGTGATCGGAGGGGAACTAGATTGCCTATCTGGTTCCCTCTCCGCCTGCTCCGGTTCGATGCGTCGTGGACATTCCAGGCGCAATACACTAGAGGGGAAGGACGCAGCATGGCCCTTGCAAATGCTGAACAACCCGGCACACTCCTTGCACGCAAACGCAGGCCTTTCTATAGCCAGGGGTTAAATGGCCCGCTGCTCATTGTGGTCTTGTTGGTGCCAACGTTTATTTTGCTGATCGGCGTCATTTTCTACCCGCTCTTCAATACCATACTGCTGTCGTTTCAATCGCTCAACCTGGCCGTGCCGTTCCTCAACCACTGGGTCGGGCTGGAGAACTACGCCAAAGTCCTGACCAACCCGGTCTTCGACTTCTGGCACTCAGTCGGCTTCAGTGCCCTCTTCAGCATCGCCTCGACGGGTTTTGCCTTCGTGATTGGCTTTGCCTTTGCTCTCTTGCTCAACCAGCGCTTACGCTTCCAACTCCTCTGGCGGGGCCTCGCGCTGGTACCCTGGGTCATTCCCTACGTGGTAGTGGCCTACCTCTTCTTCTACATGTTCAATTCACAGTATGGCATCATCAATCACCTGCTGACGTCCATCAATCTCTTTGGCTGGCGCCCCTTTCCGCAGCCGTTACCATGGTTCGGTGGCGAAGGCAAACTGGCCATCATCGCTACCATCTTCGCCGCGATCTGGAATAAGTTTCCTTTCTTCACGCTGATGCTGCTGGCCGGATTGCAAACGATTCCCCAGGACCTGCTCGATGCCGCCACTGTAGATGGCGCAGGTGCCTGGAGCCGGTTCTGGCACGTGACCGTGCCGGGGCTACGTGGCATCATCGTGATTACTACCACCCTGCAATTCATCTGGAGTCTCAACGAGTTCGCCATTATCTGGGCCATGACGAACGGCGGCCCTGGCAACGCCACCAACAACATCGTCATCAATATCTATCGCACGGGTTTTATCGACCAAAGTATCAGCTATGCTGCCACAATGGGTGTCCTCTGGCTTTTGATGCTGCTGGTGTTCACTTATTTCTACATTCGCATTATGGAGGGGAGGACGGAAACTCGATGAGCAAGAATCTTTCGAAACACTCTGCACAGCAAGACCCGGCGGCTGATACTCTGGTACCATCCACAGCTACCGGCCAGGCAGTGGCCATCCCGGCGCGGAGCCGCCCGAAGGTCAAACAGCGTTTTCGCTGGGGACGGGTTGTGATGTATCTTATCCTCCTCGTGCTGCTCATCTATGCGTTCTTCCCGACATTCTGGATGATCTCAACTTCGATCAAGCCGCAGCTGGAGGCCTTCCAGGACCCGCCGACCTGGTGGCCCCATCATCCAACACTCTTTAGTTACCAGATCTTGCCAGCCGACCAACAGGGCTTCGTGACGTACTTCAAGAATAGCCTGATCGTCGGCATCTGTACCATGCTCTTGACGCTGCTCGCAGCAGTTCCTGCGGGTTACGTGCTTTCACGCTTTCGTTTCCGGGGAGCACGTGCCTTGTTGCTGGTCATTCTGGCGACGCAGATGTTCCCTTACGTGACCATTCTGATCTCGCTCTATACGCTCTTCCGCCAGTTGCACATGCTCAACACCTATCCGGCGCTGGTGTTGTCCTTTACAACCTTCTCGCTGCCGTTCAGTATCTGGATGATGAAGGGCTTCTGTGACACGCTGCCGACCGACTTAGAGGATGCTGCTCGTGTGGATGGCTCAAGTCGATTGAGAACGCTCTGGGCGATCGTGCTGCCCATCATCATTCCGGGCGTTGTCGCAGTGGGCTTTTTCGCCTTCCTCAACTCCTGGAATGAGTTGCTCTACGCCTTGACCTTGACGAGCAGTCCCGATATGCGCTTGATCCCGCCCGGTTTCGTGCTGACATATATCGGTGAGTTCCAGGACCGCTGGCCCGATATGATGGCAGCCAGCGTAGTCGTAGCGCTGCCTATTGTCGTGCTGTTCACCGTGTTCCAAAAACAACTTGTCAGTGGCTTGACCGCAGGTGCCATCAAGGGGTAGCCAATGACAGAAGCCCAGGTTCGTGTTTGGGAAGAGGATGTCGAAATTCCGACTTACGGTACCGGTGAGCCAGACAAAAACCCGATGTTTTTGGAGAAACGTGTCTATCAGGGCAGTTCGGGAAGAGTGTACCCATACCCGGTTATAGACAAGATCCACGACGAGAAGAGGCCGCGCACGTATCGCCTGGTTTTTCTCGAAAACGAGTATCTCCACATCGAGATTCTGCCCGATCTCGGCGGGCGCATCTACCGGGCACTCGATAAAACAAATGGCTACGACTTCGTCTACTACAACCGCGTGATCAAACCGGCGCTGGTTGGACTCGCCGGTCCCTGGATCTCTGGTGGGATCGAGTTCAACTGGCCACAGCATCATCGCCCGAATACGTTCGGACCGGTCGTGTATCATATCGGGCCTCACACCAATGGCGGCAAAACAGTCTGGATCAGCGAAATCGACCGCATGTACGGTACAAAAATGACGGCTCGCTTCACCCTCTATCCGGGGAAGGCCTACCTGGAGATCGATGTACAGCTCTACAATCGGACGCCAGAGCCGCAGACGTTCCTGTGGTGGGCTAACCCGGCATTTTCCGCCAACGACCATACGCAGTCTGTCTTTCCGCCTGACGTGCATGCCGTCTTCGATCACGGCAAACGGGATGTCTCCAGGTTTCCGATCGCCACGGGTACGTATTATAAAATGGATTATTCCGCTGGTGTGGATATCTCGTGGTACAAAAACATCCCGGTACCCACCTCATATATGGCCTACCACTCGGACTACAACTTTGTTGGCGGCTATGATCACGCTGCGCAGGCCGGCATCTTGCATGTCGCCAACCATCACATTTCGCCGGGTAAAAAGCAGTGGACGTGGGGCTGTGAAGAGTTCGGGAAAGCCTGGGAACGCAATTTGACCGGTGAAGACGGACCTTACATCGAACTTATGACCGGTGTATACACTGATAACCAGCCGGATTTCGCCTGGCTGCAACCATACGAGGAAAAATCGTTCACCCAGTATTTCATGCCCTATAAAAACATTGGCGTGGTGAAGAACGCTTCGATCGACGCGTCTGTGAATCTGGATGTTGACATCGCAGGGCATTCCGCAAGCTTACAGGTCTACGCCACGTCTGTCTTTGCCGGCGCAGTGATCGAACTTAAGAGCAAGCGCCGGGTCTATATCAACGAAACCGTGACGATTTCACCGACCCGAACATTTGCTAGCGCAGTGCCGTTGGATACCGAGGAGCAGGCTGACGATCTGATTGCCACCGTAAGGGATGCTCACGGCACTACGCTGATCATGTATCAGCCCAAACAACCGGAGATCAAACAGTTGCCAGAGGCGGCGAAGCCACTTCCCATGCCAGAAGAGGTGAGGACGAATGAGGCGTTGTACCTGGCCGGGTTACATCTAGAACAGTACCGCCATGCGACATTCCAACCCGACCTGTATTATCTCGAAGGATTAAAACGCGACCCGGGCGACATCCGCATCAATGTCGCCTATGGGACGCTCCTGTTGCGGAGAGGGCTGTTCCGAGAGAGTGAAGCGCATTTCCGCAAAGCTATCGCGACCTTAACGCAACACAATCCCAACCCCTATGAGAGCGAAGCGTATTATCAGCTTGGTATCACCCTGAAAATGCAGGGTCGCCTCGAAGAAGCCTTCGCCGCGTTTTACAAAGCAACCTGGTCATCTGCCTGGCAGGACAGCGGATATTTCTCGCTAGCACAGATCGCATGCGCAAAGAAAGCGTACATGAAAGCACTGGAATTGGTTGAAAGGTCACTCATTCGCAATACCCGAAATTATAAAGCCCGCGATCTTAAGGTGGCGCTCCTGCGGAAACTGGGACGTCTGGAAGAGGCAGAGCGTATTGCCACGGAAACGATCCAGCTCGATATCGCCGATTTCGGCGCAAATAATGAACGGTATTTGCTTCACCTGGCAAAAGGGGAACAGAGCCAGGCCGAAGCAGCCCTGCACGAATTGACTTTCTTGATGAGAAACGATGTACACAACTCTATCGCCTTAGCAGTCGATTACTTCCACTGCGGACTATACGAGGAAGGTGCAGACGTTCTGCAGCGCCTGGTTGTGGATACGAACCAGAACGTCTACCCGATGCTGTATTACTACCTGGGTTATCTGTACGAAAAGCTGGGGCAGCCAGACCTTGCCCAGGCTTACTTACGGGCGGCAAGCGCCGCAACACCCGGCTACTGTTTCCCAAACAGCCTGGACGATCTGATCGCGTTAGAAAGCGCCATCGCCGCCAATCCAGGCGATGCAAAGGCTCATTACTATCTCGGCAATCTGCTGTACGATAAGAAACGCCACGTCGACGCAATCGAGCATTGGGAAGCGTCACGGGAAGCTGATAGCTCATTCGCGGCCGTCCATCGTAATCTGGCGCTCGCATACTACAATGTCTTGGGCAAACCAGGCCAGGCGCTGACCTCTCTCGAAACAGCGCTTGCCTGCAATCCGGTCGATGCCCGGGTGTTTTACGAACTGGATCAGCTCTACAAGAAATTGGGATATGCTCCCGAGAAAAGGCTTGCGAACCTGGAAAGCCATTGGGAACTGGTCACAGCGCGGGATGACCTGTACCTGGAATACATCACACTGCTCAACACACTAAAACGACACGAAAAAGCGATCACCTTGCTTTCAGAGCGCAAATTCCATCCCTGGGAAGGCGGCGAAGGCAAAGTGACGGGTCAATACATCTTCGCTCACGTGGAGTTGGCAAAACACTATCTCCAGGCACAACAAGACAAAGACGCGATCGAAACGCTAAAGAAGGCGCTGATCTACCCAGAAAACCTCGGCGAAGGCAAATTGGCAGGTGCCCAGGAAAACAACATTCATTACTATTTGGGATGCGCGTATGAACGCCTGGGCCTGGTCGAAAAGGCTACCGAATACTTCTACGCTGCAGCGCAGGGACTCGAAGAACCGGCCAGCGCAATGTTTTACAACGACCAACCACCGGATATGATCTTCTATCAAGGATTGGCATGGCTCAAACTCGGGAACGCAAAAGAGGCCAAACGCCGCTTCAATAAGCTGATCGATTATGGGGAGCAGCACCTGTTCGACCACGTGACTGTTGACTACTTCGCTGTTTCGCTCCCTGACTTCCTGGTATTCGAGGATGATTTGAACAAGCGCAACAGGGTGCACTGCCTCTATATGATGGGACTTGGTCATCTCGGTCTGCAGGAGTTCAAGGAGGCCCGCACGCAATTCTCTCGCGCCCTGGAACTGGATGTCAATCACCAGGGCGCGAGAGTTCATGCAGAAATAGCCTAATGCTTATCTTGCACCTGCTGGATTGATCTGGACGGTCTTAATCTCGGTGAAGAACTCGATAGCCGCCGGGCCCTGTTCGCGGGAGTGGGAGCTGGATGCTCGCATGCCGCCGAAAGGGGCATGCGGGTCAACGCCTGTCGTATCGCCATTCACGCGCACCATGCCACATTCGATTGCCTGAATGTAGTGCAAGGCGGCGTTGATGTCTCGTGTGAACAAGGAGACACTCAGTCCATACTTTGTGCTGTTTGCCAGGGCAAGTGCCTCATCGATAGTCTGCGCACGCTGTACGACCAGCAATGGGCCGAAGACCTCTTCTTGAGTCACTGGCGAGTCGTTGGGGACATCAACAACCACTGTCGGTTCAAAGAAGAAACCATGCTTGAACACCTCGCCGGTCGATGGATGCCCTCCGATCAACACTTGACCAGCCCTGGCTCCTATCTCAGCGTACCGGTTCACTTTGTCGATCGCCTCAGGCCCAATCAGGGGACCCACAGCACTCCTGGGATCAACGGCTGGTGCCACTGGCAGTGCGCGAATTTGCGACGCCAGACGATCCAGGAAGGGATCCATCACCTCTGCCGCGACAATGGTGCGGCTCGTTGCGGTACACTTCTGCCCGGCGTAGCGCATGGCTCCAGACGCAATGAGCCTGGCAGCCTGGTCAAGGTCCGCATCAGCGAACACCAGTGCTGCATTTTTCCCGCCCATTTCCAGTTGGTACTTGATGTTGCGCCGCGTGGCGCTCTCTGCAATCCCCATACCGACCGCGTTAGAGCCGGTGAAGGTGATGGCCTGGATACCAAGATGATCTGCGAGAGCAGCGCCGGTGCTGGAACCTTTTCCAAGCACCAGGTTGAGTACTCCTTTGGGCAGGCCTGCCCTGGCAAATACCTCTGTCAGGCGAGTCGCTACCAGAGATGCGGTTTCGGCTGGCTTCCATATCACCGTGTTGCCATACGCCAGGGCCGGAGCAATCTTCCACAGGGGAATAGCGATCGGGAAGTTCCAGGGTGAAATGACAGCGACAGGTCCGAGTGGTTGGCGCAGCGAGAACTGGAGGCTCTCAGCACGCTGGGCGGGAATGACCATCCCCATCGGGTGGACCGCCTCTTCTGCGAAGTAGCGCAGAATCACCACCCCGCGATCCACTTCCTGCGCAGCTTCGCCGATGGGCTTGCCCACTTCCAAGGCAACCAGCGTGGCCAGGTCCTGTCGAAGCCCGGCCAGCAGATTAGCGGCACGGTGCAGCACCTCCGCCCGTTCTGGGCCAGGGGTTCCCCTCCAGGCGGCAAAAGACCGCTGAGCGGCCTCGGCAGCCAGGTCGATGACCTCTGGATGACCCAGTGGGATACGGGCGAGCACCTGCGTCGAATCGGAGGGATTGACGTCTGCCGTCCATTCCCCGTCACTGGGAGTCAGCCACTCTCCAGCGACATAATGCGATAATATATCCACACTCACAATCTCAACTCCATTCTAAGTATTGGACCTGACTTCCTACGGAAGATACTTCTACTCTCTGGTGAAAGGACCCTCATCCAGCAAACTTTGGTCTTTCCAGCCCTTTGATATCCGTCTTTACGCGGAAAAGATCACCGGCGTACGGTTGCAGCTTTCTTTGTTCTGCGCTCAAAGCAGTCCAGGCAGAGGTAATATACAGTTCGTCTAAGTGCTCTCCCCCAAAGGCGCAACTTGTGGGATATTGTACCGGCAACTGGATTACTCGTTCCACTTTTCCACCAGGATCATAGCGAGTTATCTTCCATCCACCCCAGCGAGCACTCCAGATAAAGCCTTCGCTGTCAACTGCAAGGCCGTCTGGGTCACCATGTTCATCTGGGGTGTGAATAAACGGTCGACGATTTTCGATAGCACCCGTCGCAGGGTCAAAATCATACGCGTAAATCATATGCAGGGGAGAATCGGTGAGGTACATGAGTTTGTTATCAAGGCTCCAGCTGATACCGTTGGATACCTTGAGTCCCGTTTCCATCGTGTGAATAGAACCATCTGGATCGAGGCGGTAAAGAGAGCCCTCTGGCTCTTCACACATCTTTGGAAGTCCGCACATGGTTCCTGCCCAGAAACGGCCCCAGCTGTCGACTGCGCCATCATTAAAGCGGGTGTGCGGTTTATGTGCCTCAGGGTCCGCGATCAAGCGCAGTCCTTTTTGCTGATCCCAAAAAGCGAACCCGTTTTTCGTCGCCATAACCAGGCCGCCGGAAGACCGTAAGGCTAAAACGCCGACCGGTATACCAACATCGAATGCTTCATATTTCCCTGTCGTTGGATATAGCCGGCAAAAGCAGTTGCTTTCGATATCGACCCAGTACAATGCCTGCTCTTCTGAACTCCATACGGGGCCTTCCCCCAGTTTATTCTGTGCGGCTAGAACGCGTTCCACTTCACTCACTATAGAGATCTGCTACCTTTCTCATACCCAAACGTGTGCAAGACACGCCTGAGCGGTCAGTTGTTCCTGCTTCACAGCCAGTTGCCATGGCACGAGGACCTTTGGATCAGCCCCCTCGTTTCGGTCTCACATTGGCTCCACAGGCGCTTTTACGTCATCGGTCGTAGCCACTGCCCAGGACGGCCAACTTTCCGCAGGAAGTTGGCGAAGCTGTTCGGTTGCAAACCACAACAAATTCAAGGCGGCATTGAGATCCCGGTCGATGACCAGGCCACACTGCTGACACTGATAGGTCCGATGTTTCAACGGCATGCGCTTCTTGACATGCCCACAGCACGAACAGCGTTTCGTCGAGGGAAACCAGCGGGAGGCGATGAACAGGTCTCCCCCGGCGTTGGCCACTTTGGTCTTGAGGAACTGCAACAGTTGCCCCATCGCCGCATCAGCTACCGCTCTGGCCAGCTTGCGGTTGGCCAGCATCCCCAGGATGTTGAGGTCTTCGATGCCGATGACCCCGCACGTCCTCGCCAGTTCGGTGGTGAACTTGTGTTGGATGTCCCGGCGCATGTCAGCGATCTGCTGATGCTTGCGTGCCACCTTCAGCCGTTGTTTCTCATAATTGTGACTGAAGATGGTTCGCTTGGTTTCTGGATCTTTGGTCTTCTGTTTCTTTGAGAGCTGGCGTTGCAGCTTGCCGAGCTTCCCCAGATGGAGCGCCAACGGCCTTTGGTTCTCAAGCCTGCGCCCATCCGAAACCCGTGCCGCTTGCTTTACGCCCACATCCACCCCGACCGCCGCGAGAGGAGTTTGTGGTCTCTCCCGCTTGATTTCCACTTGGATCGAGACATACCAGTGCCCTGCTTCACAGGAGACGGCTGCCCCCAGGATCTTGACCCGCTCACACACCACTTGTTTGCGCGCCTTCCGCTGCTTCATGGGAGCGGTTGCCTTCCCCCGCTCGACAAAGCGCAGCTTTTCGGCCAGATTGACCGCTCCCAGTTTGCGTCTGAGCTTGCCTCGATCCTTCTCTTGTTGGCGCTGATCCAGGATGAAGCGGCCAAGTCCGGGAATGGCGATCCAATGGCTTCCCAGCGTGAATTTATCATTGGACAGATAGAACGATTCGTGCGACTTGCCCTTCTTCTTGTACTTCGGGTACTGGGCGCGCCCAGCAAAGAAGTTGGCATAGGCCTTCTCCAGATCGTCAAAGGCTCCCTCCACCACGCACTTGGTCACGTCGTAGGTCCAAGGATAAGCCGTTTCCCGAATCGCATTGAACTGTTTTTTGAGGCCCATCGCGTTGGGAGGCTTGAGGGTGCGCTCCGCTTCTGGAACCATTTCCTGCTCCAGCTTGTACGCCTGATACTCTGCTTCGAAGTCGGCTCTGCCCCAGTTATAGATGAATCTTCTGGTGCCACAAGCCCGCTTGAGATACTCCACTTGTTCAGGAGTCGGATTCATCCGGATTTTGTGCGCCGTTTTCATTTTTGAGTGCCTGCTCTCACGCTTTGCGGTCCTGTCCTGACGCAATCCGCACAAAGAACGGCTCATCCCATTGACTGATCCTCCCCGGAAGCCTGGGGATGGGGATCTGGGTTGGCTGTCACACTCCCTGCCCAAAGAGCAGGTTCGCGTGACAGGTCCGCTAATCGTTGGGCCGATGGGCTCGCCCCTCCTCTGAATTGGAACAAGTGTATCAGAGAAAGCGAGAACGGTCAAGGGGAGTGTGGTCGAGGAAAATCGATTTTCCCGACCACACCCCAAAAAGGAACGACTTGTGCATCCCCTGCTTGAAACACCTGGGCTTTCCAGTCCGATTTCTGGAACCGTGTGGAATGTTTCACGCACATTTGCACACTTCGTCAAGATCTAGTAAACATCTCCTTTTCCAAAACCTTTGTATTAAGTCAAGGAAACCGATGAGGAAGCCAGGTATAACCCCATCCTATCTGTTAACTACGGTTAACCTCCCTCCTTTCTCACATTATCTGCAGCCAGGGCACGTTGGATGTCTTCAGCTGTCAGGATAATCAACTTCCGCATAGCCACCTCTGCTGCCTGCTCATCACGGTTGCGAATAGCCCTGGCAATTGCCCAGTGTAAGAGCATGGCATTCTGGTTAGCCTCGGGGAGCTGTGATGTAATGACGCGGCTGGCGCGCAAGGGGGTCTCGAGCGTGGCCATAATCTACAGTAACCTTTTGCGAAGACAACACACTCTTTAATTTTACTTCATGTGTAGACGCGGGGCTGACCTCCCAGAAGAACGCACCGTCCTTGACGGGCAAAGGTGGCCAGCAGTTCCCCCTTGTCAATCACCGCGCCATCATCCCCGCCGGCAAAAAGCCACTCATCCCAGGCCGATTTCTCCATGAACAGCGCCCAGGCCACCGGGGCCACCAGCCTTCTGGCAGCACGCATAATCTCCAACGCGTCGTCAATGCCAGGTTCGAGCTCTGGTTTCAATCCAGCCGAAGTCAATGCTTGAAAAGTGCAGATTGAGTGGACCTCGCCATTGACAACCTCACAAACAACGCCTAATGCCAGTTCCTCGCGCTCAGGGATGCCAGCTTCGCCTGGTACAGTTTCCCATACACCCACAACGAGGCTGCATCTTGGGGACAACCGGTCGAGGAATGCAGTGATTTGCTGTTTATTCCAACCATGCCACGAATAGGTATCATTATTCTGTTCAAGTCGCAAGGCGGCATCCAATAAAGGCCGGGCGGGACGCCATAAAGGAGAGTCACCGTCAAGCACGCGCAATTCTTCCGCTAACACAATTTTCTCCGCTACAATGAGTTCATAAAAAGAAAAAGAGCGAGCAGTATCCGCTTCCATCCCAGTATACCACTGCATGGTATAATTTATGGTAAAGAGACTTTAGGACACGGAGGAGCAGTCAGATCATACATAGGGGACAGCAATCATGGGCACCAACACCTTCAACCCACACCTCCTTTCCCCTTATCTTTCCGTCCTCGGCATTAGCGGCGCGGTAGCGCTTCTGGTGGCAACGGGATTGGTGCTGTGGTATTACCGCGATAGCCGTGTACAGAGCTTCAACTGGTATTTGCGCAACTGGCGCTTGAAACAAATTTCTGCTGTTGCCTGCCTCTTCTTCGTGGCAATGGCAGCCAGTTCCTGGGTCATTCTGGATGCCTGGGGATGGGTTTACCTGCTAGTGGCATTTAAAATCGGAACCTGGTGGGTTCGCAGGACCATAAGCCAAAGGGCATAAAAAGATGGGTGGACACCGGCGAGAGGTCCGTGTTCGCCTGAAACTGTCCCCCACGCGCAGGATGACGTAGAGAACCTCAGAAGATCATCCCATGTAGAAGCCGAGTAAATTGTAGAGTTGTCCGAGAGCTATTCCCATTCGCAGCAAAGATTAGGTGATAGTTGAGGGGGTAGCACAGTTGAAGTCCCCTCACGCAGGAAAAGGAGATCTTTATGGCAAATGAACATGAGGGCCACGCTGCCTGTGGACCAGGCTACGCTTCACCTGAAGAGGCAACGCAGGCCGACCCCGAAAAGGTCCTGTATACGATTGCCTTGTATGATGGAACGGGCATCGAAGAGCCGGATTACCTGGCGACGGTGGATGTCGATCCGCACTCTCCCACCTATTCCCAGGTCATTTCCCGCACAGTGATGCCATACGTTGGTGATGAACTTCACCACTTTGGATGGAATGCCTGTAGTTCGTGTCATGGCGACGAGAGCAAGTCGCGTCAGTTTCTAGTCATCCCCGGTTTTCACTCTAGCCGTATGTACATCGTTGATACCTCTGACGAGCGCGCGCCCAAGCTGCACAAGACCATTGAACCTGAAGAGATTAAGGAAAAGACCAACCTGACCGCCCCTCATACTGTTCACTGCCTGGCTGATGGACAGGTGATGATCTCTATGCTAGGCGATGGTGAGGGGAATGGCCCCGGCGGATTCCTGCTGCTGGATGAGGATTTCAATGTTACGGGGCGTTGGGAGCAGAAAACCGATGACATGCGCTATAACTATGACTTCTGGTATCAGCCGCGCCACAATGTCATGGTGAGTAGCGAGTTTGGCGCACCCAATGCGTATTATGACGGTTTCAAGCTGGAAGATGTGTCTGCCGGCAAATATGGCCGCCAGCTGCACTTCTGGGATTGGAATAGTCATGAGATTGTCCAGAATGCAGACCTGGGTGAGGATGGGATGATCCCGTTGGAGGTACGCTTCCATCATAACCCCGATAGCGCTCATGGCTTCGTGGGGGCGGCATTGAGTAGCAATATGTGGCACTGGTACAAGTCCAACGGAAGCTGGTCAGTCGAGAAGGTCATCGATATTCCTTCAGTGGAGCTTGCAGGCTGGCCTATTCCGGTCCCATCGCTGATCACCGACTTCCTGATCTCGATGGACGACAAGTATCTCTACCTCTCGAACTGGTTCCACGGCGACCTCCGCCAGTATGATATCAGTGATTCCTCGCATCCCAGGCTCACCGGCCAGGTCTGGTGCGGCGGCCTGCTCGGAAAGGGAGACCCAGTGCAAGGGCACAAGCTGCTCGGTGGGCCGCAGATGCTCCAACTTAGCCTGGATGGAAAGCGGCTCTACGTTACGAACTCGCTATTAAGCGCCTGGGACAACCAGTTCTATCCCGATATCGCCACGGCTGGCTCGTATCTGCTGCAAATTGACTGTGACACGCAGAACGGTGGCCTGAAGATCAACGAGAACTTCTACGTTGATTTCGGCAAAGAGCCAGGTGGTCCCTCGCGTGCTCACGAGATGCGCTATCCGGGAGGAGATTGCACTTCTGATATCTGGGTGTAGCCGGATACTGTATCAGGTCAGTGAGGAACGGTGCGACCCTTTCTGTTGTTCCTCACTGGCCAGACGGATCCCGCTACTAGTTAAAAGTAATCCGATGCGCTATAATACAGTCACATGCCCTGCTAGACTGAATGACAGCATTCATTAGCAAGGGCGGACTACTTGAAATATAAGGAGGGTATAGAACCGTGCCGTGGTGTAAGTTCTTCATACCCAAGATGGCCGCGCCGGGGCTCAGGCCGGATGATCCCGACTTAAACGATCATATCATGTATGGCAAGTGCATTAAGGGGCACGTGCTCAAAGATGCCGATGATTGGATTCTGTGCGAAAACTTACCAGCGCCTGATGCAAAATGCTGGCAAGAAGGCGGAGATACTATTTTTTCATTGAGGTATCGCAAGCGCCATGGGGCGCCGGCTGGTACAGGCACACCAGAAAATACCGCAACTCAACCCGCCAAGCCCTGAGGACAAATGGGTAAGCAAACTCTGCCATCATCATTACGACCTGCACCTGAACAATTAGAGCGCGTTCACTTTTTTCTATTACAATGGTATGCCGCCGCACGACGCGATTTGCCCTGGCGCTCTACAGGTGATCCATACGCTATCCTTGTTTCCGAGATTATGCTTCAGCAGACACAGGTGGACCGCGTACTGCCAAAGTACCAGCAATTCCTGGCCGCTTTTCCAACGCTGGCTGACCTCGCTGCCGCTCCCACGGCTGATGTGATCTCGATCTGGGTCCCGTTAGGCTATAATATGCGAGCGGTTCGACTCCAGGCTATTGCGCGCCAGGTAATTGCCGAGTATGGAGGGCTCATCCCCGACACGATTGAGGAACTGCTGAAACTGAAAGGCATCGGTCGCTATACCGCCGGTGCAATTGCCTGTTTTGCTTACAAAAAGCAGGTTGCCACGGTCGATACTAATATCGACCGTGTGCTGCATCGCATTTTTCTAGGCCTGGAGCATCCTGAACCTAAGCTCAGTAACGATCAGATGCTGACATTAGCTGAGGGGGTATTGCCTGACAGCAGGGCATACGATTGGAACCAGGCACTTATGGACCTTGGCGCTACAACCTGTACCAGCAATAACCCGCAGTGCGTGCAGTGCCCATTGCAAGAGGCATGTAATGCTTATAGGGAGATGCGCCAGCACAGTCTCTTTCCATCGGGAATGGTGCTACGCCAACTGCGTAAGGTGGCAGAGAAGAAGACGACATACCAGGCCCAGCCATTTACCAGCACGAACCGTTATTTTCGTGGCCGTATCGTCGATCACTTGCGTTCTTTACCCGCCGGTCAGCGCATTCCACTGGCTACACTGGGACCAAAAATCAAACCAGAGTTCAGCGATGATGATATACTCTGGCTACAGAAACTCGTTGACGGGCTGGCGAGGGACGGACTTATTGATTGCGCTGATGACGGTATACGACTACCGTAGACCCTGCTACCTTCCAGGTAGAACCACTTTTGTTCTATGTGCTACAGTATTATGTAATCAGGTACGTTTGGCTTTTCAAATCGCTATGTTGTTAACTCTACCTGGCGGACTGCCAATCTTCATAGGATGGGTGGAACCTGGCGGGGGCAAGCCCCGCCACTACATTTCGCTCGTCAAATGAACGTTGACGGCCTACTAGTCAGGTATACTCTCGGCGTGATAATTGTAATGCTATTTTTTCATGGAGGAGCGCGACGTTGCAACTCAAAAGCTTTGATGACATCACGAGGACCTACCGGCATATCTTTCTCTCGCCACATTTCGATGACGCTGTCTACTCCTGCGGCGGCACCATTGGAGTACAGGCGAGTGTAGGGTTGCGCCCACTGGTAATCACCGTTTTTGGAGGGGTACCCTCTCCAACCATAGAACTAAGCCCGTTTGCAGCACAAGTACAGAGAACAATGGGCTTCCGCCCGAACCCGCAAATCGCGGTGACCTCACGGCGCGAAGAAGATGCCCGTGCGCTCGATTACCTGAAAACAGATTACCTCTGGCTTGATTACCTGGACGCGATCTATCGCGGCACACCTGCATACTACATGGAGGAAAACCAGTTAGTAGGTGGAGAGGTTCATCCCGGCGACCTGTGGATTGACAGAGAACTGGCCGAAAAACTTGTCGCTCTACACGAACGCCTACCCGATACGGTCTGGTACGCCCCACTTGGGGTGGGCCGTCATGTCGATCACCAGATCGTGTCTTCTGCCATCGACCGTCTAATCCAGCGGGGAGCACATGTCAAATTGTACGAGGACTTCCCCTATGTTCTACGGGAGGGTGCCCTGCAAGTGCGACAGCAGGAATTTGGCGGAACGCTGGAACCTGCATTTGTAGAAATGTCCGAGATGCTCCACCTGCG
>Ga0070708_100000757_pt1 | contig 24363 bp, 19 predicted proteins | sample KBSK5503metaG_FD_65469 | JGI IMG/M metagenome (GOLD analysis project Ga0070708, IMG submission 65469) | Corn, switchgrass and miscanthus rhizosphere microbial communities from Kellogg Biological Station, Michigan, USA - KBS K5-50-3 metaG | ecosystem: Host-associated > Plants > Roots >... | reverse complement strand
AGAAGAGCGACGGCTTCCGGCGCGATTCGCAGACGGCGAAGTAAGGCTCGTGCCTGAAGCCGGAGGCCTTCGAGCGACGTACCCGGGAAGCTCAGGTAGGTGCTTCGCCCCCGTTGGAGTCGCTCTCCGCGCTGCCGGCGAGCTCGTTCGAGGCGTCGAAGTCGATGCCGGTCAGCTGGGAATGGCCGACCAATTTTGGCGGGTAACTTTTCTGGACGCCGCGGACGCGATAGGTTGAGCTGTGGTTTGGTGACGGTCTTCTAATTCCTTCCAAAAACTCGAGGTCGCATGCACTCCAAACACGTCTCACGTGTGTCATCGCTTTTCGCTTTCCTCGTGATCGCCGGCGCCCTGACCAGCTGCGGCGGCAGTGGCAGCAAACTTTCCGACTACGTCAGTCGCGTGGCGGCGCTGACCGGCGGAAACATGGTCACCGCGACGCAAAGATCGGGCAGACCACCCAGCGGGAGCGGCCCCACCGTCACCGCCAACTCGAATGGAGCGGTGAGCATCGCCGGCGGATCGACCGCCTTTCAAATCGGTTCAACCGCGACCTACAGCGGGCTGGCGGTCTCGGTCGATGGCGTGGACGGTTATTTCGAGCTTACCGGCCTGACGCCGGGCAGTGGCAATACCGTCACGATCTTCATCACCATCGGCCAAAGCGCTCCCCAGACGTTCAACTTGCAGGTGGCCGCGGGAGCCGCTAGCAGCTACGGCGCGGGACAGGCGGTACCGGTTCATCTCACCAACGCCGGAACCGGGGACGTTCAGGTCAACGTCAGCTGGGATGTGGACAGCGACGTCGATCTGCACGTCGTCGAGGCCGGAGGCACGGAAATCTACTACGCCAACAAGGGGCCGACGACCGCCGGAGGTACGCTCGACCTGGACTCGAACGCCGCCTGCAACCTCGACCACAAGCGCAGCGAAAACGTCACCTGGCCCAGCGGCAGAGCGCCCCACGGGACCTATACGGTCCGCGTCGATCTCTGGTCCGCCTGCAACCAGGCGAGGACGAACTACGTGGTCACCGTCAACGTGAAGGGCCAGCAGCCGCAATTCTTCAATGGATCTTTTGCCGCGGCGGACGCGGACTCAGGCAGCGCCGGCTCCGGCAGAACGATCACAACTTTCACCTACTGAGCGTGACGGCTTGACCGCCCACCGCACGCCGGGCATTTAGCCCCGCGGTGATCCATATTCAGTCATCCGACCCGGTCCGGGTTCGCGGAACCTTGGACCAGAGGAGACTGAAATTCATGGAGAATCCTGTGCGTATTACTTTTCGGCACCTCGAGCCGGTGGACTCTTTGCGCGAGCACATTGAGCAGGAGTGCAGCAAGCTCGAGGAGTTCTTCACGCCGATCATCGATTGTCACGTGGTGATCGACCTTCCCAATCGAAGCGCGCAGGGCGGGCAACCCTACCGTGTTCGAGTGGAGGTGCAGGTACCAGGAGATCGCATCGTCGGCGGCGTCGATCCCAGCCCGGACAAGACCCGACAGGACGCCTTCATGGCGGTGAGTGAGGCCTTCGACAACACCCAGCGCGAGCTTCAAGACTACGCGCGCCGCATCCGCGGATACTAATTCAGGAGGGAGGAACCCGGCGCCTGGGGGGCTCTGGCTGACCCCGGGGGCAAGAAAAACGTTTTGTCCTGCACGCAGCGGCGGTACAAGTCCGTCCGGTTCTTCGCTGCATTTAGGAGTCGCCTGGGAGGCCGCCATGACGGAACGAACGCGAGAGGCGGTGGTGCCAAAGTCAACCGTTTCAGCCGCCAAGCCATTGCCGGCGGGCAGATCCGGCTTGCCATTGCTGGGAGAGACGCTGGCATTTCTGAAGAATGGCTTTGGCTTTGTCGAGGAGCGAGCGCACCGCTTCGGCCCGATTTTCCGGACGCGAATTCTCGGCCGCGACACCGCGGTGATCGTTGGCCCAGAGGCGAGCGGCGAATTCATCGACCTCCGCCACGTGCAGCGCGAAGGGGCCATGCCGGCGCACGTCCAGGAGTTGATGGGAGGTCGCGCGCTCCCCGTCCTGGATGGGCCGGAGCACTTCGAGCGCAAGCATTTCGTCCTCGCCGCATTTGGCCGCGATGCGCTCGCCTCCTACGTCCCGAAAATACAGACGCTGCTCTCCACTTTCATGAATCGCTGGGCCGCGTCGAAAGAGGTCGGTTGGCTGGATGAGCTGAAGCTTCTTTCATTGCAAATGATCTGCGACACCGTTCTGGGAATGTCGCCGGGTCCTCAGATGGACCGGGTCCGAGCCGACTACGAGCTCGTGCTGGCGGGATTCGGCAGCCTGCCGATTCCACTGCCAGGGACGACCTTCACCAAGGCGCGTCAAGCGCTGAAGAGAATCCTCGCCGTCTACGATGAAAATATTCGCGAGCACCAGGCGCACCCGCGGGACGATGGCCTATCCCGAATTCTCGCCGCCAAATCTCCGGCGAGCGGACGAACGATGACGCCGGCCGAGGCCCGGACCGAGCTGCATCATATCGTCATCGCCGGATTGATTGTCTGGGCATGGCTGGCGAGCCTGATCCTGGAGCTGGAACGAAATCCCGAAGTACGCCGGCGCCTGGAGGAGGAAATCAAGCGGATGGCGCCCGGTCGACGGCTTGGCCTCGAGCAACTTGACCAGATGGCCTACCTGAATCAGGTGTCGATGGAAGTGCGCCGGGTGGCACCGGTGGTGCATGTCTTCTTCGGCAAAGCCAGCCAGAGCTTCGAGTTCAAGGGACACAGCGTTCCCGCCGGGTGGATGGTGCTTTGGGGCCATCGCTCATCGCACATGAGCGAAGAGGTCTACCAGGATCCGGAGCGCTTCGATCCCGACCGATTCGCCCCACCGCGCTCCGAACACCAAAAACACGAGCACGCGTTCGTTCCCAATGGAGCCGGCGCCCCCACCGGCCACAAGTGCGCGGGGGTCGACCTGGCGTCGTATTTTTTACAGATCTTCGCGGTGGAGCTGCTCCGCGGATTCTCCTGGGAGCTCAGCCCAGGCCAGGACCTCTCCTACGACTGGAAGCGCCTGCCTCCCGAGCCGCGGGACGGTTTGCGCGCCACGATCAGACGCCTCGCCTAGCAGACGCCTAGAGGTGAAGTGGGTGCGCGGACGATCAGCAGCCCCGTCGACGCGGTAGGCGGCCCAGCCCGAGCAGCGCGAGCGCCGCCATCGCGAGCAAGGACCCGGGCGCGGACTGGCACCCGGCGCCGAATTCGCGGATCGTCCTGTCGGGCAGGCTGGAGACGGGGTCTTCCACGCCCGCATCGTCCCGGCCGGGGTCGTTGCCCGCATCGCTTCGCCCGCCATCGGTGACGCCTGCATCGCCCATCCCGGCATCGCCGACCCCGCCATCGCAACCGGGGGTGCAGCAACCGGTGTTGCAACCGGCGTCGGGACGGCCTCCATCCGTACCCCCGTCGGTGTGAACGGGCGGGGTGTAGACAATTCGCAGAGCCGGTCGAAACGCGGGTTCGACATTCTCGCGCGAGTCAAAACGCTTGGCGGTGACCACCCGAGACGCCTCCTGTTCCGAAATCACAAGCCAACCAAAATTCGCCTGCGGCGAGTCGAGCCATGATTGAGCATCGGCCACGATGCCAGGCGACGAAGGCCAGTTGTAGAAGTCGAGCGCGGTGAGGACGAGCGTGCTCCCGCTCGAGCTCGGTGCGTGATCGCCGCCCGGCGTCGCCCAGGAGCTGGTGTCGAAGGCGTTGAAGTTCCAGGTCGCATCGCCGGGTCCCGGGGCCGCCCCGAAACCTTCCCCGCGAGTTGCGACCACGGTTCCTTCACCCCAAGGGGCGAGGCATCGATAAAGATGGACGATCACCGGTTGCGCGCTGGGAGTGCTCCTCGACAAGTGAAAGGTAAGGGTGGCGCTTTCGATGGTGGATCCGGCCGGCACCACCGAGGCGACATCAAACGAGATGATCGATCGGCGATAATCGTTGTTGATCGTGGTTCCCGCGAAGAGGTGCTGGCCACCCCCATTGGTGTACTGCCGCTCGGAATAGATGGTGTTGTCCTTCCTCGGCGCGAGCGAGACGGTATCGGCCGCAGCCGTGGCGGCGAAAGCGAGCTCGAGCACCAACCCGATAAGCAATCGTTTGTTCGGAGAGATTCTCATCTCCCCAGTTTCCTCGTGAGCATTAGGCTGCTCAGAAGACACTTCGGCGGCGATAAGGTTGCAGGTGACCCGATCCGAACCCGCTCATCGTGACCTCAAGTCTGGTCCAGGCTCTGGCTCTACGGCACCGCGGCCGCGCGGCGGAAGCGGGCCCAGTACAGCAGCGGACCGAGCAGGGCGAGCACCGGGCCGACGGACAAGGCGACGCCCGTCTGTCCGGAGACGTCGCTCGAATAAGACGTCGCCGCGATCAGCAGGGCCATCGGAAGAGCGCCGACGGCGACGGCCCCGAAGAGACCTCCCGGGACGCGAAACGACCGGGGCAGCGCCGGCTCTCGAATCCGGAGCACCACCAGCGCGACGAATTCGAGCCCTAAGCTCAATCCATAAAGAAGGACATCGAGCAACACCAGCCGATTGAATCCGAGGCCGAGACAGCAGGCGTAGGCCGCGGCGCAAACCAGAACCGCAACCCAGGGCGAGCCGGTCTTGGCGGCGCGCAAGGCAAAAACCGCCGGCAGGAATCCGTCGTCCGCGAGCGCGACGGGGATTTGGGCGTAGGACATCAAGAGGGAGTTGAATGCGCCGATCGCGCTCACCATTCCGCCGACCACGACCGCGGTTCCCAGCCAGCCGCCCGAAATCGCGTCCGCCGCGGAGACCCACGCGCCGGTCGACCATTTCTCGGGATCCAGCCCGGCGTGCTGGGCGGCCCAGACAGGCAGGACGTAGGCCGCGGTGACCAGGATCACGGTGATGATCATTGCTCTGGGATAGGTCCGCTCGGGCCTTTCGACATCCGCGGCCACCGTCGATGCGTTGTCCCAGCCCATGAAGTTCCACATCGCGATGGTGATGCCGGCGAACAATCCGGTGCCCGGGGAGCTGGCCGCCAAAGCCACCGGGGCGGGCTTGAAGCCGGACAGAATGGTCATGATCAGGAAGGGCGAGAGCAGGACGATGCCCAGGAGAACCGAGGATCCTCCCACGCTCCTCGTTCCGGTCAGGTTCCACAGCGCGCACACCGCGATCATCGCCGCGCCCATGGCGATCGCCGGCCACCCGCCGCCGAGCGGGGGAAACAGGCAACCCAGGTACAAGACGAAGAGCGTGGGGTAGATCGCCATGTCGAAAATGCTGGCGACCAGCGAGAGCCACGCCTCCTGAAATCCCCAGAATGGCCCCAGCGCCCGCCGGACCCAGGCATAGTAGCCGCCGGCGTGAGGAAGCGCGCCGGAGAGCTCACCCACCATGAACGCGGTCGGCAGGCTCCAGATCAGCGGGGTGATCACGAGGACCCAGAGCGCATGCTGATAGCCGGCCCGGGCAATCAGCTCCTCCAGCCCGTACGGACCGCCGGAGACCATGAAGTAGGTGGAGGCAACGAGCGGTGCGAGGGTGAGGCCCCTGGACTTTGCTCCACTCATCCCAATTCCGGCCCTGCGAGCAGTTCTAGCGCTTGATTCCGCTCGGACTGTAGTCGACCACGGTCTGCCAAGCGATCATTTGGAAAACAGCCGCCTGGGCATCGGTCAAAGTGGTACCCGGGCCGGGCAAGCCGACCGGGCTGAGCTGGAACATCGACGCGTAGAAGACGAGCGCAACCAGGTAGCGCCCTTCATTGGTCAAGTGGACATCCGCGCTCAATCCGCCCGCGAATGCCAGATCCCAAAACCCGGTGGTCGCGATCTCCGGAACGGAACCGGCCTGCACCGCGTGCTTCAGATTCAGCAGCGCCAGGCCCGCCGGGACAATCTTCGGCGCTCTGCGATCGGGGTGTAAGTTGATCAGCCCGGTCCGCACTGCCTCGTTGTATCGCGTGGTCAGCGAAACCCCGTCCTCCCAGCTGGTGGAGCGGGCTGGATTCCAGATCATCGGATCGCGGTTCCAACCACCGGTCAGGCAGTTGGACGAGCCGGGACCATAATCGGTTGGACCCGGCCAGACCGAGTACAACCAAAGCTGGACGTCGGGGGCTGGTCCGGTGGCGTCATTCCAGACATCGTTGATATTGACCCCGTCACTTCGATTGAGCGCGTCTCCCTCGGCGGCGTGGCCGGTGGGGACGCAGGGCATGTTCGGGTAGGGCTGCATCGAGATGTGATCGTGGGGACGGGTGCGGACTTCGGTCTGGATGTTCGGGATCCCTCCGAACCCGCCGGTCGGGTAGTTCTGATAGACGTAGGTCCCCACCCCGGGCACGGTGTAGCGCCAATAATCCAGGACGATCCCACCGGCCGTGGCGAGCGGGAGCAAATAGCCGTCGATCGAATCGGTGAGGCTGTTGCCGATGTGCAACGAGGACTGCGGCGCTCCAGCCTTTCCAATTGTATACAGACCCGTCGTGACCGGGCTCTGAAGCATACAGGACTTGGTGGCGACCGCGCTCAGCGTGGATGTGCTGGAAATGCTGACCGGTCCTGAATAGGCGATCCCCTCGGTGGCCGGATCGCTTCCGTTGGTCGTGTAACGAATCGAGCTGCGCGGAGTCATCGACGAAATGGCGACGGACTGAGCGGAGGAATACGCTCCGGCCGGCGGTGAATACGCGGGGGCCGCTACGGCGTATCCGGAGGCGGCGTCGATGCCGACATAGACATTGTCGGGAGTAGATCCATCGAAGAAGGTATCGGTGTTTCCGTCGAGCGCATTTTGCCACGGATTGCCGGTGCGCGAGCCGGCGGTGCCAAACCCGCCCAATCCATCGCCGGTCAGGCGGGCGTCGTTGGAATAAAACTCAATCTCGCCGATCTGGCCGTAACTGCCTGGCGGGCCGTAGTACCTAACGTAGCGATAGGGAGTGGTGTTCGCGAAGGAGAGCTCGGTCCATTCACTGTCCGCAGGCCGGGAAGCAATGGTCGCCAAAACCACAAATTCATTGGTGGGGCTGCTGTTCGATCCTTGAATCGTTCCGCCGACCATGTCCGAGGGTCGACCGGCGCGCGGGAAAAACCGCACCCGGTTCACCGGCAGGAGCGACCAACAACCGATCACCGAAACATCGGCAGTCGCCGTCGCGCTCGGGTCCGCGTGGCTGGTGGCGACGACATGGCAGACCGCCGGCGCGGCCGGAGGTTTGTAGACACCGTCTCCCGTGAGCGAGCCGCAGTCCTTGCCTTCCCGTATCGACCAGATGACCGCGGTGTCCTTCGTGCCTTCCACCGTCGCGCTGAAGGTCGTGTTGCGGCTTGCGGGAGTGGTCGTTGCGCTCGGGTAGACCGTCACCCGGATCGGCGTTGTTCCGCGCCTGCGGGCCCCGACTCCCCGAGCCGGCCGATGAGAGTCAGTCGCACCCACCAGTGCGACCAATAGGAAGGAAAAGAGGATTCTCATATCTCGTTCGACCAACCGGTGGCTTGGTCAATGTACGACACTTCGGCGAAATCTGAACCGCGGTCCCGCTCCCTTTCGGCTGCCTGGTCGTTGGGCTCGGGCCAATACCACAATTCTTCCCACCGGGAGCAGTGTGACAGAAGTGTGACACAGATGACGACGGTCGAACTTTAGCGCTGAAGATGTCGACCAGTAGTTACAAACTCTGATTTTACGGGCTGGAGAATTCATGGCGACTGAAAGGATCAAAGAGAGACCGAGGGTGGTGATCATCGGCGGCGGTTTCGGCGGTCTGAACGTCGCGAAGAAGCTCAAGTCGGCCCCGGCGCGGATCACCCTCCTCGATCGCCGGAACCATCACCTGTTTCAGCCGTTGCTCTATCAGGTCGCCGCGGCGGCGTTGAACCCCTCGGATATCGCGATGCCGATCCGCCGCATCTTGCGGCGGCAGAAGAACACCGAGGTGCTTCTGGGCGAGGCCACGAGCGTCGATACCGCCCGCCGGGTGGTCCGGCTGGAGGACGGAGAGGTCCCCTACGATTATCTGGTCATCGCGACTGGGGCGACGCACTCCTATTTCGGGAAGGACCAGTGGGCGCGCTTCGCGCCGGGGCTGAAGACGATCGAGGACGCTCTGCTGATCCGGCGCCGGGTGCTGCTCGCCTACGAAATGGCGGAGCGGGAGCAGGATCCCCAGCTCCAGCGGCGCTGGCTCAATTTCTTGATCGTCGGAGCCGGGCCGACCGGGGTGGAGCTCGCCGGAGCCCTGGCGGAGATCTCGCGGCAGACGCTGGAGATGGATTTTCGCCGCATCGATCCGACCAGCGCCCGGATCATCTTGCTCGAGGGCGCGCCGCGCGTCCTTCCCACCTACCCCGAGGATCTCTCCGAAGCGGCGCGGCGACAGCTCGTCAAGCTGGGAGTGGAGGTTCACACCCATGCCCAGGTGACCGCGATCGACGCGGAGGGGGCGACGGTGGGATCGGAAAAAATCCCCGCCCGCACGGTGATCTGGGCCGCGGGCGTTGCGGCATCGCCGCTGGCCCGCTCGCTCGGGGTCCCTCTGGATCGCGCCGGCCGTGTGGTCGTCGAGCCCGACCTCAGCGTTCCAGGTCATCCGGAGATCTTCGTGATCGGCGATCTGGCGGCGGCGCGCTCCGGCGGCAAACCGGTGCCGGGGATCGCGCCGGCGGCGATTCAGGAGGGCAAGCACGCCGCGAAAAACATCCTCGGCCAGTTGCGCGGCGTCGGCCGCGCTCCGTTTCACTACCGCGACAAGGGAACGCTCGCCACGATCGGGCGCGCGGCGGCGGTGGCGGACCTGGGCCGGTTGAAGCTCACCGGTTTTCTCGCCTGGATGACCTGGCTGGTCGTCCACATTTTTTTCCTGATCGGGTTTCGCAATCGCCTGCTCGTCCTCATCGAATGGGCGTGGTCGTACCTGACGACAGAGCGCGGCGCCCGACTGATCACCGGGCTTCCCTCGGCGGAAGTCGAGGCCGAGGGGCTCTGCGCACCGACCGGTCTGGAGCCGCTCGGGCAGGCACCGGCTTCGGCCGGGACCGGGGAGGCGAATGCGCCCGGCAACGCGCCGCTGAAGTCGACCCGGGACTAGCCTCTCGCGGGCAGGCCGATCCTCGCGCGCAGGCTGATCCGCTCGTGGGCAGCTTCATGCCGAAGGCAATCCGGTCCCGGTTCGTCGTGGGAATCCGGGCCGGGTGCATGCCTGGCGGCGAATCTGCGCTCAATCCGGGAAGGCGATCGCGCGCGCCTCATCGAGCGGGCCCAGCGCCCCCAGCGAGCTCACCCCCGCCGCCGCCAGGCGCCGGGCGACGGCGACCCCTCGCCGGTTCTTCCGCCGCTGGAGCAACCATTGGGCGTGCTCGATCACCAGGGCGAGGGAGTACGCGCGCCCGAGCGTGAGCGCGAACGCGCGGGCCGCTGCCTCCTGCTCGCGAGGGTCGCGCGCCGACGCCCCCTTGAACCACCTGACCGCCTGGTGCGCCCCGTCCAGCGCCACCGTCGAGGCGCCCTGGAGCGAGGGATCGCCCCCGCGGAGCTTCGATTCCAGATCGGCGACCAATGCCTCCAGCGCTCCTTCCTTGGCGACCACCCGAAGGACGTCCAGCGACAAGACGTTCGTCGTCCCCTCCCAGATCGGCAGCACCTGCGCGTCCCGCAAGAGCGCCGGCAGCCCGGTGTCTTCGACGTAGCCTGCGCCGCCGAAGGCCTCGAGCACCTCGCTCGCGTGCGCCACCGCCTGCTTCGCCGTGAGCAGCTTCACGATAGGCTGCAAGAGGCGGGCGATGTTCCGCTCGGCCTCGGTCGCGGTCCCCGCCTCCTCGCGTCCGAGAAGCTCGATCGCGCGGAAGGTCAACAGGAATGCTGCCTCGAACTGCGCCTCCAGCTCGGCCAGCGTCTCGACGTGAAGCGGCTTGTCGTCCAGCGCGGCGCCGAACTGCACCCGGCGCTTCGCGTAGTCCCGCGCCAGCGCGACGCCCCGGCGCATCGAGGCGATCGAGCAGATGGCATTCCAGGTCCGGGTGACCTGGAGCATCGGCGAGATCGACTTGATGCCGTCGGCGAGGCCGGCCACCGGGATCGCCACCGCGCCCTGCAGCTCGAGCTCGGCGGTCGGCAGCATCCGCGTGCCCAGCTTGTCCTTGAGGCGCTGGATGCGAATTCCGTTGAGCTGGCCATCGGGCTGGCGAAGCTCGAGATAGAACAGCGCCAGCCCCTTGCCCCCGGGTCCATTTCCCTCCGGCCGCGCCAGGGTGAGGGTCATCTCGGAGGTGGTGGCGGAGGTGAACCACTTGTTCCCGTAGAGTCGCCAGTCGCCATTCTCCCGCCGGGCGATCGTCTGGGTGAGGCCGACATCCGAGCCGCCGGTGCTCTCGGTCATCCACTGCCCGCTGGTCCAGGCCTTCGCTGGATCGCGGCTCGTCAGATGCGGCATCGCCCGCTCGAGCAGGGCGGGGTTCCGATGCGCCTTCAGGGTCTTGGCCGCGCCATCGCTCATCGCCAGCGGGCAGGTGTAGATCGCCGAGGAGGGGGCGAAGAGGTAGCTCAGCGCCACTTGATGAATCCGCGAGAACGACCCGTGCTTGCCTTCGTAGGGCAGGGCGACCAGCCCGTATCGGCAGGCGATCGCGGAGAGCTGTTTCCACGCCTCGGGCACCCGGATCTCATCGATCCGGCGGCCCCAGGCGTCGAAGTGGATCAGCGCCGGCTCATCCTTCCGGGCCCGTTGGACGAGCTCGAAGAGGGGTCCGGCGGACAGCTCCCCCATCCCTCGAAGCTCCGGCTCGATTTCGCGGCGCACCTCTTCGGGAACGACCCGCTCGAGGTATTCCCTGAGAAGGGCGTCGGCCTCGAACTGGTTCTCAAGTCGTGGGCTCTCCTGGATGAACGGCATCTTTGCCTCCGGCGTTCACTCTAGCCGATGGCCCGTTTTCCGGCGCCCTCCACTGGTCGTCTGGAATGGAAGTCTCGTCGCGGTCCGGCTGCCATCCCGATCGCTCGAGGAGGCCTTCGTACCACCTCGCCCGCTGGCGGGGCACGTCCATCACCCGCCCATCCGCCAGGCGCTTGGCGAGCAAGAGCTGATACACCCCGGTCCGGCCCAGCCGGAATCCGACCGCGGAGATCGCCAGATACAACCGCCAGGTCCGCGCCCTCGCCTCGCCGACGATGGCCACTGCCTCGTCGAAGCGGCGCTCCAGCCGGGAAAGCCAGTGCGCCAGCGTGTCGGCGTAGTGCTCGCGAAGGGACTCGAGGTCGCGAACCTCGAAGCCGGCGCGTTCCGCGGCCTCGATCACCTCGCCGATGGGGACCAGATCGGTGTCCGGGAAGATGTACTGCCGGATGAAGGTGCGCCGCCGCTGCGGGAGCCAGGCCACGGTGCGAACGGTCCTATTGACGTCCGCGATGGCGTGATTGAGGAACAACCCGCCTGGCCGCAGGAGCTTGAAAATCGATCCGAAATACTCGTCCATTCGCGCCCGCCCGACGTGCTCCATCATTCCCACGCTGGCGATCTTGTCGAACGGGCCGGCCGCGGAAAGATCGCGGTAGTCCTGCGCGCGCAGCTCGATCCGATCCTTCTCTTCCAGAGCGATCCGCCGTTGCTTTCCCAGCGAGAGCTGATTTTGGCTCAAAGTGACGCCGAGCGCGTGGGCGCGGTAATTCGATCCGGCGTGAAACAAAAGGGCCCCCCAACCGCAGCCGATGTCCAGGAAACGCTCGTCCGGCTTCAGGCTCAGCTTGCGACAAATGAGGTCGAGCTTGTATCGCTGAGCCGACTCCAGGGTCTCGAGCCCGGTCGGAAAATATCCGCACGAGTACACCATCTGCTCGTCGAGAAAGAGCCGGTAGAAGTCGTTGGACACATCGTAGTGGTGCTGAACGGCGTCGCGATCGCGCGCTTTGCTGTGCTGTCGGCCGCGCAGGTTTGCGACCAGCTCCGCCGGGGAGGACGAAAGCAAGCGGTGAACCCAGGCGGAGACCATCCCTCTCGCCCCCACCGCGGCGCTCGGGCCCTCCCAGCGGGCCACCGCGTCAAGCACGTCGATGGTGTCGCCGGCGATGTCGATTGCGCCGGCGATAAATGACCTGGCAATCTGTTCCTCCGACGCGGGAGGAAAGAGCGCGGTGAGCGCGGAAGGATCGCGGAAGATCACCTCTCCGCGCACCGCGCCTTGCCGAGCGGGAAGGACCGTTCCGTCCCAAAGTCTGACGGCGAATGAACGAGACGGCTGATTGAACAGGGATTGAGCAGCCTTCGTGATATCCATACCGACGCCCCTTGACGGTGCGACAAATAACGTTTCGGTTTCCGGTTGATATCGGGCCTGAGATCAATCGGATGGCCCAATAAATAACGATGTACTAAGACCGCGGCACAGCCGGACAAACCTCGTGGACGAAGACCCTCCCCAAGCAGAGCCCGCGCCGAGGCGCCGGACCTTTCGATGGCCGGCGGCGATAGCCCTTTTCATCGCGGCCGGGCGCCTCGATGCACTGGTTCCGGTCGGCGACGCGGAGCGCTTCGCCCGCGACATCCGCCAGTCCCGGGTGCTGATCTACGAAGGCGTCGGCCACGTTCCGATGGAGGAGGTCCCCGGCCGAAGCGCCGCCGATGCGGAGTCATTTCTACTCGAGGACCGCCTGACCGGTCGCTGACATGCGCCGCTCGATCCCCCTCATCCTCGCGCTGATCGTCGTCTACCTGATTGCCTGGCCGATCCGCGAAGATCCGGTGGGCTGGGACCCGCCGTCCGCGCCCAAGCTCTCCGGTCCCTACGAGCCGAACCGGTACCTGGCGCGGATCGAGTGGTTGGCGCGGGGCGTCGGCGTCGGTCCAGAGGCCGTCGCGGTCGATCGGCTGGGGCGGGTCCACACCGGCTTGAAGGACGGCCGGATCCTCCGACTCTCGCCGGACGGCGCCCAGGTGGAGACGATCGCCCGGACGGGTGGTCGGCCCCTCGGCCTGGCGTTCGACGCCGAGGGCAACCTCTTCGTCGCCGATGCGGTGAAGGGCCTGCTCTCCATTTCCACCGGCGGCTCCCCGTCGGTCCTCGCCACCGGGGAGGGTGGGGTGCCCTTTGCGTTTACCGACGACCTGGACGTGGCCGATGACGGGACGATCTATTTCAGCGACGCGTCTTCGAAGTATCCGGTCGACCAATATCGCGGGGACTTCATCGAGCACCGTCCCCTCGGGCGGCTGCTCTCCTACGATCGGGAGTCGAAGAAGGTGCGCCGGGTGCTTGGCGACCTCTACTTCGCCAACGGGGTGGCGGTGAGCGGAGATCAATCGTTCCTCCTCGTCTGCGAGACGTCGATGTACCGGGTCTCCCGCTATTGGCTCGCCGGTCCGCGCCGGGGATCGCACGACGTCTTCATCGACAATCTCCCCGGATTTCCGGACAACATCACCTTCTCGAGGGAGCGCGGGATCTTCTGGCTGGCGCTTTTTGCGCCGAGGGATCCGTTGGTCGACCGCCTGATGCCTCATCCCTGGCTCCGCAAGGTGGTGGCCAGGCTGCCGCTCTGGGTCCAGCCGACCCCGCCGCGCCACGCCTTCGTGCTGGGCATCGACCTGACGGGGCGGGTGGTCCACAACCTTCAAGATTCCTCCCCCGATTCGTTCGCGCCGGTCACCAGCGTTCGCGAGCACCGCGGGGTGCTCTATCTGGGCAGCCTGGAACGGGACGCGATCGGGCGAGTGCAAGGCCCGCCGGCGCCGCCGTCGGGGAAGTCGACAGTCGAACGTTGAAGGAGGGGCGCCGTTCAATCCAGAGGGCGGTGGTGCGAAAGTGTGGCGCGGGGAGGGCGTGGAGGAGAAGGGTTGAAGGGTCATGATCCGAACCTGCCCTGCTTGTGGTCAGAAAAACCGAGTCCCTCCGAAGCACCTTCACGAGACGGGTCGCTGCGGAACCTGCAAATCGCCGCTGCCGCCGGCCAATGAGCCGATCGACGTCGATGAGCCGACCTTCGATTCGATTGTGAAGGAGGCGCAGGTGCCGGTCCTCGCCGACTTCTGGGCGGAATGGTGCGGCCCCTGCCGGATCGCCGCGCCCGAGGTGAAGAAGGTAGCCTCGGAGATGGCGGGACGGGCGGTGGTCGTCAAGGTGGACACCGAGAAGGTTCCCACGCTCGCCAGCCGCTACGGCATTCGGGGCATCCCCACCTTCATGGTCTTTCGCGGCGGGGAGCTCGCATTTCAGCAGCCGGGCCTGGTGGACTCGGCGCGGATGCGCTCATGGCTCGAAAACCCGGCCCCGCCGTCGTCCAGCGCCACTCAGAGGGCCTAGCAAGGTTGCGTTGACACCGGGAGCATCCGTCCGATACAAGCGCCGCCCTCGTCCGCCATTCGGGAGCGTAGCTCAATTGGCAGAGCAATGGACTCTTAATCCATAGGTTGTGGGTTCGATTCCCTCCGCTCTCATGAGATTTGAACGTGGCAAGGTGAACGTCGAAAGGGACACGGCTCGTCGCTTCGGTCGCCGGATTCCCCTTCGACTTTCGACCGCGGTGCTGATTTGGTACCGCCAAGCGGGCGGGTGGCGGAACTTGGTAGACGCGCCAGACTTAGGATCTGGTACCCAAAAGGTGTGAGGGTTCGAGTCCCTCCTCGCCCATCGAGGCAATGAATGAAGGTTCGCGTCGAAGAAGTCTCTTCCATCGAGCGAAAGCTCTCGATCGAGGTCGAACAATCCCGGGTCACGAACGAGCTGGACCGGGCCTATTCCCAGCTCAGCCGCCAGGTCAAGATCGCGGGGTTTCGCCCCGGCAAGGTGCCCCGCCGCATCCTCGAGCAGCGCTTTCGCGAGCAGGTCGAAGACGACGTGATCCGCAAGATGGTCGAGCGCGCCTACCTCGAGGCGGTTCAGGAGCACCACGTTCAGCCGGTCTCCAATCCCCAAGTCACCAACGACGGACTGCGCCCCAACGAGCCGTTCACCTTCCAGGCGCGGGTGCAGGTCAAGCCGAAGATCGAGGCGAAGGAGTATCGAGAGCTTCCCCTCAAGAAGGCGGACGCCTCGGTGAGCGATGAGAAGGTGGAGGAGCAGGTCGAGAAACTTCGGCAGAGCATGAGCCGCCTAGAGCCGGTGGAGGGCAGGGACGAGGCCCGACCGGGCGACTTCGCCCTGGTCGACTACGACGCCACCATCGACGGGAAGGAATTCCCCGGCGGCAAGGCGGAAAACACGACGCTCGAGGTCGCCCCGGGTGAGCTCATCGATTCGAAGGCCCAGGCGCTGGAAGGCGCGAGGGTAGGGGCCACGGTGGAGATCGACTCGACCTTCGGCGAGGACTACCCGCTGGAGCAGCTCCGGGGCAAGCGCGCCCATTTCAAGGTTCGCTTGAAAGGTCTCAAAGTCAGGGTGGTCCCCGAGCTCAACGACGACCTCGCCCAGGAGGCGCAGGCGGGAAAGACGCTCGCCGAGCTCCGGGCCAAGGTGCGCGAGGATCTGGAGAAGGCGATGGCGGCCAAGGCGGCGGGCGAGGAGCGCGACCAGCTGGCCCAGCTTCTGATCGAGCGCAATCCCTTCGAGGTCCCCGGGGCGATGGTCGAGCGAGCCGCGGAGATGATGCTCGACGGGGCGCTGCGCGCGATGGCCCGCCGGGGCCTCGACCCGCGGCAGATGAACCTGGATGTGCGCAAGCTCCTGGAGGAGATGCGTCCGCGCGCGCTGGGCGAGGTGAAGGCGGCCCTGCTTTTCGAGGCGATCGCCAACCAGGAAAAGATCGAGGTCGCCGATCCCGAGATCGAGGCGAAAATCGAGGAGATCGCCAAGGACAGCGGGCAGCCGCTGGCCAAAGTGAAGCGCCACTTCGGAAACCCGGAAGAGAGGCGTACACTCGTGCAAAGGCTTCGCGAAGAAAAGACGGTTGAATTCTTGAAGGCCGGCGCGAAGTATTTGTAGGAATTCTTAGAACTCATTCGCCAGAGAGACCTTCATGCCCTACATGCCCGTGCCGTACGTGGTGGAGCAGACCCATCGTGGCGAGCGCTCCTATGACATCTACAGCAGGCTCCTCAAGGACCGGATCATCATGCTCGGCACGGAGATCGACGACGAGGTCGCCAACGTGGTGGTGGCGCAGATGCTCTTCCTGGAATCCGAGGATCCGGACAAGGACATCAACGTCTACGTGAACTCGCCCGGCGGATCGGTCACCGCGGGACTGGCGATCTACGACACCATGCAGTACGTGAAGCCGGCGGTATCCACCATCTGCGTCGGCCAGGCCGCCTCGATGGGGGCGATGCTCCTGCTCGCCGGGGCGAAGGGAAAGCGCTTCGCGCTGCCCAACGCGCGGATCATGATCCACCAGCCGATGGGCGGGGTGAAGGGCCAGGCGGCGGACATCGACATCCAGGCGCGGGAGATCCTCCGACTCAGGGACAAGCTCAACGAGATCGTCGTCAAGCACACCGGGCAGCCGCTCGAGCGGATCGAAAAGGACACCGATCGCGACTATTTCATGGGCCCGATCGAGGCGAAGCAGTACGGGATCATCGATGAGGTCGTCGTCCAGAAGAAGGCGATGCCGCGAGACAAAACGCGCGAATAGCGCAGCGCGTTACCAGGGTCGTCGGCTCTGTCTGTTTTCACCCGGTGGCGGGGGCGTCTCCTCTGCGGGCTTGGTGGCGATCGATTAAGTAGGGGGTAAGATGGACGCGATGTCGGGTCGCTGACTAGATTGAATTTCGCCATAGGGCGGTTCCGCACCAAGGGCGCAGAAAGGGCACCATGCCGAGCAAGAACGTCGAGAAAAGAGACAATCAGACGCTCTGCTGCTCCTTCTGCGGCAAGTCCCAAAAAGAGGTCAAGAAACTGATCGCCGGCCCGACGGTGTACATCTGCGACGAGTGCATCGGGCTGTGCAACGACATCATCGCCGAAGAGATCGATCGCGAAGAGGCCAAGGACACCAAGCTGCGCATCCCCCGGCCGTCGGAGATCAAGATCATCCTCGACGAGTACGTCATCGGCCAGGAGCGGGCGAAGAAGGTGCTCGCGGTGGCGGTGCACAACCACTACAAGCGGATCGAGTCCAAGGTCGCGATGGACGACGTGGAGCTGCAGAAGTCGAACATCCTGCTGCTCGGGCCCACCGGGAGCGGAAAGACGCTGCTCGCGCAGACGCTCGCCCGGATCCTCAATGTCCCCTTCACCATCGCCGACGCCACCTGCTTGACCGAGGCGGGGTACGTCGGCGAGGACGTGGAGAACATCATCGTCAACCTCCTGCAGGCCGCAGACCACGACATCGAGCGCGCCCAGCGGGGCATCGTCTACATCGACGAGATCGACAAGATCGCCCGCAAGAGCGAGAACCCCTCGATCACCCGCGACGTGTCCGGAGAAGGGGTCCAGCAGGCCCTGCTCAAGATCATCGAAGGAACGATCGCCAACGTCCCGCCCAAGGGCGGCCGCAAGCACCCGCAGCAGGAATTCCTTCAAGTCGACACGACCAACATCCTGTTCATCTGCGGCGGCGCGTTCGGCGGCCTGGAGCAGATCATCGACCGGCGGCTGGGCGGCAAGAACATCGGATTCGGCGCCGACATCCAGACGAAGAAGCAGCGCAGCCTCTCCGAGCTCCTCAAGCACGTCGAGCCGGAGGACCTGCTCAAGTTCGGAATGATTCCGGAGTTCATCGGCCGGCTGCCGATCGTCACCGCGCTCGAGGAGCTCGACGAGTCGGCGCTGATGGACATCTTGAGCCAGCCGAAGAACGCGCTGGTCAAGCAGTACCGCAAGCTCTTCGATCTCGACGGCGTTTCGCTCAAGTTCACCGAGGGCGCCCTGAAGGCGATCGCCTCCGAGGCGATCCGCCGCAAGGCGGGGGCGCGCGGCCTGCGCTCGATCCTCGAAGGTGCGATGCTCGACGTGATGTACGAGATCCCGTCGCGCAAGACCGCGCGCGAGGTGGTCATCTCCGAGGAAGTGATTCTGAAGAAGTCCGAGCCGGTCGTGCTCTACGCCAACGAGAAGGACGTCGAGCCGAAGAAGGAATCGGCATAGCGCCTTGAGGCCGGGCGCATCTTCCTTTTTGGATGCGATCGACTTGAAGGCAGGCATGAGGGCGGGCGGCTGCACCAGAAACAGAAATGAGCTCGAAGACTTCATTTCCCTTGGTGAAGCGGGCCCTCGCCCGGCGGCTGGCCGACGGCGCACCCCCTCCAACGATTCGCCGCCGTAATCCGCGGTGGGCTTTTGAAGCAGCTGGGCTTCCGCTCTGGCGCGTCCACGCAGCCCGGCCCGGCGCGACCACATTGTGGGATCCGGGTCGGACGCGGGCCGCCGAGCAAGCGATCCCGCCGAGCCAAAAAGCGAAGAACTCGCCTCGGTCGCGACATGTTATAAATCGGAGCTTGAAGCGGATGCCGGGGAAACCAATCTTCTAGGGCGACGGCGGCGAACCAAAGCCGCGACCCTTGGGTGGCGAAGACATGTTCTTTGGCAGAGACGAGAAGAAAGAGCTGGCGAAGCGGGCGGATCCGATTCCTCTGCTGCCGCTTCGAGACATCATCGTCTTCCCCCACATGGTGGTGCCCCTGTTCGTAGGCCGCGAGCGGTCGATCGCTGCGCTCAAGTTCGCGATGGCGCACAAGGGTTCCGACGACAAGGCGATCATCCTGCTGGCCGCGCAGAAGAAGGCGAAGACCAACGATCCGACCCCGGACGACATCTTCCACTTCGGCACCCTGGGCAACGTGATCCAGCTTCTCCCCCTCCCCGATGGAACGGTGAAGGTCCTGGTGGAGGGCATCCGGCGGTCGAAAGTGCGCCGGTTCATGCCCCACGATCCCTTCTTCATGGTCGAGGTGGAGGACGTCCCGGAGATCGTGGAGAAGACCGTCGAGCTGGAGGCGCTGATCCGCTCGGTCCACGCCGTCTTCGAGGGGTTCGTCAAGCTGAACAAGCGGATTCCGCCCGAGATGCTGATCCAGGTCTCGACGATCGACGATCCCGCGCGTCTCGCCGACACCATCGTGGCCCACCTGTCGCTCAAGTTGAACGACAAGCAGGCGCTGCTCGAGACCGAATCGCCGGTGAAGCGGCTGGAGAAGCTCTACGAGCTGATGCAGGGCGAGATCGAGATCCTCCAGGTCGAGAAGAAGATCCGCACCCGCGTCAAGAAGCAGATGGAGAAGACGCAGAAGGAGTACTACCTGAATGAGCAGATGCAGGCCATTCAGAAGGAGCTCGGCGAGCGCGACGAGTTCAAGAACGAAATCCAAGAAATCGAGGAAAAGCTCAAGACCAAGCGGATGAGCAAGGAGGCCACGCTCAAGGTCAAGAAGGAGCTGAAGAAGCTCCGGATGATGAGCCCGATGAGCGCCGAGGCCACCGTGGTCCGCAACTACATCGACTGGATCCTCTCGCTGCCCTGGTACGAGGAGACGAAGGATCGGCTCGAGGTCAACGAGGCGGAGCGGGTCCTCAACGAGGACCACTACGGGCTGAAGAAGGCGAAGGAGCGGATCCTCGAGTACCTGGCGGTGCAGGCGCTGGTGCAGAAGCTCAAAGGGCCGATCTTGTGCTTCGTGGGGCCTCCCGGGGTGGGCAAGACCTCGCTCGCCAAATCGATCGCCCGCGCCACCGGCCGCCGGTTCGTTCGCCTGTCCCTGGGCGGGGTCCGCGACGAGGCGGAGATCCGCGGCCACCGCCGCACCTACATCGGCGCGATGCCCGGCAAACTCATCCAATCGCTGAAGAAGGCCGGCTCGAACAATCCGGTCTTCCTGCTCGATGAAGTCGACAAGATGTCCACCGACTTCCGCGGCGATCCGTCCTCCGCGCTGCTCGAGGTGCTCGACCCGGAGCAGAACTTCAGCTTCAACGATCACTACCTGGACCTGGATTACGACCTGTCCAAGGTGATGTTCATCTGCACCGCGAACACGATGCACAACATCCCGGCGCCGCTCCAAGACCGGATGGAGATCATCCGCATCGCCGGCTACACCGAGATGGAGAAGCTGTCGATCGCCCGGCGCTACCTCATCCCCAAGCAGAAGGAGGCGAACGGGTTGTCGGATGTCCCGGTGACCTTCTCCGAGAGCGCGGTGCGGGTAATCATCCACCGCTACACGCGCGAATCGGGGGTCCGCTCGCTCGAGCGGGAGATCGCCAGCATCTTCCGCAAGGTCGCCCGCGACGTGCTCAAGAACGGCAAGCGCGAGGTGCAGATACTGAAAAAGCAGGCGATGAAGTACCTCGGCGTCCCGCGCTACCGCTTCGGGATGGCGGAGCGCGAAAACCAGGTGGGGATCGTCACCGGGCTGGCCTGGACCGAGATGGGCGGGGAGCTGCTGACCACCGAGGCCTCGGTGATGCCGGGCAAGGGCAAGCTGTTCATCACCGGGAAGCTGGGCGAGGTGATGCAGGAGTCGGCCCAGGCGGCGATGTCCTACGTCCGCGCGCGGGCGGAGCGGTTCGGGATCGACAAGAAGTTCGCCGAGACCTGCGACATCCACGTCCACCTGCCGGAAGGCGCGATCCCCAAGGACGGTCCTTCCGCCGGGGTGACGATGGTCACCGCCCTGGTTTCCGCGCTGGCGCGCATTCCGGTGCGGCGCGAGGTGGCGATGACCGGGGAGATCACCCTGCGCGGGCGGGTGCTGCCGATCGGCGGCCTCAAGGAAAAGGCCCTCGCCGCGCACCGGGCGGGGATCAAGACGATCCTCATCCCCAAGGAGAATCGGAAGGATCTGCGCGAGATCCCCAAGCGCATCCGCGAGGCGATGCGGATCGTGCCGGTGGAATTCGTGGACGAGGTGCTGCGCGAGGCGCTGGTCCTGGAAAACCCGGACGAGTTCTTCAAGAAGCCGGCGGTCGAGGAGAAGAAGGCCGTGCCGGAGCCGCTGCCGGTCCAGGCCGCCCAGTAAGCCGGGAGCCCCCGGAGGCGTCCACGCCGCACCACGGCTCAACCGGCCGCGGCCAACGCTTGCTGCAGCCCACGCGGCAACTTGAGCGGCGCGAACCGCTCGCGCGAGTAGAGATAGTCCTCCCCCGACTCGTCGACGACACGCAGGAGTCCGTTACGCTCGGCCGCGGAGTCGCGAAGAGCTACGTAGATCTTCCTGGGGTCAAGCGACGCCGCGTCCCCGTCATTTGACAGACACACCACGAAGCTCTTCTTCTTGCGCGTCCTGGTCATGGTGCTGGTAGCAGCAGTGCAATCGTCTCGATATCCCGCAGCACCCCGACGATCTCGAAGTTCACGGATTGAGCTTACCTCGCTCAGGCCGGCCTCTGCGGAACTTGATAGATTGGCACGCTGCAATGAACTCGAGCCTGTTTTCGGGCGGGATCGCTTGAGCCGGTGCGCGCCGAGCCTTGGGCTTTCGGCGTTTGGATGCATCGTCGCTCTGGCCGCGTGCGATCGCTGCGGCTTTCAGGCGGATCCGGGGATCAAGATCGTGGTGCCCTCGATGCCGACGACGCTCGATTGGAGCAGGTCGGATCCCAACAGCTGGGCGAACTATCCCGTCGCCCTGGCGACGATGCGCGGCCTGACGACCGTCGGCCCGGGGAATGAAATCCGGCCCGGTCTCGCCGCCAGTTGGGATCGCCAGTGCTGTCCGGATGGCCGCGAGGTCTACACCTTCCACCTTCGTCCCGACGTCCGGTGGTCGGACGGGGTCACCCCGCTCTCGGCCCACGATTTCGTTGTCGGCTGGAGGCGGGCGGTCCAGGGGCGCGAACGGGGCGACATGCTCGACCTGCTCGGGGCGGAGCGGGTCTTGCGGCTCCTGGACGAGGGTGCGCCCGCGGCGGCGGTCCGGAGCGCGGTCGAGTCCCTGGGCGTCGAGGCGATCGATCCGCGGACGCTGCGGGTCACCCTCGCCGCGCCGAAGAACTATTTCCTCTCGCGGATCGCGAACGTCTATCTGTTTTTCCCCGCGCCCTCGGCGGTGCTCGCCGGACGCTCCGAGGAGGAGATCGCGGAGTACTTCGATCGACCTCGCGGCGGGCATCCGATGTCGCTGGGCCCTTTCCGCGTCGACGACTGGGATCGGGCGGGCGAGCGCGTCCGGCTCGTGCGCAACGCCCATTCCGCCTTCGCCCCCGCGCCCGAGACGGGCGAAACGGCGGCCGAGGTGCTCACCCTTCTGAAGTCCGAGGTGGGCTCGGCGCTGTACGATCGGGGGCGAGTCGACTTCATCTTCGTCGACAGCCCGGTCGCGCTCCAAGAGGACCGAGGGGCGGACCTTCATCGCCAGGAGCTTCTGTCCACCTACTTTCTGGCCTTCAACACCGAGCGGCCCCCGCTGGACCGCGCCGAGCTGCGGCGCGCGCTCGCCTCCGCGATCGACCGCGCCGAGCTCCTGGATCGGTTGCTTCCGTCGGCGAGGCCGGCGACGGGGTTGCTTCCGCCTGGATTGCTCGGCGCCGTGCCGCCTCGTGCCGCGGCGCGGCTGTCGCCCGGAACGGCGAGGGAGATCGTCGAGCGCCAGGGCGGCGGGGCGCGCCCCCTACGACTGGTCTATCGCGCGGGGGAGTCGTTCATCCCCGAGGTCGCGATCGCCGAGCGGATCAAGGCCCAGCTCGCGGCGATCGGAGTTCGCGTGGAGCTCGATCCCCGCTACGACTTTTTCGCCGAAATCGCCCGCGTCGCCGCCGATGGGCACTCCGCCGCCGACATGTACCTCCGGCGCCTGGGGGCGGACTACGCCCATCCCAAGACCTTCTTCACCCTCTTCGAGCGCGGCGGAAATCACCACACCGGCTGGGAGCGGATCGATTCGGGCAGGGCGGTGGAGCGCTTCGAGGCGCTGATGCGGGAAGGTGACGCGCTGCCCGACGCCGCGCTCGCCGCTCCTCTCTACGCCCGCGCCGAGTCGATCCTCCTCGACGAGGCGGCGGTGATCGCCCCCCTCTACCACCCCGATCGCTACTATCGCGCTCGCCCCCGGTTGGTCGGGCTCGGGGTGGATGCCTTCAACTTTCTCTCTCTGGGCGAGATGCGGATCAAAAAGAACCTGAGCGGACAGGAGGTGCGGCGCTGATGCCGAGGACCTTCGCGCGGATCGGCCGGCAACTGGCGGTGGTGCCGATCGTGGCGCTCGGCTCCTATCTGCTCATCGCGGCCCTTCCGCTGGGGGCGGAGGAGGATTCGAAGCGACAACTACCGCCCGAGCTCGTCGCCTCCTACCGGCGCGACCTGGGCATCGGCGAGCCGCTCGGGTTCTTGCGGCCGTGGCAGAAGCTCTTCCGGGGCGAGCGGCTGGGCACCTCGGCGCAGGGGGTGACCGGCGAGGAGCTCTTGCGCAAGATCTCCGGAAGCGTCGGCGTTGGGTCCCTGGCGATGGCGTTGGCTCTGACCTGGGCGCTCGCCTTCGCCGTCTTGCGCTCGCGGCGCGGCTCCGGAGCGCGGGTGATGGGGAAGATGATTCCGGCCATCGCCTTCGGCACGCCGGTGTTCATCCCCGCGCTTCTGCTCGCTCCGTATGTTGCCGAGGCGGGCCATTGGTTGCCCGAGCTCGCCGCGGCGCTGGTCATCTCCGCGTCGCCCGGGATCTTCCTCGGCGCGCTGCTCACCGACGCCGTCCGCGCCGAGCTGTCGAGGGACTACGTGCGCACCGCGCTGGGCAAGGGCCTCGCCCCGGGCTCTGTTTTCCGGCGGCACGTCGTCCCCAACGTGCTTCCCGCGCTTCTGGATTCGGTGGGCCCGGTGGCCACCGCGCTTCTCGCCGGCTCGTTCGCCGCGGAGCGGGTGTTCGGGCTTCCCTACTTCGGGCAGCTCTACGTCGTCGCCGTGCTGCAGAAGCAGGTCGCGATCGTGGTCGTCGCCACCACCTGCTTCGCCGCCCTTCTCGCCGCGGTGGGGCTCTGCGTCGAGCTGGTCCGCCTCTTCGTCGACCCGCGCACGCGCGCGGCCGGGCAGCCGTGAAGGCGAGCCGAGACAACCTCCGCCGATCGGCGTTGGCGGGCCTGGGCATTCTCCTGGGGCTGTGGGCCCTCAGCTTCGCCACGAGCGCGGTCTGGCCCGCCGCGCTCGGCCGCTGCCCGTTCGGGTACGACGTCCTCCGGCCGGACAGCACTGTCTGCGAGCTCGCCATCGGCGGGCTCTGGGTCTCTCTGAGCATCGGGATCGCCGCCGGCGCCGTGGCGACGCTCTTCGGCCTTCTGGTGGCGATGGCGGCGCGGGCCGCCGGCGGGGTCCTCGAGGAGGGATCGATCCGCCTGGCCGACGCCTTCTTCGCCCTGCCCGACGTCCTGATTCTGATGGTCCTCCAGTTCGCCGCGCAGACGCTGGCCGACGTGCATCCTGCGCTCAAAGTCGCGCCGGCGCCGCTGATGATCGCCTCGCTGGCGGCGGTCGGCTGGTCGGGCCCGGCGAGGATGTTCCGCAACCGG
>Ga0070708_100000756_pt1 | contig 24364 bp, 17 predicted proteins | sample KBSK5503metaG_FD_65469 | JGI IMG/M metagenome (GOLD analysis project Ga0070708, IMG submission 65469) | Corn, switchgrass and miscanthus rhizosphere microbial communities from Kellogg Biological Station, Michigan, USA - KBS K5-50-3 metaG | ecosystem: Host-associated > Plants > Roots >... | reverse complement strand
TTTAGTAATTCGTCAAATCGCCGCCGACTATCTCAGTTGGCTGTTGTCGGTGATCGTCAGGCAGGCCTCTGAAACTCTTTCCTGCCCCAACGGGCCAGGCCCGTTCGGATGGACTCAGGGCAAGCGAAGTTCCGCATCTGGAGAAACCAACTACTCTAGTGATCAACCATTCGGGTATCAGGTCCAAACAAAGCAAGAGCACCTCAAGGCCAAGACAATTGCCCGCTGATTTTAGCGGCTACTCTGAGAGCAAGCAACACACGAACGTGTCTTGAGGTCGGTATTGATCCGGATTAGCCATGCGACCTGCGTTCATTGAGTGCGGTCGCTACCGCTCCCGGTTCTGTAATACGGGTACAAACTTGAACACACGAACATGTCTTGAGCCCGGTATTGATCCGGATTAGCCATGCGACCTGTGCTCATTGAGTGCGGTCGCTACCGCTCCCGGTTCTGTAATACGGGTGACAAACTTGAACACACGAACGTGTCTTGAGGTCGGTATTGATCCGGATTAGCCATGCGACCTGTGTTCATTGAGTGCGGTTCGCTACCGCTCCCGGTTCTGTAATACGGGTGACAAACTTGAACACACGAACATGTCAAGAGGTCGGTATTGATCCGGATTAGCCATGCGACCTGCGTTCATTGAGTGCGGTCGCTACCGCTCCCGGTTCTGACTCCTCACCGCACCACAACGTTTACTAGACGCTTCGGCACGACAATGACCTTTATCACTTGATGACCATCAATCAAGGCGCGCACCTTATCGTCTGCCAGTGCCGCGGCCCGAAGCTGCTCATCGGAAATGTCGGGCGCAGTGATCACCCGCGAACGAAGTTTCCCGTTTACTTGAATCGGAATCTCCAACTCTTCCCGACGCGCCAGCTCTGGGTCGGCAAGAGGCCAAGTGGCTTTCAATAAGCCACCTGCGTGGCCCAACGCTTCCCACATCTCTTCAGCGGCATGGGGAGAAAACGGCGTGAGCATGATAACGAGTGACTCCAATGCCTCCCGCACTACAGAAACATTCGCCGGCGACGCGGTGGCGGGATCGGCGTTGAAGTCGCTCAGTTGATTGAACAATTCCATCAATGCAGCAACACTAGTGTTGAGATGCAATTCTTCGAAATCGCTTGTCACTTTAGCGATGGTCTGGTGTGTCTTTCGCTGGAGCGCCCGCGCTTCCGGGCTGTGCTCGTCAGGGGTTTCTGCGTCACGGCGATTCGAAAGACGCTCGTGCCAACGCCACACCATCGTGTACACCTTTCGCAAAAAGCGAACCGCACCTTCGATGCCACTCTCGGACCAGCGCAACTCATTTTCCGCGGGCGCGGCAAAGAGAACGAACAAACGAGTGGCGTCAGAACCATAGGCGGCAATCATTTCATCCGGATCGACACCGTTGCCCAGACTCTTGGACATTGCTTTCCATTCATCGGTGCCTTCTACGAGGTTCGTCACCATTCCCTGCGTCAAGAGCTTCTTCACCGGCTCGTCGAAGTTAACGAGACCAAGGTCGCGCATGAACTTGGTCCAGAAGCGTGTGTAGATCAAATGCATCACAGCGTGCGAATCACCACCAATGTATTGATCCACCGGAGTCCACTGCTTGACTACCTCGGGATTGAACGGAGCACCGTCATTGCGCGGATCGCAGTAACGGAAGAAATACCACGAGGAGTCGACAAACGTGTCCATAGTGTCTGTATCGCGGCGGGCCGGTGCATTACAGTTCGGGCAGGTTGTGTTTACAAACTCCGGCACTCCTGCCAGAGGCGATTCACCTTTCCCGCTGAAGTCGGCCGTCTGCGGCAGCATTACAGGGAGCTGTTCGTATGGAACTGGAACCATGCCGCACTTCTCGCAATAGACGATCGGCACGGGCGCCCCCCAGAAACGCTGCCGCGACACACCCCAGTCGCGAATTCGATAAGTCACGGCCGCTTTGCCAAAGCCGTTTTTCTCAGCGTAAGTAGACATTTCAGGGATGGCTATTTCTGAAAGCTTTCCACCCCACTCTGCGCTATTGATTAAGACGCCATAGTCAGTAAAGGCGTGCGTCATCTCCACAGACTGGTCTGTTCCTTTTGTCGAAGCTGGTTCTGCCTTGGTCTGCGAATGGGAAACGGGCGCGATGACCTGTCTAATCGGCAGGGAATATTTTTGCGCAAACTCATAGTCGCGCTCGTCGTGAGCAGGCACACTCATCACCGCTCCAGTGCCGTATTCCATCAACACATAGTTTGCAACCCAGACTGGAATGCTTTCACCACTGAAAGGGTTTATCGCTAACAGTCCAGTGTTGAATCCTTCCTTTACTTCGTCAGCCGCTTCCGCTCGAGTCGCTGTTTGCCTCTTAACCTTTGCGGCGAACGCTGCAACCTCTGCCTTTATGGTCGATCCCTCGAGCAGTTCTGCGAGCAATGGGTGTTCAGCAGAAAGTACGATTGCCGTAGCGCCGAAGATGGTGTCGATACGTGTGGTGAACACGCGGATCCTGCTGGTGCTGTCTTTCACCGCGAAGTCGATGAAAGCCCCCTCGCTGCGTCCGACCCAATCGCGCTGACGCTTGAGCACTTTCTCGGGCCAGCCGGCTTCAATCTGATCCATGTGAGCAACAAGTTGCTCCGCATATTCTGTGATCCGCAGGAACCACTGTTCCAAATCTCTCTTTTCGACAGTGGAGCCGCAACGCCAGCAAACACCACCCGACGACTGTTCGTTGGAAAGCACCGTTTCTTCCTTCGGGCACCAGTTGACCGGCGAGTTCTTTTTGTAAGCTAACCCGCGGTCCAACATTTTCAAGAAGAACCACTGGTCCCATTTGTAATACTCGGGACGATGTGCTGCGATTTCGCGCGACCAGTCGTAACTGATTCCCAGGCGCTGCAATTGGCCGCGCATATGGGCAATGTTTTCTTCGGTCCAGTCACGTGGATTCACGCCCCGTTTGATCGCGGCTTGCTCGGCAGGCTGTCCAAAACTGTCCCAACCAATCGGATGCAAAACATTAAAGCCCTGCAGGCGCTTGAACCACGCAAGCGCATCGCCGATGGCATAGTTGCGCACGTGGCCCATGTGCAGGAAACCGGAGGGGTAAGGCAGCATTTCGAGGCAGTAAAACTTTTCCCGCGGGTCATCAGACCGCGCTTCGAATGCATGGGTCTCATTCCAGCGCTGCTGCCACTTCTTTTCTATCTGTTCAGGAAAATATTTTTCGTCCATGATTCTTGTCCTGTCGCAATCTACACTTAACACGTTTTCCGAGCGTCGCACAAAGCCAATTCAAGCCTGGTTGCCGGGGTTCGCTTCGGATTGTTGACTTGGAGTAGGGATTCGCCGCCCTGTCAAACCGCGCTAAGAAGCGCAGCGCAGAAGCGGCACCGTTAGGAGGAGTCTGGTTGGCGGATAGTTCGAAAACATGGTGATTCGAATTTTAGCGGAAGAAGGCGTTCTTGTCTAAGTGTTTGGTGAGGGTACGGTTCCCTCCTCGCCTTGTTATCTGTCGACCCCGTCGACGAATGACCGAAGCGTCTCCAGATTCTGCAGATCAGCTCGCGGATCGTCGTACGGCGTTTCGAGAATAAAAGCCGCGTGCCTTAGTTTTGGGTGCCGGGCAACTCGCCGCAAAGCATCCTTACCTATATGACCTTCGCCAATATGCCAATGTCTATCAACGCGTGAATTGTAAGCAGCGCGAGAGTCGTTAAAGTGGATTGCGCGAACCTTTCGGGTTCCCACCGTGCGTTGCAGTTTATCGATCAAAGCTTCCAAACCATCTTCTTTGCGAATATCGTAACCAGCCGTGAAGGCGTGAGCAGTGTCGAAACAAACCCCTAACGGAAGTTCTGGACAGGCATTCATAATCTCACGTAGATGCTCGAAGCGGTGACCGATACAATCACCCTGGCCCGCCGTATTCTCCAACAGAATTCGAAGCGAACCGAGCTTCAATCGCTTGCAGGCGATTTTCAAGCTTTTTGCGCATTTGGTAATACCATCAGCTTCGCACGAGCCGCGCGCACTACCCGGATGAACAACCAGATAATCGACGCCCAGCAACATCGCGCGCTCAATTTCTTCGCGAAAGGAGATGCGCGATTTTTCAAGCATGGCTGCGTCGGCGGCGGCGAGGTTCACGAGGTAATTACAATGAATCAAAACAGGCGAGATCTTCGTCAAACGACGCGTCTTGCGAAAGAGCAGCACGTCTGCAAACGTAAGTGGTTTGGCCAGCCAACCGCGTGGATTGCGAGAAAAGAGCTGAACGGTGTCACAACCAGTATCTCTCGCTACGATCAGAGCGTTGTGCACGCCGCCTTTAATAGGAGCATGGAATCCGATCTTGGGAATGCGGGATTGCGACATGGGTCTTGACTGTACTGATGCTTTGTACCTGGTGCTTTGTACTTGGTGCTTTGTACTTGGTACTTTGACTTTATAAGGTTCTCACAGAAAAAAGGTTGCGGTAAGTGAGAAGAACAAAGGACCAAGTTCTAAGGACAAAGCTCAAAACACAAAAGTTACCCAGTCGGCTCGCCAACCTATTTCTGCCCCTCCATCACTCGCAGCATATTGCCGCCCAAAATCTTGTCGATGTCGGCTTCCGAATGACCACGCCGAAGAAGCTCGCGAGTGAGGTTTGGCAAATCAGCGACAGTTGCCAAGTCCTTCGGTGTGGCTTGAACGCCGTCGAAATCAGAACCGATGCCGACATGATCGACGCCCACCAACTTCACAATGTGTTCGATGTGATCGACGATGCGAGCAACGGTTACGGGTGGTAGACGGCGGGCATACTCTTCCTGCCGCACGCGGTCGCGAGCAAGTTTCTTGTGAGCAGCATCGCCCTTCTCAGCATTGGAAGCTTGTTGGACCATCGATGCAATCTGAACGTCTACCTGTTTCTTCTTTTCGCTCCAGCCTGGCTCGAGATGTTCGGGATAGAAAATAACGTTAACAACGCCTCCGCTCTTTGCCAGGGCGCGAATCATATCGTCAGTGAGATTTCGTGGCACGTCGGCTATAGCCCGGCAGGCCGAGTGAGTTGCGATCACAGGTTTCGTTGAAGTGTTGACGATGTCCCAAAAGGTCTTATCTGAAACGTGCGACACATCAACCATCATTCCCAAGCGATTCATCTCGCGAACGACACTTTTCCCGAATTCATTGAGACCGCGTGTTCGTCCCACCTCGTCGCCGGATGATCCTGCCCAGCTTGTGCTCACACTCCACGCAGGGGACATATAACGCACTCCGAGTTTGTAATAGCGTTCGACGTTCTCGAGGCGTTCGTCGATGGCATAACCTCCTTCGAGACCCAGGAGAGCGGCTATCTTTCCATCGCCCACAACACGACGAACATCGGCGGCCGAGGTCGCCAAGCCCCACATCTCCGGATGTTTCTCTGCGAGCGCGCGCACTGCGGCTATCTGGTCGTCGGCCCGCTTGACTGCCCTCGGTCCGCCGCCTCCGAAAAGTTCAGGCTCTACCCAGATGGAAAAGAACTGAGCGTCCAAACCTCCTTCTCTCGCGCGCACAGCGTCGAAGTGACCATCAGGCAGCAACTTTTCCAGGTCTACATGCTCATCGACAAGCCGCTGAGCTGTATCCGCATGCATGTCGATGGCGATCGCCCGCCGGTGGATCTCCAGCGGATCGTTGCTTGAGTTTTTCAAGGCAGATTGGGGTTGAGTGTTATCGTTCATCGTATGTTGACGGCAGTTTGCAGGAAACGTTAAGAGCAAGGTAATTGTAAGTAAAGAACGACTTGTCGGCCGCTTTCGGCGTCTTGCGGGAAGCGTCCACGCATTGACAGTTTTTCGTATAGGGAAAAGCATTTTCGATGTTACGTAAGGCGCATTCTGAGAAGCAAGCGCGTCTTGCCAAGCGAAGTAAAATTACTGTATTGTGCCGTGTCTGGCTAATCCACAATTATCCTGGTTTGGAAGGACCGAAATTCTTGGTTGTCCGCTCGGTTGAAATGTTTCTGCACGGCACCCCCTCTCCCCTTCCCAGGGCCGATTTCCCAAAGGAGTAAAGCAAATATGTTCTCAAAAGACGGCAAGACAAAAGACGTGACAACTCCACGCATCTGCGACGTCGTTTGGCATGATGGAGAATTCATTAATTGGAACGACGCACGGGTACACGTGATGTCACACGTCCTCCACTATGGCTCCAGCATCTTTGAGGGCATCAGGTGTTATGCAACGAACAATGGACCGGCAGTTTTCCGTCTCCGGGAGCACATGCAGCGGTTTTTGAACTCCGCCAAAATTTATCGAATGGACCATTCCTGGACCATGGAGCAATTGTGCGATGGGGTTATTGAACTGGTCCGCCGCAGCGGCATGGATCAGTGCTATATCCGTCCAATTCTTTTTCGCAGTCTTGACGAAGAACATCCAGCTTTCGGTGTCAATCCGTTTCCAAATCCGCTCGCCTGCTACATCGGCGCCTGGGATTGGGGAAAATATCTTGGCGATGAAGCGATTGAAAAAGGCGTCGACGTTTGCGTTTCTACCTGGAACCGGCTGACACCAAACTCCATGCCAGCCATGGCCAAGAGCGGTGCGAACTACATGAATTCGCAACTGATCAAAATGGAGGCATTGCTCAACGGCTTTGCCGAAGGAATTGCGCTTGACGATCGCGGTTATGTTTCGGAAGGCTCCGGCGAAAATATCTTCGTTGTTTCGGGTGGCACCGTTTTGACACCGCCACTGTCCTCATCGATTTTGCCTGGCATTACCCGTGACAGCGTCATCCAGATTTGTCAGGAACTGGGGATAACTGTCAAGGAACGCACCATCCAGCGCGCAGCAGTTTATGTTGCCGATGAGTTGTTCTTTTCGGGAACGGCGGCCGAGATAACTCCGATTCGTTCGGTCGATCGTATTACCGTAGGCAGTGGCGGTCGTGGTGAAATAACCGCGAAGATTCAGAAACGCTTCTTCGAAATAACCAAAGGTGAGCGACCGGCGCCTGGTAACTGGCTGACCTTTGTTAATACTGAAACTGCGAAGCGGCCAGACAATAACGGGCACAAAGCCGAGACCATTGCCGATAGCGGGACTTCCCCTCGAGAGAGTGAACCTGTGGTGAAATACCAAACAGCTCTGAGAGACTAGCAGTCACCGCCACAGATTAACGCTGATAATGCGGATCAGAACAAATGAGAAGTTAAGAAACTATGAGTGTTATTCTTTCTTTTTGAATCTGTGTCATCCGCGTTAATCTGTGGCGAGCTTCCCTTACTGAGCAAATCCACGTTGACGGTCATTACACTTACAAGCTATATTCAAAGTTGCGTTGGTCCAGTAGTGAACCAAGCGCCCCGCAAGCGATAACAGCGTTCCTTCCCGCGCTCAAATCCCCAACAAAATCGGGCCTTGTCCTATGTCCGAAAGGTTTCAGGTTATTTCATGGCCACAAAAATCGACGATCTCCTGCGGATAGCCACGAGTCATGGCGCTTCTGACCTGCACCTGAAAGTTGGTGCGTTTCCAGTCATGCGCATTGGCGGCGAACTCCATCCTGTTGCAGATGCTGCTCGCTTGAAACAAGAGGACACGCTGGATATGGCCTTTGCCATGATGTCCAATCGGCAAAAACAGCGGTTTAAAGAGGCGTCGGAAGTGGATATCGGTTACGGCGTCTCTGGACTGGGACGCTTTCGCGCAAACATTTTTCAGCAACGCGGCACAGTGAGTATTGTGCTCCGGGTCATTCCCGAGCAGACCATGGGGACGGCAGAACTTGGCCTGCCGCCGGTAATTGAAAGGATTGCCAAGGAGCGACGCGGCTTGATTCTGGTAACTGGCGCGACCGGCTCGGGAAAATCAACAACCCTGGCGGCGATGATCGATTGCATCAACTCAACTCGAGGTGGACATATCGTCACGATTGAAGACCCAATTGAATTTCTGCACCGCGACAAGCACTCATTCGTCACGCAGCGCGAAGTAGATGTTGACACGCGATCGTTCGCCGAAGCATTGCGCGGGGCACTGCGCCAGGATCCGGACGTGATTCTGGTCGGTGAAATGCGTGATCATGAAACCATCGAGACAGCTCTCACTGCCGCCGAGACCGGACACCTTGTTCTTTCGACGTTGCACACACTCGACGCTACGGAAACTATCACACGCATTGTTTCATCATTTCCCTCGCATCAGCAGAGGTCGGTACGTATCCAGCTGGCAGGGATCTTGAAGGCGGTGATTTCGATGCGTTTAGTGCGAGCTGCCAAAGGCGCGGGCCGAGTGCCTGCCATAGAGGTGCTGGTATCCACTGCGCTAATTCGCGATCACATCATCAACGAAGAGAAGACGTACATGATCCGCGAGGCCATAGCCGCAGGGACTTCACAATATGGCATGCAAACATTCGATCAATCCTTATTTCAACTGGTCCAGTCAAAGCTGATTTCATTGGAAGAAGCGTTGCACAACGCGAGCAATCCGGACGAATTCAAAATGCGCGTCTCGGGCATTGTGTCGGCGGGCCATGGAGTGAACACCATGAGACCTACGACGATGAGCGCCCCTCCGGCGACGCAGAAAAACCGCGAAGAGGAAACCGTGTTCGTGAAGCACTAGCAAACGACGCAACGCGGCCAAGGACAACGAAACATTCAAGCTAACTGAACTAGAACTCAGGGAGCTATTAGTTCACGCGCATCCTGCGCATCACACGAACACCAAAGCGCCAATCTTCGTTGATGTCGAACCGGTAGATCTCAAGGTCACTGGCGATGCACCTGGCGAGCGTTCGAAATGATGGATGGACTCTAAGTGTAGGCGCGACCAGATACACGAGCGGCGACTCGTCCCGGATTTTTCTGTCCCCAAACAGTTTTGCTCTGGCAATATGACCTCTGCGGCGGTGCGCCTCAACGCGCCGCCAGTAGTCAACTCCCTGCAACACATGTTCACGATCTTCTGAGACCTTTAATTCAATAACCACTAGCCGCCCATCGCGTCTTAACGCCAGCATGTCGATGGGCCTGACGCCGAGTTTACCTCCGCGCGCGGTTCTAAACTGCGCATGCAGTGGAGCAATGATTAATCCCGGGTCCAGCTTTGTAATATCCTGACGCAGGAGCGACTCCAACCATGCTTCGGCGGCATTGCGATAAAGAGCGTGGCGATGGTCCAGAGCACTAGCGGATCTATGTTCGGCTAGGTCACGGAGCAGGTTGTGCCACTCATCCACTGTTTTTTCGTCGAGCAGACGGCGATGTAATCCTTCGGTGCCAAACCAGACACGCTCGGCGCCCATGACAGAACGAACGCGCGCGAATGGCAAACCAAAATATCTAAGGGTTTCGCCGTGGCGCGCATGAACTACATCGATCGCCTGCGGCGCCTCGGCAACAATCCCCGCGGTCCCGATAGTCATTGCTGACGGGGGTACAGGAGGAAAACGCGCCAATCTTTTTTTCCACAACTCTCTGCGATCGGGACAAGCTATTGCTTCCAACGCCGTGAGGGCATCGTCAGCTGTGTAGACTTTGATAACTTCTCGCAAACTCTCCCGCAGCAAAGCGATTCGCAGAAACGCAGGCTTGAGTAAATCATCCGACACAATCAGCCAAAGCTGTTGCACGTACGGGGGACGCACTCGTTCTGAAGTGCGAATGAACCACAGTAGTGCCGACGAAAGGAAGGCATCTACACTGGCGGGATGCGTTGAGGCAACAGAACCTGTTACGGCAATCCTTTCTCGCTTCCTGCGCAAGAGGATGCGTGCATACCCTCCCGGCTGTCCGCGTCTGATGCCCGGACTGAGCGCGGCTCGCTCGATCGTAGTTTCCGGCAACAAAGCACCAGAAAGCTGGGCCAATCGATCACAGCGAAATTGGCGAGCTGCTTTGATCGTTGCTGCGATCGCATTTGCCGAAGCGCGCGGAATTAACTCGATTACGGGACGTTCCGCTCCCATTTTCCTTGACGCCTGCAAAGAAAGGATTTGACCATTCCAATGCCAGGCGAGAATCCTCCAGGATCTACTGCCTTTCTCAGTCCAACAAGAAAGGACCAGCCGGCCTTGCGAGATCTCGATGTCGAGTTCATTGCGTCTGAGAGCCTGGGCATTGCCCTGCCCGGGAGTGCAAAACCATTCCGCGTGTGCGGCAAACAGTTCGGTGATCTGACGCTTTGCGGCGGCTAATAAGTCGGGACTTGTGAGGCGCTGAAACATCGTGAGGAAATGATGCTGGTTTCGTTGTTACTTCTACCGTGTGCTACCATTTTTCGCAACTAAATTCGCGCTCCAGTGGCGCTCAAGAGTCGGATGACACACAGCAAAGTATCAATGAAGAACGTTTATCTTGCGGGAGCCGTGCGGACACCGATTGGCCGGTTTGGCGGCACGCTGGCATCGTGGTCAGCGGCCGATCTCGGAGTCGCTGTCGCCAGGGACAGTTTGCGGCGCGCTTGTTTACCGGCCGGCGAAATCAATGAATCGATCTGGGGCTGTGCGAGACAAGCAGGCGGTGGCCCAAATGTGGCGCGACAGATCACCTTCCGTGCAGGCGCACCCGAAACAGTACCTGCCTTCACCGTCAATCAAGCTTGCGGCTCGGGACTAAAAGCGATCATTCTTGCGGCGCAGGAAATAATGCTGGGTCGTGCTGATATTGTTCTCGCAGGCGGTACCGAAAGCATGTCGCGAGTGCCCTACTTTGCGGAGGGTGCTCGGTGGGGCACGCGTCAGGGCAACACAAAGTTGGTCGATGGCATGTATCGCGATGGCTTTAACGATCCGCTCTCCGGACTAGTGATGGGAGAAACCGCGGAGAACTTGGCACGCCGATATGAGATTTCGCGGATAGAACAGGACGAGTATGCACTCCGCTCGCAACAGCGCGCACAAGCGGCTCAGGAGTCGGGCCGATTCGCTGAGGAAGTCTTGGCTCTTCAAATAAAAGATCGCAAGGATGCCACGGCGAGCTTCGCGCGAGATGAACATCCTCGCGCAGACACGACAATGGAAGATCTCGCTAAGCTCCCGCCAGTGTTTTCAGAAGATGGCTCCGTTACGGCTGGTAATTCTTCAGGCATAACCGACGGCGCTGCCGCGCTGGTTGTGATGAGTGAAGCGGCTGTCAAGAAATCGGGCACAACACCGCAAGCGCGACTCGTGGACTACGAGATTACCGGTGTCGCTCCTGAGATCATGGGAATCGGTCCGGTGCCGGCCATTCGCACGCTTCTCGAGAGACAACAGCTCGCTCTTAATGCCATCGACTTGATCGAACTCAACGAGGCCTTCGCGGCCCAGGTGATTGCCTGCGATCGCGAACTGCAGTTTGATGCGGAAAAACTGAATGTAAACGGAGGCGCGATTGCACTGGGCCATCCCATAGGTTGCACGGGAGTGCGCATAACCACAACCTTGCTCAGTGAAATGCAAAAGAGAGACGCGAGGCTTGGTCTCGCAACGTTGTGCGTCAGCGGAGGCATGGGTCTCGCACTGCTGGTCGAACGCGCATGAGTATTCGATTCCCGATCCTCATTTCAATCGCCATTGGCGTGCTTCTCCTTTCTGCGTGCAAATCAACTGCACCCCGATCTGATGCCAATGAGACCGCTACTAATGCAATCATTTCCTCGACGCCTCCATTTCAAACAAAGGAACCCGAGCGCTATCAGGCCGTTCGCAGTCTGACCTTCAGCAAGGCTGGGAGTGCGCCTGTCAAGACGAAGACTCTCCTTGCCAAAGATGGAGAGATGCGTCGCGATGAATACCAAACGCAGACTAACCAAAGAATTGTCTACCTGGACCTTCCCGCGGGCCGTTTCATCTTATTACCGGAGGCAGAACTCTACGCCGATTTGAGCAGCGAAGGTGGTGGTGGTCTCGACTCCTCGGATAGCCTGGACATCGAATCAGAGAGCTCCCCTGACAGATTGCTCAACACCGATCCGATCGCAGCGCGCTACGAGAAAATGGGAAGTGAAGTGGTGAATAGCAGAAATACCAGCAAGTATCGTGTGCTCGTTAACACTTCAACCGTTGGAACCGTCAGCAATGGTGAGACGTTGATTTGGATTGATGAGGCTCTTGGTGTGCCGTTAAAATCGGAAACCGTGACACCTAACGGTGATCGGACTGACATGGAGTTGTCCGGAATAGTGCTGGAAGTCGACAAGCATCTTTTTGCGATACCTGATAGCTATAAAAAGGTTACGACTCGCGCAATCCGCGAACGGCTTAACACGCATGATTAGCCTAACTTGATGAGAGGTTCCTAAAGTCTGTGAGAAAGCTGTGACCGCAAGCCAACCTCAACGCCCGATGGGGGCATCCGAAGTCAGGCTCAATAGGTATCCTTAAGGCGAATCTCCCAGCATAATTGCAGTATTTAACAATCGTTGGAATGAAAGGTCTTGCTAGTGAACATTAAGTTTTTCAACGTCGTTCTCGTGTTCCTGATAATCGGGGGCTGTCTGCAGGCAAATAGTCACGCGCAAACACGGGCCAGAAATTCAACGCAGCCGGCACCGAGTTTGATGGCATCGCTGCCGGAGTCAGATGCTGTTGCCCAAATAAGTGTGAAACGTCTCCTGAATGATGTGATGCCCAGATTACTGGCCGGCAATCCAGCAAAGCTCGCCCAGGCCAACGCAGACATAGAACATTTCAAGACCCGGACGGGTATTGACCCGCGCGCTTTCGACCAAATCGCGCTCGGCGTACATTTCAGCTACCCGTCTGAGAGAATTACAAAAGTGCAAACGGTCGGCCTCGCAAAAGGGTCGTTCAGCGCCGGTGCAATGGTTGCAGCGGGTCGCGTGGCAGCTAATGGTAAGTATCGTGAAGAGAAATACAAAGGAAAGACGATCTATATCTTTACTCTCGATCAGGACGTAACATTTCTCGGTCTCTTCAGCTTTAGGGTCAGGCAACTAGCCGCTTCACCGCTTGATAGCGACACGCTCGCCATCGGGGATTCAGAAAGCATTCGAAAAGTGATCGATGTTGGTCTTGGCCGTAGGCGTGCAAACACAGAACTGATCGCGCTGGCTGGCCGCGACCCAAATGCGATCATCGGCTTCGGCAGCAATGTCTCAGCGTCGTTGTTGAAGAATTTGGACATCGGCAATGCAGCTATTGCGGCCGACTTGTCTGCAGTTCGCCAGGTTTATGGTGCAGTGGGCAGCGATGACAAAGACGTCGACTTGTTTATTGGCGCGCGAACCATTAATGCCGATGCGGCACGCAATCTTGGCGATACGCTGGAAGGACTCAAGCAGTTTGGGGCCTTATTCATAAACCGTATGTCGGGCGCGAAGGGGGTGCTGGCAAAAACCGCGTTGACAAATTTGAAGATCGCCACGCAGGCTAATGAGCTTCAGATTCGGACCGCGGTTGCGCAGGCCGACATTGGACCGTTGATGGGCAGCAGAGAGTAAACAGTAAACAGCCGACAGTTAACAGCAAGAAAACAGCCAAGAGCAACAGTGTCAATTGTCGTTCTTGGCTGTTTGCTGTTTACTGTCGGCTGTTGGCTGTTTGCTATTTCGTCGGAAAAGTTAGTCCACCGCCCGGCGGGGGCGCCGCCGCAGGCTCGTCTTCTTCCATTGTGGCGAGCACGTCGTCGTAGATCTTGATCTTGCCTTCGCGCCTCATTCGTTCCTGTACCGCGGCAATATAATCCTCAAACACCTGATTCTGACGTTCGGTCAGCATGGTCTGTGTTAACTGTTCACGTTGTTTTGCAAACTCCGCCAGGTCGGCTGCATTTCGCTTCGTGACGCCAAAGACGACCCAGTTAGCGCCCACCTTAACCGGCGCTTTGTTCAACTCTCCAGCCTTCAAACCATAGATCGATTCATCAAGCGCCGGGCTTTCGCCGGCTTTTCCAAGAGTGCCACCGACCTTGTACCCCTCTTCAGTAGACGCTTCCAGGCCCAACTTCTCGGCAGCCGGTTTCAGCCCGTCCGGCGAAGTTACCGAAGCCGCAAGGTCTTTAGCCTTCTGCTCGAGTTGCTGAATGGCGCGTTGATGTTTCAGGGCATCGCTTACTTTCGTCTTCACTTCGTCAAAATCGGGAATGCGCGCTTCCTTCTTGTCCACGAGTAGGGGAATTGCAAATCCGCCCTTCACACCGGTTGGCTCTCCCACGTCGTTCGGATTGTTGAGTTGCGCCAGGGTCTGCTCAAACTGTTGATTGCTGCCAATAGTAGGGACGTCGTCGCCGGGCTTTATGTAAGGCGTTTCGCGAACCATTTCTGCCGGAGTCATGTTTGCATCGGCGGCGAGTTCTTGCGCCACTTTCTGGACGTCCTTTGTTTCCTTCAAACGCCCATTGGCCCGGGTGGCAAGTTTGAACGCAGCGCCATAGCCACGTCGATTGCGCAACGACACGAGTAGTTCTTGCTTGGCTTCTTCAAATGTCTTGGGAACGGAGTCGCCGCGTCGAAGAATGTACCAGTTGCCAGCATACTTGATGGGAACATCGGAAACGTCACCCGGTTGCATATCCAGAGTCCTGTCATAAAGCCCGTTGGCTTTGTTTGGATTCACTTTCACCGGATTTGGTAGAAAACCTCCACTCTTTGCGGTGGCCGGGTCTTCGGAATTTCCCCGAGCTGCTTCAGCGAAAGCTGCTTCAGTAACCTTACCAGTCGATCCGCGCAGCTTGGCTATCAAGTCTTTCGCTTTTTGCTCAACCTGCGGATCGAGATCCTTGCGCGCCACTTTCAGAAGAATCTGCTGCACCTTTACACCAGCCTGCCTGTGTTCAGGCGAAAGCTTGTCATATTCATCGTGCAGATCTTTATCAGAAATCTGAAGTTTTGAACCTACTTTTTCTTGATCGATGTAAAGGTAGCGTACCTTTTTTTGAGGTTCGAGATAGCGGTAGTCAGTTTTGTGGCTGTCGTAATAACTCCGCAACTCCTCATCGGTCGGCTGGATCTTTTCCGCAAGTTTGTCGGCAGACACCACCACGTAATTGACGTCAAAAGAGGTATTCTTCCGCTGATAGTCTGCCTGCACCTCTTCATCAGAAACTTTAACGCTCGCACTAATGAAGGCCTTTAGTTTTTCCTGTGCAATTTCATCGCGCAGGTCGCGCTCGAATCTTTCGACGTCACCATAGCGCGCGGTGATGCTCTCCTTGTAACGATCAATACCCACAAACTGGCCAGACGCATCCGAAAACTGCTTCCGAATCTTATCGGCAACTTCGGCATCACTTGCCCCCAGGCCGAGGCGATTCGCCTCCTGGGCAATGACGTGCTTGCTGATTAGACCTTCGAGAAAGCGCTTGTTGCCACCAAGTTGTGCCAGACTGATGCGTCCGCCAAACATCTGTTGATAGTTTTCCCTGACCTGGGCGAGATCAGACACTGTGACCTGGTCTGAGCCCACTTTGGCTACGACCTCAGTGTTCCTCGAGGGTTCGATATTGTGTGTTGTACGTCCAGGAGCGTAAAAAACTATCAAGCTCACCGCCATTAGAACAGCAAAACCAAGGATGATGATGTTGCGAGTCCGTTCTAATCGTCCGAGTTGTTTAAGCATTATTTATACCCTTCCGCAAACTGCTAATTGTAAGGGAGACGCAGCGCGCGAGGCAACTGACGGCGAGATTTGTCAGTGGTCAGTAGTCAGTAGTCAGTAGTCAGTGGTCAGTGGTCAGTAGTCAGTGGTCAGTAGTCAGTGGTCAGTAGTCAGTGGTCAGTAGTCAGTGGTCAGCTATCTGTTGAGTCCAGGCAAACTAATCCACAGCGGACTAGACCACGGACCACTGACTACTGACCCACTGACCACAGACCACCCCCGTTTGCCGAGTTGTGACGCGAATGCTATTTTACTCATCTTAATGGACGTGATGGGCAGCTCAACATGGCTATGGGTGGGATTTAGCCTTTTTATTCTCTGCATGCTGGGCTTGGATCTCGGCCTATTTAATCGCAAAGCTCACACCGTCAGATATCGGGAAGCTTGGATTTGGAGTGGCGTCTGGGTGGCGTTGGCCATGCTCTTCGCCAGCCTGGTTTTTCGTCACCAGGGTTCGCAACGCGGTCTCGAATTTCTCACGGGCTATCTCATCGAACTATCGCTTTCGGTTGATAATCTCTTCGTCTTTATCCTCATCTTTTCTTATTTCAAAGTACCTTCGCGTTATCAACACCGTGTGCTCTTTTGGGGCGTTCTTGGCGCCCTAGTCATGCGTCTGACTATGATTTTTGTCGGCGCCGCTCTCATAAATCGCTTTCAGTGGATCACCTACATCTTCGGCGCCTTCCTCGTTTACACAGGGCTGAAGATGTTCAAGCAGGAGGAGTCTGATATCCAACCGGACCAGAGTCCGGTGGTCCGGATCGTAACTCGTTACTTTCCGATAACCCGGGAATATGAAGAAAAGCATTTCTTCACGAAAGTAAACGGCCGACGTGCCGGCACCTTGCTTTTGCTCGTGCTCATTGTCGTTGAAGTGACTGATTTGGTTTTTGCTGTCGATTCGATTCCGGCGATCTTTGCGATCACGACTGACACATTCATTGTTTACACCTCAAACGTTTTCGCAATTCTCGGCTTACGCTCCATGTACTTCTTATTGGCTGGGGTGATTGAGAAATTCCGTTACCTGAGGACCGGTCTAGCGATTGTTTTAACTTTCATCGGGGCCAAGATGCTGGCTGTGGCAGTAGGCTTGCACATTCACACCTGGATTTCACTTGTTTTCGTCGTGGTAGTGTTGCTCGGTTCCGTTGCCGCTTCACTCCTTATCGGCGAAGATTCTGAGAACACAATCCACGTCGATCTCCCTCCTGATTTCGATTTGCCGCTCACTGAGGATGCGCTCCTGACCCTCGAAGACATCAAGGAGGCCGAGTCACACGAAGAAGAACCGCAAAGCGTAGAACCACGCCGCTGAGGGGACTACGATGAAACTGCTAGTCCGGGGCAAGGAGCGCAAAATGCAGTTTCAAGGTGCGCAAGGCCGAGATTTTCATTGGGAGTGTTGTAGATGTTGATACATACCCGCGCGCCATATTCTCAACGCGACTGAGTCAACCCAAGGCTCAGGTGCCACGAACTGCCGTCGAAAAGGGCATAATCCCGCCTCCCCGCTAGTTCAATCGCCCGTTAGGCGTGTCCTAATTTATGTAGGGGCGTCCCTCCGAATGGGCGCCCCCAAGTGGCGCGGAAAGGGGCAGCCCACGGAGGGACGCCCCTACAGTTTCGTCAGGTTAGGACACCACTCTCAATTAAACGTGCTTGAACCCTGTTCAGCCCTGTGTTAGATTTCACTTGGTAGTTGCTGCCAAGAACTTCGGCGGTTTGTAACCGCTGGAAGCCGTGTCGGACCCACTCCTTGAACGTGCGGATTTAGTCCCCTTTCGGACGTTGCGATGGCTTGCTCGCACGAGAGCCTTCCAACTTGTTCGCCTCTCCTTCGTAAGTAGATTCAATAATGTCTAATAGAACCAGTCCTTTTGCCTTTGATTGGTGGATTATTCAGAAACGTTTCATCTATCTGATGATCGCCTTCCTGGTTCTCTGCGGCGTGGCGGCCGGCGCCGCCCTCTACGTTTGGAAATATGGTAATCCACTAAAAAACGTCGGGACCACCAAGGCACCCTCTGGGGCAAGGTTCATCTCCTTCGAGGGAGACGTGCGCGTCGTCCGGTCTGCGACTCGTGAAACCATTTCTGCAAGCAGCGATACCGAACTCTATCCGGGAGACACGGTGCAGACGCAGGCCAGCGGTCGGGCGCGTATCATCATGGCAGATGGTTCCACGCTCGTTGTGCGGCCAAACAGCACGATCATAGTCCGCGACAATGCCAGCGGCGATGATGGAAAGAAAGCCAATATTCATGTTGTGGTCAACAGCGGCCAGATGTACGTGCACACCGAGCAACAACCGGAAGGTGCTACCAACCTCGTCGAGACGCCGAAGACCAAAAACAAACTCGGCGAACAGACCGGAGCAACTTTTGGCGTTAACCCTGAAGGCACGGAGGAAATTCGAATCACTACGGGCGTGATCGAAACGACAAACCAAGCGGGCGATAAGGCCTCGTTCCACGGTGGCGATTACGTTTCAGTGAACCCATCGGGAACTCTGTCGCGACCGCAGAAACTATTGGAAGTTCCCTTGCCCTCCGAACCACGAGACTTGCAAAGGATTTTCATTGGCGCCAATGGCTCAGCCAGCGTGCCGCTGAAATGGTTGCGGCCGCAGTCAGGCACTGCTACTTACTATCGCGTCGAAGTAGCAACCTCTCCCTTCTTCGTGGCCGACGGTAAAGTAATTGAGCGCGATCAATTGGCCTCGACTGAGTTTGGCGCCAGCGATCTTCGCCCCGGCGTTTATTTCTGGAGAGTGCGAGCCACCGCGGCAAGCGGACAGGTGAGCGATTGGAGCGATCCGCAAAAATTCATGGTCGCCACTCGCGGCAGTGCTTCGCAGGTCTCTGTTTCAAACCTTACGGCCGAGTTACTGGGGGGTAATATCTATCTTGTCCGAGGTCATGCTGAACCAGGCACGACTATTCACGTTGGCGACCGCGAAGCGTTAGTTCCTACTGACGGATCATTCCAGATTCAGATCACAGCGTCAGTGGGCGCTCGCGAGGTTATGGTTGACGCGGAAGACACCCAAGGTAACAGCAGCCAGTACAAGCTGACGCTTGCAGGGCGCGCTAAGAGTTAAGAGAGGTTAAGAAATACCGAGCATGTCGAAGCATGTGATTCTACTGACAGACGCTCATGAAGCTCCAGCCTACGAGCTAATTGAAGCGCTACGCGCAGCCGGCGTGAAGACGTTTATCGAAGGGCTGCGCGAAGTGGAAGTTGAAGTAGAGCTCGCTCGGCAACGCGAAACTCAAGGCTCGGAGGAAACTCTCGGTCCGCCACCTCTGGCAGTTATATATGAAGTCGTGCCTGGTGCAGACATGGTCGAATTACACACTGCAATTGACCATGCAAAAGCATTCTGGCCCGGGGCGCCGCTCATTGCGTGTCGCCGACACTCTAACGGCTATCAGAGTCTGAACCTTCGCAGTCTTGACGGGGGAAGTCTAAAACGCCTTGGTTTTCGGGCTATTGCCGACAAAGCCGCCCAGTTGCCGGCCCTGCTCAGAGAAATCGAAGGTTACGGCGCAACTGGTGAACTTCGCCTTCCGGAAATCATTCAGAAGCCGTCCGAGTCTGGTTCTCTTTCGTTGCCGGCGAGGCTCAATAACAACGGACTCCGAGCGGCGTTTGATTTGGTCTCCTCCCTTCACTTTATCGGAGATCAAAACGGCGCGGCGCACACCGCGCTCGCAGGACTCCAACACCTCATTAACGCGGATAGATGGGCCATCTACTTATTTTCCGATGCCGAGAATGCTGAGGGCTCCTTGTTGGAGGCGATCGCCGTTAGAAAAGGCGGCCAGGATCGCAGTGCCAGAACAGAAGACGATTGGCGTCGAGTGTTGACCGGCGAAGCCGAACTGCCAATCGGATCAGAATCCAAGGCGGCAAAACTCGCCGCTGCGGGAATGGGCATCGTCAAGAAGAAAGAGCACGGTCAACACGTGGTTGCCGTTCCCCTGATATGTGGTGAACGGATACTCGGTGTAATCGAAGGAATCCGCGAAGCCCAGTCACACTCATTTAAAAAGTCGGACATTGCGTTGCTCGATTCACTCTCTCTGCCCATCGCTTCGGCGCTCGCGAATGCGGTGCGCATTGCGGAGGCTGAACGTCTGTCACAAACCGACGATCTAACCAAACTTCACAACGCCAGATACCTGAGACAGTTTCTCTTAAACGAAATCCGGCGGGCGCGCCGCTACGGCACGAGCGTGGCTGCTTTGTTTCTTGACCTTGACGACTTCAAGCGGATCAATGACGAGCATGGTCACCTTGTAGGTTCTCATGTCCTGATGGAGATGGCTGCCGTAATCCTCTCTTCAGTACGCGACACCGATGCGGTAGCTCGTTATGGCGGCGATGAGTTTGTCATTGTATTGCCCGACACTGACACCGAACTAGCGGGGACAGTGGCGGAACGTATCCGCAGTAAGATCGGCCATTTCCAGTTCACAGGCGGACGGCGTCTGCAGCTCTCTTTGACGGCCAGTTTCGGGGTCGCCGCGTTTCCGAAACATGCTTCATCTCCTCAGCAACTGATCGCGTGCGCCGATACGGCAATGTATGAGGCCAAGGCCGCGAAAAAGAATTGTATCCGCGTTTCCGCGGTAATCATTCAGCAGGCATTGACGGCGCGCCAGGAACCGGCCACTGGCAGCGACTCGTCAATCCTGTAACGGGTAAGCGTTTTGCATCCCGAAGTGATGTAAATTTGATAGCCGAGTAACACCGACGGACTGCAGATAACGAAGTGGTCCTTACGCCCTGATATCGCTTCCCGACTTAATAGATGGCACAAATAGCAGAATTCGGTGTATCTTAGGAGGTTCGGACGTGTTTGGTGCGTCTGGGTCGTAGGTGGTGACAGGGAGATACAGAGTAAAGGGCCGGTCCTCAATAAAATCACGAGGGTAGTTTGAAAGAAAGCAACTGGTCGACTTTTACTGTTTCGTTTCATCATTTACTAACATTTGCTGCCGATCCTACCGAAGTTTCATTCTACATCCACGGGAAGTGAATAGGTCTAGATGGCTTTCAAATCTATTTTCAGTCTGTTTTCCAGCGACCTTGCAATCGATCTTGGTACTGCAAACACGCTGGTATATGCAAAAGGGCGCGGCATCGTTGTCTCGGAGCCTTCGATCGTCGCAATCAACAAAGTAACCAACCAGGTCGAAGCCGTTGGGCGCGATGCAAAAGACATGCTAGGACGAACGCCCGGCAATATCGTCGCAATCCGACCGATGAAAGATGGCGTGATCGCCAACTTCGAAGTTACGGAGAAGATGCTCCAGCACTTCATCCGCAAGGCACATAACGGCAAGACATGGGTTAGTCCGCGTGTGGTGATCGGTATTCCCTCGGAGATAACTCAGGTTGAAAGGCGCGCCGTCGAGGATTCCGCGTATCGCGCCAAGGCTTCGGAAGTTTACCTGGTCGAAGAAGCAATGGCTGCTGCAATTGGCGCCGGGCTTCCGATCACGGAACCGCATGGCAACATGGTGGTGGATATTGGCGGTGGTACCACAGACATCGCGGTGATCAGCTTGAGCGGAATCGTTTACTCGCGCGCAGTGCGCGTCGCAGGTAACGAGATGGACGAAGCAATAATTCAGTACATCAAACGAAAGTACAACCTGCTGATCGGAGAGCGAACTGCTGAGGCCATCAAGATCGAACTCGGCTCTGCATATCCGCTCGACGAACCTCTGTCTTACGAAGTCCGCGGGCGTAACTTGATTGAAGGTATTCCGAAGACGATCACTATTTCCGACGAAGAGGTTCGCGAAGCTCTCGCCGATTCGATCTCGACGATTATCAACGCCGTGCGCGTCGCACTAGAGAGAACGCCACCCGAGCTTTCAGCTGATATCGTTGAACGCGGAATTGTTTTGACAGGCGGCGGCGCATTGCTGAAAAATCTCGATAAGCGACTCTCAATAGAAACCGGGTTGCCGGTTTCCCTGGCTGACGACCCGCTCGCCTCGGTAGTGCTGGGCACCGGTAAGATGCTTTCGGATTTCGATCTGCTGAAGCGTGTGAAGTGGGAAAACACGATGACCAGCGGCATGTGAGTTGAACGAGGAAAGCAGTGGACGGAAAACTCGGACTTTGAACTAGGACTTAGTTAGTGGCTACGGTTCGCACACAAAGAGAAATTCGCCAGCGAGCCCCAATCTGGCTCGTGATGTTGCTTTTCGCCAACGTAGTGATCATGGCGATTGATGCCCGCGAGAGCGATAAGCAGCGGGTGGTGCGAGTTTGGGCGCAAACTTTTGCCTCGCCATTTCAGAATGTCTCCTCCAAAGCGGGTGGTGCAACCGCCAGTTTTTTCCACCAAATTCTCAACTTTCGCAGCACCGCTCAGGAAAATGAAGATTTGAAGAAGCGTCTGGCGCAAACCGAGGTCGATCTGCGCGTTGCCAGGGAACAGGCGGCGGACAACGAACGTTTGAAAGGTCTACTGAATCTCAAAGACAAGACCGGATATGATAGCGTGCCTGCGCTCGTCATTGCGCGTGACCCTTCTGTTTGGTTCAACACCATCACCATCAACCGAGGCAGTGCTTCAGGAGTGGCTGTCAATATGCCGGTGGTTACTGCCGGTGGCATCGTCGGTCGCGTCATAACAGTGGGTCCATGGGCTGCGCAGGTAATGTTGGTCACTGACGAGAAAGCCGGTGCGGGGGCGGTGGTCGGCCAACTGGGACAATCGGGTGCGCTTGGCTCAATTAAAGGACGCCCCGATATCGGTCTTTTGGAAATGCGCCATGTTCCCGGTTTGGAAAAAGTTGCAGTAGGCGACTACGCGATGACAACCGGACAGGATGGAATATATCCGCCCGGCTTGAATGTTGGCGAAGTAGTGGAAGTGAAAAACGGCAGTGCCACGCAACCACATCAGATTCTTATCCGCCCGACAGCAGGACTTGATCGGTTGGAAGAAGTGGCGGTACTTTTCTATCATCCGCCGCAGCGGTCTGCCTCCGACCAGACCCTGCCAAACGTTGAAAAGACTAAGAAGTGATTGCCAATTGTCAATTGCCCATTTTCGATTGTCCCAAAGCTCTTTGGTTGTGTCCGGATTCGGGAAGACTTACCCCTTCCCAGGCGACAATCGAAAGAGATCGGACAATAGGAAATCGGCAATCGGCAGTGGGCTATCGGCAACGTCCTGATGCCGCAGCTTAAGATCGCCTCAGTTCTAGCCATCGCCATCGTGCTGCAGCTTTCGTTGCGGGCTCTTTGGCCACCTCTTTCGTATATCGACTTTCCCCTCGTCGTAGTTGTTTACATCGCCCTGCAGCGTGACGCTTGGCAAGCTTTATTGGTGGGCACGCTGGCAGGAATTATTGTTGATGCGGCCAGCGGAGGTCTGGTCGGTGCTGGAGGTTTTTCGAAAACGCTAACAGCTTACGTCATTTATTTCGCCGCAACGAGAGTCAACCTGGAAAACCCGCTGTTGAGAATCCCAGTGTTGGCAACAGCAACCGTGCTGGATAGCAGTGTCTACGTCTTCTGGCATCGTCTGCTGGGAGATCCACCCCAGGTCCCGTTTGTGCAAACGTTGTCATACCGATTGATAGCCACCACCACCGTCGGCACGCTGGTGCTTTACATGCTCGACTCCGTTGTAGCTGAACGCGCAAGCCAACGCCGCGACTTTGCTTCGCGTCGAAAAGTAGCGAGGCGAACGACAGGAACGTTGAGAAGAAGATGAGAAAGGAGGTCAAGTAGTCCGTGGTTCGTAGTCGGTTGTTTGACTTTGAGGTTTGTACTTGGTGCTTTGTACTTTGTACTTGGTGCTTTGTACTTGGTGCTTTGTACTTTGAGCTTTGTACTTTGTACTTCGGGCCCCACTGTGGAACCTATCTGGCGATTTGGGGAAATACAAAGCACCAAGTACAAAGTTCAAAGCACAAAACAATCCGCTGACTACTGACAAACCCCTTATGAAATTCGAAGACAGCTCGCAAAATCTTCGCGCCAGGCTCCGGTTTATTCAGGGACTAATAGTCCTTGTCCTCGGCCTGCTCGCCGTCCGTCTTTACGTCCTGCAAATGGTTCGGGGAGAATATTACGCAGGAATTATCGAGAATCAACGGCGCCGGCGTCTGCCGATACCCGCACCACGGGGTGCAATCTTTGATCGAGATGGGAACAAACTGGTTGACTCCCTGCCAATCTATAATGTGATTCTTTCGCGTGAAGATGTGAAGGGCAAAGACCTCAACTCTCTCGTCAATCCACTGTCGGAAGGCCTGGGCTTAGACGCCGATATCCTGCGCGATCAGTTCGAGCAAGTGAAGTCGATGCCTGCCTTCGAATCGATTCCGGTGAAGCAAAACGCGACCCTTGGCGATATCTCCTGGGTCGAGGCCCACAATCTGGAGTTTCCCGAGTTGCGTGTCGAACAGCAGCCACAGCGACGTTACCCGGCAGATGGTTCGTTGGCCCATGTGCTTGGTTACGTGGGTGAGATTAGCCCGGAACAACTCAAGCAACCGAGCTATAGAGATAAAGGACTCAAGCCCGGCGATATCATCGGCCTCAGCGGTCTCGAACAAATCTACGATGACTATTTGCGCGGCAAGGACGGTTACCGCGAAGTTGTTGTTGACAGTCGCGGCCGCATTCAGGACGAGATTGAAACAGTGGAACCGCAACCTGGTCGCGATCTAATAACCACAATCGATTCCGACTTGCAAAAGACTGCTGAAGAGCAACTGCAAACCTCAGTCACCAAACG
>Ga0070708_100000754_pt1 | contig 24432 bp, 20 predicted proteins | sample KBSK5503metaG_FD_65469 | JGI IMG/M metagenome (GOLD analysis project Ga0070708, IMG submission 65469) | Corn, switchgrass and miscanthus rhizosphere microbial communities from Kellogg Biological Station, Michigan, USA - KBS K5-50-3 metaG | ecosystem: Host-associated > Plants > Roots >... | reverse complement strand
GTAGCGACCGGGTCGTTTCCGAGATGCTCGACTTCGTCATTACAGAATCTGCCTTATTGGAGAAAACGAAACGATTGCGCCCGCGTTTCGACCCGGTCGCTACCGCTCCCGGTTCTGACTCAGTCTAGCCACGCGGCGGCCATATCGTCACTTTCCGGGTTTTCACACAGTCTCAAAGACCGGTGGTATCTGCGTGATCACTTGAATTAGGACTATGACTATTTGGGACGAGGAGGAACCGGCAGCGACAACGCCACCCGATACACCGCGGCGCCGTCAATTTCCACATCCTTGCTCACCGGCTCGGTGCCTTCAGGTTTTACCGTCACCCGGTATTTTGCAGCCTCGGGTGAAAGACGAAAAACAAACGTACCTATCTCAGTTGTCACTCGCCCATCGATCTTTTTTGCTGTTCCGTCTTCCAGAATTCTGGCCAACTCGACCTTCGCATTTGCGACGCTGCGACCTGCACCATTAAAAACGCTTCCGCGGACAAAAGCGATGGAGCCTTCATCGATCGTCAGCACCAGACGATCGCCCAGGGAGCGCGTCTTACCCGCCTTCACTTCGACGTTCTCGATGGTGCCAATACTGAGACCTGGTTTTCGAAATGTGAGACCATAAAGTCCAGGCGTCAACCTGGTAATCAGAAACTCCCCGTTCTTGTCTGTGGTCACATGGCTAACTTCAGTCTCGCCTCTGCGAATTACCACGGTCACTCCGGCGGGCGTGCCTGTCTCGACTCTCACTTTGCCTTTGATATTACCCGTGGTCTTTTCGGTGGCGCGCCCCTGCGCAAACAAAAATCCCACAGCCAATAAAGTGATCACGAGACTTGAAATCATTTTGTTGAATCTCACAGTCAAACCTCCACGTAATAGAGCACGAGTCCATCGTGAAGTCGCATGATAGCATTCCTTGAGTATTACGAGGATCCGCGGAAGTTAACAAAGGTTGATGCGACGACTCAGCTTCCCTTTTGCTGTTTACGAGTAGTCAGATCAATTTTGGCCTCGTATAATTTTCAAAAGCGCTTTCTGCAGGAAAGAATCTCGATGACCAGAAAACTCGGAACCAGCCTGCTTCCTTTGTTGTTTCTCGCTCTCTCATCGAACACTGTGGGAACTTTCTGCCTGGCCCAGACCCCACCTGCGACGGCTCAGCGCCCGCGCAAAGTGTTTCCTGCCGAACAAGAACCGGCAGATGTACTGCGCATCGATACTGATCTGGTTTCGGTCGATGTTACAGCAACGAATCTCGAAGGCCTTCCTGTCCGGAATCTTCGTCAAGATGACTTCAAAGTTTATTCCGACGGCGTAGAACAGCAGGTCTCCTTCTTTCATGTCGAGAAAAGGGACGAACCCCGACCTCTGGCTATTGTGTTTGCCCTGGATATCTCAGGCAGTATGACTGCGGAGGAGATGGAACGCTTGCGAGGAGCAGTTCGCTCTTTTTCCGGCGAATTGTCGAATCATCCCGCGGTCTATGCTGTCATGGCTTTTGGCATGCACGTCAAAACTCTGCAGAAGTTCACTTCGGAGCCTGACAAGCTGGATCGAACTTTCGATCGCCTCGCCCACGAACCCAACGGACTCTCGACGCACACATACGACGCCGTCGACGACGCTATTCGTCTGCTCGTAAAACAAGCGCCCAGAACACGCGAACGCCGGCTGATGAAACGCACTGTGCTGGTCGTGACTGATGGCTTTCCCGTGGGCGACACCGTCTCTGCTCCAACTGTAATCGAACGCGCCAACGCCGCCGACGTCAGTGTTTACGTTGTTACGCTTCCGTCTTATTCGCGGATAATGCCAGCTACCACGCAGACACCGCTGCCTACTCCTCTGGATGTAAGCGGATTGGCTGAAGCTACAGGCGGAAGAAGCGTTTACGCTAACGAGAAGGACTATGGGCCGCTATTTCGTGCGTTAGCTGAAGAAGTTAGTTCAGCCTACGTGCTGGCATTCTACCCGCCTGAGGAAAAACGACACGATGGTCAGATGCACACCATTAAGGTGGAAGGTCCGCGTGGTCTCACCCTTCGCCAAAGTCGCGCGGAATATAGGGCAAAGCAATAGTGGAGACCGGAGCGGCGGCAGGAGCAGACGGCAGAGGCAGGAGCACGATCGCGAGCAAGATTTTGAACAGTAACACCTAAGATCGGGCTAACTCAACGCAGTTTCGAAAGTTCGCTCTCCTGCTCCCGCCGTCTGCTCCTGCCGCCTGACACCCTGTCTTCTATCACTTCAGTACTCGTCTTCATCCTCGTCGTCATCGACATCTTCCTCTTCAACGATATCGAGCTCTACGGGATCGAGTCCGACTACTTCCAAAGCAGTCCCACACTCTTCACATGAAACAATTTCGCCCTTGTCCGTGTCCAAATCGACGTGAACATCGGCATCACAATCAGGGCAAGTTCCGGTCGGCACTTTTTCTTCCTCCGCGCATTTTTATGTGAAGGCAGTGGTACACCCTATTTCATTAGGGAGAGACCTCTACCTTGTTCCTTGGTTCCAAACAATCTAACCGCCACCGCTGGATTTTGCAACAGTCTTTTTTGTCAACTATCGACAGATCCTGAGCACGTACTTCTCGGTCTCCGCGTCGCCGCGTGTTAATGTTATTTGAGTGGTTCTTCCCAGTTGCCGGAACTGCACCATTTTTTCAAAACACTTGATTTTGTTGCCGGGCTGGCAGACGATCAAGCTAACAGATCATTCCTTAAGGTGACGAAAAAATGACGATGTTGAAAAACCTCATGCGCGCGAGTTTCTTGCTGCTAATCTCTTTCGTGGCTACAACCTCAGTGCTCGCTCAGCAAAAGCGGACGCCTGCTGCGAAAGGTCCGCAGAAAGCACCTGCCGCGGTTCAGCCCGCCCCGACTTTTGACACGCTGCTCGCCTCGGATAGTTACAAGATTTACGGTGAGATTAGAGGCGTTGGACAGGTAATTAGTTCGAGCTCAGTAAATGAGCTACTTGAGCCAATAATGAAGTTAGCGGGGCCGCCAAAGGAATTCAAGACACTCGTGAAATGGCTCAACACTCATGCTGATGCAGTGATGACTTCGCGAATGCTGATCGCCGGTTGGCCCAGGAGTAATAAGTTGCCGGAGATGGTGGTGGCGATCGAATTTGCATCGCCTGAAGAGGCGGCAAAATTTGGACCTCAGCTAAATGAGTTTTTGCCCAAGGTATTGCCCACGCCCGAACCTGAGAACGTACCGAGTCGGAGCGAGAATAAGAACGGCCCCTCAGCCGAAACCACAAAATCCGAGAAACCGAAAGAGAGCTTACCCGCCGCGCCATTGTCTCCGCCCAAGCCAAACTACTATCTCAAGCAGGAAGGTTCCCTCCTCATAATTTCTCCGGCTCCGCTCGCATTAAAGAATTTGCGGCCAGCAGGTAGCAAACTATTAACAGAAGACTCTAACTTTCGCATCATCCATGATCGCTTTAACTCGGAAGCTGTTTTTGTCTACGTTGATGTTAAGGGGATGGAAAAAGGAGAAGAAGAGCGCCGTCAACAATACGAAGAGGAGCAGAAACGTCGCGAAGCTGAACTCAAGAAGGTTATCGATGACGATACCAAACTCAAAAACAAGCAGGTCGAAGTCAATGAGCTCGAAGCCAACAATGAGGTGAAGCCTGAGGAACCAACCACCGTCGTCTCCGAGTCTTCCGACCGACAACAAAACTCAGAAGCCGTGACTTCGACGCTGGGTACTTCTCCACAAAAACCCGCCGCAGAACCGGATCCCATGACGGCGCTATTCTGGATGCTGCCCGGAACGCTTCTTAGGGGCGAACCAAAATGGCCCGAGGCAATCGGTTTCGCCCTTGCTCTTGATGCCAACTCGTTCGACGTGCGCGCCCTGTTGATAAATGCGCCGGACGTGAAGGGTTCTGCTATACCGTTTGTCCCGCAGCTCATATCCGGACCAGCACTGATTCCGGAATCCCCGTCTATCTTGCCCGCCGATACTGAGCTGTTCGTCACAATGTCGCTCGATCTGCCACAAATGTATGCCGGGATGGTCAAGGCGTCCCAAGCTTCAAGCGATCCTCGAGTTGTAGTGAAACAGGTTAAAGAAACGGAAATCGAATCTCCGTTTGCCGCACTGGAGAAAAAGCTGGGGATAAGAATCAAAGACGATCTCCTGCCATTGCTCGGCAATGAAGTAGTCTTTAGTATGCCCGTCAAAGGTCTGGGGCTCCGGCCGAACGGACCGATGGCTACTCCGTCCCCTACTGACGAGAAGGAAGGCACAGCTGCGGCGGCCCAGCCCGTCACTCCCAGCCCCATCATTGCCCTCTCATTGAGAGACAAAGAAGCGATGCGGATCTTGCTGCCCCGGGTGATAGATGGCTTGGGCTTCCAGGGAGCAAGCAGACTGGCCCAAACCGAGAAGCGTGAAGATACGGAGATCGTTTCTTACGCAAACGTTGTTTCCTACGCCTTCATCGGAAACTTCCTCGTGCTCTCACCAGACGTTGCTACAACTCGACACGTTGTCGATTCTTACCTGAGCCACGAAACTCTTTCTGCAGATGGTCATTTCAAGAACTATACACGCTGGCAACCACGATTGCTGCAAGGCCAGGTTTATGTCTCGCCAGCGCTTATGGAAGGCTACAAATCGTGGGCCAACGAGCCGAGCGAACTCATTAGTGATCAGACCCGAGAGTTTCTTCAACGTTTGAGTGTTGTGTCTGAACCGATTACTTATTCGCTATCGAACGACGGACTAGGGCCGTTGCATGAGTTGCACGTTCCAAAGAATCTCGTCTTGATGGCTGTCGCTGGGATTTCGGGCGAAGCTAATCAATCACCCCTCATTACCAACGAGAGATCGGCTAGAACTTTTCTCGCATGGATTGCCAGTGCGGAAGTGCAGTTCCATTCCGGGAAAGGTGCAGGCACCTACGCGACTCTCGATCAGCTCGTCGCGGAGCAATTGATTCCGAAGGAGGCCATGGAGAACGTTAAAACGCATGGCTATGCCCTCGTGATGACTGTGACCGGGACGGAGTTTGAGATTACAGCGGTACCTATCGAATATGGAAAGACCGGAAAGACGTCGTATTTTGTCGATGCCAGTAATGTCGTACGCGGAGGTGATCACGGCGGTGGGCCCGCGACCCTTGCTGATAAACCAATGCCCTAAATACATCCGTAGATTACACAGATTACGCAAAGAAAAAAGGAAGCAGGAGCAGTAGGCAAGGGCAGGAGCGCCAACGACGACACGCTCGTTTTCTGGTTGCTAACTAGTTTTCCTGCTCCTGCTTCCTGCTTCCTGCTTATTGGTTCCGTGTCTGCGTAATCTATGTAATCTGCGGATGTAAGTTTTAGTCAAGATTAAAGATCTTCACCGGGTCAACCGCTTCGGCCAGCTCGAACCCAAAAACACGGGAATAAAAGTAAAGTTCACCATCCAGCGCGCTCTTGATGTTTTTCGCCTGCCGAAAGCCATGCTGTTCACCTGCAAACGCTACGTACGCAACTGGAATCCCTTTAGTGCGCAGTGCTTCTACCATTCTCTCCGCCTGGTCCGCGGGCACCACCTTGTCTTCCAACCCTTGAAAGAAAATAACCGGGCAAGAAAGGCGTTCGATGAAGTTAATCGGTGAGCGCTCACGATAAATGTCGCGACGTTCCGGGTACGGTCCAAGCAACCCATCTAAATAGCGCGACTCATATTTGTGGGTGTCTCGAGCGAGTGCCTCTGCATCACTGACACCGAAATGACTGGCTCCCGCCTTGAAAGTATCGCGGAAAGTTAAGGCGCACAAAGTGGTGTAACCTCCCGCGCTACCGCCGGTGATGATGAGGCGATCGACGTCGACTTCACCACGCTCTACCAGGTAGCGAGCACCGTTGACACAATCATCAACATCGACAATGCCCCACTTGTCATTCAATCTTTCACGATACTTCCTGCCATAGCCAGTACTGCCGCCGTAGTTGACGTCCAAAACTGCAAAGCCACGGCTCGTCCAGTACTGGACACTCAAACTGAGAGCCGTTGTCGCCGCGGAAGTTGGACCACCATGGCTCTTCACGATCAGCGGGGGACGTTCACCGTCAGGCGCACGGTAGTCAGGATTTTGCGGTTGATAAAAAAATCCATGAGCTGTCAATCCATCCTCGGTAGGAAACTCGATGGCTCGTGGAATAGAAAAGTATGCCGCATCAATTTCGATATTATTCGCCCGTCGCAACGTCTCAAATTTCATGCTGGCGAGACCAAGTCGCACGATCGCGACCACAGCGGTCGGTGAACCTCCGCGGAAGACTGCCTGACCCTTTCCGGCCCGTACATACTGAATATCGGAAAAGGGAGAAGAGACTTGCTCGAGCTTCATTGTGCGCGTATCCAGGATAGCAAGCCTGGAAATACCTTGCTCGACATGGCTGCACACTATCAACTCCGGTGACGCAAAGGCATAAGAGGACGTGCCGAAAACCCATTGCGGCATCCCAAGCTCGACTGCCAAGTTACAAACAGCTTCAATCTTGCCATCAGTCGAAAGTCTTTGCAGATTCCACCAGCCGCTGCGATCGGAAACGAAATACAAAACTCCTTCAGGAGACCACTCCGGTTGAAAGATCGATTCAGCTGGACCGCCGGCAACTCGTTGACTGTTCTTCAAGGCGCCATCCGCCGCGAAATCTGCGACCCAAAGCTCTGAGCCATCCCAAGGCATATTTGGATGATTCCAGGTGAGCCATGCGAGTTGTGTCCCATCAGGACTCAAGCGAGGCGAAGAATAAAAGTCATTGCCGCCCGCGAGCACCAGGCCGCAGTCGTCGTTGCCTTCAAGGCTCAGACTGACAATCGTGTTTACTGCTTCGGTGCCTCTTAAGGTGTGATCCTCTCTAACGCAAAACAGTCTCTGTCCTCGCTTATCTAGACAGGCGTCCGCATAACGTATGTCGGACACAGGAGTAATTGGCTGGGGTTCGCGCCCCGCTCTGAGACGGTAAAGGCGCTGATCTTCAAAGTTTGAGAAGTAGACCGTTTCTCCGTCCACTGCGTAGTCGCCGCCGCCGTATTCGTGGGCTCGGGTTCTGGCATTGAGGGGTTGAGGGCTGATATCCGTGCAGACTCCTAACGGCTCACGTCTGACAATTACATTCCGACCCTGTTCTGTGGGTCGCATTTCCAACCAATAGATATCGGGACCATTTATGAGTGGCTGACTCAGCCCGACCGAACCGCCGACTATGAGATCTGCAGTGATCGGGGACTTCCATGACCCATATGGTGAAATTTTTGGCGTATTTACCAACTTGGTCTCCTTGTCGTTTAGCGTATTTGAACTAAATCCCAGAGAGAGAGCTTCGAAAAACTTTTGTCACAACCTCGCAAAGGCTTTACAAGGTTTATGCAACCTAAACTGCGTGGGAGCAGGCTAGTATTTGCCCCGTCGTTAATTCTCCATGGGAGAACTGAGATAAAGGCAAGGGCACTGGTCTTGGGGGAGGTCAGTGCCCTCTCTTTTTGTCCGATAACTCACTTGCCTAATGATTGATCTCCTCTAGCCTTCCCTTCAAATTTATAGCTCCACCCTATTTAGTAGATGCACCACGATTCTTAGGATCGCTTCCTGCAAGTATCAACCAGCATGATTCTTCAATGCTTTAGCAAAAATAGTCAATGAGCTGCATAACTCTCTCAGATGCCACCGGCCTTGTGCCGTGGAGTTTCACGCTCGCTCGCCACGAAGAAAGCCGCTCAACTCTCTCAGATGCCACCGGCCCTGCGCCGTGGAGTTTCACGCTTCACGCTTTTGGTAAATGAACTCCTGAGCTTCAGCAACAAACGCGAGCCTCCACGCCACGAGGCCTTGGCATCCGCAAACCCTCGTGACCTTCTCCTTTAGCCGCGCGCATGAGTCTCCACGGCACAAGGCCGTGGTATCAGTGTGACCTCTACCGAAAGCCATCAACGCAAAAACATTGACTGGCAGTCAAAACGGGTTAACAATTCGCCAACTTCAATTTTAAGAGCTTGATTTTGAAAGGTTGCCATCCATGTCGTTTTTAACACGAACCGGACCTGCAGTCTTACTAGTATTGTCCCTCAGCTTCATAACCCTATTGCCGCCAACATCGCTCGCAGATACTTTCCGACCAGTTGTGCGAGGCAAACGCGGCGTCGTCGCTGGTGGCCAACCACTGTCAGTAGAGGCCGGACTGAGAGTCCTCCAACACGGCGGCAATGCTGCTGATGCCGGCGTCGCGACAATCCTTGCGGCCTCGGTAATTGAGTTTTCTCACTTCTCTTTCGGTGGTGAAGTTCCCATTCTTATTAAGTTGAAAGGTGGCGATGTGGCGGTGATTGAAGGAATGGGTCAGGCGCCGCTCAAGGCCACTCGGGAGTTCTTCGTTAGTCGAATGCAATCCACAAAGGATGCCGGTTCAACCGCCCCAGATTCCGCTAAGGCGCAAAGCGGAAACGCCGATCTGCCGACGATGGCCGGAGCAAAGTCAGGTTTGATTCCCTCCACTGGTCCTCTGGCTGCAACGGTTCCAGCTGTGCTCGATGCATGCGTTACTGCGCTCGATAAGTTTGGGACCAAATCACTTGCTGAAGTAATGCAGCCGGCTATAGAGCTTGCCGATGGTTTTCCCATAGATGAACTGCGGGTTCAATACATAAAGACACGAGCGCCGATCTTTTCTGCGTGGCCGGACGCGAAACGACTCTTCCTGCCCCATGGTGAGGTGCCTAAACCCGGCGATATATTTGTTCAGGCGGATCTGGCCCACACGTTACGCGAAATCGTGAATGCAGAAAAGCTGGGAGCCCGCAGAGGACGACATGCCGGTTTAGTTGCCGCCCGCGAATATTTTTATAGGGGACCGATAGGCAAACGTATCGGCGACTACATGCAGACGCATGGTGGGCTGCTAGCCGCCGCAGACCTCGCGCGTTTTCAGGCAAAGGTTGGAAAACCTGTCGAAGCGGAATACCGCGGCTATCAGGTTTACAAAGCAGGGTTCTGGACGCAAGGTCCTGCGCTCGTCGAGACCTTGAATCTCATTGAGGGTTACGACCTGAAGTCGATGGGCCATAACTCCGCAACCTATATTCACACGCTTACTGAAGCAATAAAACTAGCTCTTGCCGATCGTGACCGGTACTACGGCGATCCCGACTTCGTAAAGATACCGATGATGGAATTGCTGTCGAAGAACTATGCGGCCTTGCGCCGGCCGCTAATCGATCAGCAACGAGCCTCTCTAGCTCAACAGCCCGGCGATCCGCTGAACATGAAAGCCGTGCTTGCCAGTGCTACGCAAACTGTCGGACGTGTCTCTGCGGTACCCCCAGTCGAACACGCCAATGACACAACGTGTGTGAACGTGATCGATAAAGACGGCAATCTTTTCAGTGCAACTCCCAGTGGCGCCTGGTTGCCGGCAGTGGTCGCCGGCGACACGGGCGTATTGATGGGCCAGCGACTCCAATCCGCGCTCACAGATCCGCAGAGCCCGAATGTCGTCGCGCCAGGGAAGCGTCCGCGCATCACGCTAACTCCGACGCTGGTGCTGAAGCACGGAGAGCCTTTCATGGTTTTGAGCACACCGGGTGGTGACAATCAGGATCAGGCGTTGCTGCAGGTCTTTCTGAACATAGTCGAATTTGGTATGAACCCGCAGGAAGCAGTCGAGGCGCCACGTTTCGATACGCAACACTACGTCAGTTCGTTTGACGATCATGAGTTCCTGCCCGGCTCTCTTAATGTTGAATCGCGTGTCGGCGAGAAAGTGATCGAGGACTTGAAGTTAAGAAGTCATAAAGTGAAGGTCCAGCCGGAATGGGGCACGCTCTCTTCACCTACCGTGATTGTCTACAACCCTCAAACCGGTGTCTCTTCTGCGGGCGCCGATCCGCGAAGAGGAAGATATGCCGTGGCTTGGTAGCACTTACTCAAGCCTCAAGAAACCGTTTCAACGGTTTTTTCCTAACGGGCCAATAGAATTGTTGCGCGAGAAGAAAACCGTTAAAACGGTTCCAGATTGAGGTGTGCTTCTTTATCACCGGGCTAAAGCCACGGTGTGAATGAAAGTTCTGAAAGAAAGCGCGTTGAGTGCTCGCTAGTATCACGAAACCGAATTCCCCACTTGGGAACGTCCCTCGGCGTCTCTCAAACTTTTCACTGGGACCGCGGGCGTCTCGCCCGCAACCCAAGCACTATTAGGCTAGCGGCGGGCGAGACGCCCGCGGTCCCAGTAAGAAGGTGAGTGATATCAGATCCCGATGTGTGAGGCATTTGTGAGGCTCATAGCCATCAATCCTTTAATTTGTAAGGTTAACGATCGGGAGGCAGTATAACTAAATCTCGCGTGGATAGCGCAGCGAGGAGGTTCAATGGAGCTGCCTTTAACCCCACTAGAGTTCGCGCGGCGGACGCGTAAACTTTACCCCGAACGGGAAGCTGTCGTTGATGGTGACTTGCGTTTGACCTACGAAGAATTCTTCACACGTTGTGATCGCTGGTCGTCGTCCCTCCAAACGCTTGGAATACAACAAGGGGATCGCATCGCATACATCGCACCTAACACGCATGCTCTGCTCGAGTCCTTCTACGCCGTTCCGCAGATCGGCGCCGTGCTCGTTCCCCTTAACTACCGGCTGACGCACGCAGACTTCGCTTATCTCATCAACCACAGCGGCGCTCGGATCATTTGCGCGCACTCCGCCTATCTTGACGCTATCGACAGTATTCGTCCCGAATTACCAGGCGTCGACGGATTCGTCGCGCTTGACGGTGGCGAGCAAGGTAAAGATGGCTGGCTGGATTACGAGACGCTTGTTGCTGAAGCGCCTGCAGATTTCGTCCGGCCGGAGATTGCTGAAACTGACCTGCTAACGATCAACTACACCAGCGGCACGACTTCAAAGCCCAAAGGCGTGATGATTACCCATCGAAACGCTTACATTAACATCGTGGGCACGCTCATCCATCATGCAATGTCGCTCGCAGATCGTTATCTCTGGACGCTTCCGATGTTTCACGCAAACGGCTGGACCTTTGTGTGGACTGTGACAGCCGTAGGCGGTACTCATATCTGTCTGAGAAAAGTTGACCCGACCGCTATCTTCGAAAGCATCAAACAGGAATCTGTCACCATGCTTTGCGCCGCCCCTACGGTATTGATCGGCATCGCCAATGGTCCAGTGGAACTCAGGCGCGAGACTCGCGCAGGCGTGCGTATCCTGACGGCGGGAGCACCGCCTGCGGCGGCAACAATCGAACGCATCGAGGGCGAACTGGGATGGGTATTGACGCAGGCATATGGGCTGACTGAGACATCCCCATTCATCACGATTTGTGAACCTCGACCTGAACACGAAGGCCTTTCATGCGCCGAGAGGTCTGTGATCAAGGCATGCCAGGGAGTGGAGCTGTTGACGTCGGGTGAATTGGGTGTAGTTGATGAAGCCGGACGAGAGGTTCCGCACGATGGCGTGACGCTCGGTGAGATCGTCGTGCGGGGTAATGCCGTAATGAAGGGCTACTATCAAGATCCGGAGGCAACAGCGAAAGTCATGGGTGGCGGTTGGTTTCATACGGGTGATGTGGCAGTGGTCCACGAAAGCGGATATGCTGAGATTCGCGATCGCCTGAAGGATGTGATTATTAGTGGCGGTGAGAATATCTCTTCGGTAGAGGTTGAGGGCGTATTGCTGCGCCACCCAGCCGTCCAGGAGGTAGCGATTGTGGGTCTGCCACATGAGCGCTGGGGAGAAGCGCCGCAAGCCTTCGTTGTACTCAAAGAGGGAGCAGCGGCGACCGAAGAAGAACTGCGAGAATTTGCGCGTAACAATCTGGCGCATTTCAAAGCTCCGCATGGCATCACATTTCTATCGGAGCTGCCGAAGACCGCCACTGGCAAAGTCCAGAAATTTGTCCTACGCGGGCGACCAGCGATCTCGAAGGAGTGACGGAAAGGCAAACTTTAGTGCGGCGCAGTGATAACTCCCCACTCGTCTCAGTTATCACGGCCACTTACAATCGCACCAACGTCCTTGCGTTGGCGATTGAAATCGTTCGCTGGCAAACCCTTTGCGACTGGGAACTCCTGGTAATCGGACACGCCTGTACCGACGATACTGAACAGGTAGTCGCGTCATTCGCCGATCCTCGGATACACTATTAGAAACCATGATTGAAGAACGACATACCCATCAGACGAGTGGCGTAGCTAACAGAAAACCAGGGAGCGCGCATCGCGAACCAACATACCAGGCGGCCCGGGCAGTCGCCGCTACCGTCGAGGCTCACTTTGCGCGCCATATCGCGGCGGCACGCAAGCGTGGGGAACAGGAGCTGGCGACTGAACCGAACGCGCAAACGATCGAGGCGATCATCGATGCCACGTTTTGGGCCAGTCTCCGGCGCGAGGAAGGTCAATCTCCAAAAATTTCGTTGGCATTCCTGCCGCCCGAGCAGGCAGGCCAGCCGCTAATGTTCCAGCACCGCCTCTCGCTGGATCCCCATGTTCTTACAAAACTCGCCCCAGCTGTTGAGCGACCTGGAATTCATCTCGGTGTCTGGCATGAAGAAGATGAACTCTATGTGTGGGGAGCGACGCGAGTGATTCCAAGTTTCTGTTTTGTTTTGGAAGACGTCGAACCCGGGCTTTTGGTAATTAAGCATCGACGCATTGACGGGTTTGGAAAATTTGCCAACGTCGCGGTGCTCAAGGGCGATCAAGTGAAAGTGGTGGATGAAGCGGGCACGAGCTTGCCTGACTGTCCGGATCTCCTGGCATCCTTGCTGAGTTTCACATCACCCTCCGCGTGGAATGGCGCGGGGAACGACTCGGTGAACGTTCTCGTTCAATTGGCCGCATCGATGCGCGCCCACGGACATGGCGGCTCCTTATTGGTAGTGCCCACTGGCTCTGAAGCGTGGCGCGGGTCAATCGTGCATCCAATCCAGTATTCCGTTACTCCAGCCTTTTCAAGGCTTGCAGAACTAAGTCAGCAAGACGTAAATGAAACGAATGAGAACCTATGGGAGGAGGCAGTGGACACCATTGCTGGTCTCACGGCGGTTGACGGTGCAACCGTAATTAACGACCAATATGAGTTGCTCGCTTTTGGTGTGAAGATAAGACGTCCAGAGGGGAGCGTTCCGGTTGAGCAGATGGTGATTACGGAACCCATCGTCGGTGATCGAGCTGCCATCGTCCCTCCAGTGCAGCATGGCGGCACGCGACATCTGTCAGCTGCTCAATTCGTCCATGACCAGCGCGACACTCTCGCTCTGGTGGCCTCGCAAGATGGTCGTTTCACGATCTTCGCATGGTCGCCATGCGAAGAGATGGTCCACGCTCATGGCGTCGACGTGTTATTGCTGTAGGTCTCAACAAATGAAGCCGATTATTAAAGTTTTGCTGCAAACCATCTCAACTACAGTTTCTTGCAATGCTCTTGCCTTCCCGTTGTGGTTTAGCTGATCGAAGGAACTCTCCAGTCTTTCCCACTCTCCTTGCCATATGCGTTCAAACAACATCGTTCTCATAACGCCCCCAAGAAGCATTGACCACGGAGCACTGTTTGGAGAAGTTCCTTCAACGCTACGACTAAAGATAGACCAGAAAGGTCGGCAAATGAAACGCACTTTGGGGCTAGCCATGCAAAAGCAAATTGGAATAGTAAATCCAGACGAGCAAGCCGAACTTGCGACGCTCTCTGCACTTGCGGCGACACTTAGAATGCGTGACGCGGAAACGCAGGGACACTCGGAGCGCGTCGTCAAGTTTAGCCTGGTCCTGGGCCGTGAGCTTGGTTTGAATCCTACTCAGATGAAATCCCTCGAGCACGGATCTCTACTCCATGATATTGGCAAGATCGGGGTGCCAGATTCCATTCTCCGCAAACCTGGACGTTTGACGAACGTCGAATGGATTAGAATGCGAGAACATCCCTTGCTCGGTCTGCAAATCTTGAGTGGGGTCGATTTCCTAAAAGGCGCTTCATTAGTTGTCGCTCAGCACCATGAGCGGTGGGACGGAAAAGGCTATCCGTTTGGCATAAGTGGCAAAGGGATTGATCGCAATGCGCGCATTTTCGCTGTGGCAGACGCCTTCGACGCAATGACCAGCCGTCGCGTCTATCATCTGGCTGAGACTTTTGAGGCGGCCTCCGCAGAACTCAGACGAACTGCAGGACAACAGTTTGATCCGGAGGTTGTGGAGGCGTTTGTCAGAATCCCGCGCGAACAGTGGATCGATTGTATGAATGGCGGGTAGGGCAATCAAGTCAATTACAAAAGCAGGGGTAGTAGCGGCAGTAGCGACCGAATCATTTATCATTTTTCATTTGTCATTTTTCATTTGGTCATTTCTGCTCAGAAACTGAAGTTCGGATGTTCGTGAGACTTCTGTTGGGAGCAACTGTGGACAGGATATTTCTCAGTTCATAAATGACCAAATGAAAAATGATAAATCATTCGCTTTTAAGTTCTGCCAATTAGCTGATAACCCGCACCCAGCTCGACCTCTTCCCCACCTAATTCCGGTGTTGCTATTATCAACCGACTATTCTGTTAGCGGCCGCAACCAACAATGACCAAAGGACGCATGGAAGCATTTAGCGATGGTGTGATTGCCATCATCATCACCATTATGGTGCTGGAGTTGAGACCACCGCACGAAGCAAATCCCGCCGCTCTGATCCCACTGCTTCCCGTGTTTTTGAGCTACCTGCTTAGTTTTATATTTCTGGGCATTTACTGGAACAACCATCATCATCTGCTACAGGCAGTCGACCATGTCAATGGCCGTGTCCTGTGGGCCAATCTCCATCTATTGTTCTGGTTGTCGTTGGTACCGTTTGTGACAGGCTGGATGGGCGAGAATAATTTTGCACCCTGGACTCTTGCCATTTATGGAATGGTCCTGTTGCTTTTGGCGATTGCCTACTTGATCCTGGTGCGGGTCCTTCTTTCCCTCCATGGAAGGAATTCGGTTTTGGCAACCGCGCTGGGTTCCGATTTCAAGGGCAAGATTTCAATGGTGATCTGTTTGGTTGCAATACCGCTTGCCCTGGTGAAATGGTGGATCGCTTGTGCCTTGTACATTCTCATTGCAATCATGTGGCTCGTTCCGGATCGTCGCATCGAAAGAGCTTTGACTCATTGAAATCGCGAGATAGCACAGCTTCACAGTCTGTTGCTTCTTTTAGAACCGGATCCAGTTGGCTGCTAACCAAGCTGATCGTGTCGACATCCAACGCTTTCGCGCACCACTTAAGCTCTTCACTGGGACCGCGGGCGGCTCGCCCGCAGCGAGAGCCGTCAGGCGCGATCAATAAATTCGAGGGTGAGGTTTTTGTGAGATCGGCGCGCCTGACGGCGCTGGTGCGGGCGAGCCGCCCGCGGTCCCAGTGAAGAGCTTGAGTGGTGTACCTGGATTCCTTCAATCAACTGAGCTATCTTCTCGCACGATGTATTTCTCCTGGCAGCTTATCGCTCTCTGCAAAAAACTTTCATTGAGGAAACTAGACGAATGACATCAAAGTATGTTCGGACGCTAACCTTACTTACAGCAGTACTGGCGGCCGCGTTTTTGTTTGTCCAGTCAGCAGCCAAAACTTCTGGACAGGTACCAACACTTCCGAGCGAAACTCCAGCTAAGCTCGAACCCACAAACGACGGCTTCGACTACGTTCGCCGCGACGTGAGGATCCCGATGCGCGACGGGGTGAGGCTGCATACTGTCATCCTGGTGCCTAAAGGAGCTAAGGGGGCGCCTATTCTGCTCACACGTACTCCCTACGATGCCACTGGGCTCACGACGCATGCGCAAAGTTCACATCTTGGACCAATCCTGAACGGCTACGATAATGCCACTGAGGTGATTATCGAAGGCGGCTACATCCGCGTGGTCCAGGACGTACGCGGGAAGCATGGCTCCGAGGGCGACTATGTAATGAACCGCCCGCTGCACGGACCGCAGAACCCTACGCCAGTCGATCATGCGACAGACACCTACGACACGATCGACTGGCTGGTGAAGAATATCCCAGAGAGCAACGGTAAGGTTGGTATCTTAGGTATCTCGTACGACGGCTTCTTGCCGCTAATGGCGCTCGTCAATCCTCACCCGGCATTAAAGGTTTCGGTGCCGATGAACCCGATGGTCGATGGCTGGATGGGTGACGATTGGTTTCACAACGGCGCCTTTCGGCAACAGAATATGCCCTATATTTATGACCAGGAAGCAACTCGCCGCTCGGATGCCCTCTGGTGGACCAGCCACTTTGACGATTACGACATGTACATGCAAGCGGGATCAGCGGGTGAACTCGGGCGTCGACGCGGGCTCGAACAAGTTGGATTCTGGCGGAAGCTTCTCGATCATCCCAGCTACGACGCCTTCTGGCGCGATCAGGCAGTAGACAAAATATTGGCGGCTCAGCCGCTGAAGGTTCCCGTGATGCTGGTCCACAGTCTTTGGGATCAGGAAGACATTTACGGAGCCATCGCAGTTTACAAGGCGATAAAGCCAAAGGACACAGGCAACGACAAAGTGTTCCTGGTGATGGGACCGTGGCATCATGGCCAGGAGATCCGCGAGGGCAGTTCGCTGGGGGCTTTGAAATTCAACAGCGACACGGCGCTCACTTTTCGCCAGGAGATTCTGCGTCCGTTTCTGGACCATTACCTCAAGGACGGTGCGCCCAAAGCTGGTGTTGCGCCTGTCACCGCCTTTGAGACCGGAACGAACACATGGCGGCGTTTGCCTTCTTGGCCGTCCGGTTGCACGAGGGGTTGTACGCTTCGACCAGTGCCACTTTACCTGCACACCGGACTAAAACTAGGTTTTGACAAGCCAATACCTGGCGACACCGCTTTTGACGAATATATCTCCGATCCTACTAGACCGGTTCCCTTCCGCGCGCGGCCCATTCAGCCTGTCAGCGGCTCTCTCGTGGCCCACACGTGGGCACAGTGGCTCGTCGACGATCAGCGTGAGGCATCAGGCCGCCCGGATGTCGTGGCGTTTGCTTCTGAAGTCTTGAGTGAGCCGGTAAAGATCAGCGGACAACCTATCGCCAACCTTGTCGCCTCCACCAGCGGAACCGACTCCGACTGGGTAGTTAAGTTGATTGACGTCTATCCGGACGAAGTTGCGGCGCAACCAGGAATGGGTGGTTACCAGTTGATGGTCTCTGGTGATATTCTCCGCGGCCGGTATCGCGAAAGCCTCGAGCTGCCAAAACCCATCGCCGCTAACGAGCCGTTGGTTTACCGCTTCGCGCTGCCCACGGCGAACCATGTCTTTTGCCAGGCCATCGCATCATGGTTCAGATCCAGTCAAGCTGGTTCCCACTCTATGATCGCAATCCGCAGACGTTTGTCCCCAACATCTTCTGGGCCAAGCCTGGGGATTATCGAAAAGCAACTCAACGGATTTATCACACACCCAGCCAGGCGAGCTTCGTCGAATTGCCCTTAGTTACGACGCCCTAACGAAAACCTTCCATGAACTGGGACGTCGTAATCATTGGCGGGGGCGCGGCCGGTCTTTTTTGCGCGATTGAAGCCGGTAAGCGCCGGCGTAAAGTCCTGGTCCTGGAACATTCCGAACGAGTCGGCAAGAAGATCGCGATCTCGGGAGGCGGTCGTTGTAACTTCACAAATATCCACACGAGCCCGGAAAACTTTCTCTCCGCAAACCCACACTTCTGTAAGTCGGCGCTCGCGCGCTACACCCCTGCAGACTTTATCTCGCTCGTAGAAAAACATAGTATCCGATATCACGAGAAGAAGTTGGGACAGCTTTTCTGTGACGGGAGTTCTCAACAGATCATTGACTTGCTGCTCGGTGAATGTAATGCGGCTAAAGTAGAAATTCGTTTAGGGTGCCAAGTAACTAGTCTACAGAAAGAGACCTCATTCACGATAGAAACAAACCAGGGGACTTTCACCTCGTCGTCTCTCGTAATCGCTACTGGCGGATTGTCTATTGCTCCGCTGGGAGCGACTGACTTCGGTTATCGCGTCGCCCGTCAATTTGGTTTACACATCGAGGCGCCCAGACCGGGGCTCGTTCCACTAACGCTCACCTCCCAAATGCAGAAGCAATTGTCGAGGTTAAGCGGCATCTCGATCGACTCGCTGGTGAGTTGTTGCGGTCAGGACTCTCCGGAGTTTCGTGAAAACATCTTGATTACCCACCGGGGTTTGAGTGGTCCGGCAATTTTGCAAATCTCGTCCTACTGGCAACGAGAGACACCCGTTTCAATCAACCTTCTACCCGATGAGAATGTTCTCGACCTTCTATCAAGCGATCAGAGCTCAGACATGGAGCTAGCAAATCTTCTTTCCCGCCGCTTGCCGCGACGATTTGCGCAGGCTTGGTGCGAGTTGTATGCTGATTCAAAGCCGCTCAGACAATTCAATAGCATCGAGCTTGTTGCTATTAGCAAAAAACTTCAGGATATGCAGATTGTTCCGTCAGGTACCGAAGGTTTTAAGAAGGCCGAGGTGACCGCTGGGGGTGTCTCGACGGCAGAACTCTCTTCGCGGACCATGGAAGCCAGACGAGTATCGGGGCTCTATTTCATTGGAGAAGTAGTAGACGTGACGGGGCAGTTAGGGGGCTACAATTTTCAATGGGCCTGGGCCTCAGGATACGCAGCTGGTAAGTTTGTTTGAATAGTAGCAGCGACCGCACGCAATTAGGCATATCGGACATCAATTAACGAAAAAGGAAAAACAAAATGGCAATAGAAGTCGGTAAACGCTTTGTAGATTTCAGACTCAAGAACCAGGACGGCGAGACAGTCACGCTAAATGATTTCTCCGGCAAATGGCTCGTTCTTTACGTCTACCCGAAAGACGATACGCCCGGTTGTACGATCCAGGGCAAGTCGTTCACGGCAAGCAAGCAGGAATTTGATGACGCAAACATCGCCGTCGTTGGGGTCAGCGAGGATGATGTTGATTCGCACAAAAATTTCTGCAATAAGTTTAGCTTCACTATTGACCTGCTGGCAGATCCGAATCACAAGTTACTATCAGCGGCCGGCGTCGGACAGAGCGAATACAAAGGAACCATGTACTGGGACCGCACAAGTTTCGTAATTGACCCAAAGGGAAGTCTGCGCAAGACGTACCTGAAAGTGCAACCCGAAGGTCACGAGCGCGTGTTGTTGGATGACATCAAGGAGATGCAAGCAGGCTGACGCTGTCTCGAACCAGCGTATCCCCTCGAGGTCTCTACTCAACTACAGAACAGGAAGCGGTAGCGACCTGGCCGTTTCGGTACCAGTCAAGTAAAAGGTTGTGTGTTGCGAAACGGCCAGGTCGCTACCGCTTCCTGTTCTGTAGTTGAGTGCCAGCCTGAAGGGGGACCGCTGCGATTGACTCAAACGGAAAGTCTTGGCTCAAATTGATCTCGAGTATTTCAAGCGATGCCATCGCGCCAACGTCCTTTAGTTGAATTGTACCCAATCGGCCAGGTCGCTACCGCTTCCTGTTCTGTAGTTGAGTGTAGAATTCTGCATTGAGTGACGCTTTGCCGAGACTAGTCGCTAGTCGATATTCAATTCCGCCAGCAGCGGACAATGATCCGATGCTGCCTTGATAACCTCTGTTGGCTCCAGGACGACGTCGCATGCGACGAGTTGTTTGGAAAAAGCCTTTGGCAGAAACAGATAGTCGAGGCGAACATGAGGATCCCAGGTGGGAAACGTGTAACCCTTGTCGTCCTTATGAAGCATCCGAAAGCCGTCGTTATAGCCGGCGTCGAGCACAAGCTGAATTGTCTCGCGCTGAAGTTTTCGGCCGCTGATCCAAATAAGCGCTCGAATCCAGGCCGGCAGCCGGGCGAGTTCCAGCGCCTCGCCTGGGGCCAGCGTATTGAAGTCTCCCACTAAAACATGAAAGCCATCCTGATGTCGTTCTATCCCCTTCAGTAATGAGCGAATCTCGCGAGTTCGTCTGCGTTCATCCCACTTGGAAAATCTCGCGCTGAGATGCAAACCGAAAATCCTGGCAGTGCTATCGGCGGGGACGAGCTCCAGGAATGAATGTTTAGCGCCGGCAGGATAGTGCCACTCGTGATAGACAATCTCCTTCCGACTGATATAACCGATGGAGTGGTTCTCGCGCGCTGCCCAGAAAGGCAACCCGGTCGCTTCAGAGAGAGCTTCGATAACGGCAGGATGTGTTGCTTCCTGAAAGACGACGAGATCAGGAGCCGCTACTTTGATCACATTCGCCAGCGCATCCTGCCGCCCCAATCCACCAAATCTTATGTTGTAGCTTAACAGCTTGAGAATCACGCATCTTCCCCAGGTTCGACGACAACATGGTAAGGCTCGCCGAACAAGACCTCGCGCGCGTAGAGGACGAGGCTGGCTGTGGCTTGGAAGTTCACCGGACGGCCGACCAGCTGCTCCAGGGATTCACGAAGTGGGTTTAAGCTGGGAGCAAGATTCGGATCTTTGTCAGAGAGCGGCTTTGTATGCAGCCCAGGAATGTAGAACCCGTCGGCAGCCCACAACGCCATCACTTTCTTTCCTACCAGAGTGACATCGAGATCGCTCGTATCCTTTCCCAGGGAATCATAAGGTGTCCCGTCTTCATGACGACTGTTGGTAACCACGCTACCGCGCAAGACGATTCCTGTTCCCTCGGGAATTCCCTGTTGCAGTTTGCGATAGAACGCGATGAAGAGGCGCTCGTCGCCGCCAAAAGCGAGCGTGATAATCCGCGAGCGAACCGCCAGATCAGTCATTTGATGTGCGTCTTTAGGCATGGCTCACAGTGCCTGACTAGCGAATCAATGGAGCTTCAACTCCGCAACTACCGGAACATGTTGTTGAGTCTCAAACAAATGGCCGTCGTCATCCTGATAACCCCATTTGCGCAAAACTTTTGCTGGCGTAAGTATGCCGGGCATTCTAACATGGACGCCGAGTTTCAAGTTTCTCCCATGCATCTCTTCCCCTGGCTTCTCATGCTCTCAGCCGCGTTCGCGGCGGGGGCCATCAACTCGATCGCGGGTGGCGGAACCTTACTGACGTTTCCAGTGCTGATCTGGCTCGGATTCGATCCCAAGGTCGCCAATGCTACCAGCACTGTCGCGCTTTGGCCGGGCCTTTTTGGCGGACTCTTCGGCTACCGCAAAGAACTGGAAAACAGCTCCACCATTCTGAAGCGTCTGGGAACCACCAGCGTAATTGGCGGAGCGGTCGGGGCTTGGCTCTTGATTTGGACACCTTCGCCTACGTTTGCGCGTTTGGTTCCTTTCCTGATTCTGTTCGCCACGATTCTTTTCATGGCCCAGGGAACTATCAATCGGCGACTGCGCCTCGGATCGATAATCGAGAATCCCACTACCCTATGGTGGCTTGGCGCAATCGTTTTCCAATTCTTCTCTGCGATATACGGTGGGTATTTTGGCGCGGGCAACGGCATCCTGATGCTCGCAGCCATGGGCTTGCTCGGACTGCATGAACTGCATCGAGCTAACGGAATAAAAAACTTTCTGGGCATCTGTATCAACAGTGTCGCGGTGTTGAGCTTTTCTCTTAAGCATCTGGTTGTCTGGCCCGATGCCCTGTTAATGGCTTGCGCAGCCACAATGGGTGGCTTCTTCGGTGCGAAGATTGCGGTCCGAGTGGGCCAGGCGTGGGTGCGCAAAGGAATCGTACTCATTGGGTTAATAATTTTCTTCGTGATGATCTGGCGAATTCGTCACTAGTTCAATGTCCAGAACAAAAGCCAGGAAACTACCTCGCGAGTTCTATACGCGACAGAATGTACTGACAGTTGCACGCGAGCTCCTGGGAAAACTGCTGGTGGTGCCCGCGGCGAACGGCGCCCGTGTCTCAGGAATGATCGTGGAAACCGAAGCCTATCGCGGCCCACGGGACCGGGCCTCTCACGCCTATGGAGGTCGTCGCACCAAGCGCACAGAAACAATGTATCTTCGTGGTGGCGCGGCTTATGTTTATTTCGTGTATGGCATGTACTACCAATTTAACGTCGTCACAAATGTCAAAAACACCCCGCATGCGGTTTTGGTCCGCGCTCTGCAACCTGTCGAGGGTATCGAGACAATGAGAAGTCGTCGCCACGGTCAACCCGATCACAACCTCAGCAACGGTCCGGGCAAGTTATGTATTGCGCTCGGTATTGACCGTCAGTTGGATCGGGCTGACCTGTTGGGAGATCGTGTATGGCTTGAAGACGTTGAGAAGATTTCGCGTTCGCGAATTGCCTCCGGGCCACGCATCGGAATCGATTACGCCGAAGAGTGGGTTGAGAAGCCCTGGCGGTTTTGGATTCGAGACAATCCTTTTGTTAGTCGCTGATTAGGATCTTTTAGGGCTCTAATCGCTGCCGTAACGGATCTCCAGGTGGCGAATGCGGTAGCAGGCAACAATCAGCACCAGCAATGTGACTCCGAGCAGGCTGGGTATGGCAATCCATGCCGGGGTGGGTTCGGCAACAACGGCAAAGGGTCCCTCTTGCATTGGGACGGGAGTCAGAGAGTTCAGATAATGGATCACACTAATCTTTTTCAGTACTGGCGGCAGCAGGAAGTTGATCCATTCCCAACCATATAGGAGCAACGCCGGAATAATCGGATTGCGAACAAACAGACCAACGACCAGGAAGAACGCTCCATACCCAATGCAGGCCAGAACAGTGATCCCGGCATATGTTAATAACTGGCCCAAACCCGCGCCGTCGACGAAGAATCGCAAGCTCTCTGAATAGAAGTGCGGCAGGTATAACAAGAGCATGGATACGACAGTGGTGCCTGTGAAGAGAATCACCGATGTAACCAATCCGGAAACGTATTTGCCGACAACCAGCACCTCACGTCTGGTGGCGCTCAGGAAGTAGTAATGCAGACTCCGGTCCACCAATTCTCCACGAAAGAGATTCATAAAGATCCAGGCGCTGCCAAAGAAGACGACCGTGCGCAGGATCAAACCGCCATAGATAATCGAATAGATCACGCTGTACTGCGAGAAGTCCTGCCATTCGCGCCCGGGAGGCGTGAAGGGCGCCAGTATTGCAAGCGGCAGGACCGGCAAGAGTGCGAGCAGGTAAATCAAGATCGCGCGTCGGCCAAGAAAGTTCTTCTCTATTTCGAGACGGAAAATTGCTCGCAATTGGCGCAGCCAAAGAGACCACGGTACCAGTTGCTTGCCGAGTTTCTGCTCGGAGGAAATGTCTGCAGTTGAAGTACCACTCATTCAATCTAACTCCAGGAATTCAAATTCCCAACCGAATCATTTTTCATTTATGAATCACCAATGATTCACTTAGTCCCGATCAAGTACTGGTAGACAGCGCTCAGATCATCGTCAACGGGAGCCACAGACTCCATGTTGATTTCTCCATCGGCGACAACCTCATTTAGCAGCAGATAGAAACGATCGGCATCGCGAGTCTTCACAAACAGGCCGCGGCGGTCCTCATGTAATCTCGCTTCGACCACATGATCCTGCGCGAAGACATAAGCGGCCAGCTTCGCAGGCTGATCGCAGCGAATCAGAATTTGCATAGGGTGCTCCTCCATCTCATCACGCACGCCATGAATATTTCCTTCGGCCACGATGTAACCGTTGTTAAGCAGCACAACGCTGTCAGACATCATGTCGACTTCATGAAGGATATGAGAAGAGATGATCAGGTGGAGACCTTCCGCTGCCAGTTTCCGAAACAAGGCGATCGTTTCCGCGCGCACCATCGGATCCAGGCCATTCAGTGGTTCATCGAGAATCATGACTGCAGGTTGGTGTGCGATAGACTGCGCCAGCCTGATGCGCTGTCGCATTCCCTTACTATAAGCCGCAACTTTACGGTCCGCCGCGTCGAGAAGATTTACACGATCGAGCGAAATTTCGGTTAGCTCACCTGCTCTTTTCTTCTCAAAGCCATGTACCAATAGAAACGAATTGATAAATTCGCGGCCGGTAAGCCCGCGCGGGAATGAATCAATCTGCGTGCAGTAACCGACTTTTCGAAATAGTTGGTCCGGTTGATCGGTGGGAATTCCGAGCAGCGTGACACTGCCACGCGTTGGTCGCAGCAGGCCGGTCATCAAATTCATCAACGTCGACTTTCCTGCGCCATTCGGCCCGACGAGGCTGGTGATGCCTGGCGCCATCTGGAGGTTTACGCGGTTCACCCCCAGTATCTCGCCGTAGAACTTCGAGACATCATCGAAAATGATCAGGTGGTCAGTAGTCATCATAAAGTCACGTCACAAAATCGCGAGCCGTAGCTCCAGTACAGAACCCTGAGTGGTAGCGACCGGGTCCTTTCCGTAGCACTCAATGCAGAACCGCGAGCGGTAGCGACCGGGTCCTTTCCGTAGCACTCAATGCAGAACCGCGAGCGGTAGCGACCGGGTCCTTTCCGTAGC